>Ga0194119_10011107_pt1 | contig 11726 bp, 6 predicted proteins | sample TA2MahC100mmetaG_FD_148620 | JGI IMG/M metagenome (GOLD analysis project Ga0194119, IMG submission 148620) | Freshwater microbial communities from Lake Tanganyika, Tanzania - TA2015018 Mahale Deep Cast 100m | ecosystem: Environmental > Aquatic > Freshwater > Lake | place: Tanzania: Lake... | reverse complement strand
CTGATGAAGAAGAGTGCGATTGCTCGAAGTGCATGTCTTTTGATATTGCGAGATGCAGAAGCATGGAGTTGAAGAAGGAATGCATGTAAGCGTGAAGGAACAATATGCAATTGACTTTTACGGAAATATCCGCAGATGCGCGTACCGGCATGTTCCGCAAAATATTCTCCGATTTCTTTCTCACTTTTTTCTGTAAAATCAATCACGGTTTTATCGCATGCATCGCAATGCCGCCCTTTTTCCCCCGGATGCATGGCATCCCAATTCTCATGACATGGTTTTGGGATGGAGATGTGTGGTTTGTTCATGTGGTGCCCTGAATTCATGAAAACATAATAATAAACGAATGTAATCGATTGCAAGTTTTACTCGTCTATCAGTTGTTTAATAAATGAATTAATTTCATTGACAATTGCATTTCGGCGATAATTCAAAAAAGCTTCGAAATTCTCAATTTCTAACATATGTTCATCTCTAGGGATTAGATTATGCTCATAAACTATTTCGCCTTGTTTATTGATAATCTCTGATAAATAATCCTTAAGGGGTTTATTTCCTAGACTTTTATTTGTTCTGCCGCCAATAAATGTCAGATTAGCCATATCATTAATCAATCGATTATCATAACCATGAATTTTTAACAATGACTTTGGCATTATGTGATGGAATTGAACAGCGTGTGTCTTTCCTGTCGTTTTTTCAGAAATTCCAAGTCCCGTAAACCAATCTTTGACACCTTTTTGCTTTGCTATCATGAATAGCATACTAAAGTAAGGGCTCCGTCTATTTTTTAGTTTGAGTTCTTGATCTGTAACGTAATAATCCTTCACTTGTAGAAGTAGATGATCTAATAAATCACTAAGGTCTTGTGTATCTTTTAGCTTGTTTAAATCGCTATTCAATATACTTTCAGAGGAACCAAAGCTATACCTTCCTTTCATCTGTGCAACGTAAAACCAGAGCAGCAGTTGCTTTACTTCTTTATTTGTAAGATTCTCATTCTTAAGATTTGCATAATAGGCAATTGGTATGAGTAGATATGGTGAACTCAATAATCGTAAATTGTCAATTCTTGCATTAGTCTGGAGAAAATTGTATGCAAATCTCAATGATTTTTGAGTACTTTTCCAGCCTTCTTGATACTGATCAAGACTATATCTATTTATAGTCTTGTACTTGGATTGACCAGTTACGATAGATACAAGTGTTTTCACCATCAAGCCAGTTTCTTCAAAGTAATCTTCATTTGCTTTAAATTCTTTTGCAAACTGATCAAGTTCAACCATAAATCCTTTCCACCTGGAAGTAAGTTGAGCTAAAGCAAGATCTGATCCCCTTAGTTTTGCACCCAATGAATTAACGCGAACAAATATCTCAGTGACTTCTTCATAGGACATTTTTTTATCAAGAATTACCATAGAATATTGATAATCTTGAATTTGCCTTACCTTGGAGAGTCTTGCTGAGTATTTATCCCATCTTTCATCCTCAGAATTAATACCCTTCTGTCTTAATATCTGACTATCATTCAGCTTAAATATATCAGAGACTTTAACCCATCTTAAATCACTTAATAGACTTTTACTTTCTACAACAAAGGTCCGGTTCTTAATCTCCCCTAAATAACCTTCTGAAGTTTCATCATCATCATCGTCGTCATCGTCATCTTCAATCATGAACTCATTATCCTGTTGCTCAATCAGTGACAATTCCTCCTCGAGAGTATCAGGATGCTCAAGATTGAACAATATGTCAATAGGTCTTTGTTTATTTCTAACTTCTACTGGTTCACCACTTATGACTGCACTTAATGATGTAATTCTCTGTTGACCATCTAGTAGAAGTAAACTAGTACTTAATGGACTTTCTTTTACCCCACCTACTTGGAGTTTTCTAAAGTTACCAGGATCATCAGTTTCCCAAACAAGTATAGTTCCAGAAGGATACCCTCTATAGAGAGAATCTAATAAATCTCTAACCTTAACCGAAGTCCAGACGTATCTTCTTTGCATTTCAGGAAGCGTTAGTTCACCTTCTGATACTTTATCTACTAATCTTCTTATAGAAATATCTTGTTTAGCCATTAGTCAATTCCAATTTATTCCAATTATTTAAATACTTTTCATTGTTTAATGTACTTAAATCGATGATCCCACGAGTAGCATACTGTTTCACTTTTTCTTTGGCTTCAGGCGAAGTACATATGTAGTATTCTGGTGAGATCATTTTATCTGCATTTAGGTTAACAAATATGTAGAAGCAGTTATTCTTTACAGAATCTTTCATGATTGGCCAACCTACATTTTTCTTCCTGTAAATTGACTTTACTTGGATAATCAATTGTTGTCCATCTTTTTCAGCTAAAATATCTATTGCTTTTGTGTTTCCCATAGTAATACCAACGGCAAAACCCCTTCTAAGTAGTTCTGCCGCTACAAAATATTCGCCCGACAGGCCCGTAGCACTAGGTGGAATAGTAGGCATATTTTAACCTTAAACATTATGTTTGATTTTACAACTGAACCGCCACTTTTGGGTAGCTTCTTTCTTTTTTATTTGATTCATTTCAATTATCCCTTAATGTTAATTTAACTCCATTTTTTCTTAGCCATTCTTCATGTTCCTTGTAGTTTGGGATAATTACAGATACCTCATCCCAAAATTGTCGTGTGTGGTTTAAATGCTTTAAATGAATTAACTCATGTACTATCAAATAATCTAAAACAGTTGGTGGAGCCATAAAACACTTCCAGTTGAAATTTAGGTTGCCTGATGGTGTACAAGATGCCCAGCGTGTTTGTAGATTTACTATTTTAATTGCATTTGGTTTCTCTTTAATAAAATCTTTAAAATGATTTATTCGTTTCTCTAAAATGGGTTTCCCCATTTTTTTATAAAACTTTATAAACACGTCTTCAGCTTTTTCAACTGATTTAGACGATAACAAAAATTTACCATTATGCAGCTTCAATGGTTCTTTTGGGTTATCGACAATATGAAGATTATAGCTTCTCCCTAAGTATAAAAAAGAATGACCAGGCACAAACTTTCTATCTATACGTTCTCTATTAAGCTCTTTGTTGTTTGTAATCTGCTTGTGAATTTCATATTCTTTTGACCTAACAATATCTAAGATTTTAGATTCTTCCAAATCTTGTGGAGCAATAACATTAACAGAACCATCTCTCTCAATATTTATTGAAATGGTTTTGGTTCTATTAGAACGCCTGATTTCTATGTCAAGTCCGTTTAAATTCATTTTACACAACGAAGAATTTCTGTGTGATTGTTTTTTGTAAGTTTCAAGATGTCGGCAGTAATTTCTTTGTCTTTGGTTTCAATGCTTGGAACACCAGAGAAGCGAATCATTTGTTCAATTTTTCCTGTTAAGGTTAATGTTTCATCTGGTTTGCTCCAGAAATCTGAAATCACAATGCTTTCAAAGATTGCTTTCATAATACCATTTGATAGTTCAATCAACTCAGCTTCTTTAGTATTTTGCTCATCATTTTCACAAGCCATACCAATCAAGTCAAAGAATGGAGCTTGGTAGATGGGAACTTTTAATTCTTTTTCACTACGCCCTGCTGCCGCTTCTTGCCTTAACTCCTCTAATTCAACAACAAGTTGGTCCCAATTATTTTGATATTTTTTAATTAACTCATTAATTCTGTCATCAAACTTGCGATACATTGCAGGGTCGCTGTTTTGCAAGCTAACCTTAATATGACCTCTTAATGCATGTTCCATTGCTGAGGCTTTCGATTTACTATTTCCGTAAAGACTGTTAATTTTGATGGGGAAATCTTCTGAAAAAATCGAAACCTCTTCCACATTTTGCTTAATGCCCATTGATTCCAAATGCTTATCAATTAGTCTGCGGACTTTTTCACTTGCCCAACCAATATCAAGTGGTGTATCTCTATAATGGTATTGGATACGCCATAGTAAATAACCAATTCGTTTTGCAGGTATCCAATACTTTCTCTGGGTTTCTGCTTCGCTAAACAATAAGTCTAAACGGTCGAAATAGTTTTTCACTAAAATATCAAATTGCGCTCTTAGCTTTAAATCGCCTACTATTTCAATTACTTTTTCGACCAATTCGATGTCCCTGCTGTCTGATGTTTTTTGTTGCAAGAAGTCTTCAAAATCAGCAATTCCGTTGTCTATGAAAAACTGAATGATTTTATTGTATCTCAGTTCCAACTCAGGTATTTCATCATTAATATCTTTGAAGTATTCTTTAAACTCATCGAGTGTAGCTTTACTTTCTAAAGCTTCCTGGTCGGTATAAATTCCTAATGCACGATTAAGATTTTTGGTGATTCCAAAATAGTCAACCACCAATCCATGAGTTTTACCTTTCTTGGTTCGATTAACACGAGCAATAGCTTGCAATAAATCATGCTCTCGAAGGTTTTTATCCAAATACATTACTTGCTCAATGGGTGCATCAAAACCAGTTATTAATTTATCACAAACGCATAAAATACCAATACCCGACAATTTTTTATCAGGGTCAACCACATCAAAATCTTTCTTAAAATTATTGATAGCATCATCTTCCAATGCCTCTTTACGAGCTTCCGTTACATATTCTTCTTCATTGGTACCCATGCCCGAAACTATGGCGTGAACTTTCAAAATTTTTAATCGAGCAATCAGTGTTTCGTTCCTATCTTCACCTTGTTTTTCTTCCTCCAGTTGTAGGCGTTCAGCTATCAAATCATTTAGTACCAATTTGTATCGAACAGCAGCGATAATACTTGAACCAACAACTTGTGCCTTAAATCCGTTGGGCAAAATTTCGCTTACATAATGTTCTAAAATATCTTGAGCAATTTCAATGATTCGTTCTTTAGATTCTAAGAACGCCACCATAGTGCCATACCTCTTCTGAATTTCTTGACGTTCCTCTTCGGTACGGTGTTTAAAGGTTTCTTCATATTCTAAATCAAAAACCTCTTTGTCCTTTATTTGGTCAGATGTTTTTTTGCCTATGTATTTAATATCAACCGTTGCACCATCGGCAACTGCGTTATTCATTTTATAGGTATCTATGTATTGGTCTTTGGGTTGATAGAACCTTTCTGCTGTTTGTTTTTTATGACGTTCTGTAATTAATGGTGTACCAGTAAAACCAATTCTTGTGGCATTTGGAAATGCCAAGAATAAATTTTTACCCATATCGTTACCTTGCGAACGGTGGGCTTCATCAACCAATATCAATATTTTCTCACTATTATTAATCTCTGGAAACTCTGTGAACTTTGGTATTACGCCTAATTTCAATAGATTTTCAGAAGTGATTTTTTGGTTCTCAATAAACTTGTGAAGCATTACCATATTCAAGTTATTGGTGTCGCTTTCCAGCATTACCAAATCTTGCTTTGTTTCAATATTGTTTGTTCTTTCCACCAATTCGGCAGTTTCGGTTAATTGGTCTTCCAAATCAATTCTATCCACTACCATCAATATTTTATAATCTTTTAAATCAAAAGTTGAACGCATTTTGCGAACAAGGAAAGCCATGGTTAAACTTTTACCACTTCCTTGTGTGTGCCATATAACGCCACTTCGTTGTTTAAAATCTTCACCTTCTCGCAAGCGTTCCACCATTTTACGAACAGCACGATATTGCTGATAACGACAGATGATTTTAATATCCTGTCCGCTTTTCAATTGCATAAAAAGGGTAAAATTCTTAAGAATGTCTATCAATATTTCGTGATTAAACATTCCGTGAATTAAAACCTCTTGACGCTGACTATCGGGTTCAATGGAAATGGTTGTATCGGGTGGAAGGTTTCGGTATTCTTCGGGAAAAATATCTACCCATTTGAGAAAATAATCGAAGTTGGAGCAAATGGTTCCAAACCTTGCCTCTAAACCGTGGGTAATAACGCTGAAAAGATTGGTGTGAAATAGTTTTTCTTCGCCTTCATCTTTGCTAAAAAAATCGTCTCGTTGGTTGCTGTATCGTTCTATTTGCCTGAACGATTCACTTAACGGACCTGGCGAATACATATCCTTGCACTCAATCACCACAAAAGGCATCCCGTTTACAAAGCAAACAATATCAGGAATGATACATTTTTTGGCTCTGTTGGGTGTATCTACTCTAAACTGATTAATTACAATAAATGAATTGTCTTTATACTCATCGCCAAAGGCAATTAAACGCACCGTAGGATTATCAACGCCTGTTTGCTCGTTTTTGCCTGGCAGTGTAATGCCTTTAAGCAAGTGATTAAAAATATCTTTATTTGCTTCCAATAATTTTTTACTGCCCTGCTCTGTTATTTTCTCGAAGCAATAGTTGAATTGATCTTGGGTAATCCAAGGGTTAAGTTTTTTTATAGCCGCTTCAAACTTGCCTTTTAAAATGACTTCTTTAAACGAAGTACGGAATGATTCGGTAGGGTCTTCTGGAATACCACCTGAACCATTGTCGTGAACTTCCCAGCCAATTTGGCGAAGTTTATCCAGAAAGGGTTTTTCTACATTTATATATTCTGCCATAGGTTTAGTTTGTTTGCGTTTCTAATTCTTCGGTTATGGTTACCAATTTCTTTCCACTCAACAAATCTGCCATTAAGCCTGATTTGATTTGTTGGAGTTTTTGGAGGTAGGTTTGCTCTGAAATTAATTTATTGTCGACTGTTTTTAGTCTTTTTGCAATTTCCTTTTGCTCTACAGGATTCGGATATTTAATTTTTAAAACCTTAAGCGAAGACATACTCACTGCGGGTTGTGCAGTAGTAGAAATTATGTTATAAATCAATCCTGTTTCGTACATGAAATGCAAATAAGCCTCTAAGAACTCATTTGAGTTTATTTTAGAAACTGTAATTTTTAGAGAATTACCTGCCAAAATTCCAATAGGGTGATTATTTGGTAGAATAGCGCATGTTCCACATTGAGCCCCAATTTTAGCCATAATTATATCTCCAGGTACTGTTTTACTTCTAATTTCAGATTCAAACTTTTCTTTGTCAACATATAAATATTTCTCAGCTATAAATTTATTTGAAGTAACAAACCCGCTTTGTATAACAGGTACGCCTGAAGACCTATAATGAATAGTTTTTAGATTACTGCCGAATGGACCATCAACAATTGCATTCTTTTCATCACTTGCAAATTCTTCAATCGTTATCACATCCCACTCCTTCGGAATCCAACCCAACTCACTTTCTTTATACAAGTCGGGAGCATCTTCTTGTTTTGGGCGGAGTTTGCCTGTTTTTATATCAATGCCACGGGTAAATAAATCGTGCAGCATACCTTGTTTTATGGCTTTGTATTTGGCAATGGCTGCTAGGGTTTTTTCTATCACTGCATCGGTGGTGGAAAGGATTTGGGCGATTTTGCGTTGTGCTGGAAGAGAAGGAAACTTTAATTCTATTTTTTCAACATCAGATAAATTCAATCCTTCTTGTGCAGAGCCTTTAGCGTATTTTCTAACTTGAATCTGCGTGAATTCTGATACCAAGTAATAGAATATATATTGAGAATTATATGTGTTTATATCAACCGAAATCCTTGCGGTTGTTTGAGTAATATTTGCTCCTGCTAAACTTTCAGGAACCACTGCAACTTGGCCAACATAACCGGCAATTGAAAATAAAATATCATTTGCTAAAACTTTTGATCTTTTATAGGGCAAATCAATTTCTGGTTTTACATGGTAAAGATCAGTAGTATTAACTTTTCCTGAACTATAATCTCTACCTCTTATTAATGGTATTCCATCAGGTCTGATATCAGGACCTGGCTGAACAATGCCATAAGTTACAGGTCTATGATCAAGTACAATCTTTTTTATTGCTATTTCTTTCCACTTACTCATAACCCAATTCCATTAAAAAGTTGTTCAACAATAGGGTTTCTTTTTCTCTTGAGTTTAATACATCATCCAGTGTGGTCGTGTATTTTTCATGCAATTCATTGATGGCATTTACTAAACTGCGGGTATGGTTTTCTTGATAGCCAGTAACTACAGTATGCAAAGTTCTTTCCCAGCGTTTAATGATGAGTTCTTTGGCTTCCTCTGGCGTAATCTTGGCTCTAGCTCGCTCAACCAGTTCTGCTTTTATTCGTTCCAGTTCTCTAGCTTCGGTTCGGCATTTTTTTAATTCTTCTTCTAGTGCAACGTGTTTTTTAATGCTTTCGGTGTCGGCAGTTATGGCTTCCTCAAAAGGAGTTATTTCACTTTCAATTTCAGTAGCCTTGGCTGTTAGTAGAGCAATTTCATCATTGGCAGTTTTTACCTTCTCGGGTACTGGTTTTTTAGCCTTTATGTCTTTTTCGTAAGCCTTAATTTGCTTGGCTATTTTGGCCAATTCTTTAGCCAGTATATTTTTCTGCTTGGTGTTGTTTTTTATTTGGGCTTTTATTTCGGTTATCTGTTTTTTGGGAATGGCTTCGTAATCTTCTTCGTTCCATTCGCCTTCTTCCAGTTCATTCACGGTTTCAAATAATGCTTCCAATTCATCACGTCTTGCTAAGGCATTGCGGTAAGAAGGCAACACATCAGGAAACTGACTTTCCAAAATTTCATCATCAGGTATTAGTTCAGCTTTCCATGCACTTGCCGCCACCGATTTAAAATCGTATTTCAAATCCTCAATATACTGTGCAAACGACCCTTGCAATTGATATTCAGAAAGCAAAGGATTGGCAATATCACCTAATGTTGCAGAGAACTCAGCTGTGCAATACTTGGTGAAATCATACACGCTTTTGTCGGTAGGTAGGGATTCAATTTTAGGCAATACCTTTTGCCAAAACTCATTGATCTTGGCAGTGTATTTTGCAAAGGCTTTTTCTTTTGCTTGGCTACTATCAATATACTCCTTAATTTTTTCTTTGCTGTCAATGGCAGATACAAACTGATAGTAACCTGGTTTTAGTGAAGTAAATAAACTTGCTTTTAATCCATCGTAGCAAGCAAATTCGGTATCCAAAGCATTAATCTCGGCTACTGGAATACCGCCTTTTAAATGGGCGTGCACATCGTGAGGAGTTGCAGGTGGCGAATTGTCAACATACCTGCGAATATTACAATTGTATTCTTCTTTTTCAATATCGTCTTTATGTACCAGTTTGCTGTACTTGTCTAACTGTATTTTGTTGTGATATACGTAACTGATTTTATCTATATCCTCCGAACGGAGTTTGTTTTGATTTTTCCCTTCTTTGTATTCTTTATCAGCATTAATAAAAAGCACATGGTTGCGTTCACCAGCACCGTGTTTATTGATGATAATTAAACTGGCAGGAATACCTGTGCCAAAAAACAAAGCAGGTGGCAAACCTATGATGGCTTCTATTAAACCTGCATTGATTAAACGCTTACGTATTTTTTGTTCTTCACCTCCCCGAAATAAAACGCCATGAGGCATAACAACCGCCATGCGTCCATCATTATTTAATGTGGAAACCATGTGTTGCAAAAACATAAAGTCGGCTTGTTTCTTTGGGCTTGTCCAATTTGTAAAACGACCATATGCTTTTTTTCTGAGTTCCTCAGCTTTATAATTTTGCGAAAATGGAGGATTAGCGACCACAATATCAAATTTGATTAATACACCATCTTTTATAAGCAATGGATTTGCCAAGGTGTCGCCCATTTTGATATTGGCGTTTTTGATGCCATGAAAAATCATATTCATCTTACACATTTTGTAAATACCCTCTTTCAATTCTTGTCCGAAAATGGATAAGTTTCGAGCATTGCCATAACGAGCCTCCACATAGTTTCTCAAGTTGATGAGCAAACCACCCGAACCAACAGTTGGATCACACATAGAAGCTCTATCGCTAGGTTGTAAAATGTGAGCCATTAATTGTACCACTTCATTAGGCGTATAAAATTCACCTCCTTTTTTACCGGCACTTTCGGCAAAGTGTTTAATCAAAAATTCGTAAGCCGCACCCAATAAGTCTGGGAATTCAAAATTCTCATCTTTTAATTCAATCTCATTAAAGTTGTCAATCAATCCTTTGAGCACTTCATCAGTTAGAAGTTTGTCGCCATTTGTCTTTAAGGCATTGAACTTAGTGCCGCTTAAAACACCTTCCAATATCTCCTTACGGGAATTTTCTATTGAATTTAAAGCTATTGTTAAGCCATCACCAATATTTTCGGTAAGCATTTGTATGTCTTTCCAACGAGCATCGGCAGGCACGAAGAATTCATACTCAGTAGCATTTTCAATCTCCAGTTCTCTGTCGAGTTGGGCTTGAGTAATATTTGGGTGTTGTTTCTTTAAATTATTTTCACGAGTAATGCGAGCTACATCAAACAAGTCATTTACCCGTTTAAGGAATAACATGGCAATTATGTAGTCTTTGTATTCGGAAGCATCTAAGCCTGCTGCCCTTAAATCATCGCATTGCAGTTTTAGAAATCCGTTAAGTTTAGATAGTGATATTTTTTTTGACATTTTATGTTCGTTACCTGAATATGGTCTAGTCTGCTTTATGATATTTCTGTTTTCATTGTCCCTGGCATTTTCGAGCTGTGTAAAGTAGCCGTTTACTAACACATATTGTCATTAAAAGCAATAAGCGATAATCTGGTACTAAACAATCTTAAAAGTACTTAGATCGACATTAGTAAAATCCTTGATTTGCTTTTGTTGTCCACCTACAGCAGGAATTTTTCTGTAATACAACTGATTTAACTTTTGTGACAAGCAAATCAAATCCAAAATGTCCACCTGTTCCTCACTCTTGTTAAGATTAGAATTGTTGTTTTATGGATTTTACTATAATTAGACTTTTCTAGTTTCGCGATTGCAATTTCAGTTGTATCATCTATTCTTTCATATTCCGGTACTACCTTCGTTAATTAAAATGTATGTCAATTGGAAGAATTACCACTTGTCTTCTCACCAATTTACTCAATTCCCCCTACTCCTTTACTGCAAAGTTATCGACAAATTTTACTTAGAAATCACACTGTAAATCATCGTAATTCTCCCAATTCGACCAAGCATGTGCGATGGGCTTGAAATTCAGGATTTTGGAGTTGTTATAGACATCGATTTCAGTAACTTTTGTCATATTACTATTACTATTATGAGTGTATTCCCGCCTGAATTTTAAGATTGGCTGAGTGCTCACCGAGCGAAGTCGAATAACTCCCCCCCTCATGCTTCGCGTGACACCCCTCATCATGAGGGGAATGAATTCGATTAGAATACAAAAAAGGAGTGCCTCTTTCGAGTACACTCCTTTTGTTGTTGTGGGGGGCTTATGTTTCATGCTCATACCTCGACTGAAGTCTTGGTTTAGCGCGTGATCTGCATCATCGTCACGGATGTTTTGCCGGCTTTTGTGGCGCGGACGATATATGTTCCGGGTGTTAGTGAAGATGCATTATTTCAATCATTCCAACGATTGTGTGTGGAGGCACTCCTCTGTTCAGAAATCATCACGATATTCAATTCAATCTTTTGAATTCAACATCATTTTCAACAGGGCTGATGCAGGTTCACTATGCGGTTCAATATCCACATACAGTATCCTCCTGACAATCAAAATTAGTATGCGAATTGAGAATATTTTAACTATTTTAACACTATAAATGCTGTGTAGAACTCTGTCGAGTATTACATAATTCTGTTAGTAAGCTAAGTTATGCGGCTTTCTAACATTACTTTTTTGGAGTCAGTATGAAAAAGAGTATACTCAATACTATTTTTTCTTTCTGC
>Ga0194119_10011087_pt1 | contig 11740 bp, 9 predicted proteins | sample TA2MahC100mmetaG_FD_148620 | JGI IMG/M metagenome (GOLD analysis project Ga0194119, IMG submission 148620) | Freshwater microbial communities from Lake Tanganyika, Tanzania - TA2015018 Mahale Deep Cast 100m | ecosystem: Environmental > Aquatic > Freshwater > Lake | place: Tanzania: Lake... | reverse complement strand
GCAACCTTCTGTGAACCGGAACCTAATGCTTGGCGGCGCGATCTCGGTGATCTTTGCCGTTAGCATCCTCGTGTTGCTAAACGTGATCCCTGGGCCTCACACACGGCTGGACTATTTGGTCATCGGCGCGGTGGCCACGTTTCTTTCGATGATCGTCCTCTTTGTGACTCTGCTCAAGTCCGGAGTGCCTGGCGCAGGCAAGGCGCCGCCACCCCGTGAAGAATCCGGCTCCGAGTAAGTAGAGGTGGTACGATCGGAGAATAGTCGCCGCGTTCGTTACGCCCAGACGAATGCGAGGAGCGCTTCGCCTGATCGCTCGCCGGTTCTGTAGCAGGAGGTCCCAAGCGGAGTTGCGCGACAACGTATGAGTTCCCGGCGTGTCTTGATTGCCGTAGGGTTGGGGGCCCTTGGTTTGCTGATTAACCAGTGGCCCTACATGGCGTTGTCGGGGGCTTGGTTTCTGTTTGGCGGCATCTGCTCCATGCTGCTCGTCCTGGCCGAAGGCCGGTGGACCGGCGTCGTGGCGGCGGCGATCGCCTACGCATTCACGACGCGCCAGTTCGGCGAACCGGTGTTCTGGGCGGTGTACTGCCTGGAGAGTTGGACCGTCCACTATCTGGTACGCCGCGGTTGGTCGCCTCTGCCGGCCGTGCTGTCGTACTGGCCCGCAGCCTCGCTGCTCTTTATTGCCCCCTACGCTCGTTTTATGGACGGCAGTTCCTGGAACTTCATTGCCCTCTATTCGCTGAAAGAAATCATCAACGCCATGATGAACTTGCTGATGGCGACCCTGCTGCTGCAGGTGGCGCCTGTGCGGCGATGGCTGCGCGGGCCAGACCCCGCCAGCGTGGACCGCCAGCCGCTGCGCTCCCATCTGGTTGAAACGATGGTGGCGGTCGCCGTCCTCCCGTTTCTGATTCTGAACATCCGGGAAGGCCGCGCATTTGAGCTGCGAGAGATGGGCGCCGCCTCTGATCAACTCATGGCGACCGCCCGCGCGGCGGCCGAGGCTACTGGAGCGTATCTGGACAAACATGCGAGCGCCATCCGGATGGTAGCCGGCACGTTGGAGCGTTCCGGCCGTCCGATTGGATCGGAGATGAATGCCCATCTGGATCGGGCCCACTCCGTCTATCCGAACTTCAGGAATCTATCGATAGCCGATTCCAAAGGTTGGGTCGTCGCAAGCACCATTCGGACGTTGCTGGACGGGTCCGACTACCTAAGCCGGCGTCCCAACGTATCGGATCGCAACTACTTTCGCCGCGCCATCGAGAGTCCGGATATTCAAGTGACGGATCCAATCCGTGGCCGCACAATCGGAAGCGACCCGATAGCCGGGGTCAGTTCGCGGCTGCGCGACGCCAACGGCCGGACGATAGGTGTCGTCTCCGGCTTGCTCAACCTCGACACTCTCGCCGAGACCGCGAAGGCGATCGAATCGGTCGATTCGGCCGGGTTGGTTCTCCTTGATGGACAGGAGCGGGTCGTATACGCCAGCGCCGGGACCCGTTTGAGCCACTTGGACTCAATGAGTGGCTCGCCGATGAGCCGTGCCGCGAAAGCCGGACAGGACGTCTTCTTCTTTGAAAGCGGCGGTTCAAATTTGGCCGCCCGCGTCCCAGTAGCCTTGGCGCCCTGGAGTGTGACCGTCTGGCGCCCGTCCGAGAGCGTGAACCGCGGCGTCATGAGCTACTATCTGACCTCGACGGGATTGCTTGTCTTGGCGACAGTTTGTGCGTGGGCACTGGCCCACCTGATCGCCGGGCGCATCACCGGCTCGCTGGGCCGCTTGGTCGAGCGAATGCTGCGGGACGATTCATCCAGCTCCCGCGACGCGCCGGTGACGGAGAGTGAGACAGCCGAATTCGCCGCGCTGCATCGGGAGTTCGAGAGTCTCACCTTGCGCTTGAAGACCTCCTACGTCGAACTACAGGCCGCGACCGCCGGCCTGGATGCGAAGGTCCGCGAACGGACCGCGGAGTTGTGGGAAGCGACCCGTCGCGCCGAGGATGCCAGCCGCACAAAGAGCGAGTTTCTCGCGACAATCAGTCACGAACTCCGGACGCCGATGAACGGCGTCATCGGTATGACCGATGCACTGCTCGACACGCCCTTGACTCCGGAGCAACATGAACTTGCAGAGACGGCGAAGGCGTCGGCTTCGGCGCTGCTCGGCCTGCTGAACGAGATTCTCGATTTTTCGAAGATCGAGGCGGGGCGTCTGGAAATCGAGTCGCTCGTGTTCGAGCCCGTGGAGCTTGTGGAAAACGCCGTTCGTGTAATGGCCTCCGCCGCCCACGAAAAGGGACTGGAAATTCACTGCGATCTGGATCGTTCCGTCCCTTCGGCAATGACCGGCGATCCGGCGCGGCTACGGCAGGTCCTCTTGAACCTGATTGGCAACGCCATCAAGTTCACGCCGGGCGGTGAGGTGATTGTCTCGGCGCGCTTGACGGATGGCCAGTTATTATTTTCGGTTTCCGACACCGGCATCGGCATTGCCGGGCCCGCCCAGCTGCGAATTTTCGATCCATTCACGCAGGCGGACTCCTCGACCACACGAAAGTTCGGCGGCACCGGCCTCGGCCTCGCGATCTCGCGTTTGCTCGTGGAGAAAATGGGCGGCCGCCTCCACGTCAAGAGCGTTGAGGGTCAAGGGTCCACGTTCGGCTTCCAGATCCCGGCCCTGGGCACGAAAGGGCCCGCCGTTTTCGACGACGCGTCGCTGCGCGGCGTTCGGGTGTTGGTCGCCGAGAGTAACGCTACCGCGCGCCGCGTCGTTTGGGAACAACTCGAGCGGTTAGGCGCTGTACCTTGCGTAGAGGAACCCTATTCGGCGGCGCTTGCGTGCCCGGATCTCCTGTCAACGGTCGCCACGGAGGCGCCTGTGGTCGTCATGGCGCCGGCGCTGGCGCCAGTGGCCGCCGAAAGCATTCGAAGGCCGGTCCGCATCCGCGACGTACGCGCGGCGCTGATCCGCGTTTTGGCGCCTGGTTTCCAGCCGGCTAAGCCACGCCAACCGCGCCGGGACATGGAGACGGACTTCGAGGCCGCCCGTGTCCTGTTGGTCGAAGACAACCCCGTGAACCAAAAAGTGGCCACCCGCCTGTTGGAAAAATGGGGATGCAGGGTTACGCTCGCAGAGGATGGCATGGAGGCGGTGCGGATTGTCGAGTCCGAGGCTTTCGACCTGATTCTGATGGATTGCCACATGCCAAGGATGGACGGATTTGAAGCCACTCGGCGTATCCGCGCCATGGAGAGCCCCCGAAATCGTACACCCATCATCGCCGTTACCGCCTCGGCCGCGCCGGCCGATCGAGCGATGTGTCTGGATGCCGGGATGGATGACTATGTGAGCAAGCCAATAGGCCGGAATGAGCTTTCAAAGGCGCTGGAGCGCTGGCTGGCCTGCGTATAGTTTGCCCTACAATAAGGAAGGCGGGCCCTTAGCACAGCGGTTAGTGCAGTGGACTCATAATCCATTGGTCCCCGGTTCGAATCCGGGAGGGCCCACCACGCAATTCCCTGTGATCTCGTTGCCCTATCTTATGGCGTTGAATAGCGTGTTCCCGCGTGGTTATGAAGCCTTTCTGGCCGGAACTTCAGGGGCGGCCTTCGCCAGAGAACTGGGCGTCGATTCGGGCGATGCCGGCTCGTACTGGGTATTGCGCGATGGTGGAATGGACGGCTTCCGTGCGGCGATGCGCATGACCGTAAGCCTGGACCGCAAGCTGGAGGCGGCGGGCCGGACTCGGGCCGAGCTGGAGGAATGGCTCGAGGATTTTCTGCGCGGCTAATTGTGCCGGCCGCAAGCCTTGCCTCGGCCCCCCGCCGTCTGCCAAACTCAATCGTTCATGCGTTTTTTTCTGTACGCACTGTTAGCGGCAACGAGTGTCACGGCGCAGCCGAAGGAGACGTTTTCCTATCGAGTGGAATGGCGCCTGATTACGGCCGGCCGGACAACGCTGCAATGGGAAGCCGGCCGTGGCGGGTACAATGGGAACCTGACCCTGCAGTCCACCGGACTTGTGTCCAGACTCTTCCGCGTCAACGACACTTTCGATACGCAGAGCGGCGCCAGCCTATGCGCCCAGCAAACTCACCTGCGAGCCGAAGAGGGCAGCCGCCGCCGCGAGACTCTGGTTCGCTGGACCGGTGGAACGTCGAACTACGTCGAAAAGGATCTGAAAAAGAACGGGGAAGTGATTCTGGAAAGAACGCTCGACGTCCCGCCCTGCGTTCACGATATCCTCGGGTCGCTGGCGAAATTGCGATCACTTACGGCGCTTGCAGTAGGGCAGTCCACCACGATTCCCATCAGCGACGGGAAGAAGTTTGCACAGGCTCGCGTTGAGGCCCAGGAGAAAGAAAAGATCGCTACCAAGGCCGGGACGTTCAACACGATTCGCTATGAAGCGTTTCTGTTTAACGGCGTCTTGTTTCAACGGAGCGCCCGGCTCCTCATCTGGATTTCCGACGACGCGCGGCGGCTGCCAGTGCAGATACAAGTCCGCATGCGCATCCACATTGGAAATGTGACGTTCGAGTTGGATAAAGTGGAGCCACCCTTATGATTCGCCTTGTTTCGTTGCTCTGTGCCGCTGTGTGTGCATTCGCGCAATCCGCGCTGCTTCCAGCTCCCGAGTTTCTAACACTCTCCGAACGCGTCAATCAATTGGCGCAATCGACCTCGGTGACTGCGCCGGGCTTGGCCCGCGCGGCGGCGCCCATGCTGGAAAACCTGAAACAGGATGATGCCAATGTCCGGCGGGCAGGCCGGCCATCGATCTCCACCACCTACGCATTGCTGTTAGACACGCGCGCCTACCTGGCGCTCGCCGACGGCCTGCCCAAGGCGTATCCGTTCTCGGCCGCAGGTAAACAGCAGTTCACGGAGTTGCGGGAGGCGCTGGACCGGTTGGAGGTGCACTTCCGGGCGCAACTGGAACAAACCGAGATCCAGCTTCGCGGCGCGGATCGCGACAACCTGCGCCGCTACTCGGAAGCCAACAAAACGTTGGCCGCGCCAACAAGGGAGCGGGTCCTGTTTTATGGCGATTCCATCACCGACGGCTGGCGCCTGAATGAGTATTTTCCTGGCAAGGATTTTGTGAATCGAGGAATCTCCGGCCAAATCACCGGCGAGATGCTAGGCCGCATGATGGCCGACGTCATTCAGAACAAGCCTGCAGCCATGCTGATCCTGGCCGGCACGAACGACATCGCCCGGGGCGCAGCCAACGAAACCATTCAGAACAACCTGACCATGATCGCCGACCTCGCCGAGAAATACGGAATTCGCGTCATCCTCGCCTCGATTCTGCCTACGTCGGATCACCACAAAGACACGAATCCTCGCTTCGAAATGACCAAGACCCGGCCGCTGGAGACGATTCGAGAGCTGAACAAATTCATCTCCTCGTTGTGCACAAAGCGCGGGTTTACGTATCTGAACTACTACGACGCGATGGTGGATTCTTCCGGTCAGCTCAAGGCCGAACTGGCGAACGACGGCCTCCATCCGAACGCCGATGGGTACCGCGTGATGGCCCCCCTGGCCCAGGCCTCGATTGAAAAAGTGCTGTCGGCGATGAAACCGGTGCAACAAACCGGCAAAAAGAAACGTCCGTAGAATGAATGGTGATGTGGTTCCGGCTGACACTCCTACTGGCTTTGGCCGCAACGGCGGACGGCCAGTCGCGCCTGACGCTGGATCAACTGCGGAGTTTTCTGAAATCCTCCGTCGACCTGCATCAGCCGGATAAACAGGTTGCGGAGTACCTGAAAAAGGCCAAACTCACGCAACGGCTGACTCCGCGCGAGTTTGAAGAGTTCGTCGCCATGGGAGTTGGTGCGCGTTCGATCGAAATTCTTCGCGAGTGGATCGCGTCGACAAAGGAACTTCCTGCCGCGCCTGCTCCGGTTTCGAACTCCCGGCCCGCCCCGCCGCCGATACCTCCGCCATCGCTGGCCGACCAACGGAAAATTCTCGCCGAGGCGACCGAGTACGCGCTCGGCTACAGCAGGAAGCTGCCGGACTTTATCTGCACGCAGGTGACCCGCCGTTACATCGATCCGTCCGGACTGGAGTTCTGGCGGAATTCCGATACGATCACGACGCGCCTCTCTTTCTTCGAACAGAAGGAGGACTACAAGGTCATCACCATCAACGGGCGAATGGCGGATACGGATTTTCGCGGTTTGGGCGGCGCCACCTCGTCCGGAGAATTCGGCACCATGATGCGCGAGCTCTTTGAGGCGAAAACGCAGGCCCGTTTTGAGTGGCAGCGATGGGCGACCCTGCGAGGCCGCCGAATGCACGTCTTTTCCTACTACGTGGCCCAGCCGAACTCGAAGTGGACAGTCTCGTATCAAAACACCGATCACGTCACGCCTGGCTACCGCGGTGCCGTATTCGTCGACAGAGATTCTTCGGTCGTCATGCGGATTTCGCTGGAGGCCGACCTGCCCCCGAGCTTTCCGATTCAGAACGCCTCGACGATGCTCGACTACGATTTCATCGATATCTCTGGCAGCCAGTTCATGCTGCCGCTGCGCGCGGAGGTCCGGATGCGTTCCGGCAAGGAACTGGTGAAGAATGAGGTGGAGTTCCGGCTATACAGGAAGTTCGGCACCGATACCTCCATTAAGTTCGATACTCCGGACCCGCTTCCCGAGGATGCCACGAAGGAGCAGCCACCGAAATGATCAGGACCCTCGCGCTTCTTATCTCCGCCGCGGCGTTCGCCCAATCGCCTCTGGACACCATGGGCTGGCTGGCCGGTCACTGGCGCGCCGATTCGCTTTGGGGCGGTTCGGCCGAAGAGTTCTTCACGCCACCGGCCGGCGGATCGATCACCGGACTGTTCCGATTCATCAAGGACGGCAAGCTTGCCTTTACCGAGTACATACACATCGAGTTGGGGAATGGGCAGCCCGTTTTCCGTCTGAAACACTTTAATCCGGGTTTAAAGGGTTGGGAAGAGAAGGACGCCAGCGTGAAGTTCACGGTCGCGCGCAACGAGCCAGGCCTCCTGGAACTCAAGTCGCCAGAAGCCGACGTCACCTATCGCCGGAGGGATGCTGGCAGCATTGAGGTGACGATGTGGATGACGAACCGGGGCAAGCGCTCCGAGACAACGTTCGTTTATCACCGCGTCCGATAAAATAGGCGGCGATGCTCACTCGCCGAACGTTTCTTCTCTCGACGTCGCTCGCCGCCCAACGAACTCAGCGCAGGCCGAACCTTGTCCTTATCTTTGCCGACGACCTCGGCTACGGCGACCTGGCCTGCTATGGGCATCCGACGATTCGCACGCCGCATCTCGATCGCATGGCCGCGGAGGGGATGCGGTTCACGCAATATTATTCTGCCAATCCGTTGTGCTCGCCGAGCCGCGCTTCGCTTCTCACCGGACGCTTGCATATTCGCTCCGGCATCAATCGTGTACTGTTCCCGTGGTCCGCCGGCGGCCTTCCGGAAAGTGAAATCACAATCGCACAGGCGCTGAAGCCGCTCGGTTACGCGACCATGATCGTGGGCAAGTGGCACCTGGGGCATCTACCGAAGTATCTGCCCACCACGCGAGGCTTCGATCACTATTTCGGCATCCCCTATTCGAACGACATGAGCCTGTCGCAGTGGCCGGTGGCTTACAACAACGGCCCGGCGAGGGAACGGTACGTTAACCAGCCGGAGATTCCACTGATGGAGGATACCCAGGTGCTGGAAAGCAATCCGGACCAGCGGCAGTTGACGCGCCGCTACACCGGGCGCGCCGTGGAGTTCATCCGCGGCAGCGCCAAGGCCAACCGGCCCTTTTTCCTCTACTTCCCGCACACGTTTCCGCACGTTCCGCTCTATGCCAGCGCGGAATTTGAAGGCAAGAGCAAACGCGGCCTGTACGGCGATGCGGTGGAAGAGCTGGACTGGTCGGCCGGCGAGATTTTCCGGGTGTTGAAGGAAACAGGCCAAGATAACAACACGCTGGTTCTGTTTACGAGCGACAACGGTCCGGCGCGAATGGAGAGCTCGCAGCGGGAGGCCACGGGCGGTTCGGCCGGACCGTTCCGCGATTTCAAGGGCACGACCTGGGAGGGTGGCGTTCGCGAACCGTTCCTTGCTCGTTGGCCGGGGCGCATTCCGGCGGGCCGCGTCTCGCACGCGTTCGCCGAGGCCTTCGATGTGTTTCCGACATTGCTGGCCGCTGCCGGCGGCGCGCTGCCCAAGGATCGCGAATACGACGGGGCTGACTTGAGCGGCGTGCTCTTTCGCAACCAGCCGGGCCGGGAACCGCTTCACTTTTACTACCAGGCCGACGAGATTCGCGGCGTGCGCCAGGGCGCTTGGAAGCTGCATCTGGCCGTGAGCCACACTTTTGGCGTTGACGGTGTCTCGGTGATTGAGCGGCCCCCGCTGCTCTACAACCTGGAGCACGATCCCAGTGAGAGGTTTAATCTGGCCGCCCGGCATCCCGAACGCGTTGGGGAGCTCCAGAAACTGGTGGAGGACCACCGGAGCGCAGTGAAAGCGGGAACGAATCAGAACTGATTCGCGTACTCGACGACGGCCTCCCCAGGCGCCGCCAAGCCCTGCGCGTGGCTTTAGAGGTATAACGGTACAAGTAGCATGCACTCTCGACGGAACTTCTTGGGCAACGTCGCCACCGGTTTGGCGGCCGCCTCGCAAACTCCTGGCCAGGTGATTGGGGCCAACGACAAGATTCGCGTGGGGATTATCGGCCCCGGCGCGCGCGGGATGGAATTGGTTCATCAGGCGATTCAATGTCCCAACGTCGAGTTTGGCGCGTTCTGCGACGTGTACACAGCGCGGCTGGATGCGGGTAAAAAGCTGGTTCCCACGGCGAAGACCTACATGGATTACCGCTACATGCTCGATGACAAGTCGATCGACGCGGTTTTGATCGCCACGCCCCAGCACCTGCACAAGGAACACTTCGTCGCTTCCGTGGAGGCGGGCAAGCACATTTATCAGGAAAAGACGATGGCGTTCGGCGTCGAGCACGCTAAAGCGATGCGCGCCGCCTACGACAAGAATCGCAAGTTGACCGTCGCCATCGGCCATCAGCACGTCTCCACTGGAATGGTGGAGGACGCCCGCGCCTGGATCCGCGACGGTGTGCTGGGCAAAGTCACCGCGATTGTCGCCGACCATTGGCGCAACACGCCACATGGCAAGCCGCAGTGGTCGCGCCCGGTGTATCCCGACATGACGTCCGAGAACATCCTTTGGAATAAGTTCCTCGGCGACGCTCCCAAGCGCGAGTTCGACCCGAACCGTTACATCAACTGGCGGTTCTATTGGGACTACTCGGGCGGCAACGTGTATGAGAACATGTGCCACACCCTGAGCATCTGGTACAGGGCGCTAGACCTTCAGATTCCGAAACAGGTGAACATGGCGGGCGGCCTGTACATTTGGAAAGACGGCCGCGAGGTGCCCGACACGATGACCGTTACCATGGAACACCCGGAAGACATTTTGTTCTCCTGGGTGTCCGGCTTCGGCAATGACCGGCGCGGTTTCGCCGAGGATGTGCTGGGTACCGGCGGTTCGCTCACACGCTCGAATCAGGTGCGCTACTGGCCGCAGAAGGTGAATAACCCGCAGGGCAACGAACGCACCGGGCTTACGAAATCGAATCCGAACGCCCACATGCTGAATTTCTTCGAGAGCATTCGCGCCTCCAAGGAGCCGAACTGTCCATTCGAGACCGGGTTCCGGGTGTCGATCGCCTGCCGCATGGCGGTGGAGAGTTACAGACAGGGCCGTGCGATGCGTTGGGACGCCGCCAAGGAAGAGATCGTGTAGCTGGGCCATGGACTTCTCCTTCTCCGATGAACAACGTCAACTGCGGCGTTCGGTGCGCGAGTTCGCCGAATCGGAGATCTCCCCGCACGTTCGGGAGTGGGACGAACATTCGACGTTCCCCACGCAGGCGATTGCGAAATGCGGCAAGCTTGGGTTGATGGGTTCCATCTTTCCGGAGGAGTACGGCGGCGCCGGTTACGGCTACGTCGAGTACGCGCTGCTCATTGAGGAACTCGCTCGCGTCGACCCGTCGGTCGCTTTGATCGTGGCGGCGCATACGTCGCTGTGCAGCAATCACATCTACATTGCGGGCAGCGAGGAGCAGAAGCGGAAATTCCTGCCCAAGCTCGCGTCGGGCGAGTGGATTGGGTGCTGGTCGCTGACGGAGCCGGAAGCGGGCTCCGACGCGGGCGGCACTCGTACGGCGGCCGTATTGGCCGACGGCCACTGGACCATCAACGGCGCAAAGACGTTTACCACCAACGCCCATTACGCGCAGGTGTGCGTGGCCATGGCGGTGACGGACCGGAGCCGCTCCCATCACGGAATTTCGGCCTTTCTGGTGGAAGCGGGAACACCCGGCTTTCGTCCAGGCAAGAAGGAAGACAAGCTGGGGATGCGCGCTTCCGACACGGGCGAGGTAATCTTCGCGGAGTGCCGTGTTCCCGAAACCGCTTTGCTGGGTCAGGCGGGTGAAGGCTTCATCGACGCGCTGCGTGTGTTGGACGGCGGACGCATCTCCATCGCGGCGCTGTCGATCGGCATCGCGCAGGGCGCCTTCGACGCCGCGCTGCGATACAGTAAACAGCGCAAGCAGTTCGGCCGGTTCATTAGCGAATTTCAGGCGATTCAGTTCAAGCTGGCCGAGATGGCCACGGATCTGGACGCCGCGCGGCTCCTGGTATTGCGCGCGGCTTGGCTGAAGGACCAGGGCCGGACGGTGAACCAGGAGTCGGCCATGGCGAAACTGAGCGCGTCGGAGATGGCTGTGCGCGTTTGCAATGAGGCGTTGCAGATTCACGGTGGCTACGGCTTCATAAAGGACTATCCGGTGGAAAAGTTCTATCGTGATGTGAAGTTGATGACCATCGGCGAAGGCACTAGCGAAATTCAAAAACTGGTCATCGCCCGGCAGTTGCTCAAGAACCCATGAGCCGCGAGCTGGCCCGCGCCATCTCCGCCGTGGAAGACGGTACGCTGCGCGTTCACGAGCTTCTGCGGCCCGCGCTTGTTATCGGCATAACGGGACCTCCGGGGGCGGGGAAGTCCACCGTCCTCGACACGCTGCTCGGCGAACTGCGCTCGGAGGAACGCAAGGTTGCGGTCCTGGCGGTCGACCCCACTTCGCCGTTTACGGGCGGTGCATTGCTTGGCGACCGCGTCCGCATGAACAACGCAGACAGCGGTGTGTTTATTCGCTCCCTGGCTAGCCGGGGCGCGGGCGGGGGATTGGCGCCCCGCATGCGGGAGGTGCTTTCGCTGCTCGCGACCCACGGCTTCGAAACGGTGTTGATTGAGACCGTGGGAGCGGGGCAGGAAGATATCGCGGTCACGCAGGTGGCGGACGTAACGGCACTGGTTACCACACCGGCCGGCGGCGACTCCGTTCAGGCCGAGAAGGCCGGGCTGCTGGAAGCAGCGGATCTGGTGGTCTTGAACAAGTGCGACCTGGCCGGCGCCGATGGCGCGGCGCGGGACCTGCACGACGCCACGGGCCTTCCGGTGGTTCGAATGGTGGCGAAGGATGGTACCGGCGCGGCGGAGTTGCTGGCGGCGCTGCGCGGGATTCGGCGCGGGCCGCAGCATGCAAGCGCATCGTTTCAGATCGACCACATCGGCGTCGCCACGTCGTCGATCGAAACGGCGCTCGGTTTCTATCGCGATCAGTTGGGAATGCGCGTG
>Ga0194119_10011084_pt1 | contig 11742 bp, 8 predicted proteins | sample TA2MahC100mmetaG_FD_148620 | JGI IMG/M metagenome (GOLD analysis project Ga0194119, IMG submission 148620) | Freshwater microbial communities from Lake Tanganyika, Tanzania - TA2015018 Mahale Deep Cast 100m | ecosystem: Environmental > Aquatic > Freshwater > Lake | place: Tanzania: Lake... | reverse complement strand
TTCCCTGCGACGTGGGCGGCTACGTGGTAGACCACTGCGAGAAACCATTCCCGACCATCCCAATCCTTCGCTCAATCCGCCGCCTTCACTACAACCGAAAACCCCTCATTCACGGCATTAAAACCCACTACTGATGGGCTGCTGCGGCATCGTTTTGAACCAGTCGAATCAATGTGAAAGCACGGGCTTCCACGCTATGCTGAGAGATCACAATGTTCTGAGCGCGCTGACCGATTGCCAGGGCCTTCTGGGGTGCAAACCAGAGATAATAGACCAGCTTGAACACCAAGTCGAGGGAATGGCGATAGAGAACAATTGATTCACCATTCACAAACAGATTCTCCAACTTCTTGGAAGGAGATAATCGATTAGTGACCACGCAGCATCCACAGGCAGCGGCTTCAAAAACACGCCTCGTGAGTTCACCCCAACGGGCATATTGAAACGCCAATAATGCGGAGTTATACAACACCGTGTTCTCCCGCTCGAGACAGTGGCGGTTCACAAATCGCCGCCCAAACAGGCAGCGCAACAGAGTGCCGTAACGGCGTCGGCCCATGGTGGTGGCAATCATCGGCCGACGTGAAACATCCGCGATCTGATCGAACAGCTGCCGATCGGCCCAGTGGGGAAACCAATGGCATCGAGCCCCAAGAGCGCTCCAATAGAGAGCGCAGTCGGGATCGGGGGTGAGGCAAAGGTCCGACAACTGCACCCGTGTGGTGTTGAGGGCTCGGGTTTGGGGCTCATCGCCCAACTCAGACACCACCAGAATCGGAAGGGCGGCATCGTCAAAGGCCATGCGAATCGCCGCCATCCACTGCTCGAGCGCCAAACTCTGGCCCGCATAGAACACCAGCAGCACATCCAACTGGAGTGGCAACAGCGCGCGGGGGTCCGGAAATTGGCCTGGGGTTGGGGCCCGAAATGGAAAGCGATGAACCATTTCACCCTGGGCTTGCAAGGCATCGAGCAGCCCCTTCGGCGTGCTCCAGGCAGCGATGGCATCGGCCGGCTCATGGAACAGGGCGGCCCAGTTCATCGTGTCTCCAAGCCGATGGAGGTGACAAAGGAACCCTGCATCGATCCATGGCACAACACAGGGGTGGGCCAATGCAGGCAGTAGGCGGTGTTGCGTTGGCTGCACCGGAAGGAGAGGGCATTGATCAGATGGTCGACAGGAAGCCAGCGCATCCAGAAACCAGCCTGGGCATAACGGCGGCACCACAGCTGCACTAGGGCGCGATGCACCAGATAGCAACAGGTGGTGTTGGTGGTGATCAACCGTGAGAGGTAAGGGGAATCCCCCAAGGGCGAGTCCCATTGATGGGTTGGGGTCACCACCTCCAGTGGAGGGAAGCCGCCGGCCAGATCCAGGTAGAGCAATGGCGTGCGCAGCAGGCCCTGCCAGGCCACCTGCGTACAAGCTCGAAACCGGTCAGCCCCAGCCTCCGGAATCGAGGCGTCATCCTCCACCATCAACAGCCAATCCTCCTGCCGCTTCAAAAAACTTGTCCAGGCATGAAGGTGCTTGTCACGCAGGATCTGCTCCAACTCCAATTGGTGATTCAGGCGGACAATCTCACGCGCAGGGCTCGACACTGAAGTTGTCAGCAAGCGCAGGCTCTGGCGCAGCAGCTGTGCAGCAGCGCCGCGGCGGCTCAGTTTGCCGAGCCGGTGGCGGTGACGGAGGTCGTGGGCGCTCTTCACCCACGACCAAGCCAGCCAGCGCAACCGTGCACGCAGCAGCCACGGCTGGTGGCGAATCGGGCGCTGCTCCACGATCTCCTCAACGGGGATGCCGCAGTCGTGCAACAGCTCTCGGAGCGCTTGGCGATTGGCCTCACGCTCCGGGGCGCGATGGTGAATCAAGCCAGCCCAAATGCTGGGCCGCTGGTCGGGGAAATCCTCCGAGGCCAAGCCCCTGTCGTGAAGCAGCAACGGGATCCGCGGCAATGGGCCTGACGGCAGATCAGCGGCAGCCACGGGCACTGCTGCGGGCAGCCGCTGCTGACGGAAGATCAAGTCCAGTGCCGCTAACACAGGGTCCAGGCTGGGGGGAACGCAAAACAGGGGCTGCTGTTGCTGGGCCTGATACAGGGCATCATTCTGATCCAATTCAATGATGCGCTCTAACAACTCTGGGGCCGACATCGAAGCGGCCATGATGAAACCATCGGGATTGAAATCCTCACGGGCCATGGCACTGCCGTAGTAGATGGGAATCCCTCCGGCACATTTGCCATGCAGCAACTTCTCGGTGACATAGCCGGGGCTGATGCTGTTTTCGTAGCACAGGGAAAATCGATATCGCGACAGCACCTGCATCTTGGCGAGTTCACCGTCGCCAATCGGCCGCTCAGGGTTGGCCTTACCGAACACATCCACAGGCCTATAGGCCGAAATCCGACGAATTGCGCTCTCACGAGATCGCACACGCTTGCCATAAACAATGGCGCAAAATTGTTTGCGAAACACCGCTTCTAGGGCCGGGGGATGATATAGATCCCTGAAGGGAATCAGCCACTCAGGATTGGAGTAGCTGCCCACACCAAACCAATCGATATAGAGATGCCAGAGGGGAAGCCGAAAATTGCGGCCGCCGTGGTCACGGGGATCAAAGGTAAGCGAATAATCACACTCTCGATGATTCGACTGAAGATTCTCGCCGGTATAAAAAACCTTCAGGCACTGGGTATGGCGCCTGTGCTCCCCACCAAAAGGCCCATAAAACAAGACATCGCATTGATTGGGATCGACAACTTCGACGCTGTCTCGAATGGCCCTTGCGCAGTGCACAAAAAAATTATTATGGGGGTCAAAAGCCCTGGGGTGAGACCAAAAATCGCTGAAGGCAATCTTCATGGCTACCAGTAGCAACCATCCTCAATGGCCTGATATCCCTTGGGCCGATCCGCGTCCAAGGGCCGAATCCAGGCCCCATTGATTAAATCCCGCTGGCGATCAAAAGTTTCCCAGCGACGACCAAAAATGCCAAACAGAAGTTGCAGGCTCCCCCCCAAATGAATGGCACTTCTGCCCTGGTCTCGGATGCGTCGCCCCAGAGGCAGGCCATAGGCACCACAGCCCAAGAGCGCCACATCAAAACTTAAATTCTGAACCTCTGCCCAGGTGGCTTCGAGCGCTTCGCTCCAATCGCCCCAGTCCACCTGAGCTCCTGTGGTCGTCATCGGCGACTGCACAAGCGTGAGATCAAAGGGCGGCAAGATCGCGGGGTTGTCAAACAATTGGGAGCGTTTGGCCCATTGCAAGTGAATCGATGCGGTGAACGGGTGGATCACACACACCCGCTGTCCGCGCAGGGCATAGGTCCAAGGGTGGGGGTAAAAGAAGGGTTCCAGATCGGGCATTTCACAGCGCTTCGGCAAGCGTGCCAACCCCATCGCCAGGCGTGCCTGACCCTGCACGGGCCAGCAACCCAACAGATCAAGGCTGCCCAGGGCTTGCCAGAGCTCTTCAGCAGCCCGGTTCAATTGGGCCGGGGTGGCGGGAAAAATGCCGGCGTTCTGTTCCGCCTCCCGCAGGGTTCGCGGCCGATAGCGATGCTGAAAATGGTGGTCCACCAGCACCCGCGTCTCCACCGAGCCCAACTTGCCGGCGAACACGGGCACGCGGTTGCGTAGGGATTGATAGAGATAAAGATTCGCCTCTTCCGGCCGGAGCCGACCTTGGAAATAGCGGGGGTAACGCCAGCGGTCGGCTTCGGTGAGAGCCAGGAGCAGACGAGCCTTCGCCTTCTTGGCCTTCGCAAGCAGGGGGGTGGTGCTCATCCCTGGGTGGCGTAGCCAATGAGGTACAACAGGCTGATCACGGTCGCAGCCCCCAGCCAAGCGCGGCAGAGGGCCAAGCTCCTCGAACCGATCAGCGCCAACACGCTAAGGCTGCTGATGTCGATCCAAACACGGGTGTAATCGGGGAAGCGGGCCAGGATCTGGGTGCTGGTGCACAGGGCAGGTAGAAGGTAGAAGGCGGCTGTGATGCGCAGCCAACGCCCCCCCCAGCCCCGCAGGGCCGTGGCGGCGAGCACCACCAGGCTCACCAACCAGAAGCCAAAACAGAGGCCGTCAAAGGCTCGTTCCAGGCCCTGGAGGGGAGGGCCAGGCAAAGACCAGAGTCCGGCCAACTGACCGGCCTTGCGCAGGATCCCCCAGCCCGGGGGGCCGAAGTGCAAGGTGGCCAGCAAACCATCGCGGGTGGCGGCGAAGCGAGTCTGCAGCCAAGCGGTGAGGGCCCAAAGAGGCAAAGGCACCAAGGCCAGTGGGGGCAACCATGGCCATCGGCGCTCCCGGAGGCTGGCCAGGCTGGTGGCGCCCCAGGCCAGTAGCGCGGTTTCACGGGTCAAGAGGGCCGCACTCAGGGATGCCAGCAACGGAGCCAACCGAGCCTGGCGCCAGGCCAGGGCTGCCGCCAGCAACAGGGTGGTGGCCAACAGATCAGCGGTGGACAGGGTGAGGGTGACCCAACACCCCGGCAGCGCTAACACCGTGAGTCCCCAGCGGGGATCGGCCTGCTCCAGGCGAGCCCACTGGGCCACCAGGCCGGCGGCGATCCCGATGCCGATCACATTGAGCAGGCTCAGGGTCCAGGGGATCAAACCCAGCTGGCCGAAGCCCAGCAGCCAGGCCAACAGGGGATAGAGCAGCCGTTTGCCGCGGTAGATCGGATTGTCCACAGCGGTGGCGGTGGCGGCATCCAGCTGCAGGGGGTCGGTGGCCAGCACCAAAAACTGCTGCCCATCGTTGCCTCGGCGTCCCGGCAGCAGCACCAGCTGCTCGCGGGGCAGGTGGGGGTTGGGGGGAAAGCGCTCACCGATGCGGGCCAGCCCGGTGGGGTTGCCGCCGTATTTGCCAAATACCAGCAAACCCCACACCACAAGGGCCACCAAAGCGGCCAACACCGCCACGCCGCGGGGCCCCAGTGCACCGCCCCCCTGCACCGCGCGCTTGATCATGTGGGGCACGACCGGCCAGCTGGGCCAGCCTGGCAAGGCCAACCCCTGCCCCCACAGCTGGCGCAGCCAGCGTTGTTCATGCCACCAAGGGGTCGTCACCGGCGCCGGCTGAGGGGGCTGCCCTGCCCTGAGCTCCTCGGCCATCCGCAACCAGGCGGCCCGCACCACATCAGGCCCATAGGCCTGCTGCACCCACTGCTGGCCTTCGGCACCCAAGCGCCAGGCCCGTTGTGGATCCTGCAACAGAGCCACGGCTTCACGGGCCAGCTGCCGGTCGGACTGCACCAACAAGCCGGTCTGCTGGTGGCGCACGGTCTGGATCAGGGCATGGCGGCGGGGGGCCAGCACCGGCAGGCCACAGGCGCTGAATTCAGCAGCGGCCAGACAGAAGGTTTCATCCCGGCCACTGGGGTTCACCACCCCCACGGCCACCTGCGCGATAGCCCCGTAACGCTCCAGGCCACAGCTGCCCTCAAACAGCACCCGCTGCCCATGGCCGCCCTGCAGCAACAGCTCACGGCAGTGCTGCTCATAGGGGCTCAGGGCACCTGCCGCCGCCCGCTGGCCATAAAGATCTGCCCCGCCGAACACCCGCAGGCGCGCCTCGGGGCAACGGCTGGCAATGGCCGGCCACTGACGGGCCAGGCGATCAAATCCTTTAAAGGGCGTCAGGGCGCCGACATAGGCCAAATCGGTGGCCACGCTGGCCAGCTCCAAGGGGCGGGGCAGGGCCTGTTCGGGCGGTACCGCCACGGGGTTGGGCACCACCATGGCCCTGCGTGCCAGGTGGCTATGGCGCAGGGCATCGAGCTGGGCTCCGCTCACCAGCAACCAGCGCTGCACTGCAGGCAAACCTTCGTAGCGCCCCTGCTCAGCGCAGCCGAGGTTGTGCAACCAGGGCAAGAGCGGCACCCGGGCTGACTCCAGGGCCACCCAATCGGCGGCCGAAGCAAAGCCCGGCCGAAACACCAGGCCCAAGCACCCTTCGGCCAGCTCCAGGGCCTCGCCCAAGCCCGTCACGCAGCGCACGGCCTCGGGCGCGATTCCCTGCACCGGTTGGGGAGCCGTGAGCAGCAACAGGGGTTGCACGGCAGACCCTTGCAGCAGCCGCACCACCGCCAGAAAGGCGTATTCCGTACCGCCGATGCCCGGATTGCCGAGGCTTGGGTCCGGCAGGGGGCCATGGCCGGCGATGCCCCGGTTATCGAGGAAGAAAGCCAGCCGCATCGGCCCAGAATGACAGGCCTGTGCTGAGGGGCCATGGGGCAGTGTCGCTGGATGGGTGCAGCTGTGGCACTGGCCCTGCTGGTGTGGTTGCCCCTGGGCCTCAGCGGTCTGCCGCTGGACACCCCGGATGGCTTCCTGCATCTGGGCTGGAGCGTGGCCTGGGTGCGCCAACTGCAGGCGGGCTGGCTGTGGCCCACCTGGAGCGACCTCCCCTGGGCGGGGGCCGGCAGCTTCGCCCTGCTGCTCTACCCACCGCTGTTTCGGGTGATCAGTGGCCTGCCGATGCTGCTGGGGGTGCCGCCCGACCACGCCATCGCCAGTGGGCTGCTGGTGATTCTTCTGCTCAACGCCGTTGGGGCGGCTGTCCTGGCCCAGCACTGGCTGCGCCCTGGGGGGTGGCGCTGGCTGCTGCTGCTCGCAGCCGCCCTCAACCCCTACCTGTGGGTGAACCTCTACGTGCGTGGGGCCTGGCCGGAGGCCCTGGCCCAGGCGCTGCTGTGGTGGCTGGCACTGGGCCTGCTGGGGCTCGAACGGGGGCGCCGCTGGGGCCTGGGGCTGAGCACTCTGGCGCTCAGCGGCATCATCCTCAGCAACTGGAATGCGGCCCTACTCACGGGCGTGATCTGGGGCCTGGCGGGGCTAGGGCTCTGGCTGCAGGGGCAGGGGCGCTGGCGGCGCTGGCTGCTGAGTGGCGGGCTGGCGGTGGGCCTCACAAGCCCCTTCTGGTGGCCGGCCCTGCAGGCGCTCAGTTCGATCCGCCCCCCAATGCCAGCGGGGCTGTTTGCCACTGAATTCTTCTTCGGCGGCGGCGGTGGCCCACGCACCTTTGCCGACCTGCTCTGGATCCAGGGCCTCTGTGCGGCGCTGCTGCTGGCTGTGCGCTGGCTGGGCTGGAGACGCCTGCGCTGGCGGCCCGCTGGCCAGGGCAGCCTGCTGGCGTGGTGGGGGCTGGCGGTGGCCCTGCTGGGGCTGGCGCTGATGCTGCCACCGGCCCAGCCGGTCTACGGGCTGATCAGCCCGCTGCAGCGGATCCAGTTCCCCTGGCGCTGGTTGGCCCCCACCTGGCTGGGCACACTGCTGTGGCTCTGCAGCGCTGGCGCCGAGGCCCCGCAAGCACCGCGCCGGCGTTGGGGCGTGGCACTGCTGGGGGCAGCGGCCCTGGGGCTCTGGGCCGATGGCCTGGGGCGATTTACGGCCAATTGGGTGGGGCACGCCCCCAGCCACCAGGAACAACAGGCCCTGCGCACCCTGCTGGCCTGTCATCCCCTGCGCCCCTGTCCGGGGGGGCTCCGGGCCTTGCCCACCCAAGGGGAGCTGAGCAAACGCTTTGTGGCCCTGCCGGATGGACGCATTGCCCTCAGTGGTGTTCCGGACTACAGCCCCGCTGCCGTGCCCGAACACAGCTGGAACCGCAGGCTGGCCATCTTCTGGCTGCCGCGTTGGCCCCAGGCCCAATGGGCACAATTTCAGGGGTCTGGGCAAGCTTCGCTGCTGAGCAGCGGCCCCCGGGAGCGGCTGGTGCTGGTGGAAGCGCAAGCCAGCGGATCCCTCAGACTGATGCAATGGGCCCATCCCCGCTGGCGCGTGCAGTGGCGGCCCCTCAGGGTGGGGGGGCAAGCCTCCGGTCCGTGGAGTGCACCGCTACCGCAGGGGGGGCGCGATCGTGATGGCTGGATCCGCGTGTCCTTGCCCGCTGGCCGCTGGGAGGTAGCCCTGAGTGAGGGCCGAAGCCGCTGATGCCCCGTACGATCCCGCCATGGCCAGCAGCAGCATCACCCCACGCCCGGCCGATCCACTGCTCAGCGCGGTGGTGCCCTTCCTGAATGAGGCGGCCAACCTGCCACGGTTGATTGAGGTGTTGCAGCGGGTGCTGGGGGAGCTGGGGCTGGCGTGGGAGCTGGTGCTGGTGGACGACGGCAGCAGCGACGATTCCCTGGCGGTGGCGAAACGGGAACTGCAGCGGCGCCCCAACCTGCAGGCCACGCTGCTGAGCCTGTCGCGCAATTTCGGCAAGGAGGCCGCCCTCACCGCGGGGCTGGAGGCGGCCCAAGGGGATGTGGTGGTGCCCCTCGATGCCGACCTGCAGGATCCTCCGGAGTTGATCGGGGCGATGCTGGAGCAATGGCGACAGGGCTTTGACGTGGTGTATGCCGTGCGCAGCCGCCGGGCCGGCGAGAGTGCCACCAAGCGGCTCACCGCCTTCGGCTTTTATCGGCTCATGGGCCGGCTGAGCTCCACGGCCATCCCTGCAGACACCGGCGATTTCCGCCTGATGGATCGGTGTGTGGTGGAGGCCCTAGCCCAACTACCCGAGCGCACCCGGTTCATGAAGGGGCTGTTTGCCTGGGTGGGCTTCCGCCAAACGGCCATCCGCTACGCGCGCGACCCCCGCCTGGGGGGCTCGAGCGGCTGGACCTACTGGAAGCTGTGGAACTTTGCACTCGACGGCATCACCTCCTTCAGCCGACTGCCCCTGCAGGTGCTGAGCGGCGGTGGCCTGATGATCGCCACCCTGGCGCTGCTCTACGGGGCTTGGATGGTGCTGCGCACGCTGCTGTTTGGCATTGATCTGCCCGGCTATGCCTCGCTGATCACCGCCGTACTGCTGTTGGGCGGGCTGCAGCTGCTGGGGCTAGGGGTGCTGGGGGAATACCTGGGGCGGGTGTTTGAGGAGGTGAAGCGCCGGCCCCTGTATCTGGTGCGCGAGCGCTGGCGGCAGGGCTGATGGGTTTGCAGTTTCCAGCGGCGTTGTGGCGCCACCGGCAGCTGACGCTGCGCCTGATCCGGCGGGATGTGGCAGGGCGCTACAAGGGATCGCTGCTGGGCTGGGGCTGGAGCCTGATCCAACCGTTGCTGCTGCTGGGGGTGTACACGTTTGTGTTCTCCACCGTGTTCCGCAGCCGCTGGAACGACTTGGAGCAACTGGGTTCGCTGGGGTTTGCGATCAATTTGTTCACCGGATTGATCGTGTTCAATCTGTTCGCGGAGTGCGCCAACCGTGGGCCGGCGCTGGTGCTGCAGAACCCCAACTACGTCACGAAAGTGGTGTTCCCGTTGGAGGTGTTGGCACTGGTGAGCGTGGGGACGGCCAGTTTCCATGCGGCCATGGGGCTGGCGGTGTTGGCGTTGTTTCAGCTGATGGGCGGCGCAGGCCTGGGGCTGAGCTGGCTGTGGCTGCCGTTGGTGTGGTGGCCACTGCTCAGCGGTTGCCTGGCCCTGGGATGGCTGTTGTCGGCCCTGGGGGTGTACCTGCGGGATCTGCAGCAGCTGGTGCTGGTGGCGGTGAACCTGCTGTTATTTCTGAGTGCGGTGTTTTACCCGCTGTCGGCCCTGCCACGGGCCTGGCGGCCCTGGCTGCAGCTCAACCCCCTGGTGCCGCTGATTGAGCAGTCGCGGCGGGTGCTGGTGGCGGGCGAAGCGCCGAATCTGGGGCTACTGCTGGCGGGCAGCCTGGTGGCGTTGGGGCTGTGCGAATTGAGCTTCCGTGGTTTTCAGCGGGCCCGGCGCGGCTTCGCCGATGTGCTGTAGCGCGATGGCAGAGGCCCCCAGCCAGCAACGGCCAGCCCTGCGGGTGGAGGGCCTGAGCAAGTGTTTTCATCTCTACGACTCGCCGCGTCAGCGGCTGCTGCAGGCGCTTTGGGGGCGGCGCAAACAGCTGTACCGCGAATGGTGGGCCCTGCGGGGGGTGAGTTTCGAACTGGCTCGGGGCGAAACCCTGGGGGTGGTGGGCCGCAACGGTTCGGGCAAAAGCACCCTGTTGCAGCTGATCTGCGGCACGCTGAGCGCCACCGCCGGCACGGTCCAGCGGGCCGGACGGGTGGGGGCCCTGCTGGAGCTGGGAAGTGGCTTCAACCCGGAGTTCAGCGGCCTGGAGAATGTTTTTCTCAATGGCGCCTTGCTGGGGCTCAGCCAGGCGGAGATGGAGCAGAAGCTCGATGCCATCCTCAGCTTCGCCGACATCGGCAGCTTCATCGACCAACCGATCAAGAGCTATTCCAGCGGCATGGTGGTGCGGCTGGCGTTTGCTGTTCAGGCCCATGTGAACCCCGACATCCTGGTGGTGGATGAGGCCCTGGCGGTGGGGGATGAGCTGTTCCAGCGCAAGTGCTATCGACGCCTGGAGGAGCTGCGTGAGCGCGGCTGCTCCACCCTGCTGGTGACCCACAACTGCCAACTGATCAACCAGCACTGCGACCGAGCCCTGCTGCTGCATCAAGGCCAGCTGCGGCTGCTGGATCGGCCCCAACGGGTCACGGCCCTGTATCAGCAACTGGCCGGTGCCGATGAGGCGGAGTGGGAGCGCAGCCTGGGGGATGCGGCTGCAGACGCCGGCCAGGCCGAAACCCTGGGTGCCCCCACCCCGGTGATCTATCCACCCCGTGGAGTGGCCATCACCGCCCTGCAAGTGGAGTGCTGTGATGGCACCCCAACCCAACGGGTGCGCTTCGATGAGGGTTTCCAGCTGCGGTTCAGCTACCGCGCCGAGCAACGGCTCAGGCAGCTGCGCTGCGGCTGCCACCTGGCCGATCCCAGCGGCCGGCGTTACACAGGCCAGATCTTTCCTGGCGCCGAGCAGAGTGATGCAGCGGTGATCACCCAGGTGGAGCCAGGGGAGCAATGGCAGATCGTGTTTCGCTTCCGCCAGGGGTTGCTGCCGGGGGTGTATTTCGTGGGTGGCGGCATCTGGTCTGACCAGGATGAACGCCACTACCTGCACCGGGTGGTGGACATGGCGGTGTTTCGGGTCGCGGCCACGGATGACAGGCCACGGGTGGGTGCCTGCGATCTCACCGCAGGGCCACCCTTGCTGCTAGCTGTGGAGCCCTCAGGAGGCTTGGGATGCTGATCAGCGGCTGCCACCGGTCGGGCACCTCCCTGCTGGCCGGGATCTGTGCGCAGGTGGTGCCGCAACGGCGCCAGCAGGATCTGGTGGCGCTGGTGGACAACCCCACGGGCTATTTCGAATCGCATCGGCTGCGGGATTTCAACGACGGGCTGTTGCAACTCACCGGCCACAGCTGGCACCGGCCGCCGCTGCAGCCACTGAGCTGGCACTGCGGTGAGCGCATGCAGGTGTTGGTGGAAGAACGGCCGCGGTTTGCCGATCAGGCTCTGGCGGCGGATTGGCTGGATAAGGATCCGCGGCTCTGCCTCACATTTCAGGCCTTCGAGCACCTGTTGCTGAAGCGTGAACCCCTGGCGATCTGCGTGCGTGATCCCTTGGAGGTGGCGGTGTCGCTCTTCCATCGGGATGGCATCGCTGTAAACCAGGGGCTCTTGATTTGGTATCTGTACAACCGGCATGCCAGCCGCCACCTGCTGCAGGGCGACCTGGTGATGCTGTACGAGGAGTTGTTGGCAGCCAACCAGCCGGGCGGCATGGCCATGGCAAGCGAGAGTCTGTGGGCCTGGCTGCAGACCCACTTACGCGATCAGAGCCTGCTGCCAGCGACGCCTGAAAGGTTTCAGGCTCTCATCCAAGAGCAGGTGAAGCTGAGCCTGAACCGCTCACAGGCAGGAAGTTCCACCCTGGGCGTGGCGGA
>Ga0194119_10011071_pt1 | contig 11750 bp, 13 predicted proteins | sample TA2MahC100mmetaG_FD_148620 | JGI IMG/M metagenome (GOLD analysis project Ga0194119, IMG submission 148620) | Freshwater microbial communities from Lake Tanganyika, Tanzania - TA2015018 Mahale Deep Cast 100m | ecosystem: Environmental > Aquatic > Freshwater > Lake | place: Tanzania: Lake... | reverse complement strand
AACGAAACGTTGTCTGGCAATTTGTAAGTAAAGGCCGCTGGGTGATTTAGTTCGTAACGAAGTGCCCCGTGTGTTGGCGGGGTTGCCCAGAAAGTGCAATGTGGGTCGAGGTTGTAGATGCCCGCGCGAAGTGCTCGGCTGCCCTCTGGGGGAATGCCGGGCTCCATGCAGACACGGTCACCTGGTTTTAGATGTGTCACTTTTTCGCCAACGGCAACCACTTGGCCTGAAGCTTCGTGTCCTAACACCATGGGCTCAGTAAGTTTGAACGGGCCGATGGCCCCGTGTTTGTAGAAATGAATGTCACTGCCACAGATGCCGACGGTTCGCACCGCTACTCGAACGTCATTTGGCCCGAGCTCTTCTTCGATTTCGATATCGCGAAGCTGTATGTGATTCTTGCTCTCGAGCACGAGGGCTTTCATGTGGGCCTTTCTTGTTTTCTGGGTTGGCATATTGTGTCGCCCTGACATCGTGGCGTTATGACGGGGGCGTTGACATGACCTTGCGGGACAAAGTTGTTCTGATCACCGGGGGAAGCAGCGGCATCGGGCGTTCAATGGCGCGGTCATTGGCCGCTGAAGGTGCGAAGGTAATGGTCACGGGGCGCTCTGAAGAGAGATTGCAAAATCTGGCAGCAGAACTTGGTGGCCCGCACGCGTATTTCGTCGCTGACGTTGCAAAAGTTGAGGACGCCACCGCGCAAGTTGATGAAGTTCTGCGCCGATTCGGGCAACTAGATGTGGTGGTAGCCAACGCCGGAATTTACGCAGACGGCAATACTTGGGAGGGCGACCCCGCCTACTTCGCGCAATTGATTTCGACAAACGTGACTGGGTTGATTTTCACCATCAACGCGGCGTTGCCTCACATGCTCGAGCGTGGGCAAGGCGATGTTGTCGCGACTAGTTCGATTTCAGGGCACAAGCCGATCTACTGGGAGCCGGTTTATTCGGCATCGAAGCACGCAGTTCAGTCGTTCGTGCACGGGTTGCGGCGGCAGTTGATTGATACCGATATCAGGGTCATGTCGGTTGCGCCTGGGCGAACTTTGAATGAGCTTTGGGGCATTACAGACCCGAAAGAAATTGCCGAAATCATCGAAAAGCGTGAAGGCTTAACTTCTGAAGACGTTGCCGAGGCGTTGGTGTTTATGCTCACGCGCCCGCGTCATGTCACCGTTCGTGATTTGGTGATGCTGCCAAGCAACCAGCACCTATAGACGCGGGGTAATCACCAGTAGGTCGCCGTTGTCGGTGGTAGCTAGCAGGCGACCCCGTCCATCAATTTCCATATCGCGTAGGCGCTGTCCAACCGGAATAATTTTGGTGTCTCGTACTTTGTTGTTGGCATCGAGATTGATTCTGACGAGAGACTCTTCGCGCAACGTACCCATTAAGAGCTGCCCCGCCCAACTGCCCCAATTAACAGACGAGGTGTTGCGCGGAACCTGCACTAACGCGGTCGGGGCCACCGAGGGCACCCAGTAGTAAAGCGGGGCCTGGTAGCCAGCCGTGGTGCCAGTCTTTTCAGGGATGACGTAGTCACCTGCGCTGTAAGGCTCACCGAAGGTTACGAAGGGCCAGCCGTAGTCGCGGCCTTGCGTTATGAGATTTAGTTCGTCGCCGCCACGAGGCCCGTGCTCTGTCAACAGCAACCGACCTTTGTCGTCGATCAATATTCCCTGGGCGTTACGGTGGCCTTGCGAGATTTCAGTGGTCTTTGATTTCGTGATGCGAAATGTTTTGCCCAAGTCACCTCGCTTTGCTCGGCTGTTAATTTCGGGGTAACCGAGGTCGCCAATCGTTAGGTAGGCACTGGTTTCATCAATTGCAAACAGGCGCCCCGCCGCATGTTGAACTGCTGAGATTGGCACGCACGGTTTGCTGGTGAACCAAGTGCCGACGCGAGTGAGCTTGTTCGTGGTTCGGTCAAGCGCTAATTCGTCAACCACCACTTCTACGCAGCCCTTTGATTTGCCCAGTCGCGGGTACGAGGCCAGCAGGCGCGCTGAAGTGGGTGATTGAGACAAGATCGCGATGTCAGTGATTGCGAATCGTGAGTCGTTTGGTCGGTCGGCTTTTGCAATTAGTGAGCCAAGGGGTTTGAGTGATCTCGTGGTTTGGTCAAAGGTAAAGATCGTGCCGCCGGATTTGCCACCACCGAGAAGGACTTGACCGTTGTCAAAGATGGTGAGAGCTGGGCCGCGCGTGCTACCTGACCCGCCAGTTGCTGCCGAAGTGACTGCGATGCTTTCGATGTTGAGTTTTAGGTCGGCCGCTTGGGCAGGCGCAATCAACGTGACTGAGATTGCAAGTGCACTTAAGGCGGCTATCGTGCGATTCATGTCTCGATTATTGCGAGAGGTCTGGGTTTTCGCCTGATGTTTGATTTGCCGGGGCTTGCTGAGATCTATAAAAAATATGGTGATGATTTCGCAGCACCCATTGCGAATTTCGACATTGGTGGCAGGAGTTTTGATTTCGACGCGGCCCCCGTCCTGATGGGGGTGGTAAATCTTTCAGCGGATTCTTGGTATCGGTCGAGTGTTGCCGGTAGTGCTGCTGAGGCAATCGAGCTCGGTAAGCGAATCGCCGGCGAGGGCGCCCACGTAATTGATATCGGCGCCGAGGCGACGATGGCTGAAACTGCGGTACGCGAGGCCGAACAACAAGTAGCTGCCTTGGTTCCCGTTATTGCGGGTTTGCGTCAGGCTGGGGTGTTGGTTTCGGTTGAGACTTACCTGCCCGACGTGGCTCGAGAGTGCCTAGCCGCAGGGGCGAACGTCTTGAATCTGACTGGTCGTGCGCATGAACGCGAGATTTTTGAATTGGCGGCTGCGTACCAGGCCGCGGTTGTCATGTGTTTCGTGCAAGGTGAGACTGTCCGGGAGGTTCGTGACTTTTCAGGTGGCGTGGATTTCATGGACGAGATGGTCGAGCACTTTGAAGAGCGAGTAGCCGCAGCGACGGCCGCAGGTGTTTCAAGAATCTTCGTAGACCCTGTCGTTAGTTCACCACGTGGAGGGGTCGAGCGCTTGCGTCACCAGGCGCTCACTCTGCTTACGAGCTTTCGTTTGCGGCGATTGGGGTGGCCAGTTTGTAACGCGCTGCTAGCCGGTGCTGATTATTTCGCCCACGACATTCGCGACATACAAGCGTTTTTTGCCGTGCTTGCGAGTCTCGGTCGTACGAACATGTATCGCACGCACGAAGTTGCAAAAGTGCGAGGCGTGCTAGGTGCTATGCAGGCAATCGGGTAAGCGCAACCCCTTCTTCGCCGCTCGGTGAAACCTGCCAATCAACAAGTTCTAGGCCAAGGGCTTGGACGAGGTCTGCTGCTGATTTCGGTGTGTGGCGATGCGATCTAAAGACTTCAACATGATGACGCGCAGGAAGGCTCGCTTGTTTTGCGTGCCACGTGATCTGAGTGGGTGTCTGGGTGGTGATCTGAGCAGTAAGTGTCGCTACGGCATTTAGGTCGTTTGGTCGTGGCTCGGCAGTGACTTGCCAGTTTGTGGTGGCAGGGTTAAGACCAACTTCGTGGAGGATCTCTTGTAACCAAGCGCGTGCTGCTGGTGAGTCGTAGAAGGTTGCAAGTTTTTCGAGCGAGGGTGGGGCTGACGAAGGTGTTCTGTGCTCTGGCATCAAGTTGAAGCTGAGTAAGAAGAGGTCACCCGGGTTTAGTGCGTTAGTTATTGCTGCAAGCGGCGCATTAGATACGAGCCCCGGTAGCACCCCAAACAACGTGAATATCTGAAGGGCATAGGCGTTGGTCTTGGCGCGCGAGGTGTCGATCAAGAAATCTGAAGACGCAATGTCAGCCGATACAGAGGCTCGCAAGTGCACGTTGCTCTCGGCAGCAAACGTTGCTTGCGCCTGGCTTAAGAGATCTGTGGAGATGTCGATGAACGTCACGCTGCATGTGGCCTGATTACTCACGAGATCCTTTACGAGACGAAATTCTTTCTCGGCAACGCCTGCACCAATCGCGATCAAATCAACTTCGCACTGGTGGCAAATTTGCGCGGCGTGAGCGAACGCCTTGTCGAAAGCCGAATCACCTGGTGCGCGTGATTTAAAGCCTTTGGCTAACTCATGCCACAGTTGCGTTTGCTTCAGCGTCAAATAATGGGCGTAACTTGGTAACGAACCAGTCTTAAAGCCTTCGATTACGCCTGCGACTAATTGGTCAGGAACGGTTGATTCGGGCGCGTTCGAACTACCGACCGACGATTTTGTTCACTTTCTGGGCTAGCTCGACGTCGAGATCGCTGAGCTTGTTTCCGAGGTCGTGGGTCACAACTGAGATCTTCAAGTTCTTCCAGCGAATATCAATGTCTGGGTGGTGATTCATCGCCTCTGCCGCTTGACCAATTGCGCTAACCCACTCGATAGCGGTCAGATAATCAGGCGCGCTCACCTCAAGAACTAGTTGCCCATCAACGATTTGCCACCCCGGCAAGCTCTCACCCAACCCCGCAATTTCACCCTCACTCAACGCCATCGCTTGCCCCATACCGCCAAAGTTTGCCCTAGCGATTGACCGAATGCGAAAAGTCAATTGACTAAGTCCTTATTGCGGAAGACTCAGCTCTCAGGGATCGATAGAGAATGCACGGAAAGTCGTTCCCAGGGAAGCCTCCACGTGGTTTGCGCAGGGCGGGGGCTCTTCGCCCAAGACAAACCGAATGCCAGAGTCTTTCCATAACTCACACTGTTTCTGCGCCATTGCAGGAATCTCGCTCAGGTGAAAAGGTTGAGGCGTAAGCATCGTATTCGAAACGCCGGCCAGTTCTGCCGCGAAAGAGGAATTTGGAATTATGACGGCGACTCGATTTGGGTCAACGTTCAGCCGAGCGGTCGAGCTGGCGATTGCCCTCGCAACATCTTCAGGCTGTCCGATCCAATACCAACGCTGAAACGACTCACGATTGGGGGCTTCAATATCGCGATAGGGCACAGTAAAGATGAAAGCCAATACTGAAATGCCTAGAGCTAAAGACGGTAAAAAGCTAAGGGACGTCCGGTCATACACAGACAACCCGGGCCACGCCTCTGTCAAGGACCCCAAGACGGCGGGGACCCAAATAGCCAGCATGACGGCCAAAAAGAAATTTAGAGAAATTGTTCCGGTTAAGGCCGACCTACCTGCAAAATATACAAAGGACGCCAGTCCGAGAAGTGAGAAAAACATAAGCACTAATGAAACTTCGTCAAAGTCAAATCTTTGTGTCCATAGAAAAAACGACCAAGCGAACATGGCCGCAGGCACGCAAAGGTAAATCAGGTGGAACCCCCGCGTGGGCATGTTGATTGCCATCCATTCGATTGCCTGGTAGCCGATCGCGTATCCGTAGTAGAGGTCAGGGTCAAAGACTCGGCCCCTAAGTGCCAATAACCCCAGATAGAAAGCCCAAAGGCCTACGGGAGCACCCGCTAGCAGCAGCCAGACCCCTGGAGTGGATCTGCGCAATTGGAAAAGGATGATTACGAAGATTGCCGCAGCAAGTACTGGTACGCCAAATTCAAAATTGGTTATTGAGGCCGCTGTTGCAGAGGCGATACTAAGGCCGAGGAGTACGGCACGTTTTCTTGATGACGTGTTGTTCACACCTAAGTACAACAAGACGGCTGTCAAAAGGGGCCAGAAATAACGTAGAGGTAGATTTGACCAAAAATCACCAAGACTCAGTTCATCAAAAGGAGAGGTGAACGCAATTGCCGCAAAAACAAGGGCGGCGATCCAAAGCAATCTCTTTGCCACCAATTTAAACAGTAGAAATCCAACTAGGACAAAGCAAGTGACTTGCAAAATTACGATGTACCACAGTGCAGAAAGAACTGGATCAAATCCTGCGAAGACGAAGAGTCGGTAGGGGTAACTGAAAAGGCTCTGATAGAGCGGGGCAAAGTCAACATAAGGGTCGCGGCCAGCACCAACGGCGTAGAACTCTTCAAAAATTGGCACTGCATCAGCGTGCTCAAAGTTCCAGCCAAGTAGGCCTAAAAGTCTTGCCAGTATCACTACGAGAACGGCACCCAAGAGCAAATTCGACACCCAAAAAACGGAGGTTCTAGATTCAGGCCATTTCATCAGACGCCGAAGCAAGACGAGAAGTAGAAAACCGATTACGAAAGCTACGATGACAGCGGTAAGTCCAAAGGGGCGGTAGTCAAATCCTGCAGGTTTCGGCTGCCCTTGAGTCGTAATCTCAACAAGGATCACAATCAGCGACAGCAGGGTCAGCACTCGCAAGAATCTTGGTTTGATGATGTCTTTGAATCGAACGAAAACTCCAGTTAGGAGGACGGCGGCAAGAAAGGCCAACGGCACTAGCGCTTTTTCGACCCACTCCACTGTTGTGAATGAATAAAAAAGACGCCAAGTGAGGCTTAACGTGAGTGTCGATGCTGCCAAAGTCAGGCCCAACACCGCTATGAACAGCTCAACGCTTGCAACGGACTGCCGATTAAATGGCGTTGATCTAATTCTTGGGGCCTTGTACATAGTTACCACTTTTCTTGGGGTTCGAGGACTCGCCAGCAATACCAAGCAGCAACTGAACGGTAAGGCCTAAAGGGCGCGCCCAACGGGTCGAGTTCCCTCTCGGTTGGCATGTCGGGCAGCCCATGTGCAAGTTGCCATCCGCGGCGCACGGCCAAGTCGCCAACCGGCCAAACATCGAGCCGACCGAGGGTAAACATCATGAACATCTCCGCAGTCCAGCGCCCAATGCCCCAGATCTGCGATAGCTCGGCCACGACCACATCGTCAGGCGACTCCCCCAACTCACGCAAATCAATCTCGCCTGCCACCTGTGCCTTTGCCAACTCTCGAATCGTGCGCACCTTTGACTTAGACAAACCCGCCGCCTGCAACGCCCGAGGCGTACGCGCCAACACGACGCGCGGCGTCACCCGTCCACTTAAAACCTTACGCAGGCGCGCATAAACACTCGCCGCAGCGGCTGAAGAAATCTGCTGTGCCACCACAGAACGAACGAGCGAATCGAAATAAGCATTGACACTTGGCTCGGACGGGGTCAGATTGCAGCGATCGCTCACCTGCACGTAGTGCCCAAGATGCGGCGACGTCGCGACCACATGCTTGATTGCTCGATTTACATGCGTTCGATGCGTAACCATGATGCGCGGCTACGCTAACGCCCATGTCGACTTCAGCAGCTGCCGGTGGTGCGCTAACCCCCTCACCAAATCTGCTGCTCGACGCGTGGTGGCCCAAGCCCACTGCCGCGCAAAAATCGCGCGCGACCAGCGTGGTTCGAAACGCCGTCGCCATCGTTGCGGTTACGGCGCTCACCGCAATTTGTGCGCAGATCGTGATTCCTATACCGGGAACGCCTGTCCCGTTCACCATGCAGACCTTCGCTGTTTTGGTTGGCGCGGCAGCGATCGGCCCGTGGCGCGGGGTCATGTCGATGGCGTTGTATTTAGCAATCGGTGCGCTCGGTGCCCCAATTTTTTCGGACGGGGGCTCAGGCGTTGCACGAATCTTCTCTGCAACCGGTGGCTACTTGATCGGATTCATCGCGGCAGCCTGGGTAGTCGGCTACCTTGCACAACGCGGCGAAAGCAAGAAATGGTTTAGCGCAGCCCTTGCGTTTCTAGTTGGCTCACTAGTCATTTATGCATTCGGTGTTAGCGGTTTGGTTTTGTTCGCAGGTATGACCCCAGCCGAGGCGATTTCAAAAGGAATGCTGCCGTTCATTGCAGGCGATGTCATCAAGGCGGCAGCCGCAGGTGTCACGTTGCCACTTGCTTGGCGCTTGACTAAACCAAACTCAAACCGAAACTCGAAATAACGAGAGGTGTCTAAAGCCTCTAAGCGTCTGGCAGAACTGGGAATCGAACTCCCTCAGCCGCCGAAGCCCGTTGCTAGCTACGTCCCCTTTAAGTCACACAAAGGGATGGTGTTTTGCTCAGGGCAACTTCCGTTTATAAATGGTGAATTGAACGCGAAAGGTATTTGTGGTGCTGGCATTGACGTAGCAACTGCTAAGCAAGCCGCCCGAATCGCCGCAATCAATGCGATAGCCGTGCTGGCCGAAGGCGCTGGCGGTATAGACAACATCGACCACATTTTGCGCCTAACCGGTTACGTCGCTGCAACCCCAGACTTCACCGAACACCCCGCCGTAATCAACGGTGCGAGTGAGGTATTTCAAGAAATATTTGGCGACGACGGGGTGCACTCACGCGCTGCAGTCGGCGTAAGTTCGCTGCCGCTTGGGTCATGCGTCGAAATAGACGCAATCGCAGCTACCAAATAAGTGCAATCAGATCATGCTGAGGCAAATAGACGCACGTAGTTGGGCAACATCTGAGAGCGCACGCATTAGAAGTGAAATTCCGCGGGGGCTAAGCAACCAGCAATTAGTCGCTGAGGTCGAACCGATAGTTGCGGCGGTTCGTGAGCGCGGGCTTGCCGCAGCAATTGAATACAGCTTGAAGTTTGACGGCGTGGCTGCTGACCCCGTTCGTGTCACCAATGAAGCGATTTCGAGTGCGCTAAAGAACTGCGACGCCGAAGTGGTCGCAGCGCTACAGACAGCGATTGCTCGAGTTACGAAAGTGCACGAATCGCAAATGAGTGCGGCGCGCGATATTGAAACCAACAATGGCGGACGGGTTACCAACCGCTGGGTGCCGATCGAACGAGTCGGCCTCTACGTGCCGGCAGGTGGTGCGATTTACCCGTCGAGTGTCGTCATGAACGCAGTACCGGCCCAAATCGCTGGTGTGAAATCGATAGCGGTCGCATCACCGCCACAACGCGATAACAACTCACTACCCCACCCACTCGTGTTAGCAACTTGTGCGCTGCTTGGAATTGACGAGGTCTACGCGATTGGCGGTGCCCAAGCAATTGCCTTACTCGCTTTTGGTGACAAAACGATCAAACCCGTTGATCTGATTACTGGCCCCGGCAACGCCTATGTCGCTGGCGCGAAACGCCTCGTCAACGGTGTGGTGGGAATCGACTCAGAGGCGGGGCCAACCGAAATCACCATCGTCGCCGACGACACGGCCAATGCTCAGGTAATCGCTGCCGACTTGATCGCGCAAGCCGAACACGACCCGGCGTCAGCCGCCGTCTTGATATCTGATTCGCGCGAATTGATTGCCAAAGTTGACGAGCGACTTGATGAGCTAGCGCGAGACGCCAAACACCAAGAACGCGTCAAAACTGCGCTTACCGGCACACAAAGCGCAGCCGTGTTGACCGAATCGATTGAGCAGTCACTCGCGTTAGCCGATGCATACGCCTCAGAGCACCTTCACCTACACACCAAGAACGCAAAAGCACAGGCGCGCAAAATCAATCACGCTGGCGCCATATTTATTGGCGAGAGCTCACCGGTCGCACTGGGTGACTATTTGGCTGGCTCAAATCACGTATTGCCCACCGGTGCAACCGCACGATTCGCCTCAGGAATCTCGGTTTTCACGTTTTTACGCCTGATTACCGAAGTTGACTTTACGGCTGACGAGTTGGCAGCGCTCTCTGAACAAATTCAAACTCTGGCGCGAACCGAAGATTTGCCTGCTCACGCAGATTCGATTGCGACCCGTGAGAGCATCGCCCCGTGAGCCGGGCAGATCAGTGAGTCGAGCAAACCCGTGAGCCGCGTCGGCACAGTTGAGCGAAAGACCAAAGAAACCAGCGTCAGCGTCACCGTCGACCTTGACGGCAGCGGCGGGGTGTCAGTCAATACCGGTATCGCGTTTTTCGATCACATGCTTGACCAGCTCGGCAGGCACGCAAGCCTTGACCTCACCATCAAAACCACCGGTGACCTACACATTGACGAACACCACACGATCGAAGACACCTCGTTAGCACTTGGTGAAGCGATCAACGAAGCACTTGGTAACAGGGCAGGCATCAACCGATTCGGTGACGCCACTGTGCCACTTGATGAAGCGCTCGCATTAGCAGTCATTGATTTCTCGGGCAGACCGCACTTGAGCTACTCGTGCCCGCCGATGCCACCGATGATCGGCAGCTACGACACCACGTTGACCAAACATATTTTTGCCTCACTTGCCAACGCTTCGAAGGCGACGATTCACATCAAGGTGCTAGACGGTGAAAACGCACATCACATGGTCGAAGCGCAATTCAAAGCTTTTGCGCGCGCACTAAAGCAAGCCGTTGCTCGCACTGGCCTAGCCGATGTGCCGTCAACTAAAGGAGTGCTCTAAGGCTTGCCCATAGTCGTCCTGGATTACGGGTCGGGCAACATCCGCTCGGCTGAGCGTGGCATTGCGCGTACGGGTGCGAAAGTTGAAGTGTCAAACGACATTGCAAAGGCGCGCGAGGCTGATGCCTTGGTGATCCCTGGTGTTGGCGCGTTTGCAGCGTGCGTGAAGGCGCTTCGTGATCAAGGTTTTGCTGACGTAATCATCGAGCGGGCGCAAACTGGCGCACCAATGTTGGGAATCTGTGTTGGTATGCAAATCATGTTCGAGACTGGTACTGAAACTCTCAAACGTGACGGGCCGCCAGCTGATCACAAGGGGCTTGGCATCTGGCAAGGCACGGTCGAGGCAATCAAGGCGCCAGTGGTGCCACACATGGGTTGGAACACCGTTAATGCGCCAAGTGATTCAAAAATGTTTGCTGGCTTGGGTGACCAACGCTTCTACTTCGTGCACAGTTACGCGGCCAAAAGTTGGACGGGGGCTGGCGCGGCTGCGGTCGGCGCGGTAGCGAGCGGTGGCGCGAGCAAAGCCAAAGCGGTCGTGACGACGTGCGATTACGGTGACGGATTCATCGCCGCAGTCGAAGCCGGCCCAATTTGGGGCACCCAATTTCACCCCGAGAAATCTGGCGAAGCGGGCCTGAAGCTTCTTGATAATTGGGTTAAGCAACTTTGAGCTTCGACATCTTGCCGGCCATCGACGTAGTTGATGGCAGAGCCGTACGCCTTAGACAAGGCGCTGCTGACACCGCGACTGACTACGGCAGCCCCGTCGAAACCGCAAAGAAATTCGCAGATGCGGGCGCAAGGTGGATTCACTTAGTAGACCTTGACGCGGCATTCGGCCGCGGGCAGAACACAGACGCACTCGCGGCAGTAATTCAGTCAGTCGATATCAACGTCGAACTTTCTGGTGGCATTCGCGATGCAATTTCGCTAGAGCGCGCACTTTCGATGGGCGCAACTCGGGTAAACCTTGGCACTGCAGCCCTCGAAGACCCCGAATGGACTGCATCAGTAATCGACCTCTACCCAGATCTCATCGTGATCGGGCTAGACGTAAAAGGCGATCGTCTTGCAGCCAGAGGGTGGACGCGCGATGGCGGTGAACTTTGGCCAACACTTACACGACTTAACGATGCTGGTGCGACGCGATACGTGGTAACGGACGTACGTCGCGACGGAATGTTAGAAGGGCCAAACCTCGATCTGTTGACTCAAGTTGCCGCCACCACCGAATCACCAGTAATCGCATCGGGTGGGGTTCGCAATGTTGACGACGTCCGCGCCTTGGTCGCCATGTCACCTATGGGTATTGAAGGTGTCGTAATTGGCAAAGCACTTTATGAAGGAACCCTCACCATAGAAGAGGCACTTGAGGCAGCAAACGAGTAAGGCTTAAACGTGCTAAACGTGCGCATCATCGCCTGCATGGACGTAGCCAACGGCCGTGTGGTCAAGGGCGTTAACTTTCAAAACTTGCAAGACATGGGTGACCCGATCGAGTTGGCACGCACTTACG
>Ga0194119_10011066_pt1 | contig 11754 bp, 8 predicted proteins | sample TA2MahC100mmetaG_FD_148620 | JGI IMG/M metagenome (GOLD analysis project Ga0194119, IMG submission 148620) | Freshwater microbial communities from Lake Tanganyika, Tanzania - TA2015018 Mahale Deep Cast 100m | ecosystem: Environmental > Aquatic > Freshwater > Lake | place: Tanzania: Lake... | reverse complement strand
AATATCTTTCACAGCTATACTCCTTTCTTTGTCTTGAATTTTACTAACTTACTAAACCTATTCAATTCAAGAAAGAGTATAGCTCTTTTATCAAAAGCTCAACTACTTTCTACAATATAGCAAGCTTAACAAAGGGGGATTCAGGGGGTTGTGTTTTCCCGTGGTTATTTTACAACCCCCGTTGCCCCCTTTTCTAAGGGGGATTTATGCATCGCATATGCCATGTGAACAGCATAAATAAAATGAAACTCCTAGACAATGAACTTAATTTTCGATCTTGTTCCTTTCAAACAAGGCGAGAGGTATCTTCACGGTATCGCCTTCTCTTACATTATGTACCCTGAACCATCCCTCATTCATCTCTAATGCATATCTGGCCTTTTCCTTAGAAACATGCGTATCCAAACTATAGGGCTTCATTGATTCTATTTGTATAATCCGGCCATCCTCCTTGATAAAGGCTATCGAAAGGGGTATACGGGTATCCTTCATCCAAAAAGAGAGAACCTTCTCCCGGGGAAAAACAAACAGCATACCATCATTTTCTTCCAACTTATCCCGATACATTAAACCTAAAATATGTTCCTCGAAAGTAGTTGCCACTTCTACTTCCAATTCGATTCCGGCTACGTTTATGGGTAAGACTTTATTTCTCTTTGGCGCACCGTCACATACATCCCGGAAACCGTTACATAACAAACCCACACAAGCAAGTATCATCAAAAGGAAAATACGTTTCAATTTATTCTTCATATAGGGAATATTTTACGAACCCAGAAACTAAAGTCAACCTATTTCTAAACTTGATTTACTCAGGCCAAAAAGATATAGTTCTTATTATGCGATTAGACAAACTACCCTTCGAGGTATTCAAAATCATAAACAAATACAACCTCATGAAATCCAATAATTCTATCATCGTTGGAGTATCCGGAGGACCTGATTCCGTCGCTCTCGTAAGGATTCTCCATTCTATTAACTCTGCCAAAAACCTTCATTTGCGCCTTTATGTAGCCCATCTTAACCATCAACTCCGCGGAAAATCTTCAGAAGAGGATGCCCAATTTACCGAAAATGTATCAAAAGAACTCTCCCTGCCTTTTATTCTAAAAAATGTAAATATTCAGGAAATTGCAGATCAAACAAAACGTTCCATCGAAGAAACGGCGCGCATAGAGAGATATGCATTTTTTAAGGAATCGTCACAAAAGTATAATGCTTCTGCTGTGGCAATCGGACATACTGCAGACGACAACGCAGAAACCATTCTTCATCGAATAATCAGGGGGACAGGAATATCAGGTCTTGAAGGAATACCTGTAAAACGTCCACTAACCACAGACTCCGCATTACAAATTGTTCGCCCGCTCCTCTTCACCTGGAGAAAAGAAATTATCGATTATCTTGGAAAAGAACAACAAAACTATAGAACGGATATTTCCAATTACGAAACGACATACCTTCGAAACAAAATCCGGCTCGAATTGATCCCATTATTGGAAAAACAATTCAATCCGAATATCAAAAATACCCTTGTACAACTATGCCAAATTTTCTCTGCAAATAACGAGTATTTATCCGTGGAAGCAAAAAAAATATTAAAAGACTCTACGATAGAAAGCGCTGAAGGTTCATATACCCTCGATACCCATTCTTTAACAAAGCAACCAAAGATACTACAACATTTAGTATTTCAAGAAATCTTGAATATTCTGGAGATCCCGTTAAAAGAGATTACCTACGAGCACTATACAAAGATATTAAATGAAATAGCCAAAAAAGGAAGGGGGCGCCGCTTCCAATTACCGGGAAAACTCTATTTATGGCACGAACACGGGATGCTTTATTTTAAAAAAGACTCGCTCCCCCAACCCTGTATACCATTATTATCTGAAATTCCCATCCAAATACCTGGTACAACACCAATATATCCTTTAGGAAAATTGGTATCCGAAATTTTAGACATCAAGGACTTATCATTAGACGTATACAAAAAAACAAAGAATTCCGGCGAAGAAATCTTTGACCTGCAAAGTATCATAATGCCTATTGCTGTGAGGAGGAGAAAAGAGGGAGATACAATTTCACCTTTAGGTATCCGGGGGGTTAAAAAAATCAAAGACCTCCTGATTGATAAAAAAATCCCTTTAAAAGAACGCGATAGCGTCCCGATCGTAGTAATGAATAATCAGCCTATCTGGGTTGTGGGAATATGCATGGACAATCGGGTGAAGGTAACCTCTAATACCAGGAAGATTTTAAAACTAAACTTCCAAAGAATACATTAAGAAACTATTCACCTGCAATTTTGAGAAAATCCGCATCTCCTGCAAGCTTTGAAAAATCCGGATTATTCCTTGCCACACTTTTATACCCGGGATTTAATTCAATGGCCTTCTTCAGCGAATTCAGGGCATCTTCCTTTCTCGAGACCAGCGCCTGCGCGCATGCCTTGTTAAACCATACTGCATCGAAATCGGGTTTTATTTTTAAGGCCTTATCGTATGTCTCTATCGCCTCCGTATGACTTCCCATGGCGTCCAGCAAAAGGCCTTTATTATTTAGTGCCACAAAAAAATCCGGTTTCATTTGAAGAGCTTTATCATAGGCATCAAGCGCCTCTTGCTGTTTCCCCATTTCTTCAAATACACACCCCTTGTAATTCCATGCTTCACACACATTACCACTCAGTGTTGTTGCCTTGCTAAAGGCATCCAATGCCTCTGTATATTTTTTCAATGGGACAAGGGCAAGCCCTTTATTTATCCACAAACTAAAGACATCCGGCTTTATACTTATCGCCTTGTTAAATACCTTCACTGCCTCTTCATAATTCTGAAGTTGAACTAAAGCAAGACCTTTATTGCTCAGCGCCTCATATTTAATTTTCGCCTGGCGCGGAATATTGGCAGCTTCCTCATCGGTAATAATTTGCGCTACCTTATCAAAAGACTTTACAGCCTCCATAAACTTTCCCAACCGCAGCAATGCATATCCTTTGTTATTCCATACCTGCGGATAATCAGGTCTTAGCTTTGCGGCGCCGTCAAAAGCTTTTATAGCTTCTTCATACCTTCCTAACTGGAACAACGCGCCTCCTTTATTCGTCATGGTTTCATAAGAATCAGGCTGAATCTGTAGCGCCCTTTCGTAAGCCGCAACGGCCTCTGCGTGCTTTCCGAGGCGAGCCAATGCCAACCCCTTATTCGTCCACGCCCCATAAGAATCCGGTTGTATCTCTATCGTTTTCTCGTATGCAGCAAGGGCATCTTCATACCGGCCCAGGGCATCCAGGGCAAGTCCCTTCCCGTTCCAGGCGGCGTAGGAATCGGGTTTCAATTCTATCGCCTTATCAAAGGCATTAACGGCGTCTTCGTGTCTTCCGAGGTCTGCAAGGGTAAACCCCTTATCCGCCCAGGAGGCGTGTTCTGTAGGTTTTATTTCTATGGCCTTATCATACGCATCAACTGCTTCCTTGTATTTGCGTATCCTTACAAAACAATTGCCCTTATTAATCCATGCCTCATAATATTTCGGATCAATCGCAATTGCCTTGTCGTACGCCTCCAATGCCTCATTTCGCCGATCGGGAATCTTTGCCAATGCCAACCCTTTATTATTCCACGCCTCGTATGCATCCGGTTTTAACTTTATAATGCGATCGTAGGTTTCGACTGCCGCATCGACGTCCCCAATATGATCAAGCACATTCCCCTTATTATACAATGCGGCAATATAATCGGATTTTATTTCCAGCGCCTTATCAAATGACTTGATTGCCTCTTCGTACCTGGCCGCATGGTCTAAAGTCCTTCCCTTCATATACCAGGCTTCATAATAATCCGGTTTACATTGGATCGCCTTTTCAAATGAATTGACGGCTTCAACGTATTTTCCCAAATAATCAAGCACAACCGCTTTATTGTACCAGACCTCAGAGGCATCCGGTTTTAACTGAATGGCGCGCTCATAGGCATCCAGAGCCTCCTGATACATCTGCTTGCGGACAAAGACGTTCCCTTCATTTACTGCCGCCTCATAACCTTCCGCAGCGATTACCGTTCCTTTTAACCCAACGAGCGTTATAAAAACAACAATCTGTATAATTACCCATCTTCCTGTCATGGATGCCTCCTTCCGCTTCAAGCGAAATATGGCTAGTAACCCACCCACAAACTTCCCTTAACGGTATTTTACTTATTTAATCGTTATGATATCGCCGTCTTCTAAAAGATAGGGAGAATTGTCTCCGCGCCTTTCGGTCAGTCTCCCTGTATAGAGTATCGTTTCACCTTCCTGGAATTTTAATACCTTATCCTTTTTCGCCGGACCAACCTTTACCTCAACGTCTCCCCTTTCTTTTTGCATTATTCCTATTCGCAAACCAGATGCGACATTTATATTTTTATAAACAATTTGCCCAGCCCAGCTGACATACTTCCCCTTGTATTTCCCCCATGTTTCGTCCTTTTGCGCCTCTGACAGATTGCTCCCCTTGCCGAACATAGTGTCTAAATCCTCAAAAGTTTCCACCAGGAATATTTTTTTGGGTCCCTGGGAAACAGGCATTGTATAAGGATTAGCAACCAACTCGCTTGCGTTTAATGGTTTGGGAGGCGCATTCTCATGTTTCAGTATGTCCCCATCCCCGAGTTTGTAAGGAAACACCCTTGTCACCCGCGAATCGAGCTTGCCCGTATAGGTAACGGTATTGCCATATTTCACGTCAGAAAAATGGGATTTATTATCAGAGTTTAGTTTTACCTCAATACTTGTATCACCACACGTTACACCCAGCATCCATCCCGTTACCAGACCCCATCCGATATAATTTACCTTTCCACGCCATTTGACTCTTTTACCAGCGCATCGACTCCACAATGCCTCTTTTTGTTCCTCGGTTAAATCGCTTGCAACTCCAAGGATATTATTAAACTCTTCAAAATTCATGTTTATATAACCATCGGAAGTCTCCGTTATAACAACTCCATAATTCGATACAACCGTCCGCTCGCCCGTAACTACCTCCCTTGAAATATTTGCCGTTGGTTTCTCATCAACCTTCTCTCCGGCAAAGGAAACAGCCTTTTTGACATCCGGATCTACCCCTTCATGAAATAAACGATCAAATTCCCTTTGATACTTCACCAACAACTTTGTTTCATCCGTAAAAATGGCGTTATCACGGCTAAACTTTCCCACATGCTCATTCCAGTAATACGAGCCGGTTGTCAGTAATTTACAATCAAAAATAGCAAAATTATTATGCATAATCCCCTTTTGAACCAATACCTTTATTACAAACGCCTTATTCTTATCCTGATTTGATAATAATCCTTTCCTCAAAGCACGTTTTCTATCAACGACAATCCTGATACGAACGCCGCGTTCCTGAGCTTTCATAAGGGCATGTAAAATATCCTTTGAGGTAATATCTAAAACTGCAACATCAACAGACTCCTTGCACTCCTCAATCGCACGCAGAATTTGCCCTTTTATCTCTGCGGGCGTAAAATACACCTCTGAGGAGAACGCCCTTTCCTGTATAAACAAAAATACACCTGCCATTCCTAAAATCACAGATAGGTAGACCCTTTTCCAACTCATAATTTTCCTTTTCACAATGTCCTTATGGAACAAATACTCTTTGGTTTTTGTTATGTTTTTCACGTTTTGCTATTTTATCAATGCTTTAGGGAGAATGCAAGCAATATAGAAGGATCATACCCCCCCCTATTGATTTATATTGACAAAAAATTCTATCTGGCATAAAATGCAAAAACGTTAAGAATCTAAACTTTTATGTCGAAGGAGTGTTATATGTTTAACAAGTTGAGAAGAGTACCCCTTTATTCTCTTTTAGTTTTCAGTTTCTGTGTTGCGATAAGTAATTGCCTCCCCGGGAAAACAACGCTGTATGCTGCAAACAAGCAGATAGCCGATACCGATGATATTGCCGCAGCGCAGCGTTTCGAGAAGGTGTTCGAGCAGGTGGTGGAACAGGTTAAACCTGCCGTTGTTTCAATTACTTCCGTAAAGGTCTTTAAACACACCCAGCAAAAACAACGAAAGATGCCCAACGACCAATATCATTCCCAGCCCAGGCCGGGACCCGATCAGGAACAGGACCCATTCCGGGACTTCAGGGACTTCTTCGGCGATGATTTTTTTGACAAATTTTTCAAACAGAGGTCTCCCGAGGGCGAATATAAGGTGCAGGGACTTGGTTCAGGCGTAATCATAGACAGTGAAAAAGGCTATATTGTAACAAATAATCATGTGGTTGAAGACGCCGACGAACTCAAAATTACCTTGGGAGACAGAAGGGAATTTGATGGAAAGATCGTTGGCACCGACCCTCAAACAGATATCGCCGTAGTAAAAATAGAAGGGAAAAACCTGCCCTCGGCAAAACTGGGCGATTCAGACACGATCCGGGTCGGTCAATGGGCAATTGCCATAGGAAACCCTTTTGGTTTATCACAAACAGTGTCCATCGGCGTCATCAGCGCCACAGGAAGAGCCAATGTGGGAGTTGCGCAATACGAAGACATGATTCAAACAGATGCCGCTATCAACCCCGGCAACAGCGGCGGACCGCTCGTCAATATACGAGGAGAGATTATTGGTATCAATACCGCTATATTTACCAGAAGCGGCGGTTATCAAGGCATCGGATTCGCCATCCCTGTCAATATGGTAAGAACCATAATGAGAGACCTGGTAGAAAAAGGCAAGGTTACACGAGGCTGGCTGGGAGTCGTAATCCAGGATATTACCCCTGACCTGGCAAAGTCATTTAACGTCACGGTAACAGAAGGCGTCCTTGTAAGCGAGATACAGGAAAACTCCCCGGCAAAAGAGGCCGGATTTGAACGCGGCGATATTGTGGTTGAATATGAAGGAAAGCCCATCCGTGACGTCAATCATCTCCGGAATGTCGTTGCACAAACGGAAATCGGCAAAAAAGCAAAGGTCAAAGTCCTGAGAGAGGGCAAAGAGAAAGAATTGTTCGTCAAGATCGGAGAGCAGCCTGCCGACTTATTCGCCGCCGGGCCTGGCGCAGCGCCATCCGGGAAAGACCTCGGAATGACCGTGCAAAATCTCACAAAAGAACTGGCCAAGAGTCTTGGTATAGAAGAAGATAGCGGAGTAATCGTCTCCGAGGTTCAGCCTGGCAGCCCTGCCGCTCTGTCTGATATAAAAGAAGGCGATCTTATTAAAGAGGTAAACCGAAAAAAAATCGGCAACGTGGCAGAATTCAAAAAGGCAATAAGCGAGGGAGATAAGGAAAAAGGCATCCTCATGCTGGTAAAACGAGGCGAATTTTCCCGCTATGTTATTATCAAGACAAAGGAAAAATAAGGGAAATTAAATAATATAACTAACCCAGGGCTGGTTCAATCTACAAGATTTGAACCAGCCTTGAAAATACAAATCTAAAAACAAAAATCCCCCTTTATCCATTTTAGGAAAAGGGGGATTTTTTATTACTTTTTGTGCAAATGAATTAAAATATTTCGTACGCTTTATATCCTCGCCGATGCCCGCGCGGTTTGTTCCTTTACCTTTGTCTCCCTTCCATAAGGCGATATCTCTCTTAGCCTCCTGATAATAGGGGGAAGGTGTTCGATTATGTAATCAACATCCTCCATGGTGTTATACCGGCTTAAACTCAGCCTTACAGAACCGTGCACCGCGGTAAAAGGAACGCCCATCGCTCTCAGTACATGCGAAGGTTCCAAAGAACCGGAAGTGCATGCAGAACCGGAAGAGGCGCAAATGCCCTTTTCATTCAGGAGCAACAAAATGGCCTCCCCTTCTACAAATTCAAAGCTCATATTGGTGGTGTTTGGAAGGCGCTGTGTTCTATGTCCATTCACTCTGGGATCCGGCGCTTTTTTCAGTATTTCATCCTCCAGCTTGTCCCTCAGTTGTTTTACCCGTGTAGTTTCCTCGCTCATAAACTTCTTTGCCAATTCACATGCCTTGCCAAGCCCGATAATTGATGGAACGTTTTCCGTGCCGCCGCGCCGGTTCTTTTCCTGATGCCCCCCGATGATAAAAGGCGAAAACGTTATTCCCTTCCTGACAAACAATGCGCCGACTCCCTTAGGGGCATGTAATTTATGCCCGGACAGGGTCAATAAATCTATCGTGCTTTTTGAAAGGTCCAAAGGTATTTTCCCTACAGCCTGAACTGCATCAGTATGTAAAATAGAACCTTTTTGTTTCACAATAGCGCCAATCTCCTCGATGGGGAATATCACGCCTGTTTCATTGTTTGCATACATAATCGAAACGATCGCGGTGTCTTCTCTTACCGCATCGGCTAATTCGTTGAGGTTAAGCATCCCGTTGCTGTCCACGCCAAGCTCCGTCACGTGATAACCACTTTGAGCCAAATATTTGCACAAATTATAAACAGCAGGATGTTCTACCCTTGAAGTCACCATGTGCCTCTTATGCGGGTTTGCCCGGAGTATTCCCCAAATCGCCGCATTGTCACTTTCAGTGCCACAGCTTGTAAATACAATCTCCGAAGGGTCGGCGCCGAGAATGTCCGCCACCTGCTGCCGTGCAACCTCTATTTTTTTTGCTACCTGCCCGCCGAAGGAATGCATACTCGATGGATTGCCGTAATGCTCGGTAAAATAAGGCAGCATGGCCTCTATAACTTCCGGTGCGACCATCGTTGTAGCATTATTATCCGCATACACGACCTTCATGAAACCACCTCCTCGACGATAATTGTATCCGCCACAAATTCCTGCAGTTTCGCCTCTACGGTGGATTTCAAAGTAACCTTTGAACTGGGACACTCCACACAACTACCCCGAAAAGAAACCATGACCCGGTCGCCGTCTATATCAATCAGTTCAATGTCGCCTCCGTCAGACTGGAGGGCGGGCCGAATGTCTCTTTCTATCGTCTCCTGTATCAACTGCATCTTCCGAATATTCGTCAATTTTTTAACCGGTTTCCTGGCGCTTTCGATCATCGCCTTTTCTTTCTCTTTCTGCCATACCTCATCTATGATCGCCTGGATTTGGGGATGACATGAACGGCACCCGCCGCCTGCCTTACAATAATTTGTGACCTGCTCAATCGTAGTTAATTTATGCTCTCTCACTTCGTGAGCAATTTTATTATCTGTTACGCCGAAACATTTGCAGACAATCGTTCCTTCCTCTACGGGTTTTTCTATTTTTATCCCCCGATAACTTGCTATGGCCGCTTCCAATGCCTCCCGGCCCATCACGGAACAGTGCATCTTTTGCTCCGGTAATCCATCAAGATAATCTGCAATATCATTATCGGTAATCTTTGCCGCCTCTTCCAACGTCTTTCCTCTCACCATCTCCGTTAAGGCGCTTGCAGAGGCGATGGCGCTGCCACACCCAAATGTCTTGAATTTCACATCCGCAATACGACCGGATTTGTCCAATTTTAGCATCAATTTTAACGCATCGCCACAGGCCAAACTGCCCACCTCGCCTACGGCATCCGGATTTTCGATTTCACCGACATTTCTGGGCCGAAAAAAATGGTCTTTAACCTTCTCAGAATAATCCCACACTGCTTATTCCTTTCCTAATGAAATTTGCTGTAACAATCGTAGTATAAATATATTCTTTTATATCCGGAATGTCAAGCATCGCCTGTAGTTCATCGCCGTATGCAAAGAAATGTCTGTTGAGTAAACACTTTCGTATAAATTTATATCTTTTTATTAAATTAATTCACACTTATGCCGATAATATGTACATTGACTTGCTGCTTGTGAAAACAAAAACTGTACATTATTAATTACTCTTTGTAACTCCCAAGGAAGGGGATAGCCATGCATAAGAAATTTTTAGAATCCATTGGTGTCAGCGGAATAGACTTCACAAAATACCCTGTAGAACATCTCCCCCGGATACTTCATCTCAGTATGATTATCAAAAATACCTGCTTCTGGATAAAGGACGCTGTCGTCCCTTACCGTCTGCTATCACAGGACGAACAGACACATATCCTTGAAGAATATGTCCAGTCCATTATCGCTTTTCAGTTTAAAGAAACCTAACCAGAACGAGCCGGAAGTGAAAAATGTAACTTACAAAATGCAAAATTTATGGTATCTAACATACCTTAATTTTGCATTTTATTTCCTGCTACAAATCGCCTGATATTTGTCATCCAAAAATCGTTGTTGCCATACCAGGTTGTTGTAAAGACGCAAGACTTCGTCGCGAGTCTTCGGCGTGAGCTCAGACGAACGCTCAGTCAACGATTTTGCGCCTCCCCCTTAATCCCCCTCACTGAGGGGGACAACCATCTGTCCCCCGCTGGCGGGGGCGAAGGGGGTGGATTGCTGTCGTGAAAATGTGTATTTGTAAGTTGCCGAAGGCCTAATTTAACTCCGGACCAAAGAATAACTTGACAGGTAGTGGTGCGTGTCTTATAATCCTAACATACCTGAAATTGCAGGATTGGGACACAAAATACAAGGTTTTTAGGCTTTTTATGAACGTCAACGTCAAAATAGGAATTGCTGAAAAGGAATCTGCAGAACTGCTGGTTTTTTACCTATACGAAGATGTAAAAACAGTTGAAGGCGTGCTTGCCTTCTTTGATAATGCGCTGAACAACTCCATTACTGAATTAATTAAAAAAAAGGAATTTATTGCAAAACTTAATAAAACAATTACCCTTCCAACGTACGGGAAAATACCGGCCAAACGCATCATGCTGGCAGGACTGGGAAAGAAAAAAGATGTAACCTTCGATAAAGTAAGACAGGCTGCAGGGACTACCGCCAGCATCACTCGCGACATGGGCATCCGTGAAGTTACCAGCGTAATAGATTCGATTGAAATACCGAATCCCTCATCAATCGAATGGTATCAGGCTTATGTTGAAGGATGTTTGCTCGCCCTTTATAAATTTCAGAGGTATAAAAATGTACCCTCCGAAGAGCAAAAGGAAATTAAATCACTTACACTCCTTTTATCTAAAAAAGAGGCGCTTGAGCCCGCAAACGAGGCCGCTAAACATGGGCAAATTATAGCAGATGCAGTCTATTTTACACGCGATCTTATCAATACCCCCGCACAGGATAAAACCCCCGCCATTTTAGCCGATACTGCAAAAAAATTGGCTAAAGAGCCTGGCATTCAATGTAAAGTATTGTCTAAACCCGAACTTAAAAAGCTTGGGATGGGCGGCATACTGGGTGTTTCACAGGGCAGCATCGAACCCCCGAAATTTATCATACTCGAATACAATGCGCGTGCTAAAAACCAGGATACGATTGTATTCGTTGGAAAAGGACTCACCTTTGATTCCGGAGGAATATGCCTGAAACAAGCAAAAGATATGGATCAAATGAAAAGCGACATGTCCGGAGGCGCTGCCGTGTTGGGAGCCATTATGGCTATATCTAAAATGAAATTACCTCAACATATCGTAGGTCTCATACCCTGTGCCGAAAACATGCCCAGCGGTTCGGCAATCAAACCCGGCGACATCATTAAATTCCGTTCCGGGAAGACAGCAGAGGTCGCAAATACCGATGCCGAAGGGCGCCTGATTCTTGCCGACGCCCTGGATTATGCAGGAAAATACAAACCCAGCGCCGTGATTGATCTTGCTACCCTCACAGGTTCCTGTGTGGTAGCCCTGGGTACTGCTGCTTCCGGCATGCTGGGAAACAATGAAGAGCTGAAAAAAAGGGTCAAAATAGCCGGCGAAAAAACCTGGGAAAGG
>Ga0194119_10011064_pt1 | contig 11755 bp, 14 predicted proteins | sample TA2MahC100mmetaG_FD_148620 | JGI IMG/M metagenome (GOLD analysis project Ga0194119, IMG submission 148620) | Freshwater microbial communities from Lake Tanganyika, Tanzania - TA2015018 Mahale Deep Cast 100m | ecosystem: Environmental > Aquatic > Freshwater > Lake | place: Tanzania: Lake... | reverse complement strand
CTACAAAAACCCGACAACTCGCGAGCTAACTACACGACGCGCCGCCAGGATTGCATTCGCCGGCGGATCAATCCTAGGTTTAGCGGCGCGGTCGGATCTGGCTGGCCACACAGAGCATCTCGACGGGCGCAGGCATTCGTCCCGATTCGGGCGGGCCTTGGCGGCATGCGGTCGGGATTGGTCAGCAGAGACGGCGTGGGCGTGTGATGGGGATATTGTCGATCTATTCGGTACCGAGCACCGGAATCCTGCTCCTGTTCTGTCGCTCCGGGCCAGCGTGGTGCAGTACACCCAGTCGATCATCACCGAGGAATGGCGGGCGAATGTGGATGGGACCAAGCCGCCCGCCAGCAACGCGCACCTGAACAGGATTTCGCGCGGCATGTTCTCGTTCGTGCCGAAGAACCTGCACGAGACGCAGATCTATGGCATGACCATGGAGAAGCTCACGAAACTGTTCGATCACAGGGTGAAGCGCCTGCAACTGAATTCCTATTACCAGCTTTCGGCGTTTTTCTGGAACGCCATCATCCTGATGCTGTTCCTGCTCGCAGTTCTGGCGTTCTTCGAAAAGCTGTCGGTGGAGAAGATTCTGGCGTTGAGCGGGCAGGCGATGGGGCTTGGATTGTTGCTGGGTCTGGTCTTCATCTACGACCATCCGTTCCTTGGCGATGCGGCGGTGAGCGCCCGTCCGTTCGTCGAGACGCTCCATTTGGTGACTCAGCGGACGTGAAGCTCCCGGCGGGGCGCCGAGAGCGAGAGAGGGGGATCGGATGCGGGAGCGTTTCGCGATGGATGGGCGGGTGGCCTTGATCACCGGCGCCAGCCTGTCGATCGGCCGGGCGCTGGCGCTGGCTTTCGCCGAGCATGGCGCGGATATCGCGCTGCATCACGCCGCTGCCGCCGATGCGGCCTATGGCTGGCCCGAGGCCGCCGCCGAGACCGCGCAGGAATGTTCGGGTCGCGGCGCGCGCGTGACGATCCTCGAGCGCGACCTGGCCGAGCCCGGCGCCGGCCGCGCCGTGGTCGAGGGCGCGATCGCCGCGCTGGGCCGCGTCGACATCCTGGTGATCGGCGCGTCGATCCAGTATCGCGGCGCCTTCGCTACGATCACGCCCGCGCAGGTGGCGCGGCAGGTGGCGATCAATTTCCAGGCGACGATCGATCTGCTGCAGGCGGCGCTGCCGCCGATGGCCTCGCGCGGCTGGGGCCGCGTCGTGACCATCGGCTCCATCAACCAGATGCGGCCCGAGCCCGAACTGGCGGTCTATGCGGCGCTGAAGGACGCGCAGAAGAATCTCTGCCTCAACCTGGCACGCAGCTATGCCGCGCAGGGCGTGACGCTCAACAATCTCGCGCCGGGCCTGATCGCCACCGAGCGCAATCGCTGGCGCCGCGCCGATGCCGAAGCCTGGACGCGCATCGCAGCCAAGGCCTCGCCCACCGGCCGCGCCGGCACGCCCGAGGATCTGGTCGGCGCGGCGCTGCTGCTCTGTTCCGAGGCGGGCGCCTATATCGCCGGCGCGGATCTGATGGTGACCGGCGCCGGGCATCTGCCCGGCTGGTGATCACTGCTTGACCGAACCGGCCGCGAGGCCTGAGGTCATGCGCGCCTGCAGCGGCAGGAAAAGCAGCAGCGTCGGCAGCGTGGTCAGCGCCGAGGCCGCCATCACGCTGCCCCATTCGGTGACGTTCTCGCCGAAATAGGCGTAGAGCGCGAGCGGCATGGTCTTGAGTTCATCCTGGGTCAGCAGCGCCAAAGCGAAGAGATATTCCGACCAGCAGAGCAGGAAGGCATAGGTGGCGGTGGCGACGATGCCGGGCAGCATGATCGGCAGCACGATCCGCCAGACGATCTGCAGCTGCGTCGCGCCGTCGATGATCGCGGCCTCGTCGAGGCTGCGCGGTACCGCGCGCAGATAGCCGACCAGCAGATAGATCGAGAAGGGCAGCGTGACCGCGACATAGACGAAGATCATGCTGACCGGATTGTTGAGCAGCCCCAGCCGGGCGCATAGGATGAAGATCGGTGTCACCAGGACGATCCAGGGAAAGGTCTGGCCGAACAGCACCGAGGCGAAGAGGGAGCGCTTGCCCGGGAAGCGCAGCCGCGAAAAGGCATAGGCGGCGTTGACCGCCAGCACGGTCGAGATCAGCACGCTCACGAGGCAGAGCAGCAGGCTGTTGGCGATGTTGCGCCAGAAGCCGGTGGCCAGCAGCTTGGCGTAATTGTCGAGGGTGAACGCCCAGCGCCCGGCGACGAACATCGTCTCGGGCGTGCGAAACGAGGCGAGGATCACCCATGCGGTCGGATAGACCAGCAGGAACAGCACCAGCAACGTGACCAGCACGATCGCCAGCTCGCCGAGCAGGCCGATGCGCAGCCAGGCACCGAGGCGGAAGGCGGGGCTCATGTCTGCTCCTCGGCCAGTTCGCGCTCCGCGACGAAGCGCAGATAGATCAGGCCGAACACGGTCATGATCGTCGCCATGATCACGCCGGTCGCGGCGGAAAAGCCGAAACGGCCATTGATGAAGGCCTGGATATAGACCTCGGTCGCCATGACATTGGTGTAGAGACCGGGCCCGGCGCCGGTGACGAGCCAGACATAGACGAAATTGTTGAACGTCCAGAAGGTCGACATCAGCACCATGACGATGATCGCCGGTTTGAGATGCGGCAGGTAGACGTAGCGGATCTGCTGCCAGCGCGAGGCACCATCGATCCGCGCCGCCTCGATCAGCTCCTCGGGGAGCGATTGCAGGCTGGCCATGAAGGTGAGCGTGACCAGCGGCAGCGTGTTCCAGGTGATGATGGTGATCAGCGCCGGCCAGACCCAGAGCCGTTCCGCGAGAAAGGCGATCGGCTGGTCGACGAGGCCGGCCGAAACCAGCGCGGCGTTGATCGCGCCGACACGCGGATCGAGCAGCCAGCGCCAGACGACGATCGCCACCACCGGGGGCGTCGCCCAGGGCACGATCAGCAGCACGCGCGCCAGCGTCTGCAGACGCCACCGCTTGAGCACCGGCGAATTGAGCAGGAAGGCGAGCACGAGGCCGAGCAGGATCCGCACGCCCACGCCGACCAGCGTCAGCCAGATCACCGTGTTCCACAACACGCGGCGGAAATCGCCGCTCGCCAGGATCTCGAGATAGTTCTCGATCCCGACCCAGTCGCCGCCCTTGCGCAGCCCGAACAGCGACATATCGGTGAAGCTGGTCTCCAGATTGAAGACCGTGGGGTAGACGTAGAAACAGGCAAGGAAGAAAAAGGTCGGGACCAGCGCCACCGTGAGGAAGCGGCGCCGGTCCGACCACAGGCCGGGTCTGGAGATCGCGGCCATGCTCAGGCCCTGCGGATCCGCCGAGCGGTCACTTCTGGTTCTTCGCCAGCTCCCGGCTGATCGCGTCGTGCAATTCGGCCGCCGCCTGCGCCGAGGTCTTCTCGCCGATGAAGACCGAGCCGGCGGCGCGGCCGACCGCGTTCCACATGAACGGGATCGCCACCGGGCCGGTGCCGTAGGCGCCCCAGCTGCGCGCGGTCTTCAGCTGCTCCGGATAGCCGGCGAGTTCCGGTGTCCAGGCGCGCGAATCGAGCGCGGCGCGCTGCGCCGGCGTGTAGTTGGTGTAATGCCGGGTGAAGAGCGGGTCGGGCTGCGTCAGGAACTGCACCAGCTTCCACGCCGCCTCGACATTCTTGGCATTGGCGCTGATGCCGAGCATGCGCCCGCCGAAGAAGGTGCGCGAACCGTTCGGACCCGCCGGGTGCGGCGAGGTGGCGAAGGGCACCGGCTTGCCCGGGTTGCGCTGCTGCCATTTGGTGATGATCTCGATCGCCACCGTGTCCGGCACGCTCGCCATCGCCATCGTGCCGCCGAGCATGCCCTCGACGATCTCCGGCGCGCCCCACAGGCAGAAGGACAGGCTGGATTTCGGATTATGGCCTTCCTGGAGATAGCGGTTGTAATAGTCGAACCCGTCCTTGATCTCGGCCGGCGTCATCGCCACGCGATATTTGCCGTCCGGCTGCAGATCGATCAGCCCGGGTCCTTTCGACCACCAATAGAAATTCAGCACGAACCAGATCGTCGGCGTGCCGCAGCTGCCGGCCGGGAAGCCCCAGCCGGTCTTGCCGGTCTTCTGGTGGATCGCCTGGCTCGCGGCGCGCAGGCTCTCGAAATCCTTCGGGAATTCGTTGATCCCGGCCGCCGCGAACAGATCCCGGTTCCAGATCATCGCGAATGTATCGGTGGTGAAGGGGATGCCATAGACCTTGCTGTCGGGGCCGACCGCCAGGTCGCGCGCGAAGAAATCGTCCCAGCCCTTGACGCCGAGCCCGGGCCGCTTGATCAGATCGTCGAGCGGCCGCAGCGCGCCGGCGCCGCCGAAGGAGCGCGGCCAGACGAAGGCGAGCTGCGCCACGTCCGGCGCGGTGCCGACCGCCGCCTCGCGCAGGAATTGCTGCTGCGCGTCGCCCCAGCTGGCGCGCTGCATCGTCACCTTGATCCCGGGATTGGCCTTCTCGAAATCGTCGAGCGCCGCGCGCATGCCGGGCGCTTCCGGATCGTTGAACCGGAAGGTGATGGTCTGGGCAAGCGCCGCGCTGCCGAGCAGCGCCAGCGCGACTCCGGCGGCGAAGATCCTGGCGAGTGTCATTCCTGTCCTCCCTTGCGTTGAATCATCCCCCCGGAACGGGGGCATCGAAATCGATCAGCCGCGCGGCGCGCAGCTCGTCCCAGAGCGCCGCCGGAATGGCGCAGCGCAGCGCCGCGGCGTTCTCGACCACTTCCTGCGGGCTGCGCATGCCGACCACGACGCTGGCGAGCGCCGGATGCGCGAGCGGGAATTGCAGCGCCACCGCGCGCAACGGCACGCGATGGCGCGCGCAGACGGTCTCGATCCGCGCGACCCGGTCGAGGATCTCGGGCGGCGCGCCGGCATACCAATAGGTCGCGCCGGGCACCGCGCCGCTGGCCAGGATCCCCGAGGCGAGCGGTGCCGCCAGCGCGATCGCGATGCCGCGCGCGACGCAGAGCGGCAGCAGGCGCGGCAGCGCGGTCGTGTCGAGCAGCGTGTAGCGCCCGGCGAGCATGAACACATCGAAATCCCCGTCCTGCGCGCAGCGCAGCAGGATGTCGACATCGTTGACGCCCACGCCGATCGCGCCGATCCGGCCTTCTTCGCGCAGCCGCGCCAGCGCCGGATAGGCGCCGTCCATCGCCTGGCGATAGCGCGTCTCCAGCGCGGCACCGGCCCATTTCGGCGTCAGGTCGTGGAGATAGACGATGTCGATGCGCGCGAGGCCGAGGCGCTGCAAGCTGTCCTCGAGCGAGCGCAGCGCGCCATCGAAGGAATAATCGTAGACGATGTCGAAAGGCAGGGTCGATGCGAAGGGGCCCGGCGTGCGCGCGGCCGGATCCGGGCGCAGCAGCCGCCCGACCTTGGTGGAGACCAGGTAGGAGTCGCGCGGCACGCCGCGCAGGCTTTCGCCGAGGCGATGCTCGGACAGGCCATGGCCGTAGAACGGCGCGGTGTCGTAATGCGCGATGCCGGCACCGCGCGCCGCGGCGACCGTTTCGCGCAGCTGCGCATCGGGCACCTCGGCGAGAAGATTGCCGAAGGGCGCGCAGCCCAGCCCGAGCAGCGACGCCCGCAGGCCGGTGCGACCGATCGGCCGTGTCGCGGCGGGATCGAAGCTCATCGCGCCCCCCGGCCGCGCAGGCTGCGGAGGTTGTGCACATGGACATGCGCGCCAGCGGCGATGTCGGCGCTGGTCGCGCCGATCGCCTCGCCGTATTTGCGCAAGGTGGCGCCGGCCGGGAGGTCGCGCAGCGCGCATTTGTGCCCGAGCGCGATCGGCGCCGCGAGCGTGATGATCGCGAGCGCGTCGCCGCAGCGCACCCGCGCGCGCGTGCCGGCGGGCAGGTCGCGCAGCGCCACGGCCACGTCGTCGTCGGGGTGCAGCACCAGCGCGTCCCAGTCGCTCATGGCGCCCCCGTCAACCGCACGGTGACGCCGGACGGTGCCTCGCGCATCGCCAGCAGCACGCCGACATCCTTGCGCCCGAGACCCTGGTCGAGGCCCTCCTGGCAGGCGGCGAGCGTGGCGGTGCCGACCGGCGCGGCGAGCCCCATGTCGCGGATCATCTCGAGGCCGAGGCGGCAATCCTTGTGCGCGAGCCGCAGCATGAAGCCCGGATCGAAATCGCCGCGCAGCGGCCGGCCCGGAAAGGCGACGGCCAGCTGGTTGTTCCAGGCCATGGTCTTCTGCATCACCGCGGTCATGACATCGAGCGTCAGCCCGGCCTTCACCCCGGCGACCAGCACCTCGGCATTGATCGCCACCAGCGTCGTGGCCAGCAGGTTGTTGAGGCATTTCATCGCGTGCCCCGCGCCGAGCGCGCCGCAATGGAAGAAATCCGTGCCCATGGCGTCCAGCACGGGGCGGACGCGCGCGATGGTGTCGTCCGCGCCGCCGACCATCAGCGTCAGCGTGCCGCTGACCGCGTGCTCGGCGGTCTTGCCGACCGGGCTGTCGACCATGTCCGAGCCCTGGGCGCGCAGCGCCGCGCCCAGCCGGCGCGACGTGCCCGGATCGATCGTGCTCATCTCGATCCACACGCCGCCCGGCCGCAGCCCGGCGAGGATCCCGCCCGGGCCCTGCGCTGCGGCCTCCACGTCCGGCGCGTCGGGCAGCATCGTCACCACGATCTCGCTCGCCGCCGCCGCGGCGCGCGGTGTCGTCGCGACCGCGGCGCCATCGGCCGCGAGCGCCGCCATGGCCGCGGGCGCGATGTCGTGCACGGTCAGGCGATGGCCCTTGCGCAGCAGGTTGCGCGCCATGGGCGCCCCCATCGTCCCGAGTCCGATGAAGCCGATATCGGTCATGGCCTTGCTCCTCGCGCAGCGTTCTGCCGCATCACAGCGATCCTCCGGTCCGGATGAAGGTTTCCTCGCCCTCGTCGAGGATCTCGCCCCAGGTGAGATCGCCGGACGCGGTGGCACGGATCAGGTCGAGCAGGCGGCGCCCGGCCGCGGCGATTTCGATGCGGCCGGCGAGGATGTCGCTGCCGTCGAAATCGATCTGGTGCGGCAACTGTGCGCAGGTATCGGGCCGCACGCTGATCTTGAGCGTCGGCGCGAGCGCGTTGCAGAAGCTGTTGCCGGCGCCGGTGGTGAACAGCATGAGCGCGGCGCCGCTGGCGGCGAAGCCGGTCAGCGATTCGGGCGAAAAGGCCGGCGCGTCCATGACATGCAGCCCCGGCGCGGCCGGTTCCTCGCCGATCGCCAGCACGCCCTGGATCGGCCGCGTGCCGCCCTTGGCGATCGCGCCCAGCGATTTCTCCTCGATGGTCGACAGGCCGCCGCGGATATTCTCCTGGCCGGGATTGTTGCCGGTGAGGTCGAAGCCGGTGGCGGCGACCGCGGCCTCGCGCCGCGCGACCGCTGCCACCAGGGCGCGGCCGATCTCGGGCGTGGCGGCGCGGCGCCCAGCCATTCGATGGTCTCGCCGAACACCGCCTTGCCGCCGGCATCGACCAGGAGGTCGATCGCGGCACCGACCAGCGGATTGGCGCCAAGCCCCGAGGTCGCGTCCGAATGGCCGCATTCCACGCCGACGAACAGCTCGGCCAGCGCCGCGGGCGTGCGGCGCAGCCGCGCCGCGCTCGGACAGGGCGCGCGAATCCTCGTGCACATCGTCGAGCGCCACGACCTCGACCGGCTTGCCGGTGGCGGCGATGCCGGCGGCGACACGGTCGGCCGTCTTGCGGTCGGCGCCGACGACCAGCACCGCGGCGACATTCGGGTTGCGCCCCAGCCCGACCAATTGCCGTTCATGCACCAGCTTGTCGTCGCCGAACTGGCCACGGCCATAGGGTGTGGCGGCCAGTACGGTGCCGCGCACGTCGCTCGCGATGCGCCGCGCCGCCGCACCCACGAGACCGACCACCGACAGCACCAGCACATGGTTGCGCGTGCCGACGCGCCCGTCGGCGCGGCGATAGCCGAGAAAACCCGCCTGCTCCGGCATGCGCGTCCTGACCCTCCCCGGAACGTCTTGCGCCCGGCGGGGCCGGGTCGCTTGCATTCCCCTTGGATGCGATGTTACCGCTCACATCCGGGAAGGCAAGATGCAATCCATCCACCGCCCGCCTGCCGCCGGTCGCGCGCCGCGCACGCGGCCGACCTTGCGCGACGTCGCGGCCGGCGCGCGCGTGTCGACTATGACCGTGGTGCGGGTGCTGCGCGCGCCGGACAAGGTGGCGGCCGACACGCGCGCGCGCGTCGCGGCGGTGATCGCGGCCACCGGCTACACGCCGGATCTGCACGCGCGCGGCCTTGCGCTGAATCGCACCGGCGTGGTGGCGGCGATCGTGCCGCTGCTGACCAATTCGCTGGTCGCGGAGGTGGTGCAGGGCATGACCGCGCGTCTCGAAGCCGCGGGCATCCATCTGCTGATCGGCTCGAGCGGCTTTTCTGCCGCGCGCGAGGAGGCGCTGGTGCGCGCCTTCCTGTCGCGCCGGGTCGACGCGATCTTCCTGACCGGAACGTCGCATACCAAAGCCACGCGCGATCTGCTGGCGGCGGCCGCGCTGCCGGTGGTCGAAGGCGGCAATCTCACGCGCAACCCCATCGATATGGTGGCCGGTTTCTCCAACCGCAAGGCATCCGAGACGGTGACGCGCCATCTCGCCGGGCGATGCGCGGGTCCGATCGGGTTCATCGGCGCGCATACGCGCGACAATGACCGTGCGCGCGATCGGCTTGCGGGGTTCCGGGCCGTCATGCGCGCGCTCGGTCGCCCCGTGGACCCGGACCTGATCGTCGAAACCGATCTCGACATGACATCGGGGGCCGAGGCTGCCACGGCGCTACTGGCGCGTCGGCCGGAGCTCCGCGGTCTGCTCTGTTCGGCCGACGCGCTCGCCGCCGGTGCGCTCTTCGCCTGCCAGCGGCGTGGCGTGGCGGTGCCCGACCGGCTGGCCATCGCCGCGTTCGACGATATCGAGATCGCCGCGCTGGTGAGCCCCGGATTGACCACGATCCGCGTGCCGCGCCTGCGGATCGGCGCCTGCGCTGCGGAGCTGATCCTTGCCCGGCTCGCCGGGCGGCGCGTGCCGCGCCGCATCGTCGATGTCGGTTTCGAACTCGTGCGGCGCGGCAGCGCCTGACCTTCCGGGAGAGATGTCCATGACCCAGAGCCTCGTCGTCACCGGCGCCAGCCGCGGCATCGGCGCCGCCACCGCGCGTCTCGCCGCCGCGGCGGGCTGGCGCGTCTGCGTCAACTACAACAGCCATGCCGAAGAGGCCGAGGCCGTGGTCGCGGCGATCCGCGCCGCCGGCGGCAGCGCCATCGCCGTGCCGGCGGACATGGCCGACGAGGCGGCGATCGTCGCGATGTTCGCGCGCTGCGAGACCGAGCTCGGCGCGCTGGGCGGGCTGGTCAACAATGCCGGCACGCTTGGCGGCGAGCATGCGATCGAGGATTTCGATGCCGCGCGCATGCGCCGGCTCTGGGACGTGAACGTGGTCGCGTATTTCATCTGCGCGCGCGAGGCGGTGCGGCGCATGTCGCGCGCGCGCGGCGGCGCGGGTGGCGCGATCGTCAATGTCAGCTCGATGTCGGCGGATAATGGCGGCATCGGGCCGCGCGTGCATTACGCGACCACCAATGGCGCGCGCAACACCTTCACCTACGGTCTCGCCAAGCAGGTCGGGCCGCTCGGGATCCGGGTCGCCGGGGTGATGCCCGGCGTGATCGACACGCATTTCAACGACGGGTTCGACAATGCGGGCCGCAACGCCCGGCTCGGCCCGATGATCCCGGTCGGTCGCGTCGGCGTGGCCGAGGATGTGGCGCGCGCCATCGTCTGGCTGCTGTCGCCCGAGGCCGGCTATGTCAGCGGCACGATGATCAAGGTGAATGGAGGGTTCTTCTGATGACCGCGGTCGACATCGCGTTCCGCGGCGATTTCCAGCTCGGCGAGTCGATCTTCTGGGACATCGACACCGCGTCGCTCTGGTGGGTGGATATCCGCGCGCCGCGGATCCATCGCTGGTCGCCGATCGGCGGCGCGCATCGCGCCTGGACCATGCCGGCGATGGTCGGCTCGATCGTGCCTTGCGCCGATGGCGCGCTGATCGCCGGGCTGCGGACCGGGTTCCATCGCTTCGACCCGGCGACCGGCACGCTGACGCTGCTGGCCGCGCCCGAAACGCATCTGCCCTTGAACCGCCCCAACGACGCGCGCTGCGATCGCGCCGGCCGGTATTGGTGCGGCACGATGGAGGATTACGGCCAGAACCCGGCCGGCACGCTGTATTGCCTGGCGCCGGGCGCCGCGCTGGCGGCGGTGGACGGACCGTTCTTCGTGCCGAACAGCATGGCCTTCGCGCCCGATGGCCGGCGCATGACCTTCACCGACACGCGGCGCGGCGACATCCTGGTCTTCGACTACGACCCCGACAGCGGCGCGCGCGGCACACCCCGCGTGCTCTGCCCGGCCGGCGCGGCGCCGGGCCGCCCGGATGGCGCGGCGATGGATGCGGAGGGCTGCCTGTGGAGCACCCGCTATGGCGGCGGTGCCGTGGTCCGCGTCACGCCGCAGGGCCGGATCGATCGCATCGTTGCCCTGCCGGCCTCGCAGCCGACGAGCTGCGCCTTCGGCGGCGCCGATCTCGGCGACCTCTACGTCACCACCGCGGCGCAGCGCCTGACGCCCGAGCAGCTTGCGCGCGAGCCCGGCGCCGGCCATGTGCTGGTGCTGCGACCCGGCCCGCGCGGCCTGCCGGAGAGCCGCTTCGCGGGATGAGGCGACCCGCCGTCAGCCCGCCGGCATGCGGAACACGCAGGGCATCGCGTCGCGCACCGGAACCCCGTCGCGCTGCTCGATCAGCCCGGCCATATGCGCCTGCCAGCGCCGCCAGATCTCGGAGCGCGGAAAATCCTCCATGCCATGGTCGCGGCGGCGCTCGATATGCGCGAACAGCAGGTGGCTCGGCGCATGCAGGAAGATCTCGTAGCGCAGGATGCCGGCGGCGCGTTGCAGCGCCACCAATTCCGGCCAGATCGCGTCGTGCCGCCGCTGGTACTCGGCGGCCGCGCCGGGGCGCAGATGCAGCGCGAAGGCGATGGTCTCGGTGTCGGCGGGCATGCGGATCCTCCATGCGGTCGCGCGCGCGATCGGCTCCCGCGTCAGGGTGCGCGCGCGACGCGGAAGCCGATCGTGTCGAAGCGGTAGCTCGGCGCGAACCAGCTTCGATAGCCGGAGCGCGATAGCCGCGCATAGGCATTCCAGGCGCCGCCGCGCAGGGTGCGGCGCTGGCATTCGCCGCTGGTCGGTTCGCCGAAGCAATCCGCGGTCCATTCCCAGACATTGCCGAGCATGTCGTACAGGCCGAATGCGTTGGGCGCGAAACTGCCGACCGGCGCCGTCTGCCGGTCGTCCCAACGGCTGCCGCACCCATCGCAATTCGCCTGATTCGTGCCGCGCTGCGCGGCCTGCTCGCGCCCGCTGCCGGCCTGCGCCGCGTACTCCCACTCAGCCTCGCTCAAGAGCCGATACGTCTTGCCGGTCGTCCGCGACAACCACGCAACGTATTGCTGCGCGTCGTCCCAGTTCACGTTCATCACCGGCTGCCGGCCGCGGCCCGATCATGTCCCTTAGCGTGGTGTAGCTGGTGTTGCTCACCGTCGCTTTGCGGCCAGGGTTGGCCGTGTCACGCGGTCACAGCGGACAGCGCGACGATGGGAGT
>Ga0194119_10011051_pt1 | contig 11764 bp, 8 predicted proteins | sample TA2MahC100mmetaG_FD_148620 | JGI IMG/M metagenome (GOLD analysis project Ga0194119, IMG submission 148620) | Freshwater microbial communities from Lake Tanganyika, Tanzania - TA2015018 Mahale Deep Cast 100m | ecosystem: Environmental > Aquatic > Freshwater > Lake | place: Tanzania: Lake... | reverse complement strand
AAAAGTAGCGAAAGATGCGAAGAAAACAGCTCAGGATGTCAAGAAAGTAACAGAAGATGAAATTGGAAAAGAAGCAGAACAAGCTAGAAAAAAAGCAGAATCAGCTAAAAAAACTGCTGAAGAAGCTAAAAAAACTGCGGAAGCAGCTAAAAAAATTGCGGAAGATGCTAGAGATGAAATGAAAAAACAAGAAGCATTAGCTCAGCAAGCTAAAAAAGTAACGGAAGATGCTAAAAAAGCAGCTGAGAATTTGAAGAAATTAGCAGAAGATGACATCGGACAAGCAGCTGAAGAAGCTAGAAAACAAGCAGTAGGAGTTAAAAAACTAGCTGAAGAAGCTAAAAAAACTGCGGAAGCAGCTAAAAAAATTGCGGAAGATGCTAGAGAGGAAATGAGAAAACAAGAAGCATTAGCTCAGCAAGCTAAAAAAGTAGCGGAAGATGCGAAGAAAGCAGCTGAGAATGTCAAGAAATTAGCAGAAGATGACATCGGACAAGCAGCTGAAGAAGCTAGAAAACAAGCAGTAGGAGTTAAAAAACTAGCTGAAGAAGGTAAAAAAACTGCGGAAGCAGCTAAAAAAACTGCCGAAAATGCTAGAGATGAAATGAGAAAACAAGAAGGATTAGCTCAGAAAGCTAAAAAAATAGCTGAAGACGCAAAGAAAGCAGCTCAAGATGCTAGAACAAAATTATTAAATGAAATTACATCAGCTGGGATAGCACTAGAAAAATTAGTAGTACCTATATCAAACTTAAAAAATGTATCATTAAATACTGTAAATTCATTAAAAAATGTAGAATGATGTAATCAAATATATCAATATTATTTATATATGTTATTGATATATTATCAGAGTCTAATGTTATCAGAGTCTAATGTAAATATTCAACATTCAAACACGTCTTTTAGGGAAATTACTTGTATGTTTTTTTATATTATATAAATATAAATGAATTATACTTCTATTTATAAAAATTATAAAAACACAATTTTTTATTTATTATTAGGTATTTTTATGATTATCATTTTATCACAATTTGGCTACATTAAAAATACTTTTGTGGAAGGGTTTGACTTAGGATCAGTAACAAATCAAATCAACACATTAAAATCAGAAACAACTCAATTAATAAATGATACACAAAATATAAACAATATAACAAAGTCAATAAATGATGAAACAGAAAGAATACGTCAAAATGTAACTAAACTGAAAGAAGATACCAAACTTTTAGATAGTGACAAAACAAAAATAGAACAGGAAACTGCCAACCTAAGAGCCCAGTATAACGCGAATTATTAGACCATACAATTATTTGAATCTGTATAAAAATAGTCAATGAATTTGTTTTATACTTTTAATTTAGTAAAAGAATTTTAAGCATTATATATATGAAAGAATTTTGTATCAAATTTAATAACTTAATTATCATTGTTTTAAATATTTTATTGTTTTATATAATAATTTATAGTTTGTTCGATAAAAGTAAAGAAGGTTTTACTGAAAAAATTGGTGAGATTGTTGATGACATCAAAGATGTAACAAAAACTGTCGGTCAAATTCCAACAAAAATTGATAATATTGATGATAAGCTGACAAACAAAATTACTAGTATTGGTAATCAAATCGAACAAAAATATGACGCAGTAGGAAATCAAATCGGACAAAAATTTGATACAGTAGGAAATCAGCTCGGTAAAAAATTTGATTCAATAGGAAATCAACTCGAACAAAAATTTACTAAATTAGGAAGTGACATTCAAAGCCAAGCACAACAAATGAACGATAAAGCATTAAATCAAACACAGCAAATTGGTAATCAAATTAAAAATACGTATGACAAAGTGGGTAACGAACTATCTAGTCAAATAAAACAAATGGGTGAAAAATACGACACAATAGGAAATCAAATCAAAAAAACATATGATGATGTAGGGAATAAACTCGAAAAAAAATTTGATTCCGTAGGTAATGAAATCAAACAAACATATGATACCGTAGGAAATAAAATCGAACAAAAATTTACTAAATTAGGAAGCGAAATTGAATCAAAAGCCGAACGATTGAGCCAAAAGGTATTAGATGAGGCAAAAGAAATGGGAAATACTATTCAAAAGAACGTGTTAGATATATTAACTAATAAACTAAAATCAATATTTATACAAATAGGAGATGTATTTAATGAAGGACTAATAAATCCAATGGAAGCATTATTTGTTGGTATAGGTAATATATTTGTCCAACTGTTTAACATATTAAAAGAACTAGGCAATAAAATAGTATCACTACCAACTTGTATGTTTACATATACTATCCAGGAAACACTAAATGTTATGAATGATATATATCGACAAGTAGTATTTAAATTTTTAAGAGATATTTTTTCGACTATCTATAAATATACATTTAGATATATATTTGATTTTATAGGATATATAACTGGTTACAACGATAGTGTTAAAAAATGCTATGGATTCAATGTATCCACCGAAATAGGTAAAATGAATTCAAATTTAAAAGATATAGAGAGTGCGTTTAAGAAGGGTTTTGGGAAAATGGATTTTTCAAAAATTAGCGTGTAATATTATTTTTATTATTTTTATTATTTTATTATTTTTATTATTCAAAATAATAATAATATGTTATTTTAGTAATGTCAACAACGCAGCCACCACAACCAATAAATATAAATACTCCTCCTCCGGTATACCAATCAGGCGGCAAGACAACTATATTTACGCCATTATTTAATGCTATTTCATATATGAATCATCATATATTATATTTAAATAATAGCAAATTTTTTGCTGGTGTAGTAATGATTCTTCTCAACGTTGGCTCAAAATTTATTCAAATACAGTTTAGCAAGTCGACTGAAGAATATTTGAAGTATTCAGTAAGTAAACAATTATTAGTATTTTCTATGGCATGGATGGGTACTCGTGATATTTATACCGCGTTAGGACTTACCGCTGTTTTTACTATTCTCTCGGATTATCTATTTAATGAAGAGTGTTCGTTCTGTATAGTTCCTCATGAATACCGAGTTTTACATAAATTAGTAGACACAAATGAAGATGGTGTAGTATCTGAAATGGAATTATCAGCCGCTGTAGCTGTATTAGAAAAGGCGAAACGTGAAAAACAACGAAAAGCTCAGAAAGAGGCGTATTCTAAGTTTGATTTTGAGAGATTTCAAAATGGTAATTGATGTAATTTATGTAATTTATGTAATTGAGTAAATATATATTTTGTGTAAATTATATATTTAGACCTTACACCCTTGAAGATTTGAAATGGGACAGTATTTCAAATCTTTACAGATGAACCGGGTGAAATTTATAACAAGGCACCCTAAAAGGGTGCCGTTTTTACAAGTTATAAAATCTTCAAGGGTGTAAATAACTGTAATATACATATTACATATAATTTAACGTCTCTTACGAGTAATTTTATTTTTTTTTCCACCAACAATCTTCTTTGTTTGTGATGGTTTATAAGTATATACTGGTGGTATAACATATGGCGTTCCTGTAAATTGTGAAAATGCTTTTCTAATAGAATTATATCTTGAATTACATTTCGATTCATTTAATTGTTCTGGGGTTAAAGATGTACCTGGATGAAGCTCCATATCAATTACTACTACATACGCTGGTTTAGGTGGGTATATAATTTTTTTAGTTTTGTTATTTGTATTTTTTTGATTTTTTCTAGTTCTTGAATCGCCACCTTTGAAAGGATCCGGACCATTAGCATTTTTGAAAGGATTCTTAAAATTTTTGAAAGGATTCTTAAAGTTAAACCATGTTTTTTTCTGTGGTTTAGGTACAGAATCTGGTTCGCGAGTATCGTCTTGTTTATCAGGCGTTGTATCAGATTTATCATCTTTTTTAGGTACAGAATCTGGTTCGCGAGTATCGTTTTGTTTATCAGGCGTTGTATCAGATTTATCATCTTTTTTAGGTACTGACTGTGGGTTATCTTGAGCATTTACACTTTCACATAGATTTTGTAATCTCTGAAATTTATCAGTTGCTTCTAGTTGACAATCTTTGTTCTTATCTGGATGAAAAATTAGAGATTGTTTATAATAATCTTTTTTGTTATTACATTTAACAGGATTTATACCTTCTGAAGGACACTCTTTTTTTTTTGTTTGATTCGGTTTAGAAGGTTGTGGCGACGGTTCTTCTGCTTTATCTTCTTCCCATGGTTCTTCTGCTTTATGTTCTTCCCATGGTTCTTCTGCTTTATGTTCTTCCCATGGTCCTGCTGTAGTTGGTCCTTCTGTAGTTGGTCCTTCTGTAGTTGGTCCTTCTGTAGTTGGTCCTTCTGTAGTTGGTCCTTCTGTAGTTGGTCCTTCTGTAGTTGGTCCTTCTGTAGTTGGTCCTTCTGTAGTTGGTCCTTCTGTAGTTGGTAATAGTGATAATGATGTTTCTGTACTTGTTGGTCCTTCTGTAGTTGGTCCTTCTGTAGTTGTTGGTAATAGTGATAATGATGTATCTGTTGTTGTTGGTTCTTGTATTGATGTTGGTAATAGCGGTAATGATGTATCTGTTGTTGTTGGTCCTTCTGTTGCTGGTCCTTCTGTTGCTGGTCCTTCTGTTGCTGGTCCTTGTGTTGCTGGTCCTTCTGTTGCTGGTCCTTCTGTTGTTGGTCCTTGTGTTGCTGGTCCTTCTATTTGTACTAGTACTTCTGTATTTGGTTGTCTTGCTAATGATAATGATGATGGTGCTTTTATTGATAAACAGTGCCCATGTACTGTTAGTGTTGATGTTGTTGGTTGTTGTTCTGGTCCTGCTACAGTACTAGCGTCACCAGTCGGACCTGCTACAGTACTAGCGTCACCAGTCGGACCTGCTACAGTACTAGCGTCACCAGTCGGACCTGTTACAGTACTAGCATCACCAGTCGGTCCTGCTACAGTACTAGCGTCACCAGTCGGACCTGTTACAGTACTAGCATCACCAGTCGGACCTGTTACAGTACTAGCGTCACCAGTCGGACCTGTTACAGTACTAGCATCACCAGTCGGACCTGTTACAGTACTAGTGTCGCCAGTTGGTCCTGTTGATAATGAACTTATTGCTGATGCTGCTACGGATGCTGCGGCCATTGCTGCTGATGTGGCCGATTGAGCTGCTGATGCTGCTACGGATGCTGCGGCCGTTGCTGCTGATGCTACGGATGATGCTGCGGATGCTGCTGATTCAGATAGTCTTGGTCCAGGGACTATTGATGGTAATGGTACTCGTGTTGTTGTTTTTGGAATAATTACAGGAGGACCGCTATAATTATTGCCAACAATTACTGAATTTGGAAAATCTCTTAATTGTGCTTCGCTGCCTTTAATTTTCCAATCTCCTGTCGTCCATTGATGATCTGCTATAACATAAGGTTTATAACCAATATATATAACAGAACCTACTGGAAAGATTGAATTTAATGTGACATTAATATTATTATCAACATATCCATATCGTGTTGCTTGTATTAAATCTTTTGCTGGTCTACTACCGTTATAATTTAACAAAGATTGAAATAATCCTTTATTAAAAAATTGTTTTATTTTATATTCTTGTGGTATTTTACTTACTACAGATTCATTTAATTTTATTAAAGGATTGAATATAACGGCTTTATCAAAAGTATCTTTAATAGTCATTGAAGGTTTATATTCAATTTCTTGAAATCCAGGAATACTTGTTCGTATTATTATATTTAATTGGTCTGGAAATTTTATACTCATACTAATATAATAATATATTTTAAAAAAAAATTGAAAACTTAAAATGCCTACTAAATAAAGTATATCAATTAAATGTCATTAATTCTCAAATTGAATGATTTAATCGAAGGTCAAGTCACTAAAAGACCTTCAAAGCACATTAAAACACCTTATGTGGCTGATATTCAAATATGTAGTACTAGTACTATGATACTAGGTCACACTGCTTCCCTAGGTTGCTGCGGACTAGCAGATGTCGGTGCTTCTGTATTGATGGCACCCGTTCCAAAAACAAAAAATAATAAAAACTCGGACAAACTCCATTGTGAATATAGAGTCTATCTTTCTGTTATCCGAGAGAAAGATCAAGAAATGATTGTAGGAATTTATCCTAAATTAGCAGAAGAATTAGCCGAATCCGCTATTAAAAACAATTTACTTTCACGATTAATGAACGTAAAAACTTATAGGAAAGAAACGAAACTTTTCGTACCTGGGTTAGTTGATTCCAGATTTGACTTTACAGGAATGGACGAGAATAATGTCCCATTTATAATGGAAGTTAAAAATGTACCACTTGCGGATTATGAAGATGTTACATCGAAAGAACGCAAAAAAATGTCTTTCGATGATAGATGTATAAATTCAAAAGTAGCATATTTTCCTGACGGGTACCGAAAAAAAAGCACTGACACAGTTAGTCCTCGAGCGCTAAAACATATAAATGAACTCGCACTTATTAAACGCATGTCTAAAACTCGTTGTATTATGTGTTATGTAATACAACGAACTGATGTAGATAGATTTCAGCCATCGGTTATTGACCCAGAATATAGAGAAGCATTTAAAGAAGCTGTAAAATCAGGAGTAGAAATAATTACTATGGTAGTTCAATGGACGAGAGAAGGAGAAGCGTATTTTATTAAAGATGATTTGTATATAAATTTCGCACAGTTATAATGATGATACATTTTATATTCTTTTTTTATTTCATTCTTTTTATTTTTTTCTTCTAGTTTGTTTTCTTTTGACTATATTTTTTTTTGTTTTCGTATTTTTACCTCCTGTCGTCAAAGTTTTAATTTGTCGTATACTTGCTGTTAAAGCATTTGGCTCGGCTTTTGAACGACTAATTATATGTAAATAAGCATAATAATAATCCATTAATTTATCCCACGAATTAATATTATCAAATCCGGTACTTGGAATTTTGTTTTCACCTAATATCGAATAAAAATACCCTATTTTTGGGTTTGGATTATAAAGCATATTTATATCTTGCATAGTATTATCTATTAATGTTAATACTAATAAAGTTAATATTTCAGCCGGTATAATTTGCGATAGATTATTTGGTAATGTAATTGTTGATGTATTATATATATTATATATATCTTGTAATCTAGTAATATTTAATCCAGTTCCTCTACCAGTACTACTTATTGAGCTACCTCTTGTACTACTTGTACTAATTTTACTTGTTTCAGATTCTAATGCTTGTATATATTCACCATAATAATTACTATTAGCATTTATGTAAAAATATTCAACACTATTTCCAGTTTGGTCGTACATATAAGATAGACAAAATAATAATTCAAATTCATTCGATGTTGGTTGATAATCATAACCTTCATCTTTTTGATTTTGTATTGACATTAAACCATTTGCGAATAAAAATAATATTTCATCTAAAGTTTCTTTACATATACCATAATTTTTATTATTCATTAATCCTGATATTAATTCATCCAAAGGAGGAACTCTTGAGTCGAAAGTTTCTGTAATAAAACTTTCTATAAATTGAGCGGCTGTTCCCGATATTAAACGCAATAGATCACTTAATTCATAAATTTGTACTATATCTGTGCCACCCGCTTTCTGTGTTATATCTTCTATGTTAACTTCTCCTATACTAACTGATCCACCTGATGATGGTAAATTATACTTAGGTGTACCAAGCTTAATACTTGGGTATTTGGATTCAAAGTCTTGTTGATATTTCAGTAAAATACTAGTTAATACATTGGTAACATTTTCAAACCAATATAGACAAGCCTCATCACTTGTAGGTGATTGATTTCCTGTTGTCACCATTTGTGGTTGAATAGTATTATAAACTTCTTCAGCTATTTCTTTTGAAAAATAACTTTGATATAAATTATTAATAAATGTAAAATAATCCATCTTATGCAGTTTATCATACAAATTTTTACTTCCACGAGATGAAACCGACTTCACCATTCTCTCAAATTTGTTTAATGTATCATATAAATTTGCGTAGAGTTTATTTGAGAACTTCATTTCTTGGTAAGTTCCGGTAACATTAAATACTTTAATTTGAGTACTTTGACTACTTTGACTACTTTGGCTAAAAAAATCATAATTTAGACCTAAAGGATTTTCTCCTGTATATAAAAGTTTTACTTGATTTGGTGATAAATCTAACGTTCCTTTAATTAAATCCATTATTCTACGAATGTTGGGTATTTTTTCATATGAAGCTATAAGTGAATTTATATTTGTACGCATATCCGATGTAACTAAACGAATATCTTCAATTTTTGAGAAATTTTTTAAATATTCAATTTGACCTTGTATATCAATTTGTACTGATTGAAGATTACCAGTTATTTCTGGACCTGAAAATAATGATATCATATTGGTTAATTGACTTAATACAAACATTATATCTATTAATCTGATTTTTATTAATATAGTTACAATTGTCTCAGATTGCAACATCTGTGGTTGTCCTTTTTTTCTGCCAGTATCTAAATATATACCTTCTTCATAGAAAGTTCGTAATTTTACAATAAAAGAATTTATATCATTCAATAATCCATTTGGTGTTATAAATTTTTTAATTATTTCCAATTCTTGAATTAAATCAATACTTTTATGCTTCATGTTATTAAATTCTAATAATGCTGGGTCTATTGATACAGAAGGAAATCTATACAATGTCATTTTCTCTCCATTATGCCAGACAGTATTTTGTGCGAGTGTTCTAGCATATAGTGAACATAATATATCAATAGTTGAAAATATGGTTGGTTTGCCTTTTTTGTTTGAATATCTTGCAAAATTTACTTGCTCATAATCACCGCCTCTTTTTATGTCAAAAAGTAAACCATTATTTACAACTTCCTTAAATTCGTTGCTGGCTAATTTTGATATATTCAAAATTGAACCAACATTTGGTTTAGCATTTTCACCTACTAACATTAAATCAACTAGATAATTTACAGATGGACCTTGCTTTTGATTACTTGAGAATTCAAATTGTCTAATTATCTCTTTTGTTTGTACTTTTGTTTGTACTTGTAGACTAAATCCAAATTGATTTTTAACATCAAACCCTTTCGGACTTCTTAAAAATTTTAATTCCACAGAATTCCCTGTATAATAGTTACTGTTAAATTTCCATATTGGCTCTGGGAAAAAATATTCATTTCTATTATTTAATGCTTTAAATGTTGTTACAGCTGAATCAGCTATATTTGCTGGAGTAACTAATTGATATATTTCAGGTATATCTCTAAAAGTTTTGCCGACTACGCCTGGTTTTGCGTCAAAAGTAAAATATCCGTTATATTTGGCATTTGTAATGTTTGGGTAATAATAATTTAAAATAAAGTTCGCAATATATCCCATCAAAGTTGGGTTTTTTTGTATCATACCAAAAGAGGAATATTTTTTATGATCGCCACACGATAATTCTAATATATAATTTGAACCGTTTGAGTTTATATATTTTTGTAGTAAAATGTTATTTGAAGCATTGCCCTTGGATGCTATGTAAGATTCAATTATGTCACCATATCGTAATGATTCGATTGTTCTATAGTGTAAAGAATCACGCAAACTAGATGATTCTTCATAATACTTTAAAACAGTTCGTTCATAATTACTTGTTACAGATGATACATTGTCATTTGATAGCTGTCTTAACAACCCGTTTATTAAATTACCTGCCTCACTTGTATCAACTTTTAATCCTAAATATGTGGATAAAAAACCTGATAATTTTACTCTTAATGCGTCTTGTTTGCCTTCATCTATTGGTTCATCGTCATCATCTTCTTGATCATTTTTTGATAATTTTCTTTCTTTCCAAAAATCATGCAATGTATCAAATACTCCTAACTTTATATTTTCATTTAAAGACATTATATCTATATATATAAATATATATAAATATAAATAATTCAAACTTCAAATTTGTAATTTAAAACATTTCAGAAACTTTTACTTGTGTATTAGCATCTATACTATCCATTATTGTTTCAAGTGATTTCACATTATTCGGATTGTCGCTATATTTCAGTAAAAATGCTATTATATCCAATACTATTTTTATTTTTTCATCCGTCCATTGTTTATTTAATAAATCGATAATATTAGATGTATAATAGTTTGTGAAATTATCTCTAATAAACATATTTTCATTGTAAGTTTGTTGAATATGATTAGATAACAATATATAATAATAATTGAGAGTAATGGTTATAATAGAACATGACTTATATGTTTCTATCAATTTTTTTAATCCATGTTGCGCACATAGAAATAGATTTTTAATTCTAGGGGTTTTCTCAACAAATGATTTTGAGAGAAAATGTAAACACGCTATGTTTATGGAATTATATATATATTGTAAGTCCGTTTTATTTGATTTATATACCATTCTACATAGCGATTGAAATGGTCCTGGTTCTTGAAAATAAATAACGTTATTTTGAATTAGTAACTTTGTTCCAACTGGTTTATTACTCAAAATAGCTAATTTTACTATTACCGATAATGGGTCTAATATAAATGTTTTTATATTTTTATTATTATTATCATCTTGTATTGTTATTACAGAATTCATAATATAATATATAAAAAAATTTTTATATCATTATTAAATTTTATAATATCACTTATTTTTCTAATTTATTTTTTTATTGTGGCCATAAATTCTTCAATATAATTTTGTGGAATTTTATCAAAATTAACTAATTCTTCATTTAATCTATATTGTTCGTAATATACAGGATTATCAGCCATTTTTTTCTTAAAGAATTCTTCGTCTTCAATACATTTTTGTGCGGTTTTCAGACCACATTTTGGAAATACAGATGGAATATTATCGCTTGTATCTCCCATAAGAATTTTTATTTTTAAATCATCCTCTGCGTTTCCAGTCGCAGTTTTACCATCTGCTAGATTTTTATATGTAAGAGTGTATAAATCAACATTATGTGCGTTTAATTGAAGATAATCTCTGTCACTTGTTATGATATAAATCTTACAAAGAGGATATTTATTAAGTAAATATTTTACAGAAAGTGCGATACAATCATCAGCTTCTAGACGTGGATGTTTTAAAATTGCTTTGGCACCGCCTTTCTGAAAAAGTTCTTCTTCGTAAGCCATTTTGAAGAAAGGTCCGCCCATAAACCCATCATTGGAACGGTTAGCTTTATAATCCTTGAAAATATCGTTTCGCCAAATATGTTCGCGTTTACAATCTTTACCGACAATTAAAATAGGTTTAATTGAAGGTAGCTGTGCTTTAATTGAAACCTTATTAATTTTAAGTTTCTTAGGTATTTGTTCTAAATTTTCCACAAAGGTTTTGCGAAATTTTTCAACAAATTTTTCATTTTCATATGGATTATCTAGTGGTTCATCTGGATATGCGTTTTTCCACCATTGTTGAAGAGCATAATATCTGTAAAAGCAATAATAACTTCCATCTACAAATATAAAAGTGGGATTCATTGTTGATATTTCAGTTTCCATTTATAATTATAGTAAATAGTATTTAATTTATTTCAATTTTATAAAGTATTTCAGTATATTTATTGATATTATCTATAGATAAATATATAGATATGCGAAGAACTAAGAAACATTTAAGAGGTTTTAAAAAAAATAATAAAACAAGGAAAAATACAAGGAAAAATACAAGGAAAAATACAAGGAAAAATACAAGGAAAAATACAAGGAAAAATACAAGGAAAAATACAAGGAAAAATACA
>Ga0194119_10011030_pt1 | contig 11779 bp, 7 predicted proteins | sample TA2MahC100mmetaG_FD_148620 | JGI IMG/M metagenome (GOLD analysis project Ga0194119, IMG submission 148620) | Freshwater microbial communities from Lake Tanganyika, Tanzania - TA2015018 Mahale Deep Cast 100m | ecosystem: Environmental > Aquatic > Freshwater > Lake | place: Tanzania: Lake... | reverse complement strand
CGGCTTCGTGGCCCTGGTGCAGCAGGACATGAAGAAACTCATTGCCTATTCGTCGATCTCCCACATGGGTTTCGTGACGCTTGGCTTCTTCATGGTGTTCGACATCTACGCCAGCACCGGGCAGTGGCATGACGCCGCCATGGGCGTTGAGGGGGCCATGGTGCAGATGATCTCGCACGGCTTCATTTCCGGTGCCATGTTCCTGTGCGTGGGCGTGCTCTATGACCGCATGCACAGCCGTATGATCAACGACTACGGCGGCGTGGCCAACGTGATGCCCAAATTCGCTGCCTTCATGCTGCTGTTCTCCATGGCCAACGCCGGCCTGCCGGCCACTTCGGGCTTCGTGGGCGAATTCCTGGTGATACTCGCGAGCTTCAAGGCCAATCCGTGGTATGCCTTTCTTGCCGCCACCACGCTCATTCTGGGAGCGGCCTATACGCTATGGATGTTCAAACGCGTCGCCTTCGGTGAAATGCGCAATCCGCATGTTGCGGAACTGACCGACATCAACCGGCGTGAAACGCTCATCCTGGGCACGCTGGCGGTCGCTGTGCTTGCACTCGGCCTCTGGCCGGCGCCGCTACTGGACATGATGCAGGTCAGTATCGACCACCTGCTGCAGCAGGTTGCACAATCCAAAACCTCGATAGCCTTGCAGTAGGGCCCTATGAACGACCTCACCCTCATCATGCCCGAGGCCAGCCTGTTGGTGCTGGCGTGCGCTGTCCTGCTGGTCGACGCCTTCGTGGGACGAGCCAGACCCGATGCGACATTCTGGTCCGCTGTACTCTCCTGTGTGGTGGTGTTGGCCCAAGTGGCGAGCTTCGTGCCCGAGAAGACGCTCTTTGCCTTCTCCGGCACCCTGCGTGTGGATGTGCTCGGCGTGGTGCTCAAGACCTTCGTGGTTGCGCTGGTGCTGCTGTCCTTCTTCTACGCCCGCGAGCATTTCAGCAAGCGTCCCGGGGAGCGTCGAGGGGAATACTATCCACTGGCGCTCTTCGCCACGCTTGGGATGATGATCCTGGTCTCCGCCAGCAGCCTGCTCACCGTGTATCTCGGGCTCGAGTTGCTTTCGTTGTCCCTCTATTCGCTCGTGGCCATCCAGCGTGACTCCCTGCCTGCCTCCGAGGCCGGCATGAAGTATTTCATTCTCGGTGCCTTGGCCTCAGGCCTGCTGCTCTACGGCATGTCCATCCTCTATGGTGTCGCCGGCACACTGGATCTGCCGGAACTGCTGGTCAAGATCGACAACCTTGAATCCTCCCGCCTGCTGCTGACTTTCGGCCTTGTGTTCCTGGTGGTTGGCATCGGCTTCAAGCTCGGTGTGGTGCCGTTCCACATGTGGGTGCCGGATGTTTACCAGGGTGCCTCCACGCCGGTGACCCAATTCATTGGCACTGCACCCAAGGTTGCTGCCTTCGGCATGGCCATGCGCCTGCTCGTGGACGGTCTGGAAGGGCTTGCCGAGAACTGGCAGCAGATGTTGATCATCCTCTCCGTGCTGTCGATGGGCTTGGGCAATCTGCTCGCCATCGCGCAGCGGAACTTCAAGCGCATGCTGGCCTACTCGACGATTGCACATATGGGCTTCCTGCTGCTCGGACTCATCTCGGCCAGCAGCAATGGCTACGCGGCGTCGATGTTCTACGTCACCCTCTACGCGTTGATGAGCATGGGTGCCTTCGGCTCAATCATCCTGCTCTCGAGCAGCCAAGGGGACGCCGACCAGCTGTCCGACCTCACCGGGCTTGCACGGCGCAGTCCCTGGTTTGCCTTCATCCTGCTCATCCTGGTGTTTTCGATGGCAGGCGTGCCGCCATTCGGAGGCTTCTGGGCCAAGTGGTCGGTGCTCAAGGAAGTGGTGGCAGCGGACTATGTGTGGCTCGCCGGCCTTGCGGTCGTTTTCTCTCTGATCGGTGCTTTCTACTACCTGCGGGTCGTGAAGATCATGTACTTCGACGCGCCTGAGCCGGGCGCGGCACAGGTGCGATCCTCTGCCGACATGGGACTCATCCTGTCGGCCAACGGCTTGGCCGTGCTGGTGTTGGGACTCGTGCCCAATATCCTGATGCAGGTCTGTCTCGCGGCGGCGATTCCCTACGCGCCCTGAGTCCTCGTTAAAAATCGCCGACCACCCTCGGCGCGGCACGGTAACAGCCGCGCCAGTTTCAGTGCTGTAGAGGATCTCCTGCGGCGGTCCAGGCGCCCAGCCGCTGGTTCACTCTCACGGCGTCTCCGGGCTTTATCGCCGAATCCCAGGTCATGCTGTCCCGGGCGTGCACCATGATCACGGTTGAACCCATGTTGAAGCGGCCGAGCTCGGCGCCGCGGGCCAGGCTGACGCCGCCGCCAAGTCGCAAGGTGCGATGCTGCCGACCACGGTAGAGCGGAGTGAGATCGCAGAATTCCAGCGTCATGCTGCCGACCAACATCGCACCCACCATCACCAGCGCAAATTCAGCACCGCCCGTGGCCTGGCAGCGCAGCACCACTCGCTCATTGCGTGCAAAGAGTCCCGGCACCACACGTGCCGTGCGATCGTTGACCGAGAACAGGCTGCCCGGCACATACACCACTTCCATCACCCGGCAATCCGCCGGGCTGTGCACGCGGTGGTAGTTGTGGGGCGCCAGATAGACAGTGGCAAAGGCGCCGCCGCGGAAAGGGGAGGCGCTCAGCGAGTCGGTGCCAAGCAGGGATTCCACGCTGAAGTGATGACCCTTGGCCTGAAAGAGCTGGCCACCCTCGATGCGCCCGATCTGGCTGACACGACCGTCTGCCGGTGAAACCAGTGCCGCCGTGTCGTTGTCCGGCAGAGGGCGAGCACCGGGGCGCAGCGCCCGGGTGAAGAACGCATTCAAGGAATGGTAGGCCGCTGGATCAGGGTTGGCAGCTTCGTCCAGATCAATCGCATAGTGACGGCACAGGGTGGCGATGAGCCCGCGTGAGAGCCAAGGCCGCTCTGCGCGCGCGAGTTCAAACATCACGCGGGACAGAAGGTGCTGGGGCGCGAAGTATTGCGGGAACACCTTGAGCCAATCCAGCCAGAAGGGTGGGGGGGTGTGCATGTAAATCCCGCGGTTCAGGGCGCTGCGGCACTCACCGGGAACCGCGTCTCCGTGACGGCCTCCCCGCACCGCAAGGTCAACGGAACTTCGGCGCCAAGTGCCAGATCCGACACCGGCTGCATCAGCATCAGGTGCAGGCCACCGGGGGCGAGAGACAAGGTGGCACCCGGCGGAATCTCCAGGGTATCGCGCGGCACCATGCGGGCACGCCCCTCCTCGAGCAATGTCTCGTGGATCATCACATGATCGAAATAGCCGGAGCTTTCCACTGCGTCCACCACCAGTGTGGAGGCGCCATCATTCCGCAGTTCGGCATAGCCCGCCATCACGCGGGCGCCGGGCGGGGCCTCCCGGATCCAGGCGCGCTCGATGACCAGACCCTCGCATGCCTCGGTCGGACAGCAGGCCAGCAGCAAGGGCAGAAGCAATGAGGTTGGTTTCATGGTGAATCCTGCAGGAACTGGATGATTTGACCAATTTTCGCGGCAAGCTCGGGGGCTGCATGCGGTGCTGAAAAGATGGCCAGTCGCTCGAGACCCGGCCCGATGAGAAGGATGGAGGCCGTGTGATCCACCGAATATTCCTCCCCCGACCCTAGTGGCACCCGCGTATGCAGGATGCCGAGCTGGCCGGTGAGTGCCGCGAGGCGGTCCGGTGGTGCCGTCGCCGCCAGGAAGTTGCGATCGAAATGGCCCACATAGCCGGCCAGCGCCTCGGGGGTGTCTCTGGCGGGATCGACGGACACGAGGACCACCTGTCCCTGCTGCGCAAAGTCCGGTGTCTCCTCGAGCAGCTTGACTGTCTCCCGCAGGGTGGCGAGCGTCGTCGGGCACACATCGGGGCAATGTGTGAAGCCGAAGAACAGCAAGCTCCACTTGCCGCGCAGTGTGGCTTCAGTGAGAGGCTTGCCGTCCGCCCCATCGAGAGTGAAAGACTCCAGCCGGGGCGGATCGGGCCACAGCATCCCCTCCACGGGAGCCCCCGCCTCGGGGGCTGTGCGGCGAGCGAAATGAATCCCCAGCGCAAACGCCAACACCGCAACGAGCACGAGCAGAATGAGAGCAGAGCGGTCGGTGGAAGCCATGCCACGAGTATATCGGAGAAGCACCCGCACCCGACCGCGCCCCACCCCGAAATTGGTGACAGTTACCCTATTTCGGAAATAAGGAAACTGACACTAATTTCCCACTCATTTCCAAGTCTACGAGTCCGGCATCACACCCCGGCGCGAAAGCCTTGAAATCGACTCTTGGGAAATAGGGTAACTGTCACTCATTTGGCGTCAGTCATTTCTCCAGGAAACCTCCAAGCAGTCGCGGGAAATAGGGTAACTGTCACTCATTTCTGTTGGGGTTGGTGCGGCGATTGAGGTAGCGGCGTAGGGCCGCCGCAGTGGAGGGGTCGTGCTGTGCGGCAACCGTGTTTGTATGTATGTCTTCGAGCAGGGCGTCGGCCAGCACCTTGCCTAGTTCCACACCCCACTGATCGAATGAGTTGACGCCCCAGATGACGCCTTGCACAAAGGTCTTGTGCTCGTACAACGCGACAAGCGCTCCGAGGCTGCGCGGGGTGAGTTCATCCATCAAGAGGAGATTACTGGGCTGATTGCCCGGCATGGCTCGGTGCAGGGGAAGATTGATGCCTTCATCATCGGCGGCGGCGTGCTTCAGGCTCGCTGCCGTTCGACCCTGCATCAGCGCCTGCGCCTGCGCGAGACAGTTGGCAACCAGCATGTCATGGTGCCCGGACGGCGAAAGCGGGTTGTGTAGCGCGAGGATGAAATCCACCGGCACCAGGCGGGTGCCCTGGTGCAGCAGCTGAAAGAACGCATGCTGCACATCCGTGCCCAGGCCGCCCCACAGAATGGGTGCGGTATGGCCGGTCACCACCTCATTATCGTGCGTGATCCGCTTGCCGTTGCTTTCCATCTCCAGTTGCTGGAGATAGCCGGGTAGGTGCGCCAGTCGTTGTTCATACGGCACCACTGCAAAGGTTTCAGCCCCCAGGAAGTTGCTGTTCCAGATGCCGACCAGCGCCAGCAGAACGGGCAGATTGTCACCCCAGGGTGCCTCGCGAAAATGCCGGTCCATGTCCGCGGCGCCTGCCAGCAACTCCTCGAATTTTTCCATGCCGACGGCCATTGCCACCGGCAGGCCGATCGCAGACCACAGGGAAAATCGACCGCCCACCCAGTCCCAGAGCGGCAGGATGCGTGATTCGTCAATACCGAATTCACGCGCCCGATCAGGCCGCGCGGTGATGCCGAGGAAGTGTGGCGCGCGACGGGCGGGATCCGGGCAGGCCTCGGCCAGCCAGGCTTGAGCCGTGCGCGCATTGCGCATCGTCTCCGTGGTGGTGAATGATTTTGAGGCGACGATGAACGCGGTACGGGCAGGGTCGAGATTACGCAGCGCATGGGTGATGTCACCCCCGTCTACGTTGGAAACGAAGTGCAGACGGACCAAAGGTGAGGCTTCGTCGCGCAGCGCGTTGCAGGCCATGCGGGGGCCGAGATCAGATCCGCCGATGCCGAGATTCACCACATCGGTGATGGGCTGCCCATCGAAGCCCGTCCAGCGTCCAGCATGCAGGGCCCCGACCAGTTCCCGCATCTGCAGTTTCACGGCTGCCATGGCCGGCCCAACCGCCTCGCCTGCCACTTGCAAGGTGCCGAGGTCGCTTGCGCGCAGGGCCGTGTGTAGCACGGCGCGCGCTTCCGTGGTGTTGATGGCTTGGCCCGCAAACATCGCCTCGATGCGATCGCGCAGACCGCATGCGTCTGCCAGCCCGGTCAGCAGTGCGAGCACCGTTTCGTCGAGCCGGTTCTTGCTGAAGTCCAGAGTCAGCCCGGCCGCGCGGCGGCTGAGCGCGGCGTGGCGTCCGGGGTGAGCTGCAAAGCTTTCGTCCACGCGCCGCTCACGCCATTCCGCGGCGTGGCGCGCCAGGCTTTCGTGCAGCTCATCCCTGTGTGCAGGCATTCCAAAATCCTCCGGCGTGGCCTTGAGCGGCCCGCGCATTGCAGCATGATTATAGCATCGTGCTACTCTCGCCCGGCATGAAACGGTCAGGCATCAAACGCTTCAAGCATCCGGTGTGGCAGGTGATCGCCGGCGCCAGCCTGCTGGGGGCATGCATGGTGAGTTTCGCGGCGGACCTCGCGGCGCGTCTCAAAGCGCCCCCTGGCTTCGAGATCTCCGTGTTCGCGGAAGTCCGCGCCCCGCGCCAGCTCGCGTCCGGCCCCGATGGCTTGGTGTTCGTCGGCACCTTGGGCCCCGGCAAGGTCCTGGCCCTGCGTGATGCGGATGAGGATGGCGTTGTCGAGCAGATCTGGACGATTTCCAAAGGGCTAGATCGCCCCGCGGGCGTGGCTTGGCATGACGGTTCACTCTACATCGGCGAGGTCACGCGCATCTCCCGCATTCGCGGGCTGGCGCAGAACCTCGAATCCCCGCCAGCGGCAGAAACCGTGCTCACGGGCTTGCCGGAAATGCGCGGTCATGCCGTCAAGTATCTTGCCTTCGATGCCGACGGTGCGCTCTACCTGCCGGTCGGCGTTCCCTGCAATATCTGTGAACCGGACTCACCGCACGGGGAGATCCTGCGCCTCGCGCCCGGCGCAACGCAGGCCACGTCCTGGGCTCGTGGCTTGCGCAATTCGGTGGGTCTCGCTTTTCATCCGGAGACGGGCGACCTGTGGTTCACGGATAACGGCCGGGACTGGCTGGGCGACGACCTGCCTTCCTGCGAGCTCAATCGTGCCATCGGGCCGGGGCAGCATTTCGGCTATCCCTGGCGCCACGGTCTTGCCGTCGAGGATCCTGAGTTCGGTTCCCGACGGCCCTCTGATCAGCAACTCACGCCCCCTGTCTTCGAGCTGGGCGCCCATGTGGCGCCGCTCGGCCTCGCTTTCTATTCGGGAAAGGGTCTGCCTGCTGCCTACCGGAACACGCTTTTCATTGCCGAGCACGGCTCCTGGAACCGTAGCCGCAAGAGCGGCTACCGTGTCGTGCGGGTGGTGCTGGACGCTGCCGGTGAAAGGGTCATCCAGCATGAACCTTTCCTCACTGGGTGGCTGCAGGGACAGGAGGCTTGGGGTACCCCGGCGGACGTGCTGGTCCTGCCTGATGGTGCGATCCTGGTCTCCGATGATTCTTCGCACCGGATTTTCCGGATCACCTACCGGGGTGACTGAACCCGTCGCTTCAAGATACCGACGCCGGCTGAGCGGCCTTGCCACGCGCGGCTGCACAGCGGGCGCCCTTCCGCGGACGAATTCCAATGTCCGCTATAGGGCATCCCCCTGCACAGCCGCTGAGCACCGCTCCGGGAAGCCTTTCCGAGTGAAGGCACGAAAGCCGGCCGGGGGTTGAACCCAACGCGCGCCTCACGCAGTGCGAAGCGCGGACGGTCAAGCGCCGGGCGGCTGGACTGTTCGTTGCGTGGACTGTTGCGGCTGCACAGGGGGACGCCCTTCCGCGGACGAACTCCAATGTCCGCTACAGGGCATCCCCCTGCACATCCGTTCACGAGCGCCCTCGAAAAAGCCGTTACGCGCAATCGCCTAAAGCCGGCCGGGGATTTAACCCGACGCGCGCCTCACGCAGTGCGAAGCGCGGAGGGTCAAGCGCCGGGCGGCTGCCCCTGGCCGTACTGTTGCGGCTGCACAGGGGGACACCCTTCCGCGGACGAACTCCAATTTCCGCTATAGGGCATCCCCCTGCACATCCGTTCACGAGCGCCCTCGAAAAAGCCGTTACGCGCAATCGCCTAAAGCCGGCCGGGGATTTAACCCGACGCGCGCCGCACGCAGTGCGAAGCGCGGAGGGTCAAGCGCCGGGCGGCTGCCCCTGGCCGTACTGTTGCGGCTGCACAGGGGGACGCCCTTCCACGGACGAACACCAATGTCCGCTACAGGGCATCCCCCTCCACATCCGCTCAGCATCCGCTGCGCCCGGTCGGACCTAGGCCGCAAGCCCCGAACATGCTAGCGTGCCGACTTGATCGCGCGGACACGCAATCCCGTGCCCGCACCCCTCTCCATTCCTACGGATGACATCTCCATGACCGCGCTCCATTCCGATATCGATCCCGGTGGTTTGCTCGAGTATTCGGTGGTCTACACCGACCGCTCACTCAATCACATGTCCCGCAACTTCCAGGACGTCATGCGGGATATCTCCCGCGTCCTCAAGCGGGTTTACCAGGCCAAGGCGGCAATCGTGCTGCCGGGCAGCGGGACCTTCGGTATGGAAGCGGTTGCGCGCCAATTCGCCACCGGCCAAGACTGCCTCATCATCCGCAATGGCTGGTTCAGCTTTCGCTGGACCCAGATCATGGAGATGGGAAACATTCCCGCTTCCGCGCAGGTGCTGAAAGCAAGACAGGTGGGCGAGGGCGGTACCCGCGCGCCCTTCGCGCCAGCGCCGCTGGAGGAAGTCGTGGCCGCCATTGGCAAGCACCGCCCCAAGGTGGTGTTCGCGCCGCACGTCGAAACTTCCGCCGGCATGATTCTCCCGGACGCCTACCTCAAGGCCGTGGCCGACGCGGTGCATGAGGTCGGCGGCTTGTTCGTGCTCGATTGCGTGGCCTCGGGTGCCATGTGGGTGGACATGGCGACAACTGGCGTGGATGTGCTTATTACCGCGCCCCAGAAGGGCTGGAGCAGCAGCCCCTGCGCGGGCCTCGTCATGCTCGGTGAGCGCGCTCGCGCGCGTATCGAGGAGACCACCAGCAGCAGTTACGCCTGCGACCTCAAAAAGTGGCTGCAGATCATGGAAGCCTATGAGGGCGGCGGGCATGCCTACCATGCGACCCTGCCTACTGACGGTCTGCGTCGCCTGTCCAGCATGATGGCTGAAGCCGAGGCCGTCGGCTTCGCCGCGCTGAAATCGGCGCAGGAGACACTTGGCACGCGCATCCGCGCTGCGCTCGAGGCCAGCGGTTATCGCAGCGTTGCTGCCGAAGGCTTCAAGGCTCCGCCGGTGGTGGTGAGCTATACCGACGATCCGGAGCTCCAGAATGGCCGCAAGTTCATGGCCCAGGGTCTGCAGATCGCTGCCGGTGTGCCCTTGCAGGTGGATGAGCCGGCCGACTACCGCAGCTTCCGCATCGGGCTCTTCGGACTCGACAAGCTCTGCCATGTCGACCGTACCGTAAAGAGCTTCGAGGAGGCGCTGGGTCGCATCGACTGACGCCGGACAGGGAGCACAGGGAAGGCGCCCGGGAAACTGCAATGCGTGAAGGACTGCATCTCTTCCAGTCCAACTCCTATGCTGTGCTGAAGGCGCGCCTGCTCGCGGATCTGGAGCAGGCGCCGCCAGATCCGTTCACGCCCGAACACATCATCGTGCCGGGCACCGCCATTCGCCGCGACCTGGAGCAGGCCTGCGCCCAGCACTTCGGCGTGGCGGCGAATCTCTCCTTCAATTTTCTCGCGCAATGGGTCTGGGAACAGATTGGGCGCTTCGTGCCCGTGGCCAGCGAGTCCCCCTTCACCGGAGAGCGTCTCCCCTGGCGTCTCTACCGCGCCTTCGGCGATCCGGAAATCAATCAGGCGGGGACGCGACTGTCCGGTTATCTGGCCCACGCCGAGCGCGATCCCGTGATGCGTTTCGAACTCGCGCAGCGCGTGGCGGACGTGCTTGAACAATGCGCGACCTGGCGCAGCAACTGGATGCGCTCCTGGTCGCAAGGTCGCACGGCGGGCCCTCGCCCCATGCAGGACGAGGACTGGCTGGCAGCACTCTGGCGCTGGCTGGCGCGGGAAATGGCGTTGCCGGTGGAACATCCCGCGGCCGCTTTCTTTGAACGTCTTGGCCCGCTTACACCCACGGAGGCTGCCGCCGCGGGCTTGCCCGCGAGACTCGCGCTGTTCTGTCCGGGTGACATTGCGCCCCTCTACCTCGATGCGCTGGCAAAGCTTGGTCAGTGGATGGAGATCCGTCTCTATCTCCAAAACCCCTGCCGCGAATTCTGGGATTTGATCGTCGGCCCGAAACGGCTTGCACAGCTGCAGCAGCAAGATGCCGCCGATCTCCATGAAATTGGACACCCGCTGCTGGCGAGCTGGGGACGCCAGACCCAAGGCCTTAGCCGGCTGCTAGGCACGATTCCGGCTTGGGCGAGCGAGGACGCCGTGTTTCTTGAGCACGAGGGCGATTCACTGCTCGCAAGCGTACAGAACCGTATTCTCGCGCTGGAAACTGATGCACCTGGTGGTGTGGAGCCCGCCGCAAACGACCGCAGCATCCAGATCCATGTCTGTCACTCGCTCGTGCGGCAACTCGAAGTCTTGCACGACCAGCTGCTGGATCGCTTTGCCGCGCAACCCGGCCTGCGTGCCGATCAGGTGTTGGTTGTCATGCCTGATCCAGCCCGCCACGCACCGCTCGTGCACGCCGTCTTCGGCAGTCAGGAGGCACGCCGCATCCCCTACCAGCTGGTGGGGTTGCCGCGTGCCGAGGCCAATCCCGTCGCCCGCGGCATGCTGATGCTCTTGCGCCTGCTCGCTTCCCGCTGCGTCGCGAGCGAGGTGTTTCACCTGCTTCGCGAGCCTGCAGTGAGTGCCGGTTTCGGGCTCGATGACGCCTCGCTGGAGAGCCTGCATGAATGGATTGGCGAGGCTGGTATTCGCTGGGGCCTGAGTGAGGCGCATCGCGCACAGGTGGGGCTGCCCGCCAGCAGGGAATTCAGTTTCGCAGACGGCCTCGATCGCTTGTTTCTCGGCTTCGCCATGCCGGACGATACCGGGCCCTGGGCCGGACTGTTGCCGGTACGTGCTGCCGAAGGAACCGAGGCAGCGGCGCTGGGCGCCCTTGATGCTTACGTGCGCAGACTGGAAGGAGCACAACGTGAAGCGGCGAGGCACGCCCAACCCATCGAGTGGGGCGAGCACCTCGAGGCATGGCTGCAGGCGTTCTTCCCGGCCAGCCGTGCAAACGCCGACATGGTCGCTGAAGTGCGCCGCGCCATTCAGGCCTTGGTGACGGATCTTGTCGCTGCGGGTATCGAGGAGCCGCTGCCGTTCAGTGTGATTCACAAGGCATTCGGCGAACGTCTGGAGGATCCGGCGCACGGCGCGGTGCCGACGGGCATGGTCACTTTTGCCGGCATGACGCCCATGCGCCATCTGCCTTGGGAGATCGTCTGCGTGCTGGGGATGGAGGATGGCGTCTACCCAGCACTGCACAAGCCTGATGAATTCGACCTCATCGCGCGGGCACCGCAACCGGGAGATCGCCAGCGACGCCTGGATGATCGCAATGTGTTCCTTGACCTTCTGCTCGCTGCCCGCAGCTGTTTTCTCGTGAGCTATACGGGGCGACACATCCGCGATGACTCCGAATTGACGCCTTCAGTGCTGGTGAGCGAGCTGCTGGAACATCTCGGCCACCTCATCAGTGGTGAAGAAGGACCGCTGGCCTTGGCCGCAGCACGGAAACGCTTCGTGGTGGAGCATCCGCTGCAGGCCTTCTCACCGCGCTACTTCCTGCGCGAAGAGGATAAGGAGGCGGGCTTGTTCAGCTATGCGCAGGAATATCTTGATGCCTTGCGCGCGCGTGAGGCTGGCCGGAGATCCGTGCGCCCGCAGCAGGGTGACGCCCCCCCCGCCGAAGAGGCGCAAGAAACGGCGACGGCCGTTGGAGTTGCGGCAAGTCCGGCCGACGAGAACGGTGAGGAAGATGCCGGGGTCAGCGATGTCTCGACCC
>Ga0194119_10011029_pt1 | contig 11779 bp, 10 predicted proteins | sample TA2MahC100mmetaG_FD_148620 | JGI IMG/M metagenome (GOLD analysis project Ga0194119, IMG submission 148620) | Freshwater microbial communities from Lake Tanganyika, Tanzania - TA2015018 Mahale Deep Cast 100m | ecosystem: Environmental > Aquatic > Freshwater > Lake | place: Tanzania: Lake... | reverse complement strand
CGTCGGAATGTTCAGTCCGGGCGTGCGATTCGGGCCGAGTGATTCGCCGCGAACACCGTTCGGGCCGTCTGACATCTTGAGTGACGGCACACCAACTCGCGCGATGCCATTCGTGCGCCATGATGACGCGCCACCAAGCAGTCGACACTTTTCCTCAAGCGTGAGAGCAGCCAGTCGCTCAGCGATACGCGCCTCGTTGGTCACATCAGCGACGATAGACGAACGACAATCCTTAGACTTCTATCATGTCGGCAGAGTCGAGCGACCTTCACACCATCCTCGCGAAGGCGCCCAAAGCCTTGTTGCACGATCATTTGGACGGCGGACTTCGACCCGAAACCGTGATCGAACTTGCGCAGGAGCACCGGTACTCGAAACTTCCCTCATCCAATGTCACCGACCTTCAGAAGTGGTTCCATCGTGGAGCCAAGCGCAACGACCTCGTTCTGTATCTTGAAACCTTCGCGCACACTGTGGGCGTCATGCAGCAGAAGGATGCAATTGAGCGTGTTGCCTACGAATGCGCTCAGGACCTGGCAGCCGACAATGTCGTGTACGCAGAGGTCCGATTCGCGCCCGAACTTCACACCGAAGCGGGTCTCACCCTGGACGAAGTAGTGCGTGCAGTGCTCAGTGGGTTCCGCCGTGGAGCGGCGGGAACCAATCTCACGATCTACGCAATTCTTTCTGCAATGCGCACTGCGGCACGCAGCCATGAGATTGCCGAACTCGCAGTGAAGTTCCGTGACGAAGGCGTAGTCGGGTTTGACATCGCGGGCGCCGAAGCGGGTTACCCACCCACCCGACATCTTGATGCATTTCAATTCATTCAGCGGTCGAACTTTCACACCACGATTCACGCAGGTGAAGCGTTCGGTCTCCCGTCGATTTGGGAAGCACTGCAGTTTTGCGGAGCGGAGCGCCTCGGGCATGGGGTTCAAATCGTTGATGACATCTCGGGAGAGCCAGGTCATGAAGTCCTTGGGCGGCTCGCCGAATTCGTCCGTGATCGTCGCATTCCCCTAGAGCTGTGCCCGACATCGAACGTGAACACCGGTGTATGCGGATCGATTGCTGAGCACCCCATCGGCATGCTTCGACGCCTGCGTTTTCGCGTGACGCTGAATACCGACAACCGGCTCATGAGCAACACCTCAATGACGCGAGAGTTCACTCAGTGTGCTGATGCCTTCGGTTGGACGCTGGATGACTTTCAGTGGGTCACGGTGAATTCGGTAAAAAGCGCATTCGCCCACTTTGAAGAACGCCTAAAGATCATTAACGAAATCATCAAGGCCCAGTACGCCGCACTGCGAGCACCTAGTTGCTGATTTCGAGTTTCATTTAGTTTGCCTTTTTCCCTTGTGACAGGTAAATACACATCAGAATTAGACTCTGGAACATCCCATCGCGATACTCAGCATCCACCAATTCTCCCTCTTGGTGGAAACCAATGCGCTCATAGATCGCAATTGCATTCTGATTATCTTTCCTCACCAATAATCGAATCTGTCGTAGTCCAAGGGTCTGCGCGGCAAAGTCAAGAAGTGAGTTGACGGCCAAAGAGCCACGGCCGACCTTTTGAGCTTCGGGAATGACCCAAACACCAAGCCATGCATTCTTTGCAACCCAATCAATTTGATCCAACTGCACCAAGCCAACCGGGGTCTTATCCACAATCAGATAAGCGACCCGAGTTGGAAACTCTCCCACGTTCGAACTATCGATCCATTCACGAATCGAGCGCTTCTGCATCGGAAATCGTCGTCCGAGTGTGTGCCGAGTAATCTCAGGATGTGATGCCCATTTGAAGATGAACTCGGCGTCACGCTCTTCAATTGCCCGCAGCTCGATCTCACTCTTAGGCACCACTTCACTCACTGTCATGAGAATAACAAAGACAGGTAAGGTTCTTGGTGTGACCAACGACAAATCGATCAGAACGCTTGATGCAAACCAGCAGTTGCATTCGCAACTTGCCCCACAGTACGAAACTGACGAGCCTCACTTCAGGCCTGAAAATCGCTCAAAAGTTCGTGATCGCATGAGAAGCGTGAGCAAAATTTCGGGCAACTGCGAGGTCATGGTCGACTTAGGTTGCGGCACAGGATTCTTGGAGGAGTTGGCACCGGAGGAATTTAAGGTCATCTATGGTGTGGATGCCACGGACGCAATGTTGGAGATTCTCAGAGGTAAGAATATTCCGCGTGTCGAGATTATTCGTGCGCCGGTTGAAGACATTCCTTTACGGGACGGCATTGCGGACCTCGTGACCGGTTATAGCGTCCTTGATCACTTTGAGGACTCCAAGCGTGTTTTTGGTGAGGCGGCACGCTTGCTCCGACCAGACGGTGTCTTCTACATGGATCTCATACCAAACGGCGAGTTCTGGCAAGGAATTCGGCGGATTGCTTCCAGACAGAAAAGTCTCCACCCGATTGTCGAGCGAGAAATTTTGGAAGTTGCCAGTCATAGTCAGAAGATCTACGAACGATACGGAGTTCCGCAGGAGGTGCTTGCTGCCGCCGAACCCCACAAAGAGTTAACTGATGGGTTCTTCGTCGAAGAGCTTGCAGCCTCTCTGTTGGCATCAGGATTCGTGGACGTTCAGATTCACTACGAATGGTTTCTTGGTGAAGCAACTGTGCTTCACGGTGATGGTCTCAATACTGCAGCCATCGTGGCTGAACATCTTCGACGACTATCACCTCTATCAAATCATCTCTTCAAGTATCTCTGGTTCACAGGTAGACGAAATTCGTGATGAGCATCGAACCCCTTGATCGATCACTCGCTTCGCTATACGAGAATGGATATGTAGTAATTGGCGAGTTCATCTCTCGGGAACAGTGTGGCAAGTTTCAGTCAGCACTTGCTCGGATGATAGACGAGGATTTTGAACTCGGTCTTAGAGACAATAGTGACGCCTACATGGTCCACAATCCGATGTTTCGTGACCCTCAGTTCTACTCACTGCTCCGAAGTAGCAAGCTCACCGAACTGATCTCTCATATACTCGGGGAAACTTTCATTCTTTATGCCTTTACCACATCCTCGTTACCCGCTGGCGGGTCCAACTGGTCGCGTCGAATTCATGTTGATTGCCCACGGCTGGTTCCAGGGTATGCCACCAACATGAATGCATTCATCCCTTTGTCAGATATGTCGGAACTAAATGGCGGAATTGAGCTGTTGCCAAAATCGCAATGGCAGGAAGACCCGCCCGGCGATGAAAGTTTCGGCATGGAGCGAGTCAGTCCTGAAATGCCTGCCGGGTCACTCCTTGTTTTCTTTTCTCGTCTGTGGCATTCGGGCGGTCTAAATCTCTCGGACAGTCCCCGACATGCACTGACTATGAATTTTTGTCGTTCCTACATGCGGCAGCGCTTTGACTACCCTCGCATGACTCCCCTCACTGACGTACAAGGACTTGACGCAACACAGTTGCAACTTCTGGGCTTCAATGTCCGAGTGCCAGCTTCTCTTGACGAGTACTACTTGTCTGAAGGTGACAGACTCTACAAGCCGAATCAGGGCTAGATTGATGAAACTTTCTGTTCTTGCCACTTGTTTCAATAATGAAAAGCACATCCGTGAATACCTGTCTCAAACCGTTGCTGCTGTCGATGCGATCACGACGGAATTTGAGGTCGTAATCGTCGACGACGGATCTACCGACAGCAGCTGGAAAATCATCCGAGAGTTATCTCTGGAGTCCCCCCAAATTCGAGGAATCCGATTGAGCCGCAATTTCGGCCAGCACCCTGCAATCTTGGCCGGTTTGGACGAGGTTCAAGGCGATTTTATCGTCCTGATGGATTCTGACCTCGATGATGATCCGAAGTTGATTCCGAACTTAGTGCAACCGCTTCTAGACGGACGCACTGATATCGTTCTCACATCACAAACCAACCTTCGAAGAAGGCGGTTGTCAAGTCAGCTGTTTCACGCGTTGATTCAGCAGGCGACATCTTCACCGCGGTTACAAGGAATCGGAACATTTCGCGCATTCAATAGTGCGGTTCTGGCGGCATTGCGAGAGTATCGAGACCACTCAAGTGTGTTCGGCCCACTTTCCACACAGATTGGGTTCCGAACGATTTGTCTTCAGATTCCAGCAGAACAAAAACCGAGAAATCCATCAAATTACAACTTTCGCAAACGCCTTAAGCTCTCCCTTCCGCTATTGCTTAATGAAGCCAGCTTGCTACTGAAGCTGGTACTTGGGTTTACTTGTACCACCTGCTCTCTCGTTCTCGGCCTCGGCTGTGTCGCATTGACCCGCTTTGTCAGTGGTGGAGGAGACTTGTCTTCGACAACTTCTTTAGTCTTCTTGGTTATCGTGCTAAATCAAGCGCTCCTTGGTCTTGGCATCGCTGTGATTGCGATCTACGCACGATTCATTTTGCGCGAGACTCTTCGACGTCCGCGGTACCACATCGCTGCCAGAAGTTCTCCATCTAATTGATGACTCGTACTCTCGCCGTTATTCAATCTCACTACATACCCTGGGCTGGATTCTTCGATCTGATTGGTGGCTGCTCAGACGTCGTGTTATTGGATTCGGTGAGCTATTCAAAAAACTCCTACTTCAATCGAAACCGACTCATCGGACCGAATGGAATCTTTTGGCTCACGATTCCCGTGAGAACTGATGGACGATTCGGGCAGCCAATCTCAGATGTTGAGATTAGTGACGATCGGTGGGCCAAGAAACATTCGCGCTCCATTGAACAGAGTTTGGGGCACGCACCATACTTTGACCAGCTTTGGGAATCCTGGAGAGACGCCTACGCGATCAGCAGTAATCTTCGAAAGCTCTCCGACGTCAACCGTCTCTGGCTTGAGGTAATTATGGCTCAACTAAACTTGAGTAGCAACGTTCACATTGACTCATCGGCAAAAATGACCAATGCAGACAAGAATTCAAGACTTATTGATATCTGTCAGAAAGTCGGCGCAGATATTTACCGAACGGGTCCGCGAGGACTTGACTATCTTGACATCACGCAATTTGAAGCGGCAGGAATCACGGTTGAGACGATTGAGTACGCCAACTACTATCCTTACAGAGTTATGCAAAGTGGTAATATCATCATGGTTTCAGTACTTGAGAATTTGGCATACATGGGTTCTCGCACTCCAGAGGTTCTGCGGCATTCCTATCAGAGAGTCAAAGCATGACTTACGAATCCAACAGTAAGCTCCGCCAAATATTAGGCGGTGCGTTCACTGATTAACTTCAATCTTCCCGATATCTCACATGAGGATTGTGTTTACCTAAGTGAAGCACTCAGACTCGGAAAGTCGTCTGGAAATGGTGAGTTCACACAGCGTGTAGAACAATTACTTCAAACCTTGCTCGGCAACTCGCGTGTTCTCCTGACTACCTCTTGCACTCACGCGTTGGAGATGTCGGCACTACTGGCTCAGATTAAGCCGGGTGATGAGGTGCTCGTGCCTTCATACACGTTCGTGTCGACGGCTAGTGCGTTTGCCATGTTCGGCGCTAGGCCCGTGTTTGTGGACTCTCGCTCCGACACCTTAAATGTCGACTCTTCCCTGATTGAGTCAGCAATCACTCCCCGTACGCGCGCAATCTGTGTTGTTCACTACGGGGGAGTTGCCTGTGAAATGGAAGAGATCCTTAGCATTGCCGGAAAGCACAACCTTCTTGTGATTGAAGACAATGCCCATGGCCTGTTCGCCAAGTACAAGGGTCGATACCTCGGCACGTTCGGTGCGATGGCGACGCAAAGTTTCCACGAGACGAAGAACATCACCTGTGGCGAGGGTGGCGCGTTGGTTGTCAATGACGGCTCACTCGTTGATCGCGCCGAGATCCTCCGCGAAAAAGGCACTAACCGCACCAAATTTCTTCGCGGTCAAGTCGACAAATACACCTGGGTCGACATCGGCTCTAGTTGGGTATTGAGCGATCTGCTCGCGGCAATCCTGTGGGGCCAACTCCAACGTGTCGAAGAGATAAATGCTCGGCGTGTGATGATTTGGGACCGATACCACACACAACTAGCCGACTGGGCTCATCGACACGGCGTCAAGTTACCGGTTGTTCCAGAAGGCTGTGAGCACGTCGGCCACGTGTATCACATGCGTTTTGCAACTGCCGAACAGCGAACCCGGTTCATTGACCACATGAAAGCTCGACACATTTCGTGCGTCTTCCACTACCAGCCGTTGCATGCTTCGCCGATTGGTCAACAGTTTGGAGGCCGAAAAGGCCAGTGTCCCGTCGCAGAACACGCCGGAGACTGCCTGGTTCGCCTTCCGTTGTACAACACCTTGAACGAGAACGAACAATATCGCGTAGTTGAAGCGGCACTTCACTACACATCGTGAACCACTGTTGATAAGTCAATCATCGAATCAATCAGGCACTTGGCATCTATAGAACCTCCAGAGAATTACCGAGCGTCTTCTGCGAATCCACTTGTAGCACCACTAGATTTGTAGAAGTACAAAATTCGAGTTTGAGTAAAGAACGACGGCTCCAGCTGTTTTGGCGTCTCTGATCCAGTCACCGACTAACCGATTCGTATCGAGTACTACATACCGAACCTCCCGACTACGCAATACCGACATCACTTCAGAGCCAGATGTCTGGAGCATTTGTAATGATGCACTCATATCAAATTGGCCCTGTACGTTTTGGTGCCCCCAGTACTTCGTGAATCCCGCTAAATGGAGGAAATTTCGGCGCGAATAGGCTGCAAGCAAGAAGGGCCTTTCTGAATCTGGTCTATGCGGATCGTCACTCTCGAGGGAGTAAGCCGTCAGTTCATTCGGCAATGCACGCATTCGAAGTTGAAAGGCGATATCGCGAATTTCCTCTGACCCGACGACACCATCATTAAGTAGATCTTCATAGCCAGAAACCGTATCTACACGACGCTCTTCAATACGGGCCAGGCGCGGAAAGCTGGCAACGACAACAAAGAGTACGATTACGAGTAACGGATTCACCAGAACGCGCAACCAACATCTGATCTCCGGTGCCTTACGATCCCCCATGATCAAATAGCGAAAAACGAAGAGCACCGCCAGGAGTAACAGCAATATGAATGCAACTATCTGCGGATCACGAATTTGCCGTAATGACTTAGCGACACTGCTCCCAGAGTTCAAGTTTGGAACCACGGATGGCACAATGAGTGACCACATCAAAAAGACGGAGGTTCCTCCCACGGCAGCTACTGCCGCCGATTGAAAACTCACCCCATACGAAGAAACTGAAATCCACATCACAACGACTAAGAGCCCTACAGCGAGCAGGCTAGGCCGCGCTAGGTACGAGGCGGTTCTGAAATCGTATGAGCCCGCAAAGAGACCGAACAGAACTCCAAGCGATAGCGTTGAAGTTAATCCGTAAGCAATAGATTTTGCTTTCCATACAGGGCCGGCGTAAGCGACCATAGCCATCACTGCGACGATTCCAATCGCATAAGGCTTAAGCACAACAACAACGCCACCAAGAAACCTTACGAAGGAATTGCCAACTGAGAACTCCCCGACGGAAGTAGCAGATAGAAACTCAAACCGATACGACGACCCCGGGCTGGACTGTGCGAACAGCACCAAGTATGCAAAGCCAATTATCGAAGGTAGCAACTTGTGAGAAATACTTCTGCGGTTCACATGACTCACAACCGTTAGAAGCATAACTCCTGCAAAAAGATATGTGCCCTTTGCAAAAACTAGTGCTCCAATCAGTAGCGTCAGGAAAATAGTCGCCCTTATCGGGGAGTGGCTTGGAACACCGTGGACTGCGAAAGCTGCGACTCCGATTAGCACGACACTGCCAAGAAAGTCACTGAGCGGATGCGCAATGTTTACAGCGAAGAAGAATACGGCGACCCCAACATACAAGATGACTGGACTCTGATTTGGCAACTCAAAACGCTTAGATACGACTTCCGAGAAGAACAATACTGTCGATACAGCACAAATCGAGAGCATTACTGGTGCCACACGTGACAGCGTGATGAACGCTTCCGCACTCTGAAGTAGATCTAGAAGACCTACAAAGAAATAACTTGCGTGATGATACATCGCAGCTGCAATTCCACGATTTGCTGCAATCAATGGGTCTACGAATGGCCCACTTTCAACCAGCGAATGCGAGAGTGCCTCGAAATAGGGGTCGTCGTCGTTGCTGGATGAAACCCACCACAATCTCGAACGCATTGATATAGCTTTCTGAGTCACCACAAACATCACGGGAACGAGGATTGATGTGGCCAAAAAGATTGTCTGCGGTTCAGATTTGCGATTGCTGACGATTAGTAAGACGATGCCACCGACAAGTGCAACTAGAACAATTGGCCAGTTCCACCACCATTCACCATGCAGAATAAGACCAATGAGCCCAACCATTGCAGGAATCTTCCATAAATGGTCGCTCGCCTCACTAATACTCGGTAAACGAAAGCGTGTGCATGACACACAGCGATAGATACTTCGCGCACCAAGCCCGAGGAGAGCAAAGCCAATTAGGGCAAGGACTAAATCAAAAATTGCCTTACTGGTACCCGCTCTCACTAGAAGTAGCGAAAACCCTCCAATACTCATGCCTGGACCCAATAGAAGCGGGCCAAGCAACTTATAGTTGCCTAATTGACAATTGAGCAACTGCAGCAGCAATGCGCCGAACATTGATATAAGTGCCAGCATCGCAATCGAAGTAATCCCAATCAAAAGGGGCACTCCTGCTACCGCGAGCCAAAAAATTGCTCCAGAAACCAATGCGACTGAAGTTGCTAAGTCATCTTTCATGCCTAGTTGACCAGCAGGTTTGGCACTGAACTTAGCCATTAGGTTGACCACATCGTATACCATTCTCACCAACCTGTTGTAGGCACATTAGCTAGAGTCAAGGTTTTCCCTTGAATACTCCGACATCATGAATTCGCACAATGCACTTGCCGAGAAGATAGTCAGCAGGCAGATCGCTGCCTCATCGCCTGCTGTATCGCCCGACGGTAAGCACATGGCATACGTCGTTACACGCGTCGATTACAAATCAAACAAGTACCGATCACAGGTATGGGTTGCGACCACCGACGGGTCAACCCCACCAAGACCATTAACTGCCGGCGAGAAACGTGACGGTAACCCGAGTTGGTCTCCCGATGGCACATGGCTGGCATTCACTAGCGGACGCAGTGAGAAGAAGGGTGAAACCACGCTCTGCATCATCCCCATCGGCGCGAGTGGCGAGATTCGCACTATTGCGACGATGCCTGACGGGGTCGGCTCAATCAAATGGTCGCCGTGCGGCAAGTGGATTGCCTTTACGTCACGTACGCAGGACGAGCGCTATACAAAAGATGACGCCTCGTGGATGTCGCCGCGAAAGATCGAAACGTTCTTCACGCGATTGAACGGTGAGGACTTCGTTTTCGATCGCCCGCAGCATGTGTACGTCGTACCCAGCGACGGAACCGTCGCACCGCGAAACTTGACGCCCGGTAAGTACGAGCATTCTGGACCATCGTGGCTTGCCGACCCGTCCGGCGTGGTAACCAGCGGCGCGCTGCACGAAGGATGGGACACCGATCTTGCCACCGATCTGCATCTCGTTCGGCTTGACGGATCCATTGAACCGCTCACCGATCGCAAAGGCGTGTACTACAACCCATCGATGTCACCTGACGGCAAGCGTGTTGCGTTCGTTGGTTACGACGATCCACTCACGTCTCCGCAAAATGACCACATCGGTGTGCTCGAACTTGCAACCCAGAAGCGCGAATGGGTGTCTCGCGCCCTCGACCGTACGTTTGCCACCACTGCCGGCAGCGTTGCGCCAATCTGGATGCCCGACGGCTCACTGCTCGCGTATGCGGAAGATCGCGGTACCGCGCACGTCGTTTGTGTCGACCCAGCCGGCAAGAATCCACCAGAGTGGTTGACGACGGGTCGTCGCATCGTGAAGGGTGTGCACGCCGCGAACGGAACAATCGGATTTGTCGCGAGCGAAGTGAATCAGATGACCGAGGCGTACTCCATCGTCAACTCAACGGAGCGCCGCCTCAGCGATCTCGGCGCCAATCTTGTTGCTGAGGTCAAGCCGCAGACATGGGAACACTTCACGGTGCCGACTGGTTCTGCATATGCAGGCGGCCCGGCCGAAGTGGACGCATGGATCATGAAGCCAGTCGGTTTCGATCCGAAGAAGAAGTACCCCGTGCTGCTGAATGTGCACGGCGGCCCGCACACGCAGTACGGCGAGACATTCTTCGACGAGGCGCAGATGCAGGCAGCCGCAGGTTTCGCCGTACTCATGAGCAACCCGCGCGGTTCAAGCGGTCGCGAGCAAGCGTGGGGACAAGCGATTCTCGGACGCCAACATCCGGTTGCACCAGGCACCGGCTGGGGTGATGCTGATGTGAAGGACGTGCTCGCCGTTCTCGATGGGGCCCTGGCCAAATACTCGTTCTGCGACGGGAAGCGGGTCGGCATGCTCGGCGGCAGCTATGGCGGCTACATGGCCACCATGCTCGCCGGATGTCATGGAGAAAAGTTCAAGGCCATCTGTTCTGAGCGTGCGGTGAACAACATGCTCAGCGAAGAGTGGTCGAGCGACATCGGCACAGTGTTCCGCGTCGAACATGGCCCGAACCACCTCGACGGCGAAGAGGACTACAGGCGCATGTCACCGATTCGCCATGTGCGCAACATCAATGTTCCGTTTCTCATCATTCACAGCGAAGACGACCTGCGTTGCCCGATTAGCCAAGCCGAAGAGCTCTTCGTTGCGATGAGGATTCTCGGAAAGGACGTGACGTTCTACCGGTTCCCCGGCGAGACACATGAATTGTCGCGATCAGGTTCGCCGGTGCACCGTGTGCAACGTGCCGAAATCATCCTCGACTTCTTCGCCAAGCACCTTCAGGTGGCGTAGATGGGTTCACGTACATGGCTTTTGGAGATACCGATTGTCTATGACCTCTTCCAAGATGGATTGACTCGTTCGGAGACTCGCACGTGGTTCAGTGATAAGGTGATTTGCGCCAGCGACGGCATGCGGATTCTTGATGTCGGTTGTGGCACCGCATCAATTCTCTCGCTTCTTCCGAACGTCGAATACATCGGAATCGATCACAATCCCAAGTACATCGCCAAGGCACGCGTGAGTCATGGCGACCGGGGAGAGTTCAGGTCTGTAGACGTCAATGACGCCCAGTTTCGAACGCTTGGGAAGTTTGATCGAGTGTTGCTTCTCGGTGTGCTTCATCATCTCAACGACGATGAGTGCATCAAATTGTTCTCGGCCTTACGTCAGGCATTGAGAGAAGACGGACAATTGGTCACATTCGACAACGCCCTAGTGAGTGGTCAACACCCCATTGCACGACTTCTTGCAAAGTTAGATCGTGGACGATATGCCAGAACGCCACAGCAGTATCGATCTCTCATCGAGACTTCCTTTGTGGTTGAGTCTGAGATAATTCGACACGACCTGTTGCGCGTGCCCTACACACACGTCGCTTTTCGCGCTCGCACACGCTGAGCCATACACGGACAGTTTCCGGTGGCTAGAGGCCGCAGAGCCACCAACTGATCGCATCGGGCAGGCGCTTGGCCCACGACCATTCGTTGTGGCCACTGCGGCTCAGCACACGCGACACAAAGTCACGGCCAGGTCGATAACCGCGCGCAACCAGCCGCGCATCGGCCCGTTGCTGAAACGGCGCATACGAACTGTCCAACCCGCCCGTTCCGTTCTGCATCCACAGCCGTATGCGACCAGGGGCTGGCA
>Ga0194119_10011022_pt1 | contig 11783 bp, 9 predicted proteins | sample TA2MahC100mmetaG_FD_148620 | JGI IMG/M metagenome (GOLD analysis project Ga0194119, IMG submission 148620) | Freshwater microbial communities from Lake Tanganyika, Tanzania - TA2015018 Mahale Deep Cast 100m | ecosystem: Environmental > Aquatic > Freshwater > Lake | place: Tanzania: Lake... | reverse complement strand
TCACATCAAAACAAGGGCACTGTTTTGAATCATTAGGTAAATCTCGATGTCCTAAAATTTCAGCGTCAGGAGTATTTTCTTTTAGCTGTTTTAGAAGCCTATATAAGGATTCAAATTGGTTTGGAGTAAAATTGTTTTCCGGCTCATTTAGATCACTTAATCCCCCAACTAGACAGATTCCCAAAGACCCCTTATTATACCCATAAGCATGAGCCCCAATCTCTTTTTCCTCTCGCCCCTTCTCAATAATTCCGTCCCGTTTAATGACGTAATGGTAGCCAATTCGATCAAATCCCCGCTCAAACCGGTGCATTTTGTCAATCTCATATGCTCCTATTTCTAAACTTTTGGGAGTTGCTGTACAATGAATTATTAAAAACTGAATGGGTGTATTTTCTTTCATGTGTCAAGACTCTTTGGATTTAAAAATACTTAAGATGACGCCCTTTTTTTTGGAACTGAATCACTGGGGCGGCTTCAATTTTATACTCTAGGAAGATGATCATTCCCCCCTCAAGATTCATTCCTTTTTTTACCTCTTCCAACACTTGGGGTTCTTTTTCAAGATCAAGTTCTTTTATAGATAAAAACATATTTAAAAGACGTTTAAACCCTCTTGAGGGGTGGGAGGTGTTTTTAATCACTAGTAGCGGCTCAAACAAACTCATGAGCCCCATGAGACCAAGTAAGGAGTTCTCCTTAAGAGTGTACTGTTTTGAAGGGGATATTCTACTCTCTACACGGTAAAAAAGGTTGATGATCAAAACGAATACAGGACGAAATAGAGCATATCGGAACTCATAAGCAAATAAAAACCACATAAAAAGGGTCAATGCCGCTAAAAGAACAAAATTTGTATGCGCTGATAATTTGAAATACCCCCCCGAGATCTCGAGAAATGCAGCACCCAAAAGAAGAAAAACGAAACCTAAGGTATTAGAGGCTGCTAAAATGGAGGCCCGGATAGGTTCCGGGCTTCTCGTTTGAATGAAGCCATTTAGCGGAACAATAAAAAACCCTCCCGAAATTCCTATCAAAAAACCCATGACCGAAACAGCGAAAAAATTATGGGGACAAATCACTATCCCATAGTAAGAAAGTGCCGTTCCAAGTCCCCCAATAAGAGCATAGCTTACCTCTATATTTTTTTTTGAAACGAGCCCGTAAAAAAGGGAACCTATCCCCAAACCTAAAGAGGTGTAGAGGAGAATATAGCCTGTTTGAGCATCGGTGATGTTTAACTCCTGGTAGCCGAGAGGAATTAAATTCAGCTGAGTAAATAGACAAGCTAGTAAAAAATAGGACCCATAAATTATTACGTGCAAAAGATGAGGTATAGAGACCGTTTCTTTCAGATAGAAAATGGTGGTTCGGATAAAATTCCAGTCAATTTTTTTGTCTTGGAAACTACGGCTAGAGCGTACGAAAATAGAGGCTAAGCCGGCAAACACACTGATTGCTACTAAAATGAGGCCCAAAATAGAGAAATCTCTTTTTGTGATAATTGTCATATAAGACGCGACGAAGGCTCCAAAAAGCAGAGCTATATAATTTGACGCTGTCAAAATACTATTTGCAAAAGGGATTTTTTCACCTTCAACGATTTCGGGAACAATAGCAAGCCTTGCTGGGGAAAACAAAGCTGCCTGTAATGCCATAAAAAAAAGGCCCAAATAGACAAAAAAACCGTTTGCTTCAAGCATCGAAACCCAAATCATTACCGCCCCTGCTATCGAAACCAGTTGAAGCCACTGGATCATAATCCCTTTGGGGTAACGATCTGCTAAGGCTCCACCCAACATACTAAAAACAAGAAAGGGCACGACAATTACAAGTGAAGTGAGAAAAAGGGTCGTATTTACCGAGGCGATGCCAACCAAATCATTTAAAAAAAAGATCACTAGCATCCGAGCTATGGCATCATTAAGGGTGATGAGAAACTGACAGATATTTAGAGCATGAAAACTCAAACATAACCCCATCAGCTCAAAATTTCCTTTTTGCAAAGCTTCAACCCCTAAAATTAAAGAACCCTTTTTTTTTTCCTACCAGACATAAAAGTTAAAAAAAAAGGCAAACTTTAACAGTTTGCCTTCAAATAAAGAAATTCAAGAAAAAATTAGACGGCTGTCTGAGTCAATTTTTTGAGTTTGTTGACTAGATCCTGAGTGTCCTCCCCGGCGCGACCAAGATACTTAGAATCCACTTCCTCTACAACTTTCAAGGCTTTCGTAAGGAGATCTCTCCCCTCTTGAGTTGTGGAAAGGATCATCGCTCTAGTATCGCTTGGATTTTTTTCTCTTTTAACCAAGTTGCGCTTTTCCAAACTTCTTAAAACGTGGGAAGTCATCATCGCATCTACGTTCGCTATTGAAGAGAGTTTTACCTGACTGAGCATCTCATTTTTAGACTCAATGGAATGTATTGTAGCCAGTAAAACAAATTGAACATGTGTAAGATCCAAATTAGCTAAAGCTTCTCTTTGAAGACGTTGCCACTCTATGCTGATCTGCCATAGTAAAAAACCTGGCGTCTGGCTTAACTTTGGATATTTAACTCGCACTCGGCACCTCATTAATTCGTTTTCAGGTGCATTCTACGATAAGAAAACGAATAAATCCAAGAAAAAAATTACGCACACTTCTTTAGAGTATCCTACAAGATCTTAATAATGTTGGTATGAATCGCTCTTTTTCGAGATAAAATAGTATATAGTCTCATGTTTTGATTACAAATTTACTGTTAAAAATTTCACAAAAAAAGAGGAGAGATTTTCACCCATCAAAACCGACACTATTACAAAACTTCCATCATTTCGTCTAAGGACCTAAACAAAACGGAACTAAATTCCTCTGCCTTCCTGATTTCCCCTTCTTTAAAACCTGAAATCATAAAAACTATTTCGTCTGAAAAAGCCGCATTATAAGATATTCCATACCCCCCCTCCTCAAGTGGTAAAAAACCTCCCCCAAAACAACCGGGTATAGGAGTTTGGGAGGTAGCCATTTGAAATCCCAACTTTACGGCAGGGGATTCCAAAAACGGAGAGGGTATCTTCGAGGCGATTGCTGTGAGACGTAATCCCATGAGATGCCTATCTATGCCATCCCCTTTCATAGCGTTGATTTTTGTTTCATTGTGATAGTTTACAGCTCTACAAAGTAATTCCTTTTTCCTGTGTAAGCTCTCCTGAGAATTGAGCATAGCTTCGCAAAAAGATTTGGATAAAGTAGACTGTGATCGAATCGTTTCGGTTCTACCTTTTGAAAACCCCCTTAAAGTGGCTGTTTCATAAGTCAAAACATGCTTTTCATATAATTTAAAATAGGTGAGCTGAAGAGCCATTTGTATAAAAGAGTCTGGACTCAACTTTTTCAATTTAATTTTTTCTTTTCCAAACTTTTTAAAAAACTTTAAGGAGAGGTCATAACGACTTGCTGTTTGTCTGAATAACCTTTTCGCCTCTGATATCTTTGCCGCCACATGAGGGTCTAACTGGAAACGGATGATTTGAAACTTTAATTCACCCGGCCCCTCGTTGTAGCTAACAAATCCCCCGTTTGCCTCCCTATTTTTCGATTCATTCTTACTTATCATTTCAATAAGACTTGCCGTTATGATCGCATCTTTTGAGGTGTGTTCTAAATTACCGGACAGCTTCCCATTTTTAAAAATTATCAGCTCTACTCCAAGGTCAAACCATTTACCATAAAAATCTAATTGAGAAAGCTGTGCTATTTCCTCGTGATCTTGGGGGGCTCTTGGATCTAAAATTATTGAGAACTGTGCACTTTCAATATCTTCCAAAGCTCTTTCATTTCCCAACTCAATCAGTTTTTTTCGGTACTCTGCCCACGTATCTCGGTCAAGACTTGTAAGTACCTCGGTTCCGTGGGTTGTAGGCTTATGAGTTTTTTCTACACTTAATAGGGTGTTTACAATCCAATTGAGAGGGGGCACTTTTCCAGATTCGAACTCTATTTTTATAAAACTATCTTGAACAAACAAAATAAAATGGGGGCTTTTTGAGGTTGAAAGTCGGTCTTTATGCGTTTGAGGAATTCTTGTAGTACCGAAAAGTTTGAGATATTGATCCATCTCTAAGCTTACAGGCCCCTGAAGAAACGGATCTTTAAATTTTTGCTGATTCGAAAGATGGATCATTTCAATTCCTGTTTGAATCGCCATCGATGCTCTTAAAAGGCGTAATTCCACTTTTTGAGCCAGATGGGGTGCAATTTGAGGCTCCACAACAGGTCCTAACCCATAGTAATTTGTCCCAAAAGCGAGAGACTTCCTATCGATTAGATAAGCATATTGTTCCCAAAGCGGAGTAAGCCAATTTTTTTGCCAGGTGGCGTAACAAAGAAGGTTTCTTTGTAATTCCACCCCCTCATTTTCTTCAAACTCGGTTTTTAGTCTCTTCAACTCCTCAAAATCGGCTTCCTTCATAATCGGAAGCATGGAATCCAGGAATCGATTGAGGGTATTAGCCAAGGGGGGAATTGGCAGACTCACAAACTCCCGATCCAAATAACCCTCTGTTCGCATGAGCTTATAAAAAGTCACCCTTGGCATATCAAGTATCTTGTTTTCTTTCGACAAAACTCGTGTAGAATGCATCCTTTCGAATAAAAAGTTTACAACTCTATTGACCCGTTCTTTTGCCGTCTCATTTATTTCCCCAAATGTTGCAGAGACAAAATTTCTTGTATTTTCATATATCGACATCATAAAACAATTTCTCAACATTCTAATAAGTACAAAATGGTTTAAAAGGGTATTAAGAAAGTTTTTATTAGTCAAAAATTTTTAAATTAACGTAATAAAAACTTCAACTAACTTTGATTTTATCTGAATATTGCAGTAAGAATATGAGCGCTTTTTATAAATTGATTTTTTATGAAAAGAAATTTATCCTATCTGTCATGAAAATACTCGCTTCACTGGTTTTGGCTACTAGCCCGTTTTTTGCGTCCCAACTAAGCGTTGATAAATATCTTTCCCCCTACACTGGAGCAGATCTGTTTATCACAAGTTTTGAAGCTCAAATGGAGGCTGAAGATAGTATAAAGGAATTCTTCCAACCTGAGGAGGATACATGGCTAACGCTTGGAATCGCAGGTACATATAGAACTGCTACGATGTTAGGTTGGTGGGTTCCGCTAAGCTTAGCTGAGATGGTTGTACAGCACGAAGTTTTTGGCCATGGCTATAGGGTTAGAGAGTTCAAAAAGTTTGGTTATGATGTTTTGGGCTATAGTTTTTTCGATAAAAGTCGATTAGAAGGGGCTATAGCGACTACTAGCTACCAGGCTCCTAACTTAGAAAGCCCTTTTTTAGAAAACACAATCGCTTTTGGGGGAACAGAAGCAAATACTGTTTTAGCTCAAAGAATGAGAGAGAATTCCTTTGAAAAAGGATTTCTCGACGGCCGTTTAAGTATTTTATATCTTTTTTCCAATGCCGATCTGTCCGATTATATTCAATTAACCGCCAAGCTAGATGATGGAACCATCTCTGAGGGAAACGACATTCAAGCCTACCTCAAAACCGTCAATCAGATGAATCCCGATTCCCCCGTTACGATCCAACAACTCAAAAAATTCAGCCATTTTTGTAATTTTGATCCCTTCTTGTGGGGGAATCAGTTAAGTTTTTTTTCTTATATCCTGTTCGGAAAAGAGTTTCCCTTACCCGTCTTTCAAAAAGGTCCATTTAGATTTGTCCCCTCAATATCTCCGAACCTCACCCCATTTGGACCAGAACTAATTTTGGAGCAATACTTTTCGATCGGAACACAGCCACAGCGCACCTACGCGAGGTTTACCCCCTACAATTCCAGAGGAAGCTATGGATTCGGATACAAAAATCTCTATCTCAAATCTTTTGAGAACACCCATTTTGGTGTAATTTTAGATGGATGGTACGCCCCTAAAATCGGAAAACTCTCAAATAATGAGATCAAGTTTACCAAAAACACACCTATGAGACCCGGAGCACAAGCTCTTTTGACTGTTAGACAATCTATGGAACTTTTTGCAAATAGTAAAGTTGGGATAGATATAGGGGTTAAATCTCAAGGTTACCTCATTGGGACACCCGTTGAACAGGGTTTGATCGCACGAGTTAGCGTGGAGCTGGAGTTTTAAAAAAAACTTGAGGCAAGCCTCAAGGCGCCTGTTTCTCCTGAGCGCTACCCCCAACAGGCTTCATGTCTCTTTTTATAAAAGAGCTCAATATGATCAATAAAGATCCTACAACTGATAGGAAATCGGGGCTCACCCCGTACATCCAATATTCAATAAGACCTGAAAACGGGATAGCCAAGTAAAAAAGAGGGCCTAAATAGAGGGGCTTTACTCTTTTGAAAGCGATTCCCCTAAAGGTTTGAATCAAAATAGTCGTCACAGAAATAGCGATCAAAGGTATCCAAACTGAGAACTGTTGTAAGGCCATTGATGTTTTAAATCGTAAAGACTCGGGTAAAAAAATGATTGCATATAACCCTAGTGGAAGAAAACTTATAATGGAGGTGAAAGTAAAGAAATAAATTAAATTTTCCTCGTTAGAATGTTTTTCTCTATTAAATCCGTTAAGTATCTGTGATAAAGCCGAAGTGATAGCAACCATCACCCCTAGTATACTGTAGGGATCAAATATCCCTTTGTCAGGCTTGATAATACAAATAACACCAATCAAACCAATCATGATCGCCATAAGATTGGCTCGGTCAGAGCGATAGCCATGAAACCAGCGGTAAAAGATCGGCATAAAAAGGGGGGCGCTGCTCCAAAACAGGGTCGCATGGAGGAGAGTTCCGTGTATCAAATAAGCAAAAAAGCAGTATTGGCAGATCACCTCTACAAAAGATCTCAGTAACTGAAGGCCGACGTTGTGCAATTCATGAAATTTTTTGAAAACTCCCATGAAAAAGAAAATAGGGACTACAAGGACTAGGGGGATGAAAAATCGCAAAAACAGCAAAAGAGCGAAGGGGAGCTCTTCTACCCCTACTTTTCCAAAAAAAGCAAAAAGGGCGGCGAACATGGAGGATAAGACCATGTAAATTATGGCCGTAGTCTCCGGCTGGGAAAGATGATTGAAAAAACGCTTGATTTGCATGTTTATGGGGGCTTTTTTGTATCGTACCAGAGCCCAAGATTCTATAACAGCAACATGATGCAAAAAGAGCTCCTAGGCAATTTTAAAAAAAGTTTTTTAAAATTTATTTAGGTTTTATTAAAATAAAATATTTATTATATACAAAAAGTTTTCCTGAAAGTTGCTAAAAATGGGAAGGCATGTTACAATCCTATGAATTTCGAACAAGTGGATCTATGCAGCATACTGAACAGCCACCAGCCTTTGGTAAGTGGAGAAACAGACTCTGGCCTTTTCATCGCCATGAGATGAAGAAACTCTTCCCCCTTATCCTGATGAAGTTCCTCGTTTCTGTTATCTACTGCGTTCTATTTTGCTTAAAAGACACGATTGCCATAACCACAAAAGGCTCAGGGGCTGAAGCTATCCCCGTCCTCAAAAGTGTTGTTGTTTTTCCGGCCGCGTTAATCGCGGCTTTTTGTTATTCACGTCTCTCCACTATGGTCAAAAAAACCACCCTTTTCTATACCACGACCCTCTCTTTTCTCCTCTTTTTGTTCGTTTACGCCTTTTTTATATACCCAAACCCCGATTCATTTATCCCCCATGAATCGGCTAACTGGCTCACCTCTGTCTTGGGAGAAAACCAGTCTCATTGGGTTTCTGTATACCGAAACTGGATGCACTCTCTGTTTTTTGCAGTAGCTGAGCTCTGGGGAAGCGTCATGATCTTGGTCGTCTTCTGGGGATTTGCCAATGAAATCACGACAATTTCTGAGGCAAAACGCTCATATAACATCTACATAGCAGCTGGAAACTTGGCTCCTCTTATCACTGGTAAGGCAGTCAACTGGCTCACCAAAAAACTTTCTATTTTTGAGTTCTCTTTTACCGTGCAGTGCCTCATCACTTTTGTTCTGGTAGCAGGGTTCACGATTATCGGGCTTTATGGATACGTGCAAAGAAAAGTGCTTGTAAACCTCCCTATAAAATCTAAAGAAGAAGTTGTGCCTACGAAAAAAGAAAAAATCTCCTTTTTCCAAGGACTAAAACATTTAGTTACCTCCCCCTATCTTCTAGGGATTACTGTGCTTGTCATCGGGTATGGGTTTTGCTTTACCCTTGTGGAAATCTCATGGAAAGCCAATTTGAAGCTTGCATTCCCTAACCAAGCCGATTTTCAAGCCTTTACAGCCGAATGCCAGTCCTATGTTGGAGGATTTGCTTTCTTTATCTCAGCCTTTTTAGGCAGCTCCATACTCAGACGTTTTGGCTGGCTGGTCACAGCCCAGATGGCCCCGCTGATTGTTGGAGGCGCAGGGCTAATTTTTTTATTACTTTGCTCTAATCCGGCGATGACAAATCTTGTAGCGCCATTAGCAGGAGTTTCTCCCCTATTCCTTCTCGTCTATCTTGGAGCTTTCCATAACGTGTCGAGTAAAATAGCCAAATATTCGTTTTTTGATCCCACAAAGGAAATGGCCTACATCCCCTTAACCGAAAATGAAAAGGTAAAAGGGAAAGCCTCTATTGACATCGTCGGTTCACGCCTTGGCAAAACCGGAGCCTCCTTTGTTAACCTATTCCTTATTGGGATCGTGGGAACAGGTTCTGCTCTTTCCATTACCCACATTTTGGTTCCTCTAACCCTGATTGTTACCATTGCGTGGATGGTTGCTGTCAGCTCTCTTAATAAAAAGTTTGCTCTCAAAATATCTCAGCTTGAACCTAAAGACGAGCAAGTTATCAGCATCACTTCCTAGCACTTCCCTCTCCTTTATTTTCTTTTAATGAAAATAAAGGGGCAATTTTTTTAGTTCATTTAGACCTCTTAACAATTTAATTTTGTTAGACTTGGGTTTAAATTTCTTTTTTGTTATTCTCTCACAAAAGATTTAAGAGTTTAAGTTATGAAGAAATACGATTGGATTACCTTAGTTTACGTCGGGGGATATCATCTTGGTTTAGCCTTTTTTTTACCATTATACTTCTACTTCTACACCCCATCACTTTTCTTAATTTTGTCCATGGTGGGTCTGGTTTTTGCATGCGGCATAGGGATTACTGCAGGTTACCATCGCTGTTATTCTCATCCCACCTATAAAGCTCACCCTATAATTGAGACGATTCTTCTCTTTTTTGGAAACTTGGCGACACAAGGTAGCGCTTTACGTTGGGCCTATGAGCATAGAATGCACCATGCCCATGTAGACAGTGATCGGGATCCCTACTCGATCAACAAAGGTTTTTGGCATGCTCATGTGCTATGGCTTTTTAAAGCAAGACCCGAAATCGATGAAAAAGTGATCAGTGACTTAAGAAGAAATCCCTTAGTGGTCTTTCAACACAAACACTACGTTCCCCTTTTAATCTTGCAACAAATTCTCACCATCCTCTTTTTTGGCTGGTTGAGCCAAGATTTATTGGGATCGTTTGTGTTTTGCTATCTGTTACGTTCTTTTTTATCCCACCACACTACCTGGTTTATCAACTCATTAGCACACAGTTGGGGTGAGCAAAACTTTTCAAAAGAGCACAGCGCTGTGGATAATTTTATCATCTCTTTGTTGACTTACGGCGAGGGATACCATAACTACCACCACACTTTTGCAAACGACTACCGTAACGGCATAAACTGGTACCATTACGACCCAACAAAGTGGCTAATATTTGTGCTGTCAAAACTAGGTCTTGCCTCGAACCTTCGACGTATGAATAGCGAAAAAATTCAATTTCAACTGATTTTAGAGCATAAAAAAGAGCTTTTAAAGAACCTTAAGCAATCTCTTTACGACTCAAAAGAGGATCTAATTGATAGAGTGCATAAACAAGCGGATGCCCTCACTAAGACTCTTGAAGATTTTATTCAAAAAGGTAAGCGCTATAAAGAAATTGGCAGGGATCTCAAAGAGATGAAAAACCTTCTAAAACGAGAAATACGAACCCTTAAAAGTAAACTGAAATTTGAGTGGCGCAATTGGGACAATTTGTCCGATTACATTTACAAACTAAAAAAACTCGCTTAACTTGAGATTACATCTATGAGCATTGGATTTCACACCTATAACCCTGATACTTTGACCCACAATCTTGAATTTAACCCTCTAGATCCGGTAAAAAACATAGAGAAAACCTTTGAATCTGTAGAGCTTTCTTTAAATATTTTGGGATACATCCCCTATTTAAGCTTTTACACAGGGAGCATTCGCCTTATTGGAGGAGTCTCTTTAGTTATTGTGGGAATCTTTAATGCTGTGATCGATGCAAAAAATATCATAGAACATGATAGAGCCTGCTCCCCAGCGCGAAAGTCTTCAAGATCTGTCAGTTTCTTAGGTGTTTCAACTGATCTTCCCACTTCATTTGTGAAACGGATTCAACTTTATCTTAAATCTATCGCCGAGATCTTTAAGCTCACCCCCCATAGCGAAGAAGAAAGCCCTGAGTCACTTCAATACCACAATAACAAAATCAAGCACCTTGATTGGGTTTGCCATGGAATTGCGAATATTGTCAGATCGTTTGTCGAGATTAGTTTTCCGGTGGGCATAGGAAATATAAGTCTGTTTACCTATGATAATTTTAAGAAATATCGTTATGAGTATCTTCATACATCTTATGGAGATGAGTTTAATTCGCTAGAAATTATGGGTAATTTTGTACGTTGCAACTGAGAGATTTTGTTCTACGTAATAAGGGCTGGTTTAAGGGCAAATTTTTTCAAGTTAATGACTACATTTAGATCAACACCCGGACCTCTTTATGGGTTTTTTTTAGATGTACAAGTGGGAGATTTTAAACCTTATGGGGGAGAATATAACAGCACGGGTGCAATTAGCCACTGGGGGAGTACGCTTTTAGGTTTTGGCATAAAGATCTCATTCACTGGTAACCCCACTATCACTTTTGGTATCCTTTCGCTACTTTTTAGATCCTAATACATTTGTAGAAAAATCAAACACCTTTAGCAAATGGCAAAGTTGCCAAGATGGGACATAAAAGAATTCACCCGCTCACTGTAGCTTTTACCGATCGATTGGAATTTTAGCTCTGAATTTGGAATCATTTTCGGCTCCTGCTTTAGTCTTTACGGCTGTAATTCATATAAATTCCTATTAATTTCGATCGATTTGTATTTTCCATCAATATAAACAGGTAGTTTTTTTTTAACTTTCGTGTTAAAAACATTTAAGCCTTAGGGTTATTTTTTTCGATTATTCCGGCTTACAAAAGAGTTTTATAGATAAAGGAAAGTTTCCTTGAACATTTCTCATTTTCTATTTAGAAACGCATTGAATAAACCTATTCGATCATTTAAAAAAGATCTCAAAACTAAAAAAACTTTAGTCCTTTGGTCTATTCGACTCCTCTTGATATTTTCATCTCTAACCCCAAGATTTATGGAGTCTAGAAGCGACTTCATACATGAAGATCTTCCTCTCGAGCTTCAAGCTCCCTGGACAACTGGACCTCTTTTAACTCCCTCCTCAAGGCTTCTTCCCAAAGGCCGTATTAATATCCAGCCCTATGTATACGTGAGTGAAGTCCAGGGTCATTTTATGTACCATGGTATAAGACAAAGTGGAGCGACTTTACACAATGTCAATTTCGAGACGTATATTGCGTATGGTTTGACAGACTGGATGAATGTCATCATGATGGGTCAGCTTTTTACGAAT
>Ga0194119_10011020_pt1 | contig 11785 bp, 15 predicted proteins | sample TA2MahC100mmetaG_FD_148620 | JGI IMG/M metagenome (GOLD analysis project Ga0194119, IMG submission 148620) | Freshwater microbial communities from Lake Tanganyika, Tanzania - TA2015018 Mahale Deep Cast 100m | ecosystem: Environmental > Aquatic > Freshwater > Lake | place: Tanzania: Lake... | reverse complement strand
TTCTCACGACGTTTCGCCTGCCAGCCGGGCTGCAGTTTGCGCGCCCAGTTCGGATCCGTCGGCCAGTCATCGCGGATATCGATCGACGACGGTGTACGCTGGAAGACATACAGTTCTTTCGCCGTGCGGGCCAGTTCGGGAACGATCTGCACTGCGCTGGCACCGGTGCCAATGATGCCCACGGTCTTGTCACCAAGGTTCTCGAGCTGCTTCCCTGTCCAGGCGTAGTCCCAGCGCGAGGTGTGGAACGAGTGGCCGGCGAACGAAGTCATGCCCTCGATTTTCGAAAGCTTGGGTTTCGACAGCGTGCCGTTTGCGCAGATCACGAACCGGGCGCGCATGTGATCGCCACGATCCGTGCGCACGTACCACATCTGTTCGATGTCATCCCAGCGTGTTTCCGTAACCGTGGTGTGAAAGACCGCCAGTCGATACAGATCATATTTGCGCGCTATGGCCTGGCAGTGCGCGTGGATTTCCGGTCCCTGGGAGTAATGTCGCACCGGGACATAGTCCAGTTCATCGAGCAACGGCAGATAGTCATAGGCCACCACGTCACAGGCAGCGCCCGGGTATCGGTTCCAGTACCACGTTCCGCCGACGTCGCCTCCCCGCTCGACGATCCGGATGCTGTCGACACCCTTTTCATGGAGCCGTGCAGAGGTAAGCAGGGCAGAAAAGCCGCCGCCGATAAACAGCACTTCCACCGCATCGTTCAACGCCTCGCGCGCCGGGATTTCCTGGGAGTACGGGTCGATGGCGTATTTGCCAAGCTCGCCATCCAGATCCGAGGTGTACTGTTGAGTCCCCTCTGGCCGATAGGAGAGGCGCAAATCGCGCTCCTCGGCAAACCGGCGCTTGATGTCTTCGTAGTAGCTCTGCGGCTTCGGTGTTCGTGGCATGGATCAGCTCCCTTGGACCCGTCGATTGTAACCAATCCAGGAAAGCCGGCGAAAAGCGGCCATGTACCGGTCAGCCTCCCCGCAGCCGTGCGGCGCGCGATCCGGAGGGAACGATCCGACCGGGCGCACCCCTTGGTTCCAAGCCGATTCTCGACAATGATGGCTCCATCACTTTTTCGCACCGACCAAACGAGGACCTCCGATGCTCGAATACTGCAAAACCGAACAACGCGGCCACATCCTGATCGTCACCATCAACCGCCCGGATCGCCTCAATGCGCTGCACCCGGCAGCCAACAAGGAACTCGGCGACGTGTTCGACGCCTTCGCTGCCAACCCGGATCAATGGGTCGCGATCATCACCGGAGAAGGACGCGGTTTCAGTGCCGGTAACGATTTGCGCTGGCAAGCGGAAGGCGGCGAACGTGTACCGATGCCGCGTGGCTTTGGCGGTCTGACGTCACGCTTTGACCTGAGCAAACCCGTCATCGCCGCTGTGAACGGCGTGGCGATGGGCGGAGGATTCGAAATCGCGCTTGCCTGTGATCTGATCATTGCGTCCGAAAAGGCAGTGTTTGCGCTGCCAGAACCCAAGGTTGGTCTGGCCGCACTGGCCGGTGGACTGAACCGTCTGCCACGACAGATCGGCGTGAAGCGAGCCCTCGGCATGATCCTCACCGGTCGACACGTGACTGCAGCCGAGGGCAAAGAACTTGGTTTCGTCAACGAAGTCGTCGCCCACGACAAGCTGATGGACGAAGCACTTCGCTGGGCGTCGATGATCGAGGAGTGTTCACCACTTTCCATCCGTGCCAGCAAAGAGGTCGTTTACGGCAGTCTCGATAGTGCTTCACTCGCCGAGTCGATGGCGAAAAAGTACGACGGTGTGAGCCGGATGGTGGGCAGTCAGGATTTCATCGAAGGGCCACGCGCCTTTGCCGAAAAGCGCAAGCCGAACTGGCAAGGCAAATAAGCGACAGGTTCAACCCAGGGAAGCTTCAACCCGCCTGGTCAGCGTCCGCAGACATTGCGGCGCCGACCGCTTCCGCAACCACACCAACGGCAAGGTAGAGGTCGTACAGTGTTCGGGTTTTCCCGCGCGCGAGGATCTCAGCCATGATGTCCATACGCGGAATCGCCACGAAGACGAGGTCCGGTACAGTCGCAAACTGGCCGGGATACGGACATATCGGTTCGTGCGATTGCATGGTCTTTCCTGAAGTCCCCGCTCGGGCCGGACGAATCAACTTTCGTGCCACGCCTGAAAAGCGATGTAACTGACTGATACTTATGAACCTATCGGCACCTCGCACAAAATCCTTGAGCAACGGCAGGAATATTCAGCGCAGCCTGTGTCAGTCATGACCGACCCGGATGCGTCACAACGTGAACAGCGTCACGCAGAGCGGCGGTTCGATATCGAGGTGCAACGCCACCTCACCCGCAACTTTCTCACGCATCTGGTTCACGGCATGCTCGGGCAGACGGGCTTCCGGCTGCTCAACACCCCGACTTTCTTGCCGGCCTACATTCTGCTGCTCTCTGATGGCTCGGACTTTCTGGTCGGCCTTGCCCTCGCCTTACAGTCGCTCGGCGCAGCCATCACGCCGTTTTTTGGCGCCACATTGATCGAGCACCGGCGCAAAGCCCTGCCGGTGGCGATGCAGGTCGGCACGGCTACGCGCACCGCCGCTTTGGTGATCGCCGTTGCCGGTTTGTTTCTTCCGCCCGGTATCGCCCTGCTCGTAATCCTCCTCGCGCTCATCGCCTTCGGCATGTTCCAGGGCATGCAGGGGGTGGTGTTCCAGTTCATCATGTCAAAGGTCATACCCGTCTCGCGTCGAGGCCGATTGACCGGCCTTCGCAACTTCACGGCAGGTATCGCTGCGGCGGGTGCTGCCTGGCTTGGCGGGGAGTGGTTTATCGGTAATGAGCCGACGATAGCCGGCTACTCCTACATCTTGCTCATGGCCTTCGTACTCACCAGCCTTGGCCTTCTTGCACTGATCTTCATGCTTGAGCCTGAGTCGCCGGTGGTGCGGGAAAAGTCAGCCACCGGCATCAACTGGTCGCGGATCCCGGTGTTGCTGCGCAGTGACAAGGCCTATCGGCGTTTTGTTACCGCAAGATCAGTGGCCAACCTTGGCCGCCTCGCCATGCCGTTCTACATTCTCTATGCCGCCGATCACACCGCGTTGACCGGGCCAAATCTCGCGTTGCTCACGATCGCCTTTACACTCGCGGGGAGTACATCGAACCTGATTTGGGGGGCGCTCGCAGATCGCGGCGGCTACCGGCGTGTGATCCTGCTGTCGCTGACGCTCTGGATCTTCGCAACGCTCGCCCTCTTCGTCACCGAAGGCGTTTGGCTCACCAGTCTGGTGTTGTTTGGCATCGGTGCTGCAATCCAAGGGTTCCAGAATGCCGCCTCGAACATCGTGCTCGAATTCGGCGAACGAGAAGACCTGCCCATGCGGCTCGCCATCTCCAACAGCTCATCTGAGCTTGCCACCACCATTGCGACCCTCTCCGCGGGTGGTATCGCCACGTGGATGGGTTATGAGGCGGTGTTTATCGTCTCCATCACGTTCCTGCTCGCCGGCACTTTGCTTATCCGGCGGCAAGTTCCAGATCCACGGCATCGCCTGTCCTGATCAAGACGAGTTATCGAAGTCGTCCAAGCGCTCGCGGTGTCGCAACAAATCTCGTGCTCGAACCACACAAGGCGAACGCTGTTGTCGAAGCCACAGCGGCTCGCCCCCCTGCACGCACGACGCCGTGTTAGCCTACTGTCTTCTTTTTGCGGACAGCCACGATGCTCAAGGTAACCCACAAGGATCTGCTCGATCGCGCCATGGCGGACGTTGAAACCCTTGACCTCGAAGCGGCCAAAGCACTGCTCGGGCGTGACGACGTGGTGTTCGTGGATATCCGTGATCCACGGGAACTGCAGCGCGAAGGCAAGATTCCGGGCGCATTTCATGCACCGCGCGGGATGCTGGAATTCTGGATCGATCCGACCAGCCCCTACTACAAGGATGTCTTCGGCAGCGGTAAGCGGTTCGTTTTCTATTGCCAGAGTGGCTGGCGTTCGGCGCTTTCGACGCAGACCCTGCAGACCATGGGCCTCACACCGGTATGCCACGTGGGCGGAGGTTTTCGCGCCTGGAAAGAAGCCGGCCTGCCCACCGAAGAAGTACCCGCCAAACACTGACAATTTTCCGCAGGGGTCAATCCGTCGTGCGCAACGTAGTGATCTATGTCATGGCGGGCCTCTCGGGCTTTATCGTCATGTCCTTCGAGCTGCTCGGAGGCCGTATGCTGGCACCGTGGTTCGGCAGTGGCACCTATGTCTGGGGCAGCGTCATCACCATATTCATGGCCGCACTTGCCATTGGTTATCTGTTGGGCGGCAGGCTGTCTTTGCACTCCCCTTCGCTGTCGCGGTACGCCGCACTCTTCATCCTCGCGGCATTACTTCTGGCGCCACTCGTGACGTACGCCGACCGGCTGCTGGAATGGACGTTCAACCTCATCGAAGACGAACGCTACGGCTCCTTGCTGGCGGCGACGTTTTTGTTCGCACCGGGCACGGTACTGCTCGGCATGATCTCGCCGTACAGCGTTCGTCTGCTGGTTGAGGATACCCACCGCTCTGGAGCCGTTGCCGGTGTTCTCTACTTTGTATCGACGCTGGGCAGCGCGCTCGGCACGTTGCTCACCTCGTTCTACTTTGTCCTCTGGTTCGAGATGAACACCATCGTGATTGCCCTCGCTGCCACACTGGCTGTACTCGCACTGCTCGGTGTGATTGCAGATCGTGTGACATGATGATGCGTTGTGCCGCTCTCACGCTGTTGCTGTTGGCATTTCCGCCGTTGGCAACGACCAAGACGTTGCACAGTGAACGATCGCTCTATCAGAACGTACTCGTGATTGAGCGCATGGGTGAAATCTGTTTGCAGTTTACCGTGCGCGTAGACGTACGTAACCAGACCTGTATGAAGGTGAATCAACCTAGGGAAATGGTGTTCACCTATACAAAGATGATGATGGCTTCACTCCTGCTGATCGATGACCCCACTTCGGTCCTCGTAATTGGCCTGGGTGGCGGTACTTTGCCGATGGCGATTCAGGAGCTTTTTCCTGGTGCAACCATCGATGCGGTGGAGATCGATCCGGCTGTGGTTCGGGTGGCGGAACGTTTCTTCCACTTCAAACCGGGTCCTAACATGTCCGTGTTCACCCAGGATGCTCGCGTTTTCGGCAAACGCGCTGCCCGGCAGAACAAACGTTACGACCTCATCCTGCTCGATGCCTATAACGGCGAGTACATTCCTGAGCATCTGATGACCGCAGAGTATCTGCAGGAAACCCTGGCGCTGTTGACGCCGGGCGGCATCATCGCCGCGAATACATTCGCGATCAGCCGCTTGTACGACCACGAATCAGCTACCTACGAACATGTGTTCGGCACGTTCCTGAATTTCCGCCAGCCGGACAGCGCCAATCGAGTGGTGTTCGCAAGCAATCAACCATTCAGAACGGAAGAGTTCCAGCGCCACCGCGCCACACTGCTCGATCCCCGGCTACGCCCTTATGCGGTTCAGCTGGCACGATATGCGGGCCGCCTCGACGGTCGCGAGGACTGGACGCGAGGCGCTGAAGTACTGACCGATCAGTTCTCACCTGCAAATCAGTTGAACCGCTGACTCCACAGCGCGGCACGCCCGATCAGGAAATCGCGCTAACCACACAAACAGGATCAGCGCGAATCACGTCAGTCGATCAGATCGCCTTGCCGGCTTTCGCCCAATACTCGTCCTTCAGTAGCCGCTTGTAGAGTTTCCCGGTCGGGTGCCGCGGCAGTTCGGCGCGAAAGTCGATGGTGCGAGGGCACTTCACATGCGAGAGGCGCTCCCGACACCAGTCTAGCAACTCGAGCGCAAACTCTGGCGTTGCATCCTGCATGTCACGGGGCTGGACCACGGCCTTGACCTCTTCGCCGAAGTCTTCGTTCGGCACTCCGAACACTGCAACATCGAGCACCCTCGGATGGGTGATGAGGAGATTCTCGGCTTCCTGCGGATAGATGTTCACGCCGCCGGAAATAATCATGAAGTGCTTGCGATCCGTGAGATAAAGAAACCCGTCACCATCCACATACCCGACATCACCCAGTGTGCTCCATCCTTTCACATGGCGGGAGCCACGGGTTTTCTCCGGATCGTTGTGGTACTCGAACTCGCCTCCGCCAGCGAAATAGATCGTTCCCGATTCACCGCTCGGCAGCACCTCGCCATTGTCATCGCATATGTGCAGCTGGCAGTTGATGGGCTTGCCCACCGTACCCTTGTGGGCGAGCCACTCCTGAGAATTACAGTGCACAAAACCGTTGGCTTCGGTGCCTGCGTAGTATTCGAAAATGATCGGCCCCCACCAGCTGATCATCTCTTCCTTCACCGGAACCGGGCAGGGCGCCGCCGCATGAATGGCGCACTTCAGGCTGGAAACGTCGTACTTCGCACGCACCGCCGGATCGAGTTTGAGGAAACGAACGAACATCGTGGGCACCCACTGGCTGTGGGTGATGCGATACCGATCGATGGCTCGCAGCGCTGACTCCGCATCGAAGTGCTCCATCACCACCACCTGGGTTCCGTGACGCAGCGCGCCCATGGTGAAATTGAGCGGTGCGGAGTGGTACAGCGGTGCAGGAGAGAGATAGATCGAGTCCGCCGTCATGCCCCACAGCATGTAAGGTTCGGGATATCTGCTCCATACGGCAAAGGAGAAAGCGCTTTCTTCACGCCCTTCGGGTAACCGGTGGTGCCGGACGAGTACAGCATGGACGCGCCTTCCGACTGATCGGCTATCGGCGTCTCTGGCATCGACGCAATCGCCTCTTCCCAGGAGTCGAATCCGGGAATGGTGCCGTCAAGCATGTACGCCTGGGTCACGCCGGGCATCTTGCCCTCTAATCGTTCCACTACATCGGCACGCAGTCGCGAGGTGACGAACACCCTGGCTTCGCAGTTGTTGACGATGTACTCCACTTCATCCGGCTGCAGACGCCAGGAGATCGCGGTGTAATAAAGACCACTGCGCTGCGCTGCCCAAACGATCTGGAAAAAACGCGGATGGTTTTCAAGCAGGATGGCGATGTGATCGCCTTTGTTCAGACCCAGACGGCGAAAGAGATGAGCGCCCTGGTTGGCGCGGGCTTCCAGTTCTCCATACGTCACTGTCTGGCCAGTCTCGGCCATGATGTAGGCAATCTTGCCGGGGTTCTCGGCGGCGATGATTCCGGGGTGCATCAGGCTCACTACTCCCGGGCGTTGAGATCAAGCGAAGCGGAGTTCATGCAGAACCGCAGACCCGTCGGATTCGGGCCATCCGGGAAGACATGACCCAGGTGCGCATCACAGTTCGCACAGACCACCTCGAGACGGCGCATGCCGTAACTCATATCCTCCTTCGTGCGCACTGCATCTTTCGTGATCGGTTGCCAGAAACTCGGCCAACCGGTGCCAGAATCGTATTTCGTATTCGAATCAAACAGGGGTGTCTTGCAGCACTTGCAGTTGTAGATACCCGGCGTCTTGGTGTCCCAGTACAAACCGGTAAAGGCGCGCTCCGTGGCCGAACAGCGAGTGACTTCGTATTCCTCAGTAGAGAGCTGTGCCTTCCATTCCGCTTCGCTCTTGACGACCCGGGGCTCGGATACCTTGTTCATGACCATCCTGCTACCATTTCTTAAGTAATCCCTATCTTAAGCGCGTAACCGCTTGCACCAAAAGCCGTACCGCTGTCACCGGGCAGATCACCATGGAACCGAGCACCCCCAAAATCACTCCCCTGACCTCGCGTAAACCACGTGTCTTCGCCAAGTCGAGAAAGCTGGACAATGTCTGTTATGACATCCGCGGCCCGGTGCTAGATGAAGCCAAGCGCATGGAAGAGGAAGGCCACAAGGTCCTCAAGCTCAACATCGGCAACCCGGCGCCGTTCGGGTTTGAAGCACCGGAAGAAATCCTCCGCGATGTGATCCACAACCTGCCAACCGCCCAGGGGTATTCGGATTCCAAGGGCATCTACACCGCCCGCAAGGCGGTCATGCAGTACTGCCAGCAGCTCGGCATCAAGGGCGTCGACATCGACGACATCTTCATCGGCAATGGCGTTTCCGAACTGGTGATGATGGCGCTGCAGGGCTTGCTCGATAACGGTGATGAGGTGCTGCTCCCGGCTCCGGATTTTCCACTCTGGACCGCCGCCACCACCCTGTGTGGCGGTATCGCGAAACACTACCGGTGCGATGAGGGCGCCGACTGGCAACCCGACCTGGCCCATTTGCGTTCGCTGATCACGCCCCGAACCAAGGCCATGGTCATCATCAACCCCAACAATCCAACCGGCGCGGTGTACGAACAGGCCATGCTGCTCGAGATGCTGGAAATCGCCCGCGAACACGATCTCGCCGTGCTCTCGGACGAGATCTACGACAAGATCGTCTACGACGGTGCGCAATCCACTGCCGTCGGCAGCCTCGCCGAGGATCTGCTCGTCCTCACATTGAACGGCTTGTCAAAAGCCTATCGGGTGGCTGGATTCCGGACTGGATGGCTCGTCGTCAGCGGCGCCAAGGAACGTGCTACCGACTACATCGAAGGGCTCAACATGCTGGCGAGCCTGCGCCTGTGCAGCAACGTCCCCACCCAACATGCGATCCAGACCGCTCTCGGTGGTTACCAGAGCATCAACGAGTACACGGTTCCGGGTGGTCGCCTCTACGAACAACGGCTTGCCGCCTGGCGCCTGCTTAATGACATCCCGGGCGTCTCGTGCTTCAAACCCCACGGCGCCCTGTACCTGTTTCCGCGCCTCGACAGGAAGAAGTTCAACATCAGTAACGACGAACAATTCGTGCTCGACCTGCTGCGCGCGGAAAAGGTCCTCGTAGTCCAAGGCACGGGCTTCAGCTATCCGGAACCGGATCACTTCCGCGTGGTCTTTCTGCCGCGCGAGGAATATCTCGAAGAATCGATGCAGCGCATCGCCCGATTCCTGAGCCGCTACCGCCAGGCATAGGCGGATTCCGGGAAAGCCGCGCCCATGACGGTGACGCTCAATCTTGACGACTTCTGCAAGGGTGTCGCCCGTTCATTGGTCATTCTGGCTTCTGTGTTTCCCCGTCCTCGAGACCTCTTCGTCGAAGACGTCTACCAGGAGGAGGAAACCGACGAGTTCGGCATGCACAGCGACCGGTATGTCGCCTGCTTCCAGGCGCTTATCTGGATGCGTGAATAAGGTCTCGTTCGTTAAAACAACATGCTGCGCTCGGACGCCATTGAGCAGGCCGTGCTGACCGGGCGCGCGCTCGCACTGCTGATCCAGCCAACTTCCCTGCAAGGTGATTCCGCCGCTGTGGCCATCGAAGAAAATACTCTGTTGCACCGCCTGAGGCAGACCCCGCAGACCGGCTAATCAACAACGACCGGGGTTCTGGTGATGGACCTCATATCCGACATCGTACGTTATCCTGTCACCCCGCCACCGCTGGTACCGAGTGAAGTACCAGATCAGCCGATCTTAGTATCGACAATGGCAGACAGCTACGAGATCTGGCTAAAGGCCACCCGCAAAAAACTCGCGGCCGGCGCGCTCGAAGCCGCCCCGCCCATCCGCCAGGGTGAATATGATGCTGCGGAACTCCTCATGCGTCGGATAAACAACGACATCTACGGTGCTGTCGCTCTCGACGATCTTTTTACCCGAGCACTCGAGGAAATCGCTTCCGACCCAACCGCGGACATCTCGCGGGCAGAAGAACTATTCACGCGCGCCCGTCGATGGCGCGTCAGCTCGCCTACGCCGCATACTGCTGATGAAGCCGAACGGGATCGGCGACACGCTGCGAGCGTGGAAGCCGAGCTGACAGCCGTACTCGCGAGTATCAACGATCGGCGCCCATAGCCGCCCCATAACTAGAAAGTACACCGGCGCCACCAACCATCCACCAAGGGAGCATTACATGCGCAATCGACCACGGCTCATGGCACTTCTGCTGATCACGCTCAGCGGCGGGTTCACCACCACGGCTCTCGCAGACACCGCGGCGGACGTCGCCGCGATTGATGGCCTCTATGCCGACTGGCGAAAGGCGGTGGAAGGGGCAGACATCGATGGTTATGTCGCTATGTTAGACGCCGACGTCCGGCTGTTGCCGCCAGATGCTGAAGCGATTGTCGGCGCTGAGAACTACCGCCAGTTCCTCGGACCGGTATTTGCCGGCGCAAACTATCGCATCGAAGTTGAACGCAGCCCCGTCGTTGAGATCCATGGGGACACGGCGCTGGCCGAGTACGACTACGTGATCCACCTCACGTTGAAGAACCAGAATCAAGGCATCCAGCAGGCCGGAGCGCTTACCGCCGCACGCACCGCGGCGCGCTATATCGACGTTCTGCGTCGCAACTCAGAAGGACAGTGGCGCGTCTATCGGCACGCCTGGCAGAACAAGACAAAATAAAGCTGCTCAACCGGCGAGCTTGCCCCGCTGCAGGAAGAGCACCAGAAGCAAGCCGGCGAGCACGGTATGGATGACCTGGCCGGGTTGCTGATCTCCCGCGAGAAACAGGGACACTGCGAGACCTGAGTGGAACACCAGCAGGACACCAATAGCCACGGTGATCACTGCTGGCACCGTTCGTTTGGACCAGGTCCACAGCGAGACGCTGGCAATGGCGAGCGCCGCAAATCCATAGTGCATGGACCACTGACCGCCCTTGCCGGCTGCGGCAATGCCCTCCGGCCCACCAATCAGCGCCACCGCAGCGAGGACTTCCGTCAGAAAGCTGAGGACGAGGATGATCACAAACAGAATTTTCAAGGGGCCTCCTGCGGCGGGTTCTGAACTTGAGGTGTTGTTGCAACGTGATTGAGGCGCAGCACGACTGTGCCAGCCAGCACGTCATGCAGACAACGCCGTTTGCGGGTAAAGATCAGTCCCTGGTCGAGTAGCGGAATCCAGGCGAGCCACGGGATCACCACCACAAACAACAAGGGGAAGAACCAGGCTCTGATCAGAATCAAATTCCAGAAAGGTGCGCCCGTGCGTTCCCTGGATCCACTCGATTCCCCGCGTGGTAACCCAGCCAAATGCACGCGGGCAATATAGATTCCACACAGCTGTTTGCCGATGGTCTGACCCGAGCGCCACAGACCATAACCGTTCAGCAACAAATAGCCGGCGATCGCCAGCAGCAGCACATGGAACATCCAGGCGTTGTCGCGGTAGTCCTCCGCATGTTCCACCACACCCGTCGCTGCCACCAGAACAAGCGTTACCAGGGACACCAGAATCGCATCAATCATCGTTGCGGCCAGTCGCCGTGATCGTCCGGCCAGAACCGGTTCTTCAGTCATTGGATGCCCTCACTTGATAGACCAGCAGGGCATTTCCGCCGCGCTGGCGACCCACATAGCCGTAACCTGAATTCACGATCACGAGATCATCCTTGAGCATGGGACCATGTGCATCAAATGCGCCACCCTGGGTAACGACCGCGTTAACTGACTCGTATTCCCGCCACGTATCGTCCGTCCATAAGACTTCTCCCGTGCCGGCGGCAAAAACCTGCAGATATCCGTCGATGCCGCCGGCGACCACCACATCGTTGGCCGCCGTGATCGCAGCCGACATGCCAAACACACAGGCGTCATCCTCGCAGCGTGATTCGCCCTTATAGCGCCACACCACGGTGCCGGTTTCGATATCGAGGGCGTACAGGCCGGGCGCCGGTGTACCCGGGGACGGGAACCCCTTCACCTCCTTGTCAGAGATCGGCACGAACAGGAGCCCCGCGTTCTGATTGGCAGCC
>Ga0194119_10011018_pt1 | contig 11786 bp, 12 predicted proteins | sample TA2MahC100mmetaG_FD_148620 | JGI IMG/M metagenome (GOLD analysis project Ga0194119, IMG submission 148620) | Freshwater microbial communities from Lake Tanganyika, Tanzania - TA2015018 Mahale Deep Cast 100m | ecosystem: Environmental > Aquatic > Freshwater > Lake | place: Tanzania: Lake... | reverse complement strand
ACAAAAGCTACGACTGCTCTGGGTTCGTTTGGCGGATGCTGACAGATAACGGCGTGCTGATCAAGCGCACGACGGCTCGGAAGTTATATATGGCCACCGAGTCAGCGGAGAAGGCCCAGTTTGGAGCTTTGGTCTTTTTCGATGATCTGAAGCACGTGGGTATTGTTCGGGATAAAGATACGTTTTTCCACGCAGCAAGAAGTCAAGGAACGACACAGTCCCCTTTTGCCCCGTACTGGCGCGCCAAGATCGTGGGTTTCCGAAAGATGCCGACAGGGCAGGAATAGTTGCCGCCTTGGCTGCGTGATCGGAGTCGGGTTCGATACGAGACCCGCGGGCTGAAACGGTATCAAACCAGTGTCAACCCAGATTTTGCACCAGAGCCCCGTAAAGGTACATCCCGTTACTGCGTACCTTCACGTAGCTCTCATCCATCCGCCACGAGTCACCCACCGGGCGGGCGTATCGTTTCCAGCGCTTCTCGAACCCCGGCGCGTAACGCTGTACCCATCTCATGATGGTGGTGTGCGCCATCGCAATGCTGCGCTCACTCATCATGCTGACCAAATCCCGATAGCTCAACTTGAAGCTTAAATACCAGCGGACGCACAACGCTACGATCTCGGCATCGAAGTGGCGGCCGCCGAACAATTCCTCGACCGGAGCAAGACGGGCCATTCCTCTATCCTCGTCCATCCTGCCGATTTGCACCAGAGTCGCGCTGAGGACCGCCGCCAGGATGCCGCGCGCGGCGAGGCCGAGGCGCCAGAGGCGGAAGGCGAGCATGGTGAGGCGTACGCCGGCATACAGGAGCCCGGCGCCGAGAGCAACGATTGCGAGTTTCCCGAACAGTTCCATCTTGCAGCCTTGGATGCGTGGATGGCTGGAAACGATACTACCGCCGTTACCGTAGACCGGGGCCGAAGCCGGCGTCGCGAAGCAGCGCCTCGCCGGCTTTGGAGGTGAGCAATGCGGCGAACTGCAGGGCGCGGCCCGCGCGGTCCGAGTCTTCGGCGGACCCCTTGATAACGCCCACAGCCTGCAGAATCGGCGGGTGGACGGATTCGGTCAGCAAGACCGCGCCTTCTCGCCCCTTGACCAGCGGCCAGGCCACCAGAGCGGCGTCGGCATTGCCCGATTCGGCGAACTGGAGCGCTTGGCGGACGTTCTCCGCATAGACCAAGCGCGGCGAGACGGCTTTCCACTCGGCTTCCGGGCGCGATTGCAGGGCTTGGCGCGCGGCCACGCCATAGGGCGCGTGGGCGGGGTTGGCGATGGCGATGGAACGTAGGTGAGACGCGGCTAAATCACTGATAGAAAATAGCTTGTGACGCTTCGAGTAGATTGCCAAACGGCCCCGCGCGTAGGTCTTCAGTGACCCGAGCACGAGCCGGCCCTCGGATTCGAGGGCGCGGACGTTGTCAAGGTTGGCGGAGAGGAAGACATCGTAAGGCGCGCCGCCTCTTATCTGGTTAGCTAGTTGACCAGATGATCCGAATACGAACTTCGCCGAGATGCCCTGCGCCCCGGCGAGCTCTCTCAACGATTGCTCAAGCGGGGCAAGGTCCGAGGCCGCCGCTATGGTGAGCGCCTGATCCTGTGCGGACAGTAGTGCAATACACGCAAATAAACTTGACAGCAACACACTCAACATGGATACTGAAATTGAGCTAAGTAAGCGGCCCGCTCGGCCCGCTTGCGGCAAATCCTTCTGGAGGGTTCTCAGAACCATGAGCAAAATCATCGGCATCGACTTGGGCACAACCAACTCCGTTGTCGCCGTCATGGAAGGCGGCCAGCCCGTTGTCATCCCCAATCAGGAGGGTGGCCGCACCACGCCGTCGGTCGTGGGCTTTGCCAAAAGTGGCGAACGGCTGGTAGGCCAGGTCGCCAAACGTCAAGCCGTCACCAACCCCGAGAATACCATCTACTCGATCAAGCGCTTCATGGGCCGCCGGCACGATGAAGTGGGTGAAGAGACCAGGCTCGTTCCTTTCCAGATTGTGCGCGGCGACGCGGGCGATGCGCGCGTCGACATTTCGGGCAAGAAGATGGCGCCACCGGAGATCTCGGCCATGGTGCTGGGCAAGCTGAAGGAAGCGGCCGAGGCGTATCTCGGCGAGAAAGTCACCAAGGCCGTCATCACCGTGCCTGCGTATTTCAATGACGCGCAGCGCCAGTCCACCAAGGACGCCGGCAAGATTGCGGGTCTTGAAGTGATGCGTATCATCAACGAGCCGACGGCTGCCGCGCTGGCCTACGGCCTCGATAAGAAGCAAGACCAGACCATCGCCGTTTACGACTTCGGCGGCGGCACCTTCGATATCTCGATCCTCGAAGTGGGCGATGGCGTGGTGGAAGTGAAGTCCACCAACGGCGACACGCACCTCGGCGGCGACAACGTCGACCAGTGCCTAATCGAATGGATCATCGGCGAGTTCAAGCGCGACCAGGGCATCGACATCTCGAAAGATCAGGTGGCGTTGCAGCGCCTGAAGGAAGCGGCCGAGAAGGCGAAGATTGAGCTCTCCACGCTGCTCGAAACCGAAATCAACCTGCCGTTCATCACGGCCGATGCGACCGGTCCGAAGCACCTGGTGCTGAAGATCACGCGCGCCCGGTTTGAGCAGATGATCGACGACATTCTGCAGCGCACGCTTGGCCCGTGCAAGCAGGCGCTGGCCGACGCCGGCATGAACCCGTCGCAGATCGACGAAGTGGTGATGGTGGGCGGCTCGACGCGCATCCCGAAGGTGGCCGAGATGGTGCGTTCGCTGTTCGGCAAAGAGCCGAACAAGAGCGTGAACCCGGACGAAGTGGTGGCCGTGGGCGCCGCTGTGCAGGGCGGCGTGTTGGGCGGCGAGGTGAAGGAAGTCCTGCTGCTGGACGTGACGCCACTATCGCTCGGCATCGAAACCCTGGGCGGCGTGTTCACCAAGCTCATCGAGCGCAACACGACGATCCCAACGCGCAAGAGCGAAACGTTCTCAACGGCGGCTGACAACCAGACGTCTGTGCAAATCAAGATCTTCCAGGGCGAGCGCGCCATGGCCAAGGACAACCGGCTGCTCGGCGTCTTCGAACTCGTGGGCATTCCGCCGGCTCCGCGCGGTTTGCCGCAAGTTGAAGTGACGTTCGATATCGACGCCAACGGCATTCTGAATGTGTCGGCCAAGGACCGCGCGACCAACAACGAGCAGATGATCACGATCACTTCGTCGTCGGGCCTGAGCAAGGAAGAGGTGGAGAAGATTGCACGCGACGCCGAGTCGCACGCAGCCGACGACCGTACGCGCAAGGAAGAGATTGAGCTCCGCAACCAGGCGGACTCGATGATCTACTCGGTGGAGAAGATGCTGCGCGAGCATCGCGACAAGATTGGCGATGCCGAGGCTTCGAAGGTGGAAGAGGCCGTGAAAGAAACGCGCGTGGCCATGGAGACGGGCGGCAAGGACAAGATCCAGGCCGCGATGGACAAGCTGACGCAGGCTTCGCACAAGCTGGCTGAGGTGATGTACAAGGCCGCTCCGGGCGCCGGTGCGCCGGGCGCGGGCCCTGAACAATCGGCCGGTGGCGGCGCGGGTGCTCAGCAGGAGAAGAAGAAGGACGACGTGGTGGACGCCGAGTTCGTCGACGTCGACGACCAGAAGAAGCAGTAGTCGCGGCGCGGCCCGCCGTTGGGGAGGGAAACGATGCCAGCCAGCAGCAAACAGGACTACTACGAGACGCTTGGCGTACAGCGCGGGGCCAGCGAAGACGACATTCGCAAAGCCTACCGGAAACTGGCGCGCAAGTATCATCCGGACCTGAATCCAGGCGACAAAGTGGCCGAAGATCGCTTCCGTTCGCTCCAGGAAGCCTACGACATCCTGGGCGACGGCAAGAAGCGCAAGATGTACGACCAGTACGGCTTCTATTCCGATTCCCCGTTCGGTCAAGGTGGCGCCGGGGGACCGCGTCCCGGCGCACCGCCGCACATGGACTTCGGCGGGTTCGATTTTGACGATCTCGGCGGCGCGGGTGCCGGCGGTGGCGGGAGCGAGGGTTTTGGGTCGCGTTTCGGTGACATCTTCGGCAGCCTGTTCAACCGTGGCGGCGGCGGTGGCCGTTCCCGGCAGGCTCAGCCGGAGAAGGGCGCGGATCTGGAATATGCGCTGAACGTCGATTTCTGGCGCGCGATCCGGGGTACGACCGCCAAGCTCAACATTCAACGCCAACAGCAATGCATCACGTGCGACGGCTCCGGGAACGCCGGGGGCAACCGGATCGTGTGCCCGCAGTGCAACGGCGCGGGTACGGTGACGCAGCAGGCGGGCGCCATGCGGTTCAATCTGAGCTGCCCCAAGTGCAGCGGGTCGGGCCAACTGCGCAATGCGTGTCCCACGTGTCTGGGCGAGGGCCGGACGGTTACGCAGGAGCCCGCTGAGGTGCGGCTGCCCGCGGGCGTGCAGCCGGGTGACCGGCTGCGCGTCGCAGGCAAGGGCAACGCGGGCACGCTGGGTGGCGCGCCGGGTGACCTCTTCATCACCGTGCGCGTGGAAGAGCACCCATTCTTCCGCCGGGAGAGCGACGACATCCACATCACCGTGCCGGTGACGGTGTGGGAAGCGGCGCTCGGCACCAAGATCGAAGTGCCTACGCTCGAAGGCCGCGCGCTGCTGAAGATTCCGCAGGGCACGCAGAATCACCAGAAGTTCCGGTTGCGCGAAAAGGGTGTGGACAACGCGCGCAAGAAGACGCGCGGAGACCAGATCGTGGAAGTGGAAGTGCAGGCGCCCAAGGCGCAGGATGAGCGTACGCGTGAGATCCTGCGGGAACTGGCGCAACTGCATCCGGAAGATCCTCGCGCGGCATTGTGGGAAAAGGTGTAACCCATGCGCAAGAGCCGCTCGAAAGCCGCCTACATGATTTCGGCCGTGGCCGAAGAGTACGACGTTCACCCGCAGACGCTCCGCATGTACGAGCGCGAGGGGCTCCTGCGCCCGTCGCGCAGCGAAGGCAATACGCGACTCTATACGGATGAGGATCTCGAACGTCTGGAAGTGATTCTGAAGCTGACGCGCGATCTGGGCGTGAACCTGGCGGGCGTGGAGATCATACTCAACATGCGCGCCAAGATGGAAGCGATGCAGCTTCAGATGCAGGAGTTCGTCACGTCGCTCAACCGCGAGCTGGCTGACCGCGTGGCGGCGGCCGCGGGCACGACCGCGGAGAACTCGGCGAATTCGCTGATTCCGGTGCTGCGGCCGATGGTGCCGCAGATTGTAGTGAAGGCGCGGATGCGTCCGGCCAAGAAGGCGTAACTCGTCCATGCGGGCTGCCGCAGTCATCGCGGTTCTCACCGCCGCGCTGCTTTGGAATTCCGCGCCCCTCGGGCTTGCCTCGCCGTTTCTTCCCTACATCGCGCAGGACGAAGCCGTGTACTCGCACGCGGCGATGCGGATGGCGGAGGCAGGCGAGTGGTCCACGCCGCGGTTCCTCGGGCGCTACTTCCTCTACAAACCCCCGTTGCTCTACTGGCTCGCCGGCGTGCCGGCGAAGTTGTTCGGGCCCTATCCGTGGGCGCTGCGGATGCCGTCGATTCTGGCGTCTTCGCTGGTGGCGGCGATTGTGTTTTGGTGGGCGCGGCGGCTCTCCGGCGGTAGCTTGTGGCGAGGCATCGCGGGGTGGCTGTTGCTGCTCGCCTCGCCGATGTTTCGCGATCTCGGCGCGCGTGCGATGACGGACGCGGTGCTGGTGCTGGCGATCGTTGCGTCGGCGGCGCTGCCGGTTGAGTATCTCGCCGCGTGCGTGGCGGTGGGGACTCTGGTAAAGAGCATCGGCGGGTTGATCCCAATTCTGATTACGGGCTTGGGGTGGGTGCTATTGCGCGAACGGCCGCCGCTTGCTCGCGTAGCCGGCGGCGCGGTGTTAGGACTGCTGATCGCCGCGCCGTGGTTTGTTTATCAATGGGAGACGCACCGGCGATGGCTCGAGGCGGAATGCATCGGCGTCGAGCTACTGGCCTACGGAACCGCGCCGCCTCCGGTGGGTGGGCCTTCTTCAGCGCAGTTCTACGTCACGACTTTGTGGGCGGTGGCGGCGCCGCTTTGCCTCGCGTTTGTTGCCGCACTACCGCGGTTCGATCGCCGTTCGACGCTCGCCGCAGCGCTGATTGTGATGACCGCAGCGGTTTTTGGCTACCAATATCGCAATGCCACCTACCTGCTGCCATTGTTGCCATTGCTGGCCGTGGCGGGCGCGGCGTCGGCGCCGAAGTGGGCGCTGGCGATCTCCGCAGCCGTGGCAGTGTGGAGCAACGCTACGCCCACGCAACCGCTGGCCGGTGAAGCCACGTTCCGCGCCGCTGAGCGCTATGCGGCGCTCCCCACCACGCGCGACCTGATCGTGGTCGGCATCGACGATCAGTTCTCCATCTCGACGCTCCCCGCGCTGCACGGACGCCTGCGCTATGCGATCCAAGGTGCGGCGCGATCCGAAGGGCAAGTGACGCTCGACTTCGTTTCCATGGGCATCGTCGTCCCCGCCGCCGCGTTCCCGCCGGACCCCGCGCGCTTTGCACCGAAGCTCCGCGAGTGGGGCCTCAACGACAACGCCGCGCTCGGTACGGTGATCTCCTGGGAGACGCCCGAGGATCTCGCCGCGCTGATTCGCGCCAACCCAGACCGCGACTTCCTGCTACCTGCCTCGCTCCCTCCGCCCACGCCGCCGTCCTCGCACTGCCGCGTCACCGCACCGCCCGGGGCGGTGCTGCTGCTCTCGCCGGCATCGCGAGCCGGTTGTCGTATGATGCCGTAAGTGCCAGACTTACTCAACTCCGGCGAAGAAACAATCATTACTGTGGACCAGCTAGCGAAAGATTTCGGCGAAAAGAGAGCAGCTGACGGCCTCTCCCTCGCAGTATACGGATGTCCGCCGAGTCCGCTGTGACCGCGATGCGGTCTCGTCGTCCGGCAGTAGTGGTACCGAGTTATGTACGGCCGTTCCCGAACGCTCGCACTCTGCCGGCTCGGACAGGGCGTAGGGGCGCGGAGGCAACAGGGTGAGTCAGTAGCCCGCCGGTGCGGCGGCGGGCGCAGCGAGTGACGGATCGATCGGCGGCAGCCCCAGCCGGCGGCGCGCGTCTTCCAGCATCGCCGCCGTGCGCGTGGCTCCGCAGCGTGTGACTCCCACGGCACGCACGGCCAGCAATGCATCGAGATCGCGCACGCCGCCCGCGGCCTTCACCTGCACATGGGGCGCGGTGTGCTTGCGCATCAGCGTGAGGTCCTCGATGGTGGCCCCGCTCGGCGCGTAGCCCGTGGACGTCTTCACCCAATCGGCATTCACTTCGCTGCAGATCTCGCAAAGCCGGATCTTGTGCTCTTCTTTGAGATACGCGTTCTCAAAGATCACCTTCACCTTCTGGCCCGCTTGGTGCGCGGCGTCGACAATCACGCGGATGTCTTCGCGCAAGTAGTCCCACGCGCCCGAGAGCACCTGGCTGATGTTCACCACCATGTCGAGCTCTTCGCCGCCGTCGGCCAGCGCCCAGCGTGCTTCGGCGAGTTTGATGGCCGTGGTGTGGCCGCCGTGCGGAAAGCCGATGGTGGTGCTGGCGCGCACGTTGGACCCCTTCAGCCGCGCGGCGCAGTCAGCGAGCGCATAGGGCAGAATGCAGACGCCCGCAGCGTCGTAACGTACTGCCAGCGCGATGCCTGCGTCGAGATCCGCGCTTGTCAACGTGGGGTTGAGTAGCGAGTGATCGATCATCTTGGCAACATCGAGATAGGTGTAGTTCATACGATTCCTTTCGCGGCCGCGAGGGCGAGCGCGCCGAGTAAGCCGGCCTGATCGCCGAGCAGTGAGCGCTCGACGCGCACGTTGTCCGGCGGAAACATGCGCACGCGCGCGCGGATTTCTTCGCGTACGGGCGTGAGTAGCAACTCGTCGCCGAGCGCTGCCATGCCGCCGCCGAAAACGACGAAGTCCGGGTGGAGCGACGTGACGAGATTCGCCGCGGCGATACCGAGCGCGCGCGCCACGCGGCGGATCCCTTCGCGCACGGCGGGGTCGCCGGCCTCGGCCATAGTCTTGGGCGTCACGAGCGCGGCATCGCCGCCCGTGATTTCGTACAGGCGGGGCGCCTGGCCGCTGCGCAACAATCGCACGCCTTCGCCGGTGAGCGCGGGCGCGGACGCCACGGCTTCGAGGCCCCCATGATTGCCGCAGCCGCAAAGCGGGCCGTTCGGGTCAATGGTCTGATGCCCGGTCTCGCCCGCCGCGCCCAGCGGACCCATGCGAAGCCGCCCGTCGATGACGATGCCGCCGCCGATGCCTGTGCCGAGTGTGAAGAAGACCATCGACGATGCGGGTGCACTGCGGCCGTGGCCAAAACGGAGTTCCCCTAGCGTGGCCGCGCGCGCGTCGTTCAGCAGATACACGGGGCAGCCAAGGCGTGGCGCGAGCGTCTCGCGCATGGCGACGCCGCGCCACTGCGTGGGAAAGTTGGGGAGAAACGACGTGGAGCCGGAGGCAAAGTCAATGAGCCCGGGGACGCCGATGCCGACTGCCTCCGGTTGCGCGCCGAGCGATTCGACGAGCCCGGCGATGCGGTCGAGCACACCCGCCGGCCCCCGGTGCGATTCGGTATCGATGGTGCGCTGCGCGGCGAGCCGGCCCGCAGCGTCACCCAACCCGGCGGAGATGGTGGTGCCGCCGAGATCAACACAAGCAAACATGCAGTCTTCAGTGTAGTGTAGGCTCTTGAGATGACTTGGCCAAAACGTCTGCTTCCCGCCGCGCTGTTTGCCGCGCTCCTGGCTGCGGTGCCGCAAGCTCCTAACACGGTGAAAGAACTCGCGCCTGGCGTGTGGGTGCGCATGGGCGACCGTGCGCGCAACCAGCCCGCCAACACGAGTTGGGTGCTGTTTAAAGATTACATTGTGGTGATCGATGCGAACTTCCCGTGGGGCGCGCGTGAGATTCTGCCGGAGATCCGGAAGACGTCGTCCAAGCCCATTCGCTACGTGTTCAATTCAACACGCACTATCACGGAGACCACGCGTATGGCGGCAGTTTGTTCACCGATCAGGGCGCGACAATCATCTGCAGTTCGCAGTGCGCCGATGAGTACAAGTCGAAAAGGCAGCCGTCATGGGATAAGAACAACGCGACGGGCGACTATAGCCTGAAGCCGTACAAGCTGTCGCACCCGGCCGTCACCTTTAAGGAAGCGATGACGATTACGGATGGTGAGCGCGAGATCGTGTTAAAGTTGATGGGGCCGGGCCACATTGCGGGTGATGCGTCGGCGTATCTGCCCAAGGAGCGCATCCTGTTTCTGGGTGACCTGTGCGTGAATTGGGGCATGGGCAACAATGTGGGCGATGCCGATGCGGACCCCGATAACTGGCTACGCGCGCTGGACCGTATTGCGAGTGCAAACCCGGCCTCGGTTGTGGTGGGGCATGGCGAGTTGGGGAGCGGCCCGGGCGTCCTGCGCGCGCAATATGCGTACATGTCGGCGATGATCGACATGGTGCGGCAGGGGATCGGCGAGGGGAAGTCCGCCGATGAAGTGGCCGAGGCCGGTAAGGCTGCGCTGGCTGCACGGCATAAGATTGGCGCGGATCTGGAGCGTAACGCCGTTTCGCTGCGCGCGATTTATCATAAGTTCAAGCAATAAAGGGGATGACCATGAAGATCGATCGCCGTGCATCTCTGGCCGCCGCGCTGGCGGCGATGAGTGCGCCGGTGCTGCCTGCCGCAGGCGCGGCGGGCAAGCCGATTCAGTTACACGTGGATTTAGAAGTAGCGCCAGGCAAGGAAGCGACGCTCGAAACGAACTTCCGCAAGATCTTTGAGCCCACGATTTCCAGGCAGCCCGGGTTTGTGGAAGTGAAGTTGATGAAGTTCCGCAAGGCGATGGTGGGTAAAGGAATGCCGAGGTTCAGCTACCGGCTGTTGATCAGCTTCAAGACCGAGGAGCAGCGGATGACGTGGGTAGCGTCGGCGGATCACCAGCGGGCATGGCCAGCGCTTGAGGCGCAGTTGAAGGGCGCGAAGCTGGTGGCGCTGCTGTACGACTTGGTGTAGAGGTCGCGTGGGGCGTGCGGCGCACCGCGCGGTACGTCTTCGGCCGCCAAGACTCCACTTCCAAAGTTTGATTCCGACGAGTCGGTCGCCGAGTACTCTGCCTCGCACTCCGTCGCTGAAGCCTGGGCTCGTGGAGCGGCATCCAACTCGCAGGACGTATCAGACGCAACTTTGCATGTGGATCGCAGAGGGAATTCGCCGCGAGAGAAAAGCGTAGCGTTCAATCGCGCTTTGCTCTCCGCGCACCCAGCACCGTGCCGAGCCACTCCAGCCTCTCCGCCTCCCACGCCCGTCGCGGCGTGAGCGAGCGCCACTCGGACGCCTCATGGCCGCCGCCGGGGATCACGATGAGATTGCACTTGCCGCCCGCCGATTGCGGCGCGCTTTGCCATTGCGTACCTTGGCCGAGGGGCACCACTGCGTCGCGGTCGCCATCGATCAATAGGAATGGCGGCGGCGGGTCCGCGCCGAGGCGCATCGCGGGGGACGCTTCGGCGAGTGCGGACTCCCAACCGCGGGCCGCCAGAAGCCGCGCGAGAAAGTCGCGGAGAGACGCAGGTGGGGAGATTCCGCCGCGCCAATCGGACGGAGCGGCGGCGGCGATCACGACCTGGACGTGGTCGGCAGGGGCAATGCCGGCGAGGTTTGCAATCAACCCTTGGCGCGCGCCTTCGCCAAGCAGCACGACGCGGTGCGGGTCCACTTGCCATTGCTGCTGTTGCTGCTGCCCGCGGCGGCGGAGCGTGGCGGTGGCCGCGATGATGTCGTCCACCGCGGCAGGGTACGAGTCGCGGTAAGCCGCGGTGAAGGCTGCGTAGCCCGCGCTGGCGAGGAGCTTGGCCCAAGCCGCGGACGTGCCTTTCTCCCCCACCACCAGTACGGCCGGGCGTGGGGCGCGGGCGGGCGCTCCATAAAAGGTGAGCGAGGCTGCAGCGGCGAGCAAGACTCCGGACGTCACGATTTGGGGAAGCCGGGCGCGGCCATGGCCTCTTGCATCTGTTACAGGTGGCGCTCGGTGTGGGCGGCGAGGAACAGGAGCCACTGATAGGAGTCGAGCGGGCCCAGCACCGGGTGCGGGGCGATGTGCGAGCGCAACTCGTGGTTGGTTTGTTCGATGAAGGCGATGGTGCGGTCGCGCCGCGACTTGAACTCAGCGGCCGCGGCGTCGCGTGTGGCCCAGCGGTTGCCGGTGGGCTGCACGGACTCCGGCGCCTGCACTCTGCGTGTACGGTTGGGGACGGCGCGCAGCACCAGGTCGTCCTTGCCGGCTGTTTCCATCTTCTTTTCGGCCGAGGCCGGCGGCGCGGCGAGCGCCTTCTCGATGGCCTCCATCGCCACTTCTTCAGTAACAGTGAGGTGTTCGGCGATTTCGGCCATAGACCACGCTTCGGGCGCGGGGCGGAACGTCCACTGTTGCGGCGTGGCCGGACCCACTGCGTCGAGGAACTGCTTCCTCGTGGCGTGCAGATAGCTCATCGCGCGGTCGCGCTCTCCCTGCGCGGGTATTTGTGCCATTCCCAGCCCTTCATTCATTCCGATTCGCACACCCTCGTCCCAGGACTACTAGTGTTCTGTAAGTGAATTGCCTATAAATAACTGCGGAACTGTGCCATACTTAGCCATGGCACGCCCTGTCTCGACCATCGAGCTCACTCCAGAAGAGCGATCCACGCTGCGCCGCCGTGCTCACTCTCCCACCAGCGCGCAGC
>Ga0194119_10011014_pt1 | contig 11791 bp, 9 predicted proteins | sample TA2MahC100mmetaG_FD_148620 | JGI IMG/M metagenome (GOLD analysis project Ga0194119, IMG submission 148620) | Freshwater microbial communities from Lake Tanganyika, Tanzania - TA2015018 Mahale Deep Cast 100m | ecosystem: Environmental > Aquatic > Freshwater > Lake | place: Tanzania: Lake... | reverse complement strand
CGAGTTGCAGTACCCGGGGCAGATCAAGGTCGTCGCCATCCGCGAAAAGAGGACGGTGGACATTGCCCGCTGAACTGATCGACGGCGTAGCCGTCGCCAAGGAAGTGCGCGCCGAGGTGGCGCGCGCCGCCGCCGCGCTCAAGACGCGCGGCATCACCCCCGGACTGATGGCCGTGCTCGTCGGCGACGATCCGGCCAGCGCGGTCTACGTGCGCTCCAAGGAGAAGGCCTGCATCGAGGCGGGCATGAAGGGCGAGGCGATTCGCCTCCCCGCCGACACCACGCAGGCGGACCTTCTCGCGCTGGTGGACAAGCTGAACGCCGACCCGACGGTGCACGGCATCCTCGTGCAGATGCCGCTCCCGAAGCACATCGACCCGCAGGCGATCATCCTGCGCATCGCGCCGGAGAAGGACGTGGACGGGTTCCATCCGGTCAATGTCGGCCGGGTGTGGATCGGCGAGAAGAACGGGTTCGCGCCGTGCACGCCGGCGGGCGTGATGGTCATGCTTGAGAAGGCAGGGGTCAGGGTACAGGGGGCAAATGTCGTGATCCTCGGCCGCTCGAACATCGTGGGCAAGCCGATGGTCTCGCTGATGGTCGCGGCGAGCGCGACGGTGACGGTCTGCCACTCGAAGACGCGCGACCTGCCGTCGGTGGTGCGCGGCGCTGACATCCTCATCGCGGCGATCGGCAAGCCGGAGTTCGTAACGGCCGACATGGTCAAGCCCGGCGCGGTGGTGATTGACGTGGGCATCAACCGCGTGGATGACGCCTCGCACCCGAAGGGCTACCGCATCGTGGGCGACGTCGCGTTCCAGACGGTCAAGGAGATCGCGTCGAAGATCAGCCCCGTGCCGGGCGGCGTGGGCCCGATGACGATCGCGATGCTCCTCAAGAACACGGTGCGCGCGGCGGCGCAGGGCGCGCAGTGAGCGGTCGCCGCGGCGAATCGCCGCGGCGTGGGACGGCGCCGTCGCTGTTTGACGGCGCCGGTTCTGCTGGCGCCCCGGCGCCGGCGCGGCGCGATGCCGCGCCCGGGGAATCGGCGGACACGGCCATCGGCGTCGCCGACCTGACGACGCTGGCGAAGGAAGTGCTGGAGGGGGCGTTCCCGCCGCTGTGGATCCGCGGCGAGGTGAGCGGCTTCCTCAAGCATCGCAACGGGCACTGGTACTTCACCCTCAAGGACGCGAGCGCGTCCATCTCGTGCGTCGTCTGGTCGCGCGACACGGCGCGCATCCCGGCCGCGCCTGATGACGGCATGCAGGTGATGGCCTTCGGCCAGCTCTCGGTCTACCCTGCGCGCGGTCAGATGCAGTTCATGGTGCGCGCGATGGAAGCGGAGGGCGAGGGGTTGTGGCGCAAGGCGCTCGAGGAGACGCGCAAGCGCCTTGAACGGGACGGACTGCTTGATCCGGCGCGCAAGCGGGCGCTGCCCCGCTTCCCGCGGCGCGTGGCGGTGATCACGAGCCCTGACGGCGCGGCCCTGCACGACATCCAGTCGGTGATCACGCGCCGGAACCCGACGGTGGACATCATCATCGTGCCTGCCGCGGTGCAGGGCGAGACGGCGCCCGCGTCGCTCGTCGCGGCGCTGAACCTCGTGGCGCGCTGGCAGGCGGCGGATGTGGTGATCGTGGGGCGTGGCGGCGGGTCGCGCGAGGACCTGTGGGCGTTCAACGATGAAGGCGTCGCGCGGGCGATCGCCGCCTGTCCCATCCCGACCATTAGCGCCGTGGGACACGAGGTGGATGTCACCATCGCCGACCTGGTGGCCGACCATCGGGCGGCCACGCCGTCGGCGGCGGCCGAGGCGGCGGTGCCGGTGCTCGATGAGCTCGTCGCCTGGCTTGGGACACTCGGCCGGACGATGCGCGCGGGGGCGGAGCGGCGCGTCACGCTCGCGCGGCGTGATCTGCGCCGGCTGGCCGGTGACCTGTCGTTGCGCGCGCGGCGCAGCGTCGAGCGGCGGCGCGCGCGCCTGCAACAGGTGGCCGGGCGGGTCGACGCGCTGAGCCCACTCAACACGCTGGCGCGTGGCTATGCCGTGGCGCGAGGTACGGACGGCCGGGCGTTGGGATCGGTCGAGGCGTTCGCGGCGGGGCAGGCCTTCGCGCTCGTCCTGCGCGATGGACAGGTGGACGCCACCGTCACGAGAGTGCGTCCCGGGGGGCCGCCGAGGGCGGCAGGAGCGGCGCAATGAGCTTTGAGCAGGATCTCGAGCGGCTGGAGCAGATCGCGGCGGCGCTCGACCGCGCCGACCTCACGCTGGACGAGTCGCTGGCCCTCTTCGAGGAGGGCATCCAGCGGCTGCGCGCTGCGTCGGAGGCGCTGTCCAAGGCCGAGGGGCGCGTGACGACGCTGGTGGAGCAGGCAAACGGCGCCATCGAGGAGCGCGATGCCGGCTAGCGTCGTCGCCCCGGATTTCGCCGGCCCGCGCGAGCGGGTGGCGCGGGCGCTCGACGCGCTGTGTGATCGCGCGCTGCCAACGATCGGCGGGCCGGTGGGCGACGCTATGCGCTACGCGATCATCGGCGAGGGGAAGCGGCTGCGCGCCGTGCTCGTGATGCTGACGTACGACGCCTGCGGTGGCGCGGGGGACGTGGCGCCGCTCGCCGCCGCGGTGGAGGTGGTGCACGCCTACTCGCTGGTGCACGACGACCTCCCCTGCATGGATGACGACGAGCTCCGGCGGGGCCGCCCCACGGTGCATAAGGCGTTCGGTGTGGCCACTGCGACCGCTGCCGGCATGGCGATGGTGCCGCTTGCGGCGCGCGCCGCGTGGGAAGCGGTGGAGTCCCTGGGCTTGAACCGCGAGACGGGGGCCGAGATCGTGCGGGTGCTCATGCGCGCCTCTGGGGCAGGCGGGATGATCGGAGGCCAACTGCTCGACTTGGAAGGCGAGGGCCAGCACCTGTCGTACGACCAGCTCGAGCGGGTGCATCGCTGCAAGACGGGCGCGCTCATCGAAGCGTCCGTCGAGATTGGCGCGCGCGCGGCGCAGGCGCCCCCCGATCGCCTGGCGGCCTTGGGGCGCTACGGCCGGTGCATTGGGCTGGCCTTCCAGATTGCCGACGACGTCTTGGATGTCACGGCCACGAGCGACGAGCTCGGGAAGACGGCGGGCAAGGATATCGCGTTCCAGAAGAGCACCTACCCGGCGTTGCTGGGCGTCGACGGGGCGGTCGCACGCGCCGAGGCGCTCGTAGACGAAGGGTGCACGGCGCTGGCCGCGGCCGGGATCCTTACGCCGGCCCTGGAGGCGACGGCCCGGTACATGGTGGCCAGGCGCTCCTGAACCGACGCCCGGAGCGGTTCTGCTGTAGATTTCACGATTCACCGACTGATTCATGACTCTGCTTTCGCGCATCAACTCTCCCGCCGACCTCAAGGGGCTCTCGTCGCCCGAGTTGAAACAGCTCGCCGTCGAGTTGCGGGAGTTCCTCATCTCCACCTGCTCGCAGACGGGTGGGCACATTGGCGCCGGGCTGGGCGTGGTCGAGCTGACCATCGCGCTGCACTACGCCTTCGAGACGCCGCGCGACCAGCTCGTCTGGGACGTGGGCCACCAGGCGTATCCGCACAAGGTGCTGACCGGGCGTCGCGACCGGATGGACAGCCTGCGCCAGGAGGGCGGGCTCTCCGGCTTCCTCAAGCGGACGGAGAGCGAGTACGACACGTTTGGCGCCGGGCACGCGGCCACGTCGATTAGTGCCGCGCTGGGCATCGCCGCGGGACGCGACCTCAACGGCGAGGACTTCAAGGTCGTCGCGATCATCGGTGACGGTTCGATGGGCAGCGGCCTCGCCTACGAGGGGCTCAACAATGCCGGCGCGTCGGACAAGGACATCATCGTCGTGCTCAACGACAACGAGATGTCCATCGCGCCCAACGTGGGCGCGATGCACCGCTATCTGACCTCTGTGCAGCGCAACCCGCTGTACAACCGCTTGCGCAGCAGCATCGGGCACATCTTCGAGCACCACGAGAAGGGCGCCATCCACGACCTCGGCGCGCTGATGAAGCGCTGGGAGGAGAGCGTCAAGGGCTTCCTCACGCCGGGCGTGCTGTTCGAGGAGCTTGGGTTCCGCTACTTCGGACCCATCGACGGCCACGACATCGACGGGATGATTGAGACGCTGAAGGCGGTGCGCGGCTTCAAGGGGCCGCGGCTCGTTCACGTCATCACCCAGAAGGGGCGCGGATTCCCCGCCGGAGAGCACGGCGAGAAGTGGCACGCGCTGCCGCCCGGGCATGACCCGGCGACGGGCAAGCTGCTCGCCGCCTCGAAGGCGAACCCCAACTGGACGTCGGTCTTCGGCAAGGGACTCGCCGAGCTCATGGAAGAGGATCCGACGCTGGTGACCATTACGGCCGCGATGCCCAGCGGCACGGGGGCGAACCTCGTGCAGAAGGCGCACCCGACGCGCTTCTTCGACGTCGGGATCGCCGAGGGGCACGCCGTGACGTTCGCCGCGGGGATGGCCACGCAGGGGCTCCGCCCGGTGACGGCCATCTACTCGACGTTCCTGCAGCGCGGGTTCGACAACATCGTGCACGATGTGGCCATTCAGCACCTGCCGGTCATCTTCTGCCTGGACCGCGCGGGGCTGGTGGGCGAGGACGGCGAGACGCACGCGGGGCTGTATGACATCGCCTACATGCTCGCCATCCCGGGGATGACCGTGACGGCTCCCGCCTCTGGAACGGAGCTCATCGGCTTGCTGCGCACGGCGATGGCTCACCGCGACGACCCGTTTTCCATCCGCTACCCGCGGGACGCGTCGCCGGATCTGGTGGGGCACGCGCGGGACATCGCCGCGGTGCCGTACGGCACGTGGGATCTCCTGCGCAAGGGGCGCGACGGCGTGGCGGTGCTCGCGGTCGGGACGATGGTGGCCGAGGCGATGACGGCGGCGGATGCCCTGGCCGGCGCGGGGCTCGACGTGACGGTGGTGAACTGCCGCTTCCTCAAACCCGTCGATCGCGAGTTGTTGATCGGGCTGATGCACGACCATCGGACACTGCTGGTGGTGGAGGAGGGAACTGTCGTCAACGGCTTTGGCGCGTACCTCGCGACGATTGTCGAGCAGATGGATCCACAGGTGCGTGTGGTGGCGCACGGCGTTCCTGATCGGGTGGTGTACGCCGCGTCGAGGGCGCGCCAGCTGGCGCAATGCGGGCTGGACGCCGCCGGCATCGCCGCCAAGGTGCGCGCGCTGCACGACGCCGAGGCGCTGGCGGGCTGAGCATGCGCATCGGCGTCATCGGCCACGTTCCACATGCCGGGCTCCGCGAGCTCGTGCAGGAGCTCACGTCGCAGGCGCCGGGACTTGGCCTGTCGCTGTTCTTCGAGCCCGACCTGCTGCCTATTGCCGGCGCTGGCGCGGCGCCGCTGGAAGATCCTGCACGCCTCGACGCGATGATGGCCTTCGGGGGCGACGGGACGTTGCTGCGGGCCGCGCGCCTGCTCGGTGAGTCCACCGCGCCCGTCCTGGGCGTGAACATCGGGAAGCTCGGATTTCTTACGACCTGCCGCGCCGAGGAGTTCGCCGGGCTGCTGCCGCGCTTCGTCCGCGGCGAGTACACGGCCGAGCAGCGGATGGCGCTCGAGACGCAGTGGCACGACGAGCACGGTTTGGCGGCGGAGCGGATTCGCGCGCTGAACGATGTCGTCCTGCACAAGGGCGGATTCGCGCGCGTGCTGCACCTCTCGCTCTGGGTGAACGGCGAGCGCCTTGGCTCGCTGGCCGCCGACGGGATGATCGTCTCGACCCCCACAGGGTCCACGGGCTACTCGCTGTCGGCAGGCGGCCCGGTGGTGGACCCGACGCTCGAGTCGATTCTCGTCACGCCAGTGGCCGCGCACACCTTGGCCATGCGCTCCTTCGTGCTGCCCGCGGACGCGGTGATCGAAATGCAACCGGAGGATACGCCCGAGGAGGTTTTGGTAACGGTGGACGGGCAGGTTGGCACCAGACTACGTCCCAACCAACGGCTCGTCGTGCGCCGTTCGCCTCAGCCGGTGCGCATCGTGCGAATGAACGAGACGACGTTCTTCGGGCGACTGCGTCAGAAGATGAGCTGGGGCGGGCTGGCAGGGCGAGACGCGTAACGGCGATTGGGATGAGGAGTTCGGATTGGGATTCTGATCTGGGTGACGATTGGAATCTCGATTGAACTGGGTGATCGCTGAGTCGTTGTTCACCGTCCACCGTCCACCGTCCACCGTCAGCCGTCCACCGTCCACCGTCTGCCGTCCACCGTCTCTCGCTTCCCATCGGTCCTTTGCTGACGACCCTCCGCATCCGCAACTTCGCCATCATCGACGCCGTGGAGCTGCCGCTGGCGCCGCGGCTGAACGTGCTGTCGGGCGAGACGGGGGCGGGGAAGTCCATCATCGTCGGCGCGCTGGGTCTGCTGATCGGCGAGCGCGCGTCGGCCGATTTGGTGCGGCCGGGGGCGGATCGCGCGGTGGTGGAAGGGACGTTCGAGGTGGGAGACGCGCCCGAACTGCGCGCCCAGCTGGATGAGCGCGGCATCGACCTCGAAGATGACGTGCTCGTGCTTAAGCGCGAGGTCCCAGCGTCGGCGGGCGGGCGTGCGCGCGCCTGGATCAATGGCACCGCGGTGACCGCCGCCGTGCTTTCGGACATTGGGCGCGCGCTAGTGAACGTGCACGGGCAGCACGAGGCGCAGGCGTTGCTCGATGTCGAGGCGCAGCGGCGCATACTCGACGCCTTCGCGGGGGCGCAGGGGCAGGCCGCGGCGGTGGCGCGGGCGCACGCGGCGCTCGTCGCGGCGCGCGCGGCGGTCGCGTCGCTCATCGCGCGGCGCGACGCCGCGCAGAAGCGCGCCGACTACCTGCAGCACGTCGCGCGCGAGATCACGGACGCCAAACTCGTCGAGGGCGAGGAGCAGAAGCTCGAGGATGAGGCGCGCCGGCTCACCCACGCTGAAGAACTGCGGGCGTTGGCCGGCGAGCTCTCCGGCGCGCTTGAGGGCGAGGACGAGGCGCTCCTTGGCCGGCTGGGGCACCTGCAGAAGCCGCTGGCGTCGTTGCAGCGGATCGATCCGACCGTGGCGCGACTGCAGGAGCTCTACGATGCCGCGTACTACGCGTTGGAGGAGCTCGCGCGCGAGGTGGCCGCGTACGGGGAGTCGGTCGAGCACGACCCCGGCCGCTTGGCCGACGTCGAGCGCCGGCGCGACCTGATCTTCCGCGTGCTCAAGAAGTACGGCGGCACCGTCGCCGCCGTGCTCGAGACGGGGCGCGAAGCGCGCGCGGAGCTTGCCCTGCTCGACAGCGCCGCGCTCGACCTGCGGGAGCTGGAGGATGCGGTGACCACCGCGGAGGCGGCGCTGCGCGAGGCGGCGACGGCGCTGAGCAAGACGCGGCAGAAGGCGGCATCACGGCTCGGCAAGGAAGTGGAGGCGCAGTTTCCGGGGCTCGGCCTCGCCGACGGGCGTTTCCACGTCGCGCTGACCGCGCGTTCGGAGATCGGCGCGGCGGGCGCCGAAGACGTGGAGTTCACGGTCGCGCTGAATGTGGGGCACGACGCGAGGGCGCTCTCTCGCGTGGCGTCCGGCGGCGAACTGGCGCGCGTGATGCTCGCGCTCAAGACCATCCTGGCCGGCGTGGATCGGGTGCCGACGCTCATCTTCGACGAGGTGGATGCCGGGATCGGCGGCAAGGTGGGGCAGCAGGTCGGCGACGCGATGCGGCGCGTCGCGGCGCATCACCAGGTCTTTGCCATCACGCACCTGCCGCAGATCGCCGCCCGGGCGCATCACCACATCCGGGTGATGAAAGGGGCGAAGGACGGCGTGACGACCGCGGACATTCAGGTGCTGGATGGCGATGCGCGCGTCGAGGAAATCGCGCGGATGCTCGGCGGCGACGCCGACAGCGCCACGAGCCGCGCGCACGCGCGGGAGCAGCTCGCCGCGGGCGCCGCCTCGGCGGTGGCTAGTGCCGCCCCCAGAGGCGGGGATACCAGCGCACGATCACGGCGTCGCGGCTGAGGTGCGGCACGCGCGCGCCGGAGCCGGACAACGTCTGCTGGTGTTCATAGGTCACGTCGAACGCGAGTCGCGCTTCGCCGGTGCGCGTCGCCTCCACCGTCGAGTATGTGCCGCCGATGGACAGGCGCTGCTCGCTCCAGTCCGTCATGCCCGCCCAGGCGGCCGCATCCTCCGCCGCGCCGTCTGGCAGGGTGGACGCGCCTGACGCGTCGACGCGCCAGGTGTCGGCTTCCTGTTGCGCGTAGGTCCACGTGGCGCCGAGCCGAATGTTGCGCGTGAGGCTCACGCGCGGCGTGATCGCGACATCGAGACGGCTGCCGGGTGCGCGGGTCAGCCGCACCGTCCGGTCCGCCGCAACGAAGGGGAAGGGAGCATCGCCGACGGCCGGTGTGCTGGCCGCGGGCACTCGCGCATCGTAGGCGCGCTCCTGCGGGCGCTCGTAGCCGAGTGTCACCGTCGCGGACCAGCGGTCGCCATAGAAGAGGTCGGTGAACGATTGCAGGGCCAGCGCGCCGCCTCCCTCGCCGGCCATCGGGGCGAACACCTCGTCGGCCGCTGGCGCATCGCCGCCCACCATCCGCAGCGACGCCGCGACGGCCTGCCGGATGGCAAACCCGCGAATGCGCGCGGTGTCACCGGGAAGCAGGTCGAACACCCGGGCCTTGGCGCTCACCGTGACGTCGCCCAGCCCGTACGCGTGCACCGCGCGAAGCGGCCGCTGGCGATAACCGTACAGCGAGTCGGTGAGCAGCGCGGTCAGGTCGGCCGGAGACAGCAAGGCGGCCGCCGCCGGCCCCTGCGTGCCGATCGCGGAGTTGCCGAGCACGGCGAACTGGTCGCGATAGCCGAGCATCCGCTGGGCGATTGCCGTCTGCGCCGCCGTGTTGGCGACCGGGACGAACGGCAAGCCCACCGCATTCTTGCGGCCGCCGTAGAGCGCGTTGAGTTGTCCCGCGAACGACGCGGCGTTGGAGACGAGCGACTGCGCGCCTGCCACGTTCGACAGGATCGGCGCGCACCCCGCGGTGGAGGGACTGGCCTGGCATTGGGTGATGCGACGACCGGTCTGCGCCACCGCGCTGTCGAACTGCGCCAAGACGAGCGTGTTCCGGTCGCGGGCCGCGGTGTTGGTCCACGCCGGATTGAGGCCCATCGTCCCCTCGACGCGCCCGGGGTTGAGCGTCACCGCGGGTTCGATGGCGTGGTTGGCCACGCGCAGATGGAGGCCCATCATCAGGCGCCGCGTGACGCCGAGCTCCACGCCGAGTGCCGCGTCGGCGGCGGCATCGCGGCGCTCGATCAGGAGACGGCCGAGCGAGGCGTCGAAGCTCGACACGCCAGAGAGCGCATGCACCAGCGGCTGCGCTGCCGCGAGGCGCGCATCATACTGGCCGTTCCACGCGGCTGGGGAACTCGCCGCGCCGAGCGGGCGCAGCTTGCCGTCGGCATCGTACCGCTCATTCGCCCGCTCCCAGATAGGGCCCACGCCGACGCGCAGCATTCCTGCGGGCAGCGTCGCCGCGTCGCCGCCGATGCCCAGCGCGCGCTGCGCCCCGGCGGGCGCGACGCCCGCGAGGGAAAGACCGATGGCGAACGGGAGGGTGAGGCGAAAACGCATCGTGAATGGGCGAGTGACGGTCAATCCGCTAAGTTTGGCATGTCTCCAGCAACCTTGAAACCTAATGCGCGACGCGTCGCTTCCGAGCATCCCCTGGCAGGTGACCGGCAATCACTGGGTCTCGCTCCCCTGCGTACACCCGGTGGACGGCTCCGTTCACGCCCTTGGCGTCTTGCACCGCGGGGCGCGGTCTGCCGTGGAGTTCGCGGGACAAGCCGATTTCCTCGACGGGACGGGTGAGCCGCTGGCGCGGCCTGTCCTGCGGGTGGACGGCGCGCGCGTCGAGCTGGCGCAGGGCGGCATTGCGTGGGAGCGCGCGTTCCACTGGCTGCCGACCTTCACGGCGACGGTGGGCGACCTCATTGTCCGCGGCACGATCTTCGCGCCGTACGGCCTCGACGCCGACATCGCCGGGGCCGTCTATGCGCTCGCGGTCGAGAACCGCGGTTCGGACACCCGCCAGGTGTCGCTGGCCCTCGAGGGAACGCTTGGGCATCGCCAGGTGCGGGTGCGCACGCCGCGGGCGCTCGAGGACGCGTCGCGGGTGAGCGCGGGCGCGGACGGCGTGGTGATCCTCGAGGGCGCCAACGCACCGGGGCTCGCCGCACTCGCGCTGGCCGGGGACGAGGAATGCTCCGTCCACCTGCGCGGGGAGGAAGCGCCGGGCTACGCCATTGAGCGCGTGACGGAGCTCGCGCCCGGGGCCCGGGTGGATTGCGCGTTCTACCTCGCCGCGGGTCCGGAGCGTGACGGGGCGCAGGCCATTCTGGGCGTGCTGCGCCGGCGCGGGTGGCGGGCGCTGCTCGCGGCGACGCGGGACGCGCTGCGCGCGCTCGAACAGAGCACGGGCGCCGAGTCGGTGGACCTGCTGGTCAATCGCAACCTGCTCTTCGCGTATTTCTACGGTGTGGCGCGCGCATTGGACGACGCGCAGTACTACCTGGTGCGCAGCCGGGTGCCGTGGCACCCGGCCGGCGTGACCATCCGCGACTGGGAGGCGCTCTGCTGGACGATCCCGGCGGTGCAGCTCGCCGATCCGCCGCTCGCTCGCGAACTCATCCTGCGGGCCTGCGAAGTGCACGGGTACGCGCCGGGGCAGGGGACGCACTACTTCGATGGCACGCTCTTCGAGCCCGGATTCACGCTGGAGGGCTGCGCTGCGTACGCCATTGCCGTGGACCGCTACATTCGCGACACGAACGATGATCGCATTGTCGAGGAGCCGGTGCTCGCCGACACGCTGTACCTGTCGAACGACGACCTCACGGCGCGCCGGGACAAGGATCATCCGCTGTATCACACCGAGGTGACCCTCGGCGGCGTGCCGGCCCCGCTGCCGTTCACATTGCACGGCAATGCCGTGGTGGCCTACGCCCTGGAGTGCCTCAAGCGCACGCTCGATGAGGAGGCGGCCAAGGCGCTGCAGGATGCGGAGGGGGTGCGCGCGGCGTTGCGCCGGCATTTCGCGCCGGGCGGGGCCAAGTCGACCTTCGTGGCGGCGAGCGACCTCGGCGGAAAGGTGTCGGAGCACGACGATCCCGTTGGATCGGCGCTCTGGCTGCCCCTCTACGAAACGGTGGAGCGGAGTGACTCGACCTATCGGCGCACCGCCAAGCGGATCACATCGCCGGAGGTGCTCGCGCAGCAGCTGGCGCGGCTGATGGGACCCGACGCGAGCGAGGTACTGGGATGGCTGCGGCGCGCGCCGCTCTCGCTCGGCGTGGCGGCGGGTCGTGTGGACGCGGAGGGGAACGCCACGGCGGACGGCGGCGACGCGCCGCTTGCCGGGCTGCTCGCGTACGCGACGTGGTTCGCGGTCCACGCCTACGGTGTGCGGCCGTGAGCCAACCCACGAGCGCGACGCCGATCGCGAACGCCGCACGACGCCACTTCGCGAAGTCGTTCGGCGGCGACCCGTCGCTCGTGGTGTCGGCGGCCGGGCGCGTGAACCTGATCGGCGAGCACGTGGACTACAACGGCGGCGAGGCGCTGCCGATCGCGATCCAGCGGCGGACCGCCATCGCGATTCGCCGGAAGGACGGGGAGAAGGTCACGCGCATCAACTCGGGCGGCACCGGCGGTGTGCTGAAGATCGACCACGCGCGGCTCGCGCGGCGGCGCAAGTGGACGGACTACCCGGCGGGC
>Ga0194119_10011011_pt1 | contig 11793 bp, 15 predicted proteins | sample TA2MahC100mmetaG_FD_148620 | JGI IMG/M metagenome (GOLD analysis project Ga0194119, IMG submission 148620) | Freshwater microbial communities from Lake Tanganyika, Tanzania - TA2015018 Mahale Deep Cast 100m | ecosystem: Environmental > Aquatic > Freshwater > Lake | place: Tanzania: Lake... | reverse complement strand
GCGAGTCATTCCAAATATTTGAGTTTTTGTATTAGCAAGTAAATACTCAACCATGTTAGCGCCATCTTGCCCTAAAATACCTGTTATTAAAACTTTCATAATTATATTATTTTAACCAATCCCATTTTATATCATCTCTCTTTTTTTATTATGTATAGTTGATCCAACCATTCCTTTATAACCAGCTATAAAAATTTTCATTTATTTTTACAAATTTATTTTTAGATGTTAATTGGTATATGTTAAAATGGAATTTTACCAATTAAAATATCTTTAAGCATAATCCAATCTGAAGCTTTTGCCCAAATTGGATTTTTAAAAGCTGCAGGTTTGTTTTTTTCAATAAAAAAATGACCGCTCCAAGCAAACGGATAAACAATAAAAGGCAAAGCAATAAACATGGGAATAAAAAATATAGATTTCCAAAAAGTTAAATACATGCAAATCGTAAAGTATATAATCGTGGCTAATTGTCCACATACATGAAGTCTTCTATTCCACTTGTTTTGATGAAGTGTTAAATACATAGCGTAATATTCTTTAAATGTCATATTTTAATTATTATTAGTTGATTATAAATTGTTTCATTTCTTCGATTTGCGTTTCGAGGTTAGGAATGTTAAAATTATTTTGATAAATTGAAGACATTGATCTATCGCAATAATTTCCTGAATTTTTTTTATTTATTTTTATATTTAAATTATAAACAGAATTTACAATGTTAACTAATTCATATTTATCTACCTTATTAGAAAAAATATGTTTTACTCCTGTCCAAAAATTATTTTCTTTTATCATTTGATTTATAACTTTAGCGACTTGTAAACAAGTCATGCCATTCCAAAAATGATCATCGAAACCATTTACTTCTTTATTAGCATTTGATTTAATCCATTCAATTAATGATCTTTTTTGACCAATTTCTTCTCCTATTATTGAAGTTCTAATCACGGTACAATTAGATGGCTCACCTAGAGATTTTGTTCTACCATAAATATCGGATACATCATGAACGTCAGTTTCAATATAGTTACCTTTTTTTCCAGAAAAAACACAATCCGTAGTAATATGAATCATTTTAGCTTTAATTTGATCACATTGATCAGCTAAAAGATTTGGAAAAAGAGAATTAACCGCTATTGATAATGTTGTGCCATATTTATCAACTTGTGGTTTAATTAAGCCAATACAATTAATAACAATATCATTTTCATTTATATTATATTTTTGAATTAATTTATTTATTGATTCAGAATTTGTATTTTCGTTTATTTCAAAATCTGATCGCGTGACACAGTGTATATTATTATATTGTGTTTTTAAAAATGTTGATACATATTTACCTAACATTCCAGAAGATCCTAAAATTAAAATTTTCATATTATCTATATTCTATATTCCAGATATTCCACTTATCATAATTAAATCTTATATCGTCTCCTTTGCTTTCTTCTAAAGTAGAAGTCGAAAAGAATTGAACAATTGCCTCATCTGTAAGAGTCATGAATCCATTAGCATAATTTGGGGGTATATATAAAATAGAGGGTTTATCAGAAGATAAAATAAACTTTTTAGGTAAATTGTTTTCATTTTGCCCCAATTCGTCAGAATAACTATCACATGGCATAGGAACAGCGCCAAATAAAATAGATCCTTTAACTACATAAACATATTTAGCTTCTTTAATATGCCCATGCCATGCACGTATAAAATTTTTTGAATGATTTTGAACTTGATAAAATCTTTTTACTCCTGAAAAATTAAAATCATTAATGAATTTTAAACACCCGCGATCATCTATAGCTGAGTTACCAAAAATTTGATTAACTTCTTGAGTTTTCATAAATATGTTTTAAAAAATTTGCATTGTGATAAATTATGTCTAAAGGATTCTTAATTCTATTTGTTTTAAGAATAAAATTAATTTCCTTTATTCCATCATTTATATCGAATAAAGGTCTCCATCCTGTCGATAAAATTTTTTCATTTTTGACTTTATAGTTTCTAGCGTCTTGAGTTTTTATGTCAACATAATTTACTGTTGTTTCGGGAAGATGAATTTTAATTTTATCAGCAATGTCTTTTATAATTACGTTTCCACTGGATAGATTATATAGTCCTTGTAAATTATTTTCGATGCCAAATTTTATTGCATGACCTACATCTTTAACATGTAAAAGAGGTCTCCATTGATTTCCTCCAAAAACAGTTAATGGTTTATCATAAGTAGCTAAATAAGTCAAGTAATTAACTACTAAATCAAGTCTTATTCTAGCAAAGGCATCACCAGTTCCATATAAAGTTCCTAATCGATAAATTAAATAATTATTATGATTATTAATTATATATTGTTCAGCATTTAATTTAGTTTCAGCATAGGTTGATAATGGATTTGGCGAAGCGTTTTCATCTATTAAACCATTATTGATTCCATAAACTGAACATGTCGAAGTAAAAATAATTTTTTTATTAGGAAAATTATCAACTAGCCATTTTACTGAATCTTCATTAACAATTTTTGTAAGTTTTTTATCCACTTCACAAGCTCCGTCTCCAACAATTGCAGCTAACCAGACGATAATTTCATATCTATCAATAATGTTTTTTAATTGATTGTTGTAATTTTTAACATCATAATTAATAAAATCAATATTTTTTAAAAACCTATTTTCATATAATAAATTATCTAGAACTGTTATTTGTTGATTGCTGTTTAAAATATCAGTTAAAGAACCACCTATATATCCAGCGCCACCAACGATTAAAATTTTATTATTCTTGTTCATTTATTAATATTATAATTATTTTTAAACTAATTAAACTGATTTTACGATTTATTTCAAAAAACTGGAATGACTTCGGCTTTGCAGCCGCCAAACCACCAAATGCATTCAGCAAAAGTGCTTAAGCGGCTACACACAAGCATATTAGATTTAGATGCAATCAATATAGTAGCAGCAGAATATTGCATTTGCGTAATATTATCTGGTTTAATATAAGTAATAACATTATAACCTTTCAAATATTCTAAATATTGTTGCAAAACTAAATCGTTATCCGCAGTAAGAAAAATTGTTTTAGCTTTAGGTAAAAATTTATCTATAGCTTTTTTATATGTTTGAAAATTATAATCTCTAATTACACCATCGCGAATGCTTGTGCAATTAGGAGGATCGAATTTATGCTCCCAAGTTCGAATCTGTATTGATAATAATGGATATTCAAAATTTTGAGAAATCTTGGTTACTTCATTTAAAACTTCTTTTTTCCATTTTATTTTATTAATTCCTTTGATAATTCTATTATAAACTTTATCACATATCAAAGTTCGGTCATAAAACCAATCTATCGTATGGGTGGAAAAAAGAGAAACAAGTTTTTTATTTGTAATGTTAGGATGGTCTCCTAATTTTTTAGCATCGTTTATCAAATCTGGTTGTTCTTTTTCTTCTTCTTTTAAAATTAAAAATCTAGCTGAAATAAATGATTCTGCAAATTCTTCGGGTCCATGACAAATTAAATCATCATCAAGAATTTCTCTATAGTCTGCATCAAAATGAGCATCTAACCTTGGTAATATATTAGTTTCTCCTATACTTAAAGCTGTAATTAAAGATTTTAAAACATTACCTAAACCTGAAAGTATCTGAACGGTAAATTTCATATTTTATTATTTTACTTAACGAATTCATTAATCATATTAAACCATTTTTCTCGACATCTTTCAAGAGTATATTCTTTAGAATAGTATTTACGAGGAGAAAATAATTTTCGATTATTAACAATGTATCTTATTTTTTCTGGAAATTCTGCGTCTTCTGCAATTAATCCCCAAGATGTATCATCTGATCTATCTAAATAACATCCCATAGGTCTGGATACCATTGGAATATCGCATGCTCCTAATTCAATTCCGGCAAAATGACCTTCTTCGTTTCCAGATGTACATATAGCGCACACACAAGAATTTATTAAAAGCCTAACTGTATTTCTGTCTACTCTATTAAATATTTTGACTCTTTTTCTATTTTCTTGTGGAATTGCGTTTATAGAAGTATCATCTTTCATAATCAAACAAAAATTAAAATCATGCATTATTTCAATTAAATTTAGTACTCTATGAAATCCTTTTTTTTCATAAGATGAATCACCTATAAAAATAATAGAATTAGGTAAAACATCGGGATGTCTTTCAGGAATTGGTTTAAAAAAATTAAAATCTGATGATTGTTCAATCACTCTAATGTTTTTGGGATTTATTCTATTTTTATATAATTTATATGTTTGTTGAGAAGCAAAAACAACACAAGTCGAAGAATTTATAACTTCAGTTTGAACAGAGTTGTTCATTGTGTCTTGTATCAAAGAAAAAGTAGGAACATCAATATTTAATTTGCGAAAATAACTACCATTTCTTATTATATAATCAGGACGAGTTGTGTTAGATTCTATTTTAGATGCTAATATCGAATAATCTGTATAGCCATCGCATTTGTCTTCCAAATTTGGAAACCAATCTAATAAATCATGCCAAAATGTTCTTGTGTTTGGTATACAAGTCAAGCAATCATTTATTAACCATCCTTTTTTATCGTTCATATAATACTTTTATTAGCTATTATTTTTTTCCAATGCTCAATCATATCATCCAACAACGACTCAAAAGAATATTCAGGTTTCCATCCTAAAGTTGTCCTGATTTTTGTTGAATCGCCTTTTAAATATTTTAATTCTTCGGGTCTTATAAACTTTGCGTCTTGAGTTACATATTTATCTACATCTAGTTTAAGTTTATTAAAAACATAATTAACCATTTCTCTAACTGAATGAGTTTCCATTGTAGAAACAATAAAATCATCTGGTTCATTATGATTTATAATTTTATGCATTGCTCGTACATAATCTTTAGAATGACCCCAATCACGATAGCTATCCATATTTCCTAAAATTAACTTATCAGAAATATTGTATTTAATTTCTACAGCTGTTTTCACAACTTTTGTCGTAACAAAGTTTGACCCTCTTCTTGGAGATTCATGATTAAATAAAATTCCGTTGCATGCGTGAAGTTTAAAAGCGTTTCTGTAATTTTTGACTATATTGAAACCAAATACTTTTGAACATCCATATGGACTAACTGGAGAGAATGGGGTTGTTTCTCTTTGAAAGCCGTCTGCGTCAACTGAATTTCCAAACATTTCTGAAGAACTGGCTTGATAAAATTTAGCTTTAGGACATCCTTTTTTATAAGCTTCTAAAATATTTAAAACGCCTAAAGCGTTAGTTTGAACTGTGAACTGAGGTATATCATAACTAACTCTAACATGGCTTTGAGCGGCAAGATTATATATTTCATCAGGTTGAACTTCGTATAAAATTTTTTCTAAACTGCTTTGATCTAGTAAATCACCATAAGAAATATGTATTTTAGATCTAACTTCGTTGTTAAATCTACTCTGTTGGTTTTCTGAAACTGAATTTCTTCTAACTATACCATAAATTTCGTATCCTAATGATAAAAGATATTCAGTTAAATAAGATCCATCTTGTCCGTTAATTCCAGTTATAAATGCTTTTTTCATTTTGTTTTAAAAATTTCCATTTGCGTTAAATCTGGCCAGTCTGTAATAATCCATTGTTTTGGTTTTTTATTAATAGCTGTATCAAGTTTTTCGATTCCTAAAAAAGCTGTTTCTGGTGTCATGTAGTAATGATAACCTACGCAATCAATATTTTGATCTCTCCAAGGCGTATTGGGTAATCTACCATCATAAGACATTTTTTTTAAAACTTTAGAAGCATTTAAATTATCTGTTAGAATAATTCCGCCTCTGCCAAGAGATAAATGTTTTTGATATTGAAAACTAATCCCCATGAAAGTATTTGAAATATAACTATTAGGTTTCCACAAGACAGCTGCATCAATAATATTATCCGTTAAATAATAATAATCTATCCAATTTTCTTCTTTCCATTTTAATTTTAAATTAAGTTTATTAGCTAAAAAGGGGATAGATAAATAAGTTCTTTTAGGACAGTTTAGATGTTCGCTTTTTGTATATCTCAAACATGTTTCTATTCCATGTGTGCAACTGTCAAAAGCTATGGCATATTTAGATCCAAAATATGAAGCTATTTTATTTTCAAATTCAGTTACTGTGTTGAAGTTCATAAAGTAATTCTTCAGCGTTTTTAAGTATTTTTGTTTTATTTATTTTTTTTACTAATTTCGCTGGGTTGCCTTTGTAGACGCCCCATTCTATAGTATCTCCAATTAAAAGACTTCCTGCACAGAGAAGAACCCCTTCTCTTAATATAGAGCCCGGTAAAACTATTGCATTCGTTCCAATATTTGAAAATTTTTCCATTATTACTGGTTTAATAATCTGTTTACCTTTAAATTTATCAGGAATCATAGCTCCAAATAATCCAGAATCGTCAAATCTATCTGATCCACAAATTATTCTAGCTCCTGACATAATATTATTAAAACCATAACTTAAAAATTCAGCTTTAGCGCCGCCAATACATGTAACGTAAGGGCTGATATGAACAAAATTTCCAATTGTTATTTTAGTAGTACAATAAAAACCTTTATCGATTGCAACATGATCTCCGATTTTGCAAGAATCTTTTTGTTTTATTATTACATCTTCATTTATGTAAGCGTCTTTTCCTATTAGCATAATTAAATAAATGTTTTATCGATTTTTTGTCCTTGATAAGGGCCGGTTTTATATTCATATACAACTGTATTGTCTTCTAGTATTAAATAATTATGCCCACCAGCATATGTAAAACTTGCATCTCCAGCGTATAAAATAGGTTCAGCTATTATTGTGTTGTCTAGATCGTAAAACATACATTTAACGCTGCCTTTTATCACACACCAGCTTTCTTGCGGTATATAATTATCTTCATTTCTTTTATTTATATTATGTTTATGAGGTTTAAATGTATGTCCTTTATTAAGATTTAAAGCTGCGCATTGAATATATTTATCATCATCGCTTAAATTAATACGTCCAGAAGTAATGTCTGAATACCGTATAATTTGATGTAAAAGTTGATTATTAATTTTTGAGTATATTTTTTTCATTTTATTACTTTTTTTATTACTTTCATATTATATTTATAATATATTATATTTTTTAATTTTTTGTCAAGAGTCTTTTTCTCCCTCTTGTATATGATAAACTAAAGAATCACAAACAGTAATATGCTTCATTCCATATATATTTTCTAGTTTTCTAAAATACCAATCATCGCCAGATTGTAAAAATCCATTTAAAGTTCCTACGCCGTCTAAATAAATATTTCCTTCTGGATACATACCGGATTCAATAAAACGAGATTTTTCAAAAATGCATGGCATGTATAAACCTTTGTTTAAAATTTTATTTTCAGAAATTATTTTGGCTGCTTGATTTAATTTTTCAAAATTCAAATTTTTTGGATTTTTACCACAGTCAATTGATATTCCATGCGCGCCACTTGGCATTTTTCCGCTTTCTATTAACCTGCTAGTTGGTATGTTTATGCCATCATAATGTTTTAATAAATTAAACAACCAGTTTTCTGTAAATACCATATCTGAATTTACAAAACAAATATTATCATAATTACTTGTTTGTCCAGCAAAATTCCAACACCTATAAACTCTATTTAAATAATAATCATTAGCTTTGTGGTCATTGTATATAGAATAACTTATATTAAGAGTTTTTAATTTTTCTATTATTTTATCTGACGCGTCGTTTGCAACAATTCTAACGCTTATATCCCAACCATCGACCTTGCAATAATCGCTTTTTAATTGATTGTTTAATAATTCAAGATAATCAAGAGACTTATAAATCAAGCCTATTATTTCTAAATTTTTATTAATTGTTTTCATTATATATTTCTAAGATAGCTTTCTTATCTTTCGGGTTAACATTATCTGTAATATTAAACCATTCAGGTAATAATTCATTATTTAACATTTCAACTTCAAGTCCTTTTTCATTTAACAGTCTATCTAAAGCCCATCCATTTTGACCGTTATCTTTATAGGTTTTATATTTAGTTATGATTTGATAATCAGTCGCAAATCCTCTATGAACAACGCAAAACGGAGTTCGTAATCCTGTTTCTAAACCGTCAGGGTATTGTTTATGATGTAAACCTATATGAGCGGAAAAATGAAGTTTTCCATTATTTTTCCATAATGGGCACCAATTGCCATTTAAACTATGATATTGATCATCTGTTCTATAATAAATATCGCTTCTCCATAAATTATAGTGATCAAAAAAACAAGCATCAGCATTGTTATATTCGGCAAATGCGCATAGCTTTCTCAGTTCATCACCATTATTTTTTAACAATCTGCCGTCAAGCAAAAGATCGCCGTCTAACCATAATATCCAATCTACGTCAGGGTGATCATTTAATGCTTTATCTAATAGTTCTTGTTTGCAGATTAATTCTTCTTTAAATCTATTCGTTTGAGATTCAATGACTATCGTATTTTTAAAGTTTTTATAATACTTTAAACTTCCATCGTCTGAATTCTGATCAAATATATAAACATAATTACATATTTGCATTTGTTTAAACCAATTTTCTAAATTTCCTTTAGATAATTCATTTCGTAATTGTGTAAATCCGATTATTTTTAATGCGAAAATTGATTTATTAGGATTTGCTCTGTATTTGTTTTCTTTTAATGTAATACTGTAATAAATCTGAGCATTTCGATTTTCTAGCTCATGTATTCTTGGTTTATTATAGTTAAAATTTTCATGATATTGATGAATGCATATCCCATCGTTAACAAAAATAACTTCAAGATTTAAAACATTAATTCTATGTAAAAATTCATTGTCATCATAACAACTTCCTTCAGCATATCTTTCATCAAAACCGTTTAGTTTTTTAAGGTTTTTTTTCGTTATCGCTGAACAAAAATGTAATCCTTCTGGTCTATAAATTCCGTGATTATACCACCCATTATCGCCATTGGTGTTGATGGAAATTGGTTTGAAATCAATATTTTTATCAATCAGCGATAAATCAGAAAGTTTATTTATTATTTCTGTATTTTCTTTATCTAAAGAATAACAAGAAAAAGATAAATAATTATCATCATTTAATTTATTATTAACAGTTTCTAAAATGTCAGAAAAATGTAAGCATTCAGCATTTTGAATTATAATTTTATCACCTTTACATTGACTGAAAGCTAAATTAAATGGAATGCAAGGATTATTATAATTTTTTTGATTTTTTTCTATTCTTATTACTTTTAAAAATTTGTATTCGTTTTGCAAATGTTCTATTCTTTGGTTTTCATCGCTTCCATCATCAACTACTATCATTTCAAAATCTTGAACTACAGATTTCTTTAGAGATTTTAAAGTATTAAGAAATTGTTGATGTCTATTAAAATAAGTAGTTGCTATCGAGATCATAATTTATTTTGTAAAACTTCTATTACCTTATCGGATGTTTTTCCATTTCCAAGCCAAGATAAATTCATTTTCTTTTTAGCATTTATCCATTTAAAAGATTCATTAAAATTATTTTTGTTAAGCATAAATGAACAATTATTAATAATGCTTTCAGGTCTTTCTGTAAAATCACGCGGAACAATTACTTTTGTGTTTAACAATGCAGGTTCTTCTTGAGCTGTCCCAGAATCTGAAATGATGAATATTGAATCATAAACAAACTGCAAATAAGTTCCGTAATCCATCAATTCAATAACTTCAATATTCGACATGTCGATATTGTATTGATTAATGTAGTTCAAAGTTCTTTTAAAGTTCAACATTTTCACTGGTTTGTTGAATTTATTGCTGGCTTTTGTTGCGTAGTTTATAATCCATTCCATCCTTTCGACATACTTAAAATTTTCTGGTCTGTGTATGTCTAATAAGATATGAGAGTTAAGTTTTTCTTTTTCAAAAATTTTTTCTATGAAATGCGAGCAACTCTCTACTATAGTATTACCTACTACAAATATTTTATCTTTGCTAATATTTTCTTTTAATAATTTGTGTTTATAATTTTTGTGATAAACAAATAAATAGTCACTGCAATGATCGCAAATAGTTCTGTTTATTTCTTCTAACATTCTTTTATCACCCGATCTCATTCCTGCTTCTATATGGCCTATCTTGTATCCTTCTTTTTTAAGTACAGAAGCCGCCATAACAGAATTTGAATCACCTAAAAATAATATGATATCAGGATTTATATTTTTCGATTTAAAAAGATCTATTATTTTTACAAACAGTTCAGCAGATTGATGATAATGCTCTTTATTAGGTCCTCCTATTTGCAAATTGTAATCTGGTTGACGAATTCCTAATTGATCAAAATAAATAGAAGATAAATTTTTATCAAAATGCTGCCCCGTATGAATCAAAATATGATTGAAATTTTTATCTAATTTTTTAAAAATTTCAGCCATTCTTATAAAATCTGGTCTTATGCCTACTATTGTAACAATGGTTTTCATATAATATTTGTTTTTGACCAAAAAATTTCAGGAGCATTGTTGCAATTTTCTATAAATTTTTCTTTTCCGTGTTTTACAAACTCATGATACGCTCCAATATTTCCAAGTTTACCGCAAATTATTTTGCAACCACATAATAAGGCTTCAGCAAAAGATCTACAAAAAGGCTCTCTTAAATTAGGGTTATAAAAAAACGAAGAATATTTATTATACAAATCTGGCATTTGTTCATGTTGTACAATTCCAAGATAATCAATATTAGATATGCTTTTACATAGAAAATCAAGAGTTGGATAGTTTGACCATCCAGCAACTACGAATTTAATATCAGGATTTTGTAAAACATAATCAAAAAATTCATAACTGCCTTTTAATGGATGCATGTAACCAGCATACAAAATAGCATTTTCCCTAGATTTGTTGTGATTATAAAATTTAGATGTATCAATTGGATCAGATACTATTTCTACGTTATGAAATATATCGCCATATTCTTCGATAAAATATTTATAATGAAATTCAGTTAGAAAAAAAGTTTTTTTGCAATTAGAAAATAATATTTTTCTATTTTCATTAGTCAAATAAGTGTTTGAATCATGCTCTAATCGAATATGGCATTTATGGTTAGATATTTCTTCTAAAAGAGATGGTTTTTTATTAAGTAAAGCTTGTATATTTGATGTAATAACTACATCAAAAAAATTAATGTTTAGTTCATCAGATATTGTAGATGAAGTTACTTTAAGTATATTGTAACCAAGCAATTTGCCTTGATTGATTATTATTTCATCACTTCTTTGCGCTCCACCAGGAGCAATATCAAGATTATAGTCGGCTAACCATAAAATTTTTTTATTGACATCCGACATATATCTGATATAGTAATCATATGATTAGAAGTTCAGAAAATCAAGATAAATTTTATCTTGTAAAGTGTTCAGATTTAGAATGCATGGTTTTATCAGATTCATATGAAAGTGCAGCGTCAATAGGGCTAGGTAAAATATTAAAAAATAGAGGATCTGAAACTAATTTATCTTTTATTCTAAGTGTAGATTTAGTTGAGGACTATGAAATAAAAACTGAAATCTTTTCTACATCTGCTGTTTTAAATGATCTTGGTTATTTTAAACTTTCAAAAGATTTAGCTAACTTGAGCGATTTTTTCCTTGACAAAGGGAAAAATCCTCATTAAACTCTTGAGCGAAGCGAAAGAGTTTAATAATTCTTACGAAAATCATACTTACAGTCTTAATTTAAATCTTAATAAAATTAAGGTATTCCTT
>Ga0194119_10011008_pt1 | contig 11794 bp, 6 predicted proteins | sample TA2MahC100mmetaG_FD_148620 | JGI IMG/M metagenome (GOLD analysis project Ga0194119, IMG submission 148620) | Freshwater microbial communities from Lake Tanganyika, Tanzania - TA2015018 Mahale Deep Cast 100m | ecosystem: Environmental > Aquatic > Freshwater > Lake | place: Tanzania: Lake... | reverse complement strand
AGCGAGCGCTGCCTCGTTCACGCCGGAGCGTAAGCTGCGGATCCTTGAACGCGTACTCGCCGCGGATCGTTTTGAGAACTTCCTCGGCACGCGTTTCCTCGGCCAGAAGCGCTTTTCGCTCGAAGGCGCTGAGACCGCCATCGCAATACTTGACGCACTGCTCGATCGGGCCGCCGATGGCGACGCGCATGAGGTGGTGATGGGCATGGCCCACCGCGGCCGGCTGGCGATTCTCACGCACACGGTAGGAAAGCCGTTCAGTCAGGTGTTCTCGGAGTTTGAAGGCCATCCGGATCCCGACAGCACACAGGGCTCGGGCGACGTGAAGTATCACTTGGGCGCGACCGGCGTACACCGTGCGCCGTCGGGCCGCGAGGTGATGATTTCGATGGCGCCGAACCCGTCGCACCTCGAAGCCGTGAACCCGGTCGTCGAAGGCATCGTGCGCGCCAAGCAAACGCGCCTCGGCGACACGGAACGCCGCCGGCTCGTTCCCGTGCTGCTGCACGGCGACGCTGCTTTTGCCGGCCAAGGCATCGTGCAGGAGACGCTCCAACTGTCGCAGCTCTATGGCTATCGCACGGGCGGCACAATTCATCTGGTGATCAACAACCAGATCGGTTTCACCACCACCCCCGATGCCTCGCGCTCGTCGGTCTACTGCACCGATATCGCGCGCATGGTACAGGCGCCGATCTTCCATGTGAACGGCGACGACCCCGAGGCATGTATTCGCGCGCTCGAAGTGGCGTTCGATTTCCGCCAGCAGTTCAAGAAAGATGTCGTGATCGACATGATCTGCTATCGCCGTCACGGCCACAACGAGACGGACGACCCCAGCTACACGCAGCCGCAGATGTACCGCAAGATCAACGAGCGCAAGCCGGTGGCCGTGCTGTATGCGGACCGGCTGATTCGCGAAAGCGCCGTGACGCCGGAGCAGCTCGAACGGCTCCGCAAGAAGGTCACGCTGCGTCTCGAAGAAGGCTTCGACGAAGCCAAGCAGTTCCCCGTGAAGTTCGAAGTGCAGGAACTCGGTTGGGTGGAGCCCGCCGCCGGCTCGGTACCGTCACGGACCGCTGTCGATCGCGCCACGCTCGACAAAGTCGTCGACACGCTCACCAACCTCCCCGACGGCTTCCACCTGCATCCCAAACTCAAGGGCTTTGTCGATGGCCGCAAGATGGCGCTTGACGCAGGCACCGTGGACTGGGCGCTGGGCGAAGCGCTCGCCTTCGGCACGCTGGTCGGTGAGGGGATTTCGGTTCGCCTCAGCGGTCAGGATTCGGGCCGCGGCACGTTCTCGCATCGCCACCTCGCGTTGATCGACACCGAAACCGGTGACCGGTTCCGTCCGCTGAAGCTGCTGGCCGCCCCACCGGCCACCTTCGGCGTCTACGACAGCTCACTCAGCGAATATGCGGTGATGGGCTTTGAGTTCGGCTACAGCGTGGGCGACCCGCGCACGCTCGTGTTGTGGGAAGGCCAGTTCGGCGACTTCGTCAACGGCGCCCAGATCATGATCGACCAGTTCATCTCAGTCTCGCAGCAGAAGTGGGGCCAGCCGAGTTCGCTCGTGCTGCTGCTGCCGCACGGCTACGAAGGCCAGGGTCCGGAGCACTCCTCCGCTCGCATCGAACGCTTCCTGACGCTGTGCGCCGAAGACAACATGTACGTGTGCAACGTCACCACCCCGGCGCAATACTTCCACATGCTGCGGCGTCAGATGGTGGGCGGCACGCGCAAGCCGCTGATCGTCTTCACGCCGAAGAGCCTGCTGCGCGCCAAGCGCGCCGTGTCGCACGCGGACGACTTCACGCAGGGTACGTTCCGCGAGGTGATCGGCGAAACGTCGGCCGTCGCGGCTGACCGTGTCACGCGCGTGTTGATCTGCTCAGGCAAGGTCTACTACGATCTGCTCGCCGCGCGCGAGGAGCGCAAGGCAAACCATCTCGCCATCATCCGCCTGGAGCAGATGTATCCGTTCCCTGAGAAGGAACTGCGCGACCACATCCTCCGCTACCCCGACGCCGCTGACGTGGTGTGGGTGCAGGAAGAGCCGCTCAACATGGGCGGCTGGCGCGTGCTGAGCGACTTCATCCAGCCACTGCTTGAGTCAACCCGCCGCATGATCCGTTACATCGGCCGGCCGGAAAGCGCCAGCCCGGCCACCGGCTCCTACAAGACGCACGCCAAGGAGCAGGCCGACATCCTGGATGCCGCGTTCTCGGCAGACCGCATCGCACCGGTGAAGAAGGTGCGCGTCGTAAAGCGCCGCGCGAAGTCCGAGAAGGCACTCCAGTAAGGGAGCGCCTTCCGGCTATTCCCGTTCCGGCTTCACGTGCCGGTCGAACCACTCGATCATTTCCGCGAGCGTGTGTTCAATCGACTCGCGGCCCGCGTAGCCGTGCGATTCGTGCGGCAGCATCACCAGGCGTACCGTGCCGCCGTTGCCGCGAATGGCCTGATAGAGGCGGTCTGATTGAATCGGAAACGTGCCGGCGTTGTTGTCCGCCTCGCCGTGAATCAGCAGGATCGGCTCGTTGATCTTGTTCGCATTCATGAAGGGCGACATGCGCAGATACGTCTCGGGTGCTTCCCACAACGTGCGGCGCTCGGCTTGAAAGCCGAACGGCGTCAACGTGCGATTGTAGGCGCCGCTCCTCGCGACGCCCGCGCGAAACAGGTCTGAGTGCGCCAGCAGGTTCGCGGTCATAAAGGCGCCATAGCTATGCCCGCCCACGCCCACACGTTTCGGATCGGTGACGCCCATTTCGGCGGCTTTCTGAATAGCGGCTTTGGCGGACATCGCAATCTGTTCGAGATAGTTGTCGTTCACCGTCTCGGGCGTACCGACGACGGGCATCGAAGCATCATCCAGCACCGCGTAACCAGCGAGCAGATAGAACAGATGCGACGCGCCGGCGGGCGTGGTGAAGCGCTGGCGCGACCCGCTTACTTGGCCCGCCGTGGAGGCATCGTTGTACTCAAGCGGGTAAGCCCACATGACCGTGGGCAGGCGCGTACCGGGCTGGTAGTCCGGCGGAAGGTACAGCGTGAACGAGAGGTCCACACCGTCACCGCGTTTGTAGCGCACCAGTTCCTTCTTCACCTTGCGCAACTCGGGCGCGGGGTCCTGTTCGCGTGTGAGCGGCAGCGGTGTGGCCGTGCCCGCGCGGACCAGGAAATTCGGCGGATCGTTGGGCGTCTCGCGCCGCGTCACAATGCGCGCACCATCGTCTGAGAGCACCGCCGCAGTTGTTTCATACGCGGTGGGCTCGCAATGAAACAGGCGATCTGTTTTGCTGGTGCGGAGATTGAAGCGGTCGAGAAACGGACGGTTGCCTTGCGGCGAGGCGCCGTCGCCATCGAGCAGAATCGCATCGCCCGCCTGGCGCACCACGCGGTGGCCGCCGGGCAGCGTGCGCATCACGGGCGTGCCGGGGTCCGCATAACGGTCGCGCATGTTGCGCGCCCACAGGGTGCGGGACGGCGCGCCGTCCGCATCGGCCAGTTTCAGCTGCGTGCGCGTCCAGCGGCGGTCCCGGTCATAGTCAGTGATCAACACCGCACCGTCCCGCTCCAGCCAGCGCGCGCCCATGAAGCGCTGCCCGGTCTTGCTGTACTCGCGCGGCGCGGCGGCGAATGGCGCACGCCATGCGAGCAAACGGTCGCGATGCGGCACCTTCACTTTCGGGTCGCCGTTATCGAGCGCTTCGACCCATGTGATCGTGGCGGGCTCAGTCGGCCGCCATGCGTGGAGACGGGGCCCGGTAGCCACACCGTCAATCGGCACGCGATCACGCATCGGAAGGCTGGCGATCTTCTTCACCAGTTTGCCAGCGAGATCCCACACTTCGATTTCGGCCGGGAACGACTCTGACGGCAGCACGTACGAATACGGACGATGCTGGTAGCGCACCAGCAGATGCTCGCCGTTGGGCGATGGCGTCAGACTCTCATACAACGCGGGCTGGCCCAGCGCGCGCGTCTCGCCGGAATCAGCATTCACCAGCAGCGGCTGCGACGTGCCGTAGTAGTCGAGCAGAGCTTCGTCATGCGGGCCTTTCAACATGTCCTGATATGTGCGCACTGGCCCGGACTGCCCGCGGCTCTCCTGAATCACCGGTCCGGCGGCGGCTTCGCCGGCCGGAGGCGCTGCGTCGCGGGTCGATGGGACCGCCAGCACGATGAGGCGGATGCCGTCGTTGTGCCAGTGGATCGCGTCGCCGTACGCGGCGTTCACACTCACCGGCAGCTTCTTCAACTGACCGGAAGCAATCGAGCCCACCCACAACTCCGTGCTCGAGGCGGCGGCGTTGGTGAAGGCGAAGCGCTGCCCGTCGGCGCTCCAACCCGGCGCGCTCAAGCGCATGCCCGCGGGCACGGTCAGCGGCACCGCCGCGCCCGTATCGAGCCGGTTCAGTTCAAGCTGCTCGAAGCTGGTGGCCTTGTGCGGGCCGTTCGTGCGCGGATTGATCCGCAGACCGGCAAGGCGCAGCATCGGCTCGGCGAGTTCGGCCACGGGGGGATACCGCCGCGCGCGCAACAGCAACGCGTGCGTACCCGCCGGGCTCACCGAGATCTGCGGCGTGGCCGGCGCATCGAGAATGCGCCGGATGCGCTCGGGGGCTTGCTTGTAACCCTCCGCCGCGGCCAATAGACCTGTGGCCAACACCAACCCGCTGAAAAGCCTCATATCTACCTCCGGAGTCTAGCTCACTTACCGGCTCTCCATCTCGCGTTGCACACCTTCACCGAAGGTGGCTGCGGTGATTCAACCGTCGGGGATCGGCAGATCCGGACCCAGTTCGGCGATCTCGGCGACCACACCGTTGCGCTGCAGAACCAGCGTCAGCCCCAGCCACACCACCGACATGGCGAGCACACCCGGGAGCAATAGCCCGGCGGGCGCAGCGAGTAAAGCCACTGCCGCCAGGCACTCACCGGTACGCGCAGCCATGCCGTCCACCAGGAGCTTGGCCGCCGCGCGGCGCGCGCGATCCACCGGCAGATAGGTCTGCTCCCGACCGGACCGGTGGATCGATGACTTCAAGCCACCCTCGACCACGCGTAACACCATGCGCGCACCGGCCGAACCAGTGAGCACCGCGGCAGAAGCCAGGCTCACCAACACGGCGGGCAGAACCAACAGGCTGCGATGCACGCCGATGCGGCTCTGCAAAGCCGGCGTCACCAGAACCTGCAACACAAAGGCTGCGGCGTTCAACCAGAAATAGAACCGCGCAAACAGCTTCGGCGCGCCGCCCGCCTCACTCGCCGCCGCAGCGTAGAATTGATACTCAATCAACACACCCACCACCGACCCGGCCAGCGCGATGGCGGCGAGCATGGCGATGTAGGAGTCGCGCAGGAGCGGCGTCACGCCGGATGACGGCGGTATCGCGCCGCCCTCCGTGGAGGGCATCGGCAGATCGTTTTCGCGCCGCATGAGCGCTACCGGAAACATCCGGTAGGCCACGATATTGGCCGCGAGCGCTGCGATGAGCAGTGCCGAGCCCACCAGCAGATACGAGGCCGGCTCTTGCATCCGCGCTGAGAGTACGCAGGCCGCCGCGCCGCCCATCATGCCGCCTGCGAGCGAACTCGCACCCATCGTGGCGTACAAGCGGCCGAGCACGTGGCGCGGCGCGAGGTCCAGGAGATCCGCGCCGAGAAGCCACGCCATCGAAAGCAGCACTCCGTAGAGGAGCGGGATCAACACGAACACCAACGTCATGCCCCAGCCGCTGCCCGGCTGGGCCGTCGAGTAGAACAGCGCCTGCAGTGCGGCCATCGCCGCGAGCCCCAACACCCGCGCGCGCCGCGGCCCGGCCGCGCGCATCAAACCGAGCGTTCTCTGCGCCACCGGTATGGACCCGATGGCGATCGCCAGATAGACCTCCGGCAAGCGCCGGATGTCGCCCGCGCCCCCAAAGTACAGCGCATCACGGCCGGTCTTGCTGACGATGAACGCGGCGGTCAACAAGAACAACGACAGCGACGGATAGAACGTCCGCCACCAGCAGGCTGACATCCCCTCGTCCAGCGGGATGCGCAGGAAACCGAGGTCCAGCACGCGCGGCGGAGCGCCGCCTGCCACCGGAAAATGCGGAGACTCCATCAAGCCGCCGGCGGGTAGCGGGCGAGCAGACGGCCCACTTCGATCAGCGCCGCCGTCTCTTCCGGCGTGAAGGTGCGGGCAGCGCGATTGGCGATGCCGAGCACGCCGGCTACACGGTCTGCTTCGCCGAACATGGGCAGGGCGATTGCGCCTTCAAGACCCGTGGCGCGCGCGCCCGGACGCGCGTCACCGCTCGTATCGGTTTGGATGTTGCAGATACTCACAGGCTCCCGGCGTTCGGCGGCGAGCCCGGCCATGCCTTTGCCGACGGGCACGAGGCGCACGATCTCGACCACTTGCGGCGGAATGCCCGCACTGGCGGCGGTGAGGTGAAGATGGCCGTCCGCGCCGAGGTGATGGATGGTACCGTTATCTGCGCCGAAGTGCGCGATGGTGGCGGCGAGCGCGGCGGGCCAGTCGGCGGCGGCGGCGAGTGGTTCGAGATGGGTGAGGAGTTGGGTCATATGTGCTCCGCCTGGCGCGACTGCGTCGCGACGGAGTGGCGGGACTGAAGTCCCGCGCAAGCTAAAGCTCGCCCTACACGGACGCGGAGTGCACGGGGGGTCATGCTAGCAACTCCTTGACCAGGTTGCCGTGGACGTCGGCGAGGCGCATGTCGCGGCCTGAGTAAGGGAAGGTGAGTCACTTGTGGTCAAGCCCGAGCAAGTGCAGCATGGTGGCGTGCAGGTCGTGCATGTGGACCTTGTTTTCGATCGCGAAGTAGCCAAACTCGTCCGTCGCGCCGATGACTTGGCCGCCTTTCACGCCGCCGCCGGCCATCCACATGGTGAAGCCGAAGGGATTGTGATCGCGGCCATACGTGGCCACTTCGGCGCCTTCGGAGAATTGCGCACAGGGCGTGCGGCCGAACTCGCCGCCCCAGATCACGAGCGTGTCCTTTAACAACCCGGTGGTCTTGAGATCCTTGAGCAATGCCGCGATGGGCGGATCCGTCGATTGCGCATTGAGGCGGTGTCCCTTCTCCAGGCTCGAGTGCTGATCCCACCGATCGAGGCCTTTGCGCGCGGGGGTGAGTAACTCGACGAAGCGCACGCCGCGCTCGACGAGCCTGCGCGCTAGCAGGCACTCGCGGCCGAACTCATCCGTAGGATCTGCGCCGATGCCGTACATCTTCTTCGTCGCTTCGCTTTCCTTTGACAAATCGAGCAGATCTGGCACGGCGGACTGCATGCGGTAAGCGAGTTCGTAGTTGGCGATGGTTGCTTCGATCTCGCTCACTTGTCCGAAGCGCTGCACGGCGCCTGCATTCAACTTGCGCAGCAGAGCCAGCTTACCGATCTGCGCGTCACGCTGTTCGTCCGTCGCGGGCGTGAAGTCCGCAATGGGATGCGTACCCTGGCGGAACAGCGTTCCCTGGTAACTCGCTGGCAGAAAGCCGCTGCCGAAGCAATCCATGCCGCCCGGCGGCACGAGCCCGCTCTCGAGCACCACAAAGCCGGGGAGATTGTCGCTGGCGCTGCCGAGCCCATAGTTCACCCAAGCGCCCATGCTGGGGCGGCCCTGGAAGTCGGAGCCCGAATGAATGAAGTAGTTGGCCGCGGTGTGTTCAGAGTGATCGGCCACCATGGAGCGGATGATGGCCATGTCGTCCACGCAACCGGCCACGTGCGGGAACAACTCGCTCACCCACGCGCCGCTCTGGCCGTGCTGCTTGAAGGAGAACGGCGAGCCCACGATCTTATCGCTGATGTTGAAGACCGTGGTGGGCGGGTGGAACGGCAGGGGCTTGCCGTTATCCTGCACGAGGCGCGGTTTGGGATCGAAGGTATCCATCTGCGACGGGCCGCTGTCCATGAAGAGGAAGATGACGGACTTGGCCTTGGGCGCAAAGTGCGGCTGTTTGCGCTCGGCGGCGTGCAGCAGGTTGAGCATCGCGAGGCCACCGAAGCCGTTGGCGGCGCGGCAAAGAAAATCGCGGCGGGAGCTACGGAACATAGATAAACTCCGCGGTATTGAAGAGTACGTGCGCGAGGTCAGCCCACGCCGATGGCCCGCCCTGCGCGAGATACGCGAGGCCTCTTGCACTTCCCACGGTTCCGGGTCGCGCGCGAAGGCTTCGCGATACATGAGCCGGATGCTAGGCTCGGGCGAAAGGCCGGACGTCATCAGATTGCGCCCCCAGGCGGAGGCGAGTTCAGCCACCAGTTCGTTGTTCGTCATCAACAGCGCCTGCGAGGGCACGGTGGAGACGCCGCGCGCGCCAATGGTGGAGATGGGCAGCGGGTAGTCAAACGCAAGAAACAGCGGCGTGAGGAAGTTGCGGCGTACCTGCACATAGAGGCTGCGGCGGCCGCCGCCATCGAGCGGCCCCGGCTTGGGCTTGCCGCGCCCGTCCTGATACTTGCTGATGTGCGGCGCGACGCTGGGCCCGTACGGTTCAGGCATCAGGCGTCCGCTGATGGCGAGCATTGCATCGCGAATCGCTTCGCCTTCGAGACGCCGCATGGGCATGCAGGAGAGCAGATCGTTGCGCGGGTCCAACGCCGGTTTGGCCTCGGGCTTGCTCGCCATGCGGTAGGCACTCGACAGCACGATTTCGCGATGGAGTTCCTTCACGCTCCAGCCAGACTCGACGAACATCGCGGCGAGCCAATCGAGGAGTTCGGGATGCGAAGGGCGCTCACCGGTCTTGCCAAAGTTGTCGAGCGTGCGCACGAGGCCCTGGCCGAAGTGATGTTTCCAGATGCGGTTCACCATCACGCGCGCCGTGAGCGGATTCGACGCGCTGGCCACCCATTGCGCCAGTTCCAGCCGGCCTGACTGCGCCGGGTTCACCGCGGGCGATTCGTGCGGCAAGAGGCGGAGGAAGCCGCGTATCACTTCCGCGCCCGGATTCCGGTGGCTGCCGCGAATGTGGAGCTTGACGTTGCCGGGGTTCTCATCGCGCGCCACCATCGCCCACAACGAGCCCGGCACTTTCATCGGACTGAGCGTCCATGGCTCTTCACCGGGTTCGTCCCCGGCCGGTGGCTTGTCGTTGTCTGAGATCACGATTTCGTCGACGGCGATGTAACCGTTGGGGTCGCGATCGACAATTTCAATCTGGCAGGTGCGTTCAAACTCGAGCGTCATGCGAGCCGAGCGCCATTCCCAACCGGGCTTACCGGTGGGGATGAAATGCGCGCTCTTGAGGTCCGCGTTGACGATGGTCACGCGCACGCCGGCGTCTTCCTTGGTTTTCTCCGGCTTGGTGCCGCGCAGGCGAACCTGCACCCAGCGCTTGGGCATTTTGAACTTGGGCGAGGTGAGCGAGCCGACGGTGGTCAGCGACCCGGTGTAGGCGGAGTTGGCGATGCCCGGCCGGGTGGGTTTGTCACCAAAGGCGCGGCCGACGACGATCCAATTGCCGTAGTCTGCCGCAGAAACGGAAAATGTTTCAAACAGATCGTCGCCGGCGCGTGGTTCGCGCGGATCGACCCGGCGCGGCGTGACCGGCGTGAGGATCGAGGCCGCGTTTTCGATTTCGGCGCGGCGGCGCGGCGAATCGACGATGGTTTCGATCATCGCGGTGGAGTGCATGATACTGGCGAGGGCGTAGTAGTCCACCGTGGGAATGGGGTCGAACTTGTGATCGTGGCAACGGGCGCAGGAGACGGTGAGACCGAGGAAAGTTTTCGAGAGCACGTCGATCTGGTTGTCCACCTGGTCGGCACGCGATTTCACCGAGTCGGTGGCGCTATTGAGCACTTCACCGAACCAGTAGAAGTTGGTGCCGATGGGCGATTCCCAGTGCGCGCCGTCTTCGGAGAGACGCGGCTGGGGGATCAGATCGCCGGCGATTTGTTCGCGGACGAAGCGATCGTACGGAAGGTCTTCGTTGAAGGCGCGGATGACGTAGTCGCGATATTGCCAGGCGTCGAGCTTGGTGTTGTCGTACTCGTGGCCGTTGGTTTCGGCGAAACGCATGAGGTCCAGCCAGTGGCGCGCCCAGCGTTCGCGGTAGTGGGGCGAGCGGAGGAGACGGTCGACGACGGTTTCGTGAGCCGTGGGCGATCGGTCGTTGAGGAACGCTTCGAGTTCGGCGCCCGTGGGCGGCAGGCCGATCAGATCGTAGGTGACGCGGCGAAGCCAGATGCGCTTTTCCGCTTCGGCGGCGGGCTTGAGTTGCGCGGCTTCGAGACGCGCGAGGAGGAAGCGATCGATGGTGCGGCGCGGCCACGCGGTGTCTTGCGTGGTAGGTGGCGCGGCTTTGCGCACGGGCTGGAAGGCCCAGTATTGGCGGGCCTTTTCTGAGTCGATGCCCGATGGCGCGGACGATGAGGCGGTTGGGACGGCTCGGTCGGCGGGTGCGGGGGAGCCTTGGGCAGCCCACTGGCGGAAGTCCGCGATGACTTCGGCGGGGAGTTTGCCGGTGGGCGGCATTTTGAGATCGAGGTTCGAGTACTCGATGGCGGCGAGGAGCTTTGGGTTGCGGAGGCCGGCGGCGGTGTCGAGGCGGAGCGCGGCGAGGGGTTCTTTGAGCGCGCCGCCGTGGCACGAGTAGCACTTGGCGGCGAGGACGGGGCGGATTTTCTTTTCGAAGAATTCGAGGCCGGGGGATTGAGAGAAGACGGGAGTGGCGATGAGGAATAGAACTAGCGCGGCTTTGCCGCGACGGAGCGAGGCTGAAGCCTCGCGCAAGCTAACCCGCATATCTCACAGGCTTTCTGCTGCGACGCGCGATAGGGCCGCGTCTACTTCGTTGCGCTTGCTCACCGTGCTCGACAGACTGTTCAAGTATGCCTCCGCGCGCTGAGCGGCGCGCGCCTCGTATCCACGGCCTTCTCACGCATCTCGCGACGAAACCCCATGAGATATGCGAGCTAAAGCTCGCCCTACACGGATTCATCGCCACCTTCATGGGTTTCGTCTAGACTCCTTTGATTTCGAAGATGGCTTCGACTTCGACGGCCACGCCGGTGGGGAGCGCGGCAAAGCCGAGGGCGCTGCGGGCGTGGAAGCCGTCGCCTTCCTTGCCGAAGATTTCGTGGAACAGGTCGGATGCGCCGTTGATCACCAGGTGTTGTTCAATGAAGTCGGGCGCGGAGTTGACGCAGCCGAGGAGCTTCACGACACGGAGGCCATCGAGCGTGCCATGCGCATCCCACACCGAGCGCAGAATCTTGATGGCGCATTCGCGCGCGGCGGCGCGGCCCTGCTCGGTGGCGAGTCCTGCGCCGAGTTTGCCTTTCATGTCGCTGACGTGGCCGGAGCTCATGAGGAGGTTCCCGGTACGGATGCAGAGGCTCAGGTAGCCGGGGGCCTGCTTTTCGAATTTGAGGCCGAGGCTTTCCGCTTTTTGTTGTGGGGTCATCCTTTCTATTATTCACTTCTCAGAGGGTGTCGGCGTATTCAAGCAATCCGTAGATGGCCGGCTTCAGGTGCGGGTGCGGGTGGAGCAGGCTTCGGCCGAGCTGGGTGACGAACTGGAACCAGCCCGGGTGCTTGCTGAGGGGCGCCGGTTTGGGTGGTTCCGCTGACGTGGCCGAGGCGGGTTTCGACTTCGTGGCTGGACGCGGCATCGGCGCGTAGGGGAGCACCAGCGGGCTCTGGTGCAAAATCTTGGTTGACACTTGTTTGATATCGTTTCAGCCCGCCGGTCGCGTATCGATCCCGACCCCGATCACGCGGCCAACGCGGCTCGCCAGATCTCCGGCATCGTCGCCGCTG
>Ga0194119_10011004_pt1 | contig 11796 bp, 8 predicted proteins | sample TA2MahC100mmetaG_FD_148620 | JGI IMG/M metagenome (GOLD analysis project Ga0194119, IMG submission 148620) | Freshwater microbial communities from Lake Tanganyika, Tanzania - TA2015018 Mahale Deep Cast 100m | ecosystem: Environmental > Aquatic > Freshwater > Lake | place: Tanzania: Lake... | reverse complement strand
GGGTGGCTCAATGTCAAACGAGACGCGCTAGCTTGCCGTTTTTCGCTTGCCGTTTTTCGGCTTGCCGCTCTTCGATTTTGATTGTATATCTTAAAAAGTCTTGTCTTAATACAAGACCACTCAATGCATCAAGATACAGGAGCGTCGGTTGAGCGCACAAATAAAGAGATATGAGTGGCTTTATCGCTGTGAAATCAAAGGCATACAGTCTTTTATTCAGCGAGGCTCAACCTTAAAAGAGCTCTCTGGGGCGAGCGCGATGATCGACGCCCTCATGGAGAAGGGGTCCTCATCAGAGCTACAGACGCTCCGCGAAGGGGCAGAAGAAGAGGGCTCTCAAGAGGCGGTGAGCGCGCGCAACGACCAAATAGCGCTCAAGATGAATTGGGGGCTCCTAGGGCAGGCGCTCCATCAAATCGCACCGAACGCGCTCGTCCTCTACTCCGCGGCGGGCGGCGCCACCCTCTCGTTCCCAGAGGGCACCAGCCACGAGCTGAGGGCGTGGGTCACCACCTGGCCCATCTGGGTGCAGCGCAAGCTCCCCGGCGTGCACCTCAGCCAAGCGTGGGTCCACATCGACGACGCCGGCGGCGACCCAATCGCCGCCCTCGCGGCGCGCCTAGCCGTGGCGCGCAACCTGCCCTACGCGGAGCTCCCGCAGGTGGGCCCCATCGTCGAGCGCACCACGAGCGGCACCGCGGCGGTGGGCTACTACCAGAAGCCCGAGCGGCGCGGCAAGGGGCGCCTCGTGGACGCCGCCTCCCGCGAGCAGCTCCGTTTCGCGCATGAGCGACCCGGCAGGGCGGGCGAGCAGCTCCTCACAGGCGACGCGCCCAACGCGCCGCGCAGCGCGCTACAGCTCCGCCTCCGTAAGCGCTTTTTCCCCGACCTCAAGGATGAGCACCTGCTCCCCGTAGATCACGAGGACCTCGCCGGCGCCACCCCTGGCGAGCGCTCCTATCTAGCGGTGATCCACGCGGACGGCAACCGCATCGGGCGGCACCTCCGCGGGCTCAGCGTTGATGAGATCAGCGTGTTTAGCCAGGCCCTCGCGAAGGTCACCCTCCACGCCACTTGGGAGGCGTGTGATCAGTACCTTCAGCCTGAGGAGGGCTCCACCTTCGCCCTCGGGCGCCCGATCGTCATCGGGGGAGATGACCTCACGGCGGTGGTCCGCGCCGATAAGGCCATCGGCTTTGTGCGCGCATACCTAGAGGCGTTTGAGCGTATCTCGCGTGACCTGATCTGCGCGCGCGGGCTCCTCAGAGACTCAAGCGTGCAGACGCTCACTGCCTGCGCGGGGGTCGCGTTTGTGCGCGCCGGTCACCCCTTCAAGGACGCCCTGCACCTCGCGGAGGAGCTGTGTACATCAGCCAAAACGGCGTGGCGGAACAGCCTCTCTGCCCAAGCAGGAGCGGAGGTCAGCGCAGCGGAGGGCGGCGCAGCGGAGGGCGGCCCCTCCCTGATCGCCTTCCAGCGCGTCACGGACTCTGTGGCCTACCTCGACCAGCGTGTGGACAGAGTGGGCCCAGAGAAGGCCACCAGCGAGCGCCCGTGGCGCCGCCTTGGGCCCTACCACCTCGATGGAGGGGCGCTCGCGGACGACGCGCGCGCCCGCGGCTTCTGCTCGATCGAGCAGATACTCAGCGCCGCCGACGCGCTGAGCTCAGAGGAGGTCGCCTCAGGGCGCGTGCGCGGGGTCGTAGACTGGGTGAGCCGCGCCGCGGAGGGGCTTGACCCCATCTACGCGGAGCGCGAGTGGGAGAGGATCGAGCAGATCAACACAGACAGGGCTCGCAAGCGGGAGCGCCGCCAAGAGGCTACTCAGCACGGCTGGCGAGCGGCGCGCGCGGCGCTCGCGGAGATACACCCCGACCTGCTGAGAGGGCCGTGGCTCAACGCCCGAGGCCTCAGGCGCTCGCCCTGGGTTGAGCTCTACGAGCTGATCGCCTGCGACGTCGCGCGCGGCGAGGCACGCGCTAGATGAGTGACCACACGCCACACAACACACCGCGAGAGGGCGGCGCGATGACCCAAGACTACACGCTCAAGATCGAGCTCTTTGGCCCCTGGCGCAGCGGCACAGGCCGCGGGCGGGGCGCCCACGTGGACGCCGAGGCGCTCCGCGACTCGCTCGGCCTCCCCATGCTCCCCGGCAAGCAGCTCAAGGGGCTGATCCGCCACGCGCTCGAGACGGGCGCCGCCCTCGGCGGGGGCTGGGGCTTCGCGCTCGCCGACCAGCTCTGCGGCTTCGGCGACGCCTCCTCCCTCGACGCGCGAGGGCGTGAGGGCGTGACGCGCGAGGACGACGGGCAGCGCAACGTGAGCCGCTTTGAGACCACGCAGGGCGCCCTCGCGATCTCCTCGGCGCGCCTCGCGCCCGACCTGCGCGCGTACTTCGCCGCCCTCTTGAGCCATGAGGGCACCAAGACCCGCGCGCACCGCGAGGCGAGCGCCCTCTTCTACGCGCAGCGCCAGACTAAGATCGACGAGCGCGGCCTCGTGGAGCCCGGCACCCTGCGCACCATCGAGGTCTGCGTCCCGCTCACCCTCTACGCCCATGTGCAGGGCGCCTTGAGCGCAGAGCAGCGCCGCGACCTTGAGCAGTCGCTCAAGCTCATCCGCGCCGTGGGCAGCAACACCACCCGCGGCCTCGGCCGCGCCCAGCTCACGCTCTGCGATGGAGCCCCAGACGCGGTCGCGGCGCGCGACGCCGCGCAGGAGGGACGCTGAATGATCAGGCTCTGCTACACGCTCACCCTCACCGACCCCGCCTCCCTGAGCGGCGCCCCCGGGCGCGGCATAGGCGGGGGGCTTGATTTTGTCCCTGGCGCCAACCTGCTCGGCTTAGTGGCGCGCCACTACGCCGAGGCGCAGGCGCGTGGGCTCTCGTGGGACCTCTTCCATAGCGGTCGCGTCCGCTTTGGAGACGCCCGCCGCTACCCGCAGGGCGAGCGCGCCCCCTCAGTCCGCTCGCCGCTGAGCCTGCACGCGCCTAAGGGGGTAGACAAGGCGGACGCCCAAGCGCACACCCTCAACTTCACGCGCTTCGCGCTAGACGCGCGCACCGACGTCCTCGGCGGCGGGCAGCAGCTCGAGCTCGTCCGCTCGGAGCTGACCCCGAGCGGCGACGCCGTGAGCGCGCCAAGAGAGCAGGGCTACCTGCTCAAGACCGCCATCAACATCCAGACCCAGCGCGCCGACGAGGGGCGGCTCTTTGGGCACAGCACCCTCAAGGAGCAGCTCCGGTTTGGCTTCAGCGTCTCCATCAGCGACGGCGAGGGGGCGAGCGTGGAGGAGCTCAAGCGCTTTGTGGAGGAGAAGCTCGCGCTGCGAGCGAGGGTGGGGCGCGCGCGCAGCGCCGAGTTCGGCGGCGTCACGCTGTCTCGCGTAGAGCCCACAGAGGCGCGCGCCTGGGAGGGGTGGAGCTTTGGGCACGGTGAGCGTCAAGACGCGCTCTTTGAGCTAGACGGCGACGAGCTTGCCTGCAGCTATCTGCTGATGAGCGACGCCTGCCTGCTCGACCCGCAGACCGCCCAGCCCACCCTCAGCCCCGCCCCCGAGCACCTCGGGCTGAGGAGCGCGGAGGGCTTTGTGGTGGACAACGAGCGCACCTTCCTGCGCGCCACCCGCTGGAGCCCCTTCAACGCCCACCGCGCGCGCCCCGACATGGAGCGCGTGGCGCTCCTCGCGGGCGGCGTGATCACGGTCCGCGCGCCGCGCGCCGCGTGGGGGGGCCTGCGCTGGGAGGAGCACACCGCGCGCCTCTCGCGCGGGCTCGGCGCCTACACCGCCGAGGGCCTCGGCGAGGTCTGTGTTGGCCACCCGCTCTTGTTGGGGGAGACCCCGCTGCGCGACATCTGCGCGTCGGGGCAGGCGGCGCGCGGCGCGCGCGACGCCTCCCTGCCCGCTCCTCCCGCCGCCGCGCCAAGAGGCTTGGTCGGGGCTTGGGTGAAGCAGCAGGTCACGGAGCTGCTCCTCGACGAGCACGCGCAGAAGCTCGCCAAGACGCTTGTGGAGAAGCGTTTCGAGGGCTTTATCTCTTCAGAGGGGACCCCCTCCCAGACGCAGTGGCGCGCCGTAGAGCGTCAGGCGCGCGAGCTGATACACTCAGAGCTCGGGCAGCGTCTCCTCTCTCAGCGCCTCTTTGGAGATGTGAAGGTCCGCGCGGCGGTTGACCCGCATGAGTCGGACGCAGGGCGCAAGGAGCGCGAGCGCTCCGTGGCGTCGCGCGAGCAGGGGCTGCTCATGCGCGGTAAACAAAAGCAGGCGTGGCGCATCAACAACGACGACCTCGACGCGGTGATCAACAATCGGGGCTCCCTGCCTGCAAAGACCTCCGTGGGGGTCTGCCTCGCGCGCGTCGTCACAGGCGAGCACATCCAGGCGGAGCAGGCGACGCTCGACGAGCTCAGACAGGCGCTCTCTCCGTATGAGTCTAAAGACCGGGACATCGTGGAGCGCCTCACCCCGCTCGTGACGGTCCACTTAGCGCGGACGATGTCGCAGAAGGTGCAAGAGAAGAGCAGAGAAGAGCAAGCGCGCCCGCAGTCGACGGCGCTGCCCACCCACTCAACACAGCTCTCGCCTGAGGGCTCCTCAAGCGACGACTTTAGAGGCGGGGTGCAGCTATCTCAGGCCCCGCGCGCCCCTCAGCCTCATCAAAACCAGTCGAATCAACAGCGGCGCGGGAGGCGCTGAGAAGATGCTTGGCATACACGAACTGAAGTGGCTCCACATCGCCCGCGTCACGGTCGAGCTCACCTCCCCGCTCACGATCGGCTCTGGCGACGAGGGGAGCCTCGAGGACTCCCCGGTCGTGCGCGACGCGAGCGGCCTGCCCATGATCCCCGCCACGAGCCTCATCGGCGTGCTGAGGAGCCTCTGGACCGCCCAGCGCGGTGAAGACGAGGCGGGGGCGCTCTTTGGATACCAGCGAGGAGATAAAGGGCAGCGCTCCTACATCTCCTCCTCGTCGGGCGTGCTCCACGACTCCACGGACCGCCCCGCGGCGCCGCTCATCGTCGCGGCGGAGGGCGGGCTTGACCCGCTCCTCGGGACGGCGATGACGAGCCTCGTGGTCCGCGACCACGTGCGCCTCAACAGCAGCGGCGTGGTGGACGGGCGCGGCAAGTTTGACCGCACCGCCGTCCACGCGGGGCACCGCTTCACCTTTGAGCTCTCGCTGCGCGGCAAAGACCTCGCGAGCCACGAGGAGTTTAATCTCCTCCTCGCCCTCCTCCACGCCCCCGAGACGCGCCTTGGCGCCAAGACTGGGAGCGGGGCGGGGGCGTTTAGGGTGGTGCGCTGCCTCGTGGGGCGCTTTGATCTGAGCGACTCAAAGGATTTCAACAGGTACCTCGCACACCCCGTAGACCTGCGGCGCCCCGCGCCCGCTCTGCAGAGCTTCACCCCGCCCCCCTACACGCCGCGCGGCGCCGTGGCCGCCCTCAGCGTTGCGCTGCGCCCGATCTCTAACTGGCTGCAAGGCGGCGGTGAACTCGAGCGCCACTCCGACAAGGACGGCAAGGGCCCCAAGATCGTCCCTTACCAAGAGCCGAAGGTGGTGTGGGCGCAGGAGGGCGGCAAGCTCAAGGGGCGCCTCGAGCGCGCGGCGAGCGAGCAGAGCGACTACCTCCTCACGGGCTCCTCGCTGCGCGGCGCCCTCCGCCACCGCGCCGCGTTTCATATGCGGCGCCTGATCGGCGCGTGGGCCTCCCCCTCCTACATGAGCGCGCAGCGGGGCGCGGAGGGGCAGGCGGGCGGTGACATCGACCCCCTCGACCCCGCCACCCTGCGCGGCATGCACATCCTGTTTGGGGAGATCAACGACTCGCGCTCAAAGGAGGGGCGCGGCTGGCGCGGCTGCCTCCAGACCTGTGACATGCGCGTGCCCGCCGAGTCCGTCAAAGAGGTGACCTACGACCACCTCTCCATCGACCGCTTCAGCGGCGCCCCCCTCAGCGGTCACCTCTTCTCCGACGTGGCGCTCGCCCCAGCGGAGTCGCTCAGGATGTCCCTCACCCTCTCGCTCAAGGCGCCGCGCGCCTTGCGAGACGAGGAGCAGGCGGCCCTCAAGGTAGCGTGCTACGCGCTCCACCTCGCCCTGCGCGACCTCACGGAGGGCCGCCTGCAGCTCGGCGCCGGGGCGGGGCGCGGCTACGGCTACTTTGAGCGCGCCGAGGCGGCGCGCCCGAGCTGGCGCGGCGACGGCGAGCTCCACGCGCACCTCAACGGCGCCCCCCCGCGCCCCGATGACCTCGCCGCTGCGCGCGCGCTCAACTCACATCAACTCATCGCAGGGGCCTGAGAGCGATTATGTCAAAGACCACCTTCATTGACCCCATCGAGCTCCCCACCTGCGCCCTCACGGTGAGCCGCGAGCGCCTCACCCACGAAGAGGCCCTCGCGCGCCTCCGAGACTTCTGCGCGCAGGGCGGGCGCGGCTGGGCGCTCTGGGCGAGCGAGGTGCGCCGCGTGCGCGCCGCCGCCGACCTCGAGGAGTCGAGCGCACGCGGTCGCCTCATGAACGCCGAGCTCGCGCGCGGCAGCCACCACCGTGGCGATGCCGAGAGCCTCCACGTGACCTATGAGCTTGACCCGCTCACCGGCGAGGGGGGCTGGGTGGCGCAGCTGATCAAGCACTCGGCGGGCGACAGCCACTTCTATGTGCCGCAGACCATGATCGCCATCGAGCCAGGCGCGCGCCCGAGCACGCAGACCGAGACGCGCGCGCGCTATCTCGTGTACTGGGAGCGCCGCCCCGCCGCCCTCGAGGGCGACGCCCTCCGCCAGGGCCTCTACTCCGCCGCGCCGTGCTGCGCGCGTTTCGTGGACTTTTAGGAGAGACCGCTCACATGGATCGCATCGCCTCTCAATATAACTTTGTCCCGCTCCCCGCCTCCGGCGAGCCCGTCTTGCCTGAGTGGGCAGAGCAGGTGAGCATGGACGTGCCGTTCCGCGACGGCGTCTGTGGGCACATCGACATAGAGCTCGAGGCTCAGAGCCCCCTGTTCATCCGCGGCGCTCAGCAGCAGCGCGGGCAGGTGCAGGAGCCCTACACGGACCACGCCGGCCGTTTCGCGGTGCCTGGCACGAGTCTGCGCGGCATGCTCCGCAGCGTCATCGAGATCGCCTCCTTTGGCAAGCTCGGCCCCGTCAACGACTCCACCTTCGGCCTCCGCGACCTCAAGACTCGCCACCTCTACGGCGACTACATGGCCGACATCCAGCGCCGGGAAGACAGCAACAAGAACGAGCCCATGACTCTCGTGAACGCCGGGTGGCTCTCTCGTGAGCTCGATCCCGCGGACCCAAGCCAGCACGTGTATAAGATCTATCCGTGCCATTTCGCGCGGGTTGAGTACGCGGCGCTTGAGCAGTTCGCGCGTCACGAAACGATCAAGCTGCCCTCGTTTAACCCCAACGACAAGCAGAGCGCCGTGCGCAAATACAAGCAGTGGGGAGAGCACGCGTGGCGCTTCTTCACGATTCCGATCCGCCGCCTCGTCTCGCGCGGCGCCGTCTCGGCGCGGCTCAAGCTCAAGCGCCTGAGCGACTACGGCGAGCACCACGCCAGCGGCGTCCGCCACGCCGGGCGCTTTGTGTTTACGGGGCAGCCGCAGAACAGGCAGCGCGGCGAGAAGCGCAAGAAGCACCACGACTTCTTCTTTTATGGGAGCACGGGCGACGCGCCCCTCGAGGTCACCCGCGCGCAGCTCGAGAGCTTTGAGCTGATTCACGCCGACGGCGCCGAGCAGCACCGCGATGAGCTCAACCCCAACGAGGAGTGGGGCTTTTGGAAGAAGCGCCTCAAGACGCTCAACACCCTCAACGCCAGCGTGAGCCCCGAGGAGCGCCTCGGCGCCAGCGTGCCCGTCTTCTTTATTGTGGACCCACAGAAGGGCAACGAGCCCCCGCGTCTGCGCTCCTTTGGGCTCGCGATGATGTTCCGCCTCGCCTATGACATGAGCGTCCACGACGTCCTCGCCCAGAGTCAAAAGCACCACACGAGCCCCGACCTCGCCGCGCTGATGTTTGGGTATGCCGAGCTCAACGATAAAGACAAGCAGGGGCACGCCAAATCAGCGCTCCGCGGCCGTGTGGCGGTGGGGCAGGCCTCGCTCGTGGGCGACGCGAGCAAGGTGGCGGCGCCCGTCAAGGCGGTCCTGAGCGCCCCGAAGCCCACCTTCTACCCCGCCTACATCCGCCAAGGCGTCAAGGACGGCGGCGCGCCCGAGACGCAGATGAAGGGCGCGGGGTACCGCTGGGTGTCGTACATGCGCGAGACGAAGCCGCGCCTCCGCGGCTGGAAGCGCTACCTCGCCCGCAACAAGTGGGTGGAGCGCCCGCGCCTCCCCGAGAAGGCGGGCGAGAGCGTGATGACCACCTTCACGCCGGTGAAGCAGGGCGCGCGCTTTCGCTTTCGGCTGACGGTGCACAACCTGCGCGAGGTGGAGCTCGGCGCCCTGCTCTGGGCGCTCGACTTTGGCGGCTCCGCCGGCGCCGCTCACGCCCTCGGCATGGGGCGCCCCTTGGGCTACGGGCGGGTCCGCCTCAAGCGCGTGGCGCACGCGCTCTACAGCAACGAGGATGTGTTCTTTGAGCACCCCCTCGCCGCTGAGCGTCTCACCCAGAGCGTGGACCTCTTTAGGGGCTACATGGCGCACAAGACGCAGGGCGCCTGGGCGGGCTCCGAGACCCTCCGAGAGCTCTGCCTGTGCGCCACGCCGCACCCCTCGGGGCAGGACCCGGAGCACATCCGGCACCCCGAGATCGCGCACCCGAGGAACGGCAACGAGTTTCAAGACTACAAGGCCAATGGCGCGCGCTTGCCCCTTCACGGCGAAGACGGCGCCTACGCGCAGCTGGGGCGAGCGCTCAAGGAGCGTGAGACGAAGGCCCCTTGGCGTCCAAGCGAGGGGTGATGGGCGCCTAGGATTCGTGGTAGGGTGCGCGCCGCGGCTCGCCGCTCGCCCCCCCCTCCGCGGAACGCGCCTAGAGCGCTCAAGGCACTCCCCATGACCCACCCCCCCCCCACCCGCGACTGGACCCGCGCCCAGCTCCCCCCTCACGCCACCCCCGCCGAGCCCGCCGAGGGCGTGGCGGGCTTCTCGTTCTACGGGGGCTACGCGGGCGTCAAGAAGCGCGCGCGCGACGACCTCGCCCTGCTGCTCGCCGCCCCCGGCACCCGCGCCGCCGGCGTCTTCACCACCAACCAGGTGGTGGCCGCCCCCGTGACGCAGAGCCGCGCGCGCCTCGCCGCGAGCGACCTCGTGCGCGCCGTGATCGCCAACAGCGGCAATGCCAACGCCTGCACGGGGGCGCAGGGCGACCGCGACGCCGCGGAGATGGCGGCGATCGCCGCGCGCGCGCTCCGCGAGGCGGGGCACCCCTGCGAGGAGCGCGAGGTGCAGGTGTGCAGCACCGGCGTGATCGGCGCCCCCCTCCCCGTCGACAAGATCGCCGCCCACGCCCCCGCGGCGGCGGCGGGGCTCCGCGCGGGGGGGCTTGAGGACTTCGCGCGCGCCATCATGACCACCGACACCCGCCCCAAGGCGCGCGCGCTCTCGCTTGAGCTGCCCGCCTCAGGCGCCGCGCAGGGCGGGGCGCTGCGCGTGCGCGTGGCGGGCGCCTCCAAGGGCGCCGGCATGATCCACCCCAACATGGCCACCATGCTCGCCTACGTGTGCACCGACGCCCACGTCCCCGCCGCCGCCCTCGCCCCGCTCTGGCGCCGGGTGTGTGACAAGAGCTTCAACGCGATCAGCATCGACGGCGACACGAGCACCAACGACACCGCGCTGCTCCTCGCCAGCGGCGAGGCGCTCGGCGCCCCCCCCCTCACCCCCGCGCAGCTCGACGCCCTCGAGGAGGGCCTCACCTGCCTCGCCCGCGAGCTCGCCCTCGACATCCTGCGCGACGGCGAGGGCGTGGAGCACGTGCTCCACCTCACCGTCAGCGGCGCCCGCTCCGCCGCTGAGGCGCGGCGGGTGGCGGAGACGGTGGCGCTCAGCCCCCTCGTCAAGACGGCGCTCAACGGCAAGGACCCCAACTGGGGGCGAATCATCGCGGCGGTGGGGCGCAGCGGCGTGGCGGTGGACCCCGCGGCGCTCTCGCTGTGGATCGGGGACGTGGCGGTGTATTCTCGCGGCGCGTGGCAGGGCGCGGCGGCGGAGCGCGCGGCGCATGAGGTGATGGTGGGTGCGGAGTACGCGGCGCGGGTGGACCTGGGGGCGGGGGAGGGGCGCTTTACGCTCTATGGCACGGACCTGAGCGCGGAGTACGTGCGGATCAACGCGGACTATCGCTCCTGAGGGTCTAGGGCGCCGCGCACGGCGCTTGACAGGCCATAGGTGATACATAGGTGTGGTCTCAAGGACCCCGCTGTGGTCGCGCGCGCTCGCTGTAGGTTGAAGCTGGCGTCTCGATCGGCGCGCGAGCTAGCCATGGCGCCTCAGTGTGAGACAACTGCCCCACCGCCTCCAACTTTAATCAGTCTGATGCGGACGGCGACGGCGTAGGGGACGCCTGTGAGCAGTCCGTGGGGAGCGGCAACAGCCCCAGCAGGCGCGCGGAGTTTTGGGACACGCTCAGCACGTCCCAGTACGCGGAAGGCACGCAGTGTCATGACGGGATCGACAATGACGGCGACGCCCTGATCGACGAGAACGACCTCGGCTGCGCGAGTCCCTGCGACACGTCCGAGAGCCCATCTGAGTACGGCAATCGCCTAACGTGCATGCCGGGCGACAACAGCCGCCTCGGCAGCGGCGATCAGCGCTGCCTCACGGAGTGCTTCTTAGCGGCAGCGCTAACGACTAATGTGGATGTGGATGAGGGGGGCCCCGTGTGTGCGCCCGCGCCGGAGTCGTGCGATGGGCTGGATAATGACTGTGATGGGCTGGTCGATGAGGGGTGCCCGGTGTGCGCGCTTGAGCTGTGCGATGGTCTTGATAATGACTGTGACGGTCAGGTGGATGAGGGCTGCCCCGTGTGTGCGCCGCAGCCGGAGCTGTGCGATGGGGTGGATAATGACTGTGATGGGGTGGTGGATGAGGGCTGTGCGCTGTGTGTGCTGGCGCAGGAGGTGTGTAACGGGGCGGATAATAACTGTGACGCGCTGGTGGATGAGGGGTGCCCGTCATGCGTGCCGGCGCCAGATGTGTGTGATGGGGTGGATAATGATTGTGATTTTGTGGTGGATGAGGGCTGCGACGGCGGGGCGATCTCGGGCTGAGCGCGGCGGCGCGCGGCGGGCTAGACGGGTGAGCGCGGCTGTGCTTTAAAGGCTAGGGCGCGCGACGCGCAGCGCGCCTGCGGTGCTGTTCTGCGCGCGCAGCAGGGGTGTCCAGATGAGCTCAGTGAACTCCGCCTCTCTCATCGAGGGGCTCAGCCTCGCGGTGGTGCGCTATACGCCGCTGGCGCTGTGTGCGCTGTTGGCGGTGTTTGTGGTGATGTCGTTGCGCCTGGTGGCGCGCCGCGCGCGCTTCGGGCGAGACCTGGGGGAGACGGTGCGCTTGCTGGCGGAGGATCTGGCGCGCGGGCGTGAGGAGGAGGTGTGGCGCTCCCTGTCGCCCGCGCTCCGCGCGGCGCTGAGCGATGAGCGCCGCGCGGCGGTGGCGCGGGCGGGGGCGGCGGGCCCGGCGCTGGTGGGGCGTTTCGCGGCGCGTCACGCGGAGGTGTGGCGGGGGCGGGCGCGGGCGCTGAGCGCTCATCGGGTGCCGCTGGGGGATCCTCATCGGGAGATGTTGATGGTGCGGGCGCGGGTGGCCGGGGGGGCGCGCGGGTTTGTGG
>Ga0194119_10010996_pt1 | contig 11799 bp, 9 predicted proteins | sample TA2MahC100mmetaG_FD_148620 | JGI IMG/M metagenome (GOLD analysis project Ga0194119, IMG submission 148620) | Freshwater microbial communities from Lake Tanganyika, Tanzania - TA2015018 Mahale Deep Cast 100m | ecosystem: Environmental > Aquatic > Freshwater > Lake | place: Tanzania: Lake... | reverse complement strand
GACTAAAAGTCGCTACTACGTCAACGTATAACCGGTCTTGCATCACAACCCCTGGTGTGCTATAATCCCTGTGCCCGTCCATGTGAAGGTCGATCTTCCCGGGATCGGCCTTTTTTGTGTTGGCAACAACGGAGACTTTCACCCTGGCGGGTGGCGAAGGCGAGGTAGATGTTCAAGAAGTCATTGCTGAAGACGAAGGCCAAGCCGGCCACGCCGCCTGGCCTGACCAGCGAGCAGCAGGCCCTGGTCAGTGAGCTGGCCTCCCGGCTGGCCGCCGAGCCCCAGGACCTCCTGGCCGAGATAGGGCAACAGCCCCGGCCGGTAGCGCCGGCCCTGCTGGCGCGCCTGGCGCAACAGGGGCAGGCGCCGGCCGTGCCCCTGCTGGAACTGGCCGCCAGCGGCAGCGACGGCGATCTGGCTCTGGCGGCCATCGAAGCTCTGGGGACGGTGCGTGCTACGGAAGCGGCCCAAGCCCTGCAGCGCCTGGCGGCGGCCGGCGGCGACAAAGCTCGCCTCAAGGCCGCCCGGCGCTCACTGTATCGTCTGAGCCAGTTGGGGGTGTCCGTGACGCCCGCCACCCCGGCGCCAGCGCCGGCCCCGGCCTTCGAGGAGCCCGTAGTCGCGGCCATGGCCAGCCCCTACGACGGCGTCGGCACGCAGTTGGTGTTGGTGGTCAGGCAGAATCGCTGGGGCGACCTGCGCCTGGCCGTCTTTCTGCTGTGCGACGAAGAGGGCGTCAAGGAATGTTTTGGCCTGGACCCCTGCAGCAAGAAGGATTGGCAACGCCAGCGCGAGTGGGCCACGGAAGAGGCCATCACCATGACCGAGGTGGGACTGTCCGCCTGCCGCTGGCTCATCGAGCAGGCGCAGGAGATCAGTCAGAGCAGCGGCGGCGAATTGCCCGCGGAGTTCGACCGTTGGCAGCGTCTGCTGGAGAGCGGCCAGGCCCAGCCCTGGCCGGCGGAGCTATCGCCCGACCATCTGCACGCCCACCCGGAGCTTCTGGCCGAATCTAAGCGCTTGGTCAAGGCCGAGGAGTGCCAGGGCTGGCTGCCGGATGAGAACCTGGATAAGTACGCTGAGGAGATGAACGAGGCGGCCACGCAGGATGCTGACCTGCCTGTGGTAGACCTGGAGGCCGTGCAAGCCGAGGGCGCGGTGGTCAATCGAGTGGTGCAAGAGCTATTTCAGGAGAAGCTAAAGGAGCGTTTTCAGCGGCGCTTGCAAGGTATGGCCGCCTACTTCTGGGGTGCGGGACGCCAGCAAGAGGCACAGTGGGCGGCTGCCTCGGCCCTGGCCCTGGCCGAGGGCAGTGTGCCCGTCGTCGAGCACCCCTTCCTGTGGGAATCGGTGTATGCTACCCTGCGGACGATTGCCAAAATGAAAGAGGACCTGGAGCGTCAGCACGAAGCAGCGGCCAGGCGCCGGTCGGGCGGGCTGGCTTTGCCGCGGCCCCCACAGCCGCCGCCCGAGCCCGAAGGCTACCAGCAGCGGCCCAGCGGCCTGATTGTTCCCAAGTAAGAGGACTGGAGATTGCAGATTGCAGATTTTAGATTGCAGATTTAACCACATATTGCCTCCCAAATCGGCAATCGGCAATCGAAAATCGCCAATCGGCAATCATCGTGGGTTGGCTATTGTGGCTTGTTCTCCGGCGGGGGCGGCGGCGACGGCAAAGCTGGGGGCGGCGTCTCCACCGGTTGCGGCTCCTCGTCTATGATGCGGTAGCCGATCCTGGCTCCCAGCTCCTCCAGGTGCTGCCGGACGATGTCCTTGGGGCACAGGTCCACGAAAAGCCAGAGGCCCAGCAGCAGGATGGTCAGGTCGTCGAGTTGGCCCAGGCCCAGGGCCACGTCCGGGATGAAGTCAATGGGCGAAAGGATGTAGAGCAGCGTCGCCGGCACGAGGAGCTTGGTCCAGGTGGGGACGCGGGCATCATTGAGCAAACGCCAGATCAACCGCAGTTGGCGGGCGATCTCGGCTAATATACCCGCCCTTTGGCGCAGGGTGGGGTCTTTGGGCATAGACATTACTTGGCCTCCTGTTTGTTCTGCGGCTATTATACCCGCTTTGCTGGCCCGATGCAAGGCCTGGCGGGGGCGATTGGAGAGTGGAGAGTGGAGATTAGAGATTAGAGATTGACGTATGACGTCTTGGCAATGTTAGATTTCAACCGTCATTGCGAGGAGCCTCCCTTCGCCGCCCCTGAACGCAGTGTAAGGGGCGGCGAAGGGAGGCGGTTGCGAGGAACGAAGCAAAGCAATCTCCCTCGTGGCGCAACAAAGAGATTGCTTCGCGGCGCTCGCAATGACAAATGTAACAGTGTCAAGACGTTTGACGCATGACGTATGACGCTTGACGTATGACGTTTGACGCTTGTGGGTAGTAAATGCCACAAGCGACGTAGTATCCTATGAGGCAGCTCTGGACTGACCAAACGTTACGGCTGGAGTGGAAAATTGACCGACGTTTCCATCAAGATGCGGAACCCGTTGATCCTGCTCCTGATCATCGCTCTCTTCGTCGCCTCTCTGATCATCGCCAATCGTGTCTTCTTCTACGTCTTCTACGTGCTGGTTCTGGCCCTGTTGGGCGCCTACTTCTGGACACGGATGAATGCAGAGCGCGTGACACTGGGCCGGGAACTGCGCACCGACTGGGCTCAGGTGGGCGATAAGATGCGGGAGCGATTTGCCCTGGCCAACGATTCCCGCCTGCCCCTGCTGTGGGCAGAAATAGAAGACCATTCCGACCTGCCCGGCTACCAGGCCAGCCGGGTAGAGACCGCGGCCAGCAAAACGCGGGTGAAGTGGGACGCCACGGCCATCTGCCAGCGGCGCGGGCTGTTCACCATCGGACCGGTAGTGCTGCGCACCGGCGATCCCTTCGGCCTGTTCATCGCCCGGCGGGATTACACCGCCACGCGCTCCTTCCTGGTCTACCCGCCCATCGTGGACCTGCCGGGTATCAGACTGCCCAAGGGGCAGATCTCCGGCACGGCGCGTACCGCCCTGCGTACCCAGGAGGTCACCACCAACGCCTCCAGCATTCGCTACTACCTGCCTGGCGACGCCTTGAATCGCATCCACTGGCTTTCCACAGCGCGCATGGACGACCTGATGGTCAAGGAGTTCGATCTGGAACCCTCCGGCAACCTGTGGATCGTCCTGGACATGGATACGGCGGTGCAGGCCGGCGAGGGTGACGAATCCACCGTGGAATACGCCGTCAAACTGGCCTCCTCCCTGGCCTACAAGACCCTGGCGGAGAACAAGTCCGTGGGACTCATCACCTACGGCAAGTACCCGGCCATCATCCAACCGGACAAGGGCCTGCGCCAACTGCGGCGTATCCTGCAGGTGCTGGCGATGGCGCAAGCCGCCGACGGCTACCCCCTGACCAGAGTGCTGGATGAAGCCCTGCCCAACGTGGGGCGGGGAATGACCGTGGCGGTGATTACCCCCTCGGCCGATACCAGGTGGATGACCAGCCTGCTGGCCATGGTGCGCTACGGGCTGGCGCCGGCGGCCATCCTGCTGGATGCCGCCTCCTTTGGCGGGCAAAGCAGCACGGCTGCTCTGCTGGGCCAGTTGGCCAACCTGGGTATCACGGCCTACGTGATCACGAAAGGGCAAGAGTTCTCCACCATCACGGCCCTCAAGCCCCAGGAGGGGCCCACGGTGCGCGTGCTGAGCACGGGGCGGGTGATTCTGGCCGAACCTAAGCAGAGCAAAGCCAGCCCGGCGGTTGTGAGCTCGTAAGGGCGAGGCATTAGAGCTGTTGCAGAATAAGCCGGTAGCCACAGAACTTCACAGAAAGACACAGAATAGGGATTTTACGTGCCGTTCATTTGATTTTTCTGTGGATTTCTGTGTCCTTCTGTGGCTGAACCCTCGCCCCTACTGGTTCTAAATCCTTGTTTTGGGGTAGACAGGAGGTTCCATGGGCCGCACCCAGCAGAGCAGCCCAATCCAACGTCTGGCCCAGTGGGCGATCGTCATTGCCCTGCCCGCCTTTCTGCTCCTGAGCAACGTCCGCCTGCTGATGACCTCGGCCTTCCTGCAATACGAGTACAGCCGGCCGGACTTCCCGGCCGCGCCGGGGCTGAGCCCCACGGAGCGGCTGGCCATCGCCCAGACCACCCTGGACTACGTCAAAGGCCAGGCCGACCTGGAGACCCTGCGCCGCCTGCCCTATCGGGAGAAAGAGGTGCAGCACCTGGTGGACGTGCGGGTGGTGGCGGGGCGGGCCTTTGCCGTGCACTGGCTGGCCGGGGGGCTGCTGCTGGGGGCATTGCTATTTCTGGTCATCAGGCCGGGGAGGCGCCTCCTGGCGGCGCGTGGCCTGCTTTACGGCAGTGCGCTAACCCTGGTTCTGCTGGTGGCTCTGGCCCTGTTCATTTACGTAAACTTCGACGTGTTTTTTGTTAAGTTCCACCAGATGTTCTTTGCCGGCGATTCCTGGCTGTTCGCCTACGAAGATACGCTCATCCGCCTGTTCCCCGTGCCCTTCTGGTTCGCGGCTGCTCTGGGCATCGCCCTGCTGACGATTGGCGAGGCGCTGGTGGTGGGACTGGGCGCATACGTCTGGAGTGCAAACCTGTCAGGTTTCTCAAAGACCTGACAGGTTTGGAAATCAGGTCTGGAAATCGAGGTAAAACATGAAGCGACTTCTCGTGCGGGAGGAGGGGTGGCTGACCCTGCTCCTCCTGCTCTTTCTGGTACTGATACCGGTGTTTGCTTTGGAGGAAGCCGGCTGGGTCGAGGGCAGCAATGCGCTGATTCCTGTGGTTCTCCTGGCCGTTCTGGTGGGCATCCTTTTGGCGCGCTCGCCGCTCCATCGCCTGCTGGCTGTGCCCCTGGGGGCGCTGACCGGCTTAGCGTTGGTCTTCCTGGGCGTGGGCCAGGTCCTGCCCTCCCTGAACACGTTCCTCAAAGCCCTGTCCGCCCAAGGTGCTTGGTGGCGGCTGGTGCTGGACGAAGAGAAGCACGGCGCCAACCCCTTCGTCCCCCTGTTCTACCAGACCTTGAACCGCGGCAACATTCTGGCCTGGCGCATCAGGGGCTGGATCGAGGCCGGCACCAGCGGCGGCGTCTCCAGCGATAACCTCATCTTCCTGCTTCTGCTCGGCCTGCTGGCCTGGATCGTGGCCTTCTACTCCATCTGGGTCTTCTATCGCTATCACAACGGCCTGGTCACCTTGCTGCTGCCGGGCATCGCCCTGGTGGTCAACACCTTTCTGTCCAACCGGGGCCTGGGCTATCTGGTGATCTACCTGGGCGTGGCCCTGCTCATCCTGGTGCTGGGCAGCTTCTTCTCTTTGAAGCGCTCCTGGGAACGGCGGAACATAGACTACTCGCCAGAGCTGCTCCTGGACACCGTCCTGAACAGCGTGGGGATCATCGCCGTGCTGGTGCTCGTCGGCCTGGCCATCCCCTCGGTAGACTACAATAAGATGGCCAGTGGCTTCTGGACCTACGCCAGCGAACCGTGGGGGAAGGTAGAGACCACGGTCAACCGCCTCTTCTCCGGCGTGCACAATCCCAACCCCGACCTGGGCACCGGTTCCAAGGCCGGCCTGGTGCTGAGCGGCTCCTTTTCGCGCAGCGAGGAGGCCAGTCGCACGTTTATGACCGTGACCACCGACGAAGCCGTACTCAGCTTCGAGGAGGCCCGCGCCCTGGGCGAAGAGATCGCTATCCCCACCCACTACTGGCGCGGCGCCACCTTCGACGTGTACACCGGACGAGCCTGGGCCAATAGCGAGCGCATACCGGTGGATCGCAACCCCGGCCAAGCGCCGATTATCGGCCAAAGCACCCAGTATGGCTACACCCTGACTCAGCAGGTGGAGATCGTGGTGCCCCGCGCTGACATCATCTACGCCGCCAGCGAGCCACTGGCGGTGGACCAGCCTTATCGCGTGCAGTCTCTGGGTGACGAGGATTTCTCAGCCCTGTACATGCGGCGCACGCCCCTGACCGCGGCCAAGTACGTGGTCACCTCCACGGTGATCCAGGTAGGCACTGACGACCTGCGCGCCGCCTCCACCGATTACCCCGACTGGGTGGAAAAACGCTACCTGCAGCTCCCCAAGAACCTGTCTGATCGGGTGGTAGATTTTGCTAAAGAGCTCACCGCCAATGCCCCTACCCCGTACGACAAGGCCATAGCCATCCAGGACTACCTGCGCCAACTGCCCTACGATCGCACCATCAGGCTGCCGGAAGGCGATTTTGAGGCCGTAGACTACTTCCTCTTCATCCGCAAAGGGTACTGCGACTACTTCGGCACGGTCATGGCCGTGCTGCTGCGCAGCGTGGGCGTGCCGGCGCGCCTGTCCACCGGCTACTTCACCGGCGAGTACAATTTCGTCACCCAGCAATACATGGTGCGGGAGGAGGACGCCCACGTCTGGACGGAGGTCTATTTCCCGCCCTACGGCTGGATCGAGTTCGAGCCGACACCAGGCCGGCCCGCCATCGTCCGTCCGCCGGGCTCGTTGTACGCCAACCCAGGCAGCACTAACTTCCCGCCTGAGCAGCAGTCTGAGACGCGCCTGGGCTGGTTCCGCCTGCCCAATCTGGCGGCCTTGCTGGGGCGCATCTCGCTGCTGCTGGCCGTGATCGGCGCCGGCCTGGCCTTGCTGCTCATCTGGGCCATCTGGCCGCTGTGGGATCGGCGACTCTCCCCGGCAGCCTACGCCCAGGCCGTCTACAGGCGCATGTGTCGCTACGCCGCCTGGGCCGGCCTTACCCGGCGACCGGCGCAGACGCCGCGCGAATATGCCGCCGTCCTGGGCCGCCAACTGGACGATCTGTTCCGCTTGCAGCCACGGCCTTCCCGCTATGCCGGCCGCCAGGGGGTGGAGGTCATCAGCACCGCCTTCACGGAGGCGACGTACAGCCTGCATCCCCCCACCGGGGAGGCCCGCCAGCGACTGCAGGAGTCCTGGCAGGCGGTGCGCGGCGCCCTGTGGCGCCTGATCGCCCGCCACACCCGTCAGCGCCTGGCGCGGCGGAAGGAACACTGAAGCACTGAAAACACTGAAACACTGAGGACGATGAGAGCACTGAGGTTGAGGTACAAAACCCCCTCCGTTTCTGGAGGGGGTTTCTTGTTGGCTAGAACATTTGTAACCACCAAGACACAAAGAAAGTTCGAATTTCGAAATTCCCTTGGTGTTCTTGGCCCCGCCCCAGCGGGGGGCTCAGTGAACCGGCCTGCCTTGGTGGTTAATTCCCTGGCCGAGTGCGGAGTATATCAGCTTATCCGCTACCTATCCGCTGCTGAGCTGACCGCCTGCCACACCACCTCGGCGATGTCCAGCACTTTGACCTTGGCCTTCTCTCGCCGGGCGGCAGCGACCAGGGTGCGCTTGCACTGCTGGCAGGCGGAGACCACGGTGCGGGCGCCGGTGTCCAGGGCCATCTGCAGGCGACGCCGGGCCACGGCGGCCACCAGGTCGGCATCGGCCATCTCCACGTCCCCGCCACCGCCGCAGCACAGGGCGCGCTCGCGCGTCTCCGCCATCTCCACCAACTCCAGGCCGGGGATGCTTTGCAGCACGCGCCGGGGCTCGTCGTACAGGGCGCTCTGGCGGCCCAGGTCGCAGGGGTCGTGGTAGGTGATGGTCGCCTCCAACGGCTGCAGGGGCAGGCGCTGGGCGGCGAGGAGGGCGAGCAGGAACTCGCTGGCGTGCCGCACGTCAAAGCCCAGCGGCTGACCGTAGACCTGGCGATAGGTGTGTTGCCAGGTGTGGTAGCAGGAGGGGCAGGTGGTCACCAGCACCCGGGCGCCGATGGCCTGCACGGCGGCGACGTTGTGCTGCACCAGGGCAGCGACGGCGTCGCCCATACCGGCGTTGAGCAGCGGGAAGCCGCAGCACCATTCATCGCCGCCCAGGCAGGTGAAATCCACGCCCGCCTTGTCCAGAATCTGGGAGAAGGCCTGGGGGATGCCGTAGGCCAGGGGGTAGAAAGCGGCCACACAGCCCGTGAAGTAGACCACTTTGGCCCGACGTCGCTGCGCCAGCCCGGCGATGGGCTGCTCCAGGTTATCGGCCCAGCCCAGGCGGGCCTCGTTGGGATCGCCGGAGATGTTGTAGCGCGCGGCCACCGTATCGCGCAGCGTGCCCATAATCGCCGGGTAGTGGCCGCGATCCACCATGGCCGCGCGCAGGTTGACCCACAGGGCGCGGGTGTTGATCTTCACCGGGCAGACGGTGTTGCAGCGCCCGCACAGCGTGCAGGAGTAGTTCTCATCCGACAGGGCGGCTAGAGCGTCGCCGGCGATAGGGCGCGGGCCGAGAATCGCCCCCGGGCCGTGCTGCCGCTGCACAAAATCGCGCCAGGTCTGGATTTTGCCGCGCGGCGTGATCGTCTCCCGGCCGGTGGGGGTGTACACCGGGCATGAAGCCACACACTCGCCGCAACGGGTGCAGGCGTCTAGCTCCACAAGCTGCTGGCAGGAGAAGCGGGAAAGATCGAGCCGCCTCATCGTCCCACCTCCCGCCATAGATCGTCCAGGACTACCAGCGTGTGAGCAGGTAGCTCCTCCTGGAGCGTGTTGGCCACAGCGACCAGGGGGCTGGCGAAGACGTGCCAGAACTTGCTGAAGGGCAGGTAGGCGATGAGGGCCGCGGCGACCGCGGCGTGAAAGAGGAAAGCCCAGAAGTGCACCGTTGCCCAGGGCCAGCCCAAGGGGCGCAGAGCCAGGGCCAGCGGATAGCCGATGAAGGAGTAGGCCGCCTGCGCCGGTGGCACGTTCTCCGCCAGCAGCCGGAACGACTCCAGCGGGTAGCCGCTGACCAGGAGAGTGGCCACCAGCGCCAGGGTGGCCAGGTCGGGGGCGGCGTTGAGGAGCTGCGCTTCCCGTCGCCCCCACCGCCGGTAAACGACGAGGCCCAGCCCCAGGCAGGCGACGAGGTTCAGGATCTCGTTGGCCAGAGCGATGACGGGAGTGTCCTTGTTCATGATGGCCAGCACCAGGGGATGGTTGACGCCGCAGATGCCGTGCAGAATCTCCTGGCAGAAGCCGGTGAGCAGGGAGAGGGCGAAGAGGGCCCCCAGGCTGCCCAGCAGCGAGATGTGCGCCACCCAGCGCAGGAGGCTGGTTTGTTGCAAGCGCCGGTGGAGGATGGCGTCGCGCACGGTGGCCTTGATGGCCAGCCAGAGGCGGCGGCTGAAGAGCACGCCGGCCACGTCGCCCAGGATTAGCCACAACTTGCGCCACGGCGAGAGGCGGGGGTCGCCGTGCACCGCCCCCTGCAGCCACACGGCGACGTTCCAGCCGCTGCCGATGAAGAAAACAACCGTGGCCACGGCAATCATAGGCCAGAAGATAGCCAGACGATCCACAGGGAGCTCCTTGCGGGTTAGGTGCGACGCACCTGGCGAAGTGCGTCGCACCCTGACTTTGGCGCATAGTATAGCAGGAATGACGGGAGTTGTCCAGAGTTTTACTGTCTTGCGAGCCCCTGGCGAATGTGGTACAATGAGGGTGGGGCGTGAAACGTGATCCGTGAAACGTGAAATCACGCCTCACGCTTCACGCATCATGCATCAGGAGTAGCGGATCGTGGTACAACAGCTTCTGGCCGAGGTGCTGGCTAATGAGGCCGTCCTCCCCGGCGTCCGCTGGCTGCGCCTGGCCGCGGCGCCCCTGGCGGCCAAAGCCGCGCCGGGGCAGTTCGTGGCCATGCGCTGTGGGGAGGGCGCCGATCCGTTCCTGCGGCGGGCCGTGCCCCTGAGCCGCAGCGTGGGGGCGGAGATTGACCTCCTGCTGCCCGCCGACGAGCCCGGCCGGCGCTGGCTGGCCGCCCGGCGGCCCGGCGAGGCCGTGGACCTGCTGGGCCCCCTCGGTCGCGGGTTCACTGTAGACCCGGACGCCCGCAACCTGCTGCTGGTCGCCGAAGGGCTGGCCATCGCCCCGCTCCTCGGCCTGGCGCAGGTGGGCGTGGAGCAGGGGTTGGCCGTGACCCTCCTGGCGGGGGCGGCGACGGCGGCCGAGGCCCTGCCGGCGCGCCTCCTCCCCGCCGAGGTGGAGTACCGCCTGGCCACCGGCGATGGTCGCCTGGGGCTGGCGGGCAGCGTCAACGACCTTCTGCCGGGCGCCCTGGAATGGGCCGATCAGGTCTGCGCCGCCGGCTCGCCGACCTTCTACCAGACCTTGTGGGCCGCCATCCAGCGACAGCGTTTGCGCGCCGCGGCCGATTTCGCCCAGGTCTGGCTGGGAACGACCATCGCCTGCGGCGTGGGCGCCTGCCTGAGCTGCACCATCGAGACCCGGCGAGGGTCGCGCCGGGTGTGCAAAGACGGGCCGGTATTTGACCTGTGGGAAATCGTCTGATGCCTTCTTTGCTCTGCGTTTCCGCCCACCCGGACGACGGGATCATCTGCATGGGCGGCACCCTGGCCCTGCTGGCCCGCCGCGGCGTGCACCTCACCATCGTCTGCACCACCCGCGGTGAGGGTGGGGAGGTGGGCAATCCGCCCGTCTGCCGTCCGGAGGAACTGGGGGCTGTGCGCGTGCAGGAAGAACACTGCTCGGCGAAGGTGCTGGGCGTGCAGCAGGTGCTTTTCCTGGATTACGTTGATCCACGGCCGGCGCCCGATGGCAGCCTGCTCCCCGCCGTGGCCGATCCCCAGGATTTCGAGCGGCAGATCGTGCGCCTGCTCCGCCGTCTACGGCCCGACGTGGTGGTGACGCACGGTTCTACCGGCGAGTATGGCCATCCGCAGCACCTGGCCACGAATCGCGCCGTGACCGCCGCCTTCTTCAGCGCCGGCGATCCGGCCCGCTTCGCCGATCTGGGGCTGGCCCCCTATCGGCCGCGGCTGTTGTACTACTTCGCCGCCGCCGCACCGCCGGGGGGCTACTTCAGCATTTTTCGCAATCCTAACGATCCGCCCACGCTGACCGTGGACATCGTCCCGGTGCTCGATCTGAAGCACCGGGCCTTTGCCTGCCACGCCAGCCAGATCGCCACCACGCTCAAGGACGCCCGGCTGCCATCCATGGAGGGCATGTTCCCGCCCAGCGAAGCGTTCCACCGCCGCTACCCCGCGGAGCAGTTGCCAGACGATCTGCTCGCCGCGCTCGCTACCCCCTCCCCTGTCGGATGATGGAGGAGGGAATGGTGGGAGTTTAACCACCAAGACACCAAGCCACCAAGAATCCAATTTTTGGTTTTGTGTCCTGGTGCCTTTGTGGCTAATTTCAGTAGGGCAGGTTGCCAAACCTGCCTCTCCAGTCGGCTATGGAAAGCCGACCTACGGTATGAAACGATGAACCTGGCCATTGAATTGGCCCCTGGCCATAAACAAGGCCTGCGCCTGCAGAACCCGGTGCTGGCCGCCGCCGGCCCCTGCGGCTATGGGCGAGAGTACGCCAAGCTGGCCCAGTTGGACCGCCTGGGCGCCCTGGTCACGCGCACCACCACCCTGCGCCCCCGGCGTGGCCACGCCCAGCCTCGACTGGTGGAGACGCCCGCCGGCCTGCTGCACGACCTGGGGCTGCCCAACCCCGGTGTGCGCGCCGTGATTCGCGAGCTGGCGCCCATCTGGGCGCGCGGGACGTTACCGGTCATCGTCAGCGTAGCTGCCACAAATCCAGAGGAAAGGGCCGCGGAGTTTGCGGCCCTGGCGGAGTGGCTGGACGGCGTGCCAGGCGTGGCTGGACTGGAGCTAAACCCTTCGGGCTTGAGCCCGTCAGGGCGAAGCCTGGCCGCCTTACCTCCCTCCATGGGCAGCCTGCTGGCCGACATCCCCTATGCGTCCGAGGCGGTGGCCGCCGCCC
>Ga0194119_10010988_pt1 | contig 11804 bp, 12 predicted proteins | sample TA2MahC100mmetaG_FD_148620 | JGI IMG/M metagenome (GOLD analysis project Ga0194119, IMG submission 148620) | Freshwater microbial communities from Lake Tanganyika, Tanzania - TA2015018 Mahale Deep Cast 100m | ecosystem: Environmental > Aquatic > Freshwater > Lake | place: Tanzania: Lake... | reverse complement strand
TGGTCGAAAGAAGCCATCCGCAGGCACTGGCCCGCCCTCGGAAAGGGGATTCTGATCAAATCCGGCACGGGAGTGAGGCGTTGGTGTATACTGTGGGGGTCCGGGAGACCCAAAATGGAAATCCCGGTCCAAACCTGGCTAACTTCCCGGCGGCGCACCTGGGTTTTCTGGGTTAGTTCATCGCTCCGCCGGGATCTTTGGTGGGGCATAGCGCAGGTCCTGGCGAATTACACCGGCAACTCAACCTCGATCTCATCGACGGCAGGCGTGGGGGTGTAATAAATAGAAACAAAAGCACTTCCTCTGCGGCGACCACCCCGCTTCCGTCTGGCCGGGCCCCGGCCTTCCGCATCTCCATACTGGCATGCTTGGGAACGCCAAAACACATTCAGGTTGCCCCGTTTCCGCGCGGCAAGGCCCACTGTTTCGGTGACATCGCGGCGGGTGCGCCGCACTCCCTGCGCGAACCCCAGCAGCGGAAGTCGTTCATTCCAAGCTCTTTACCAACCCACTTCGAACGTCACAAACGTTTCTGGCGAACAATGTTTTAGGTCGAGCAATATCCCAGTCGAGTGGCCAAGAAAGGCCCGGAAAACGCTCCCGGCGCGCTCGGGCGGACGGTGCAGGTGAAGCGGCCGAACTCCCGCTTCGCCTATTATTGCGACCGCCTCTGGCGCGGATCGGAGGCCCGAAAGCACTAGTTCCCGTTGACCCTCGATGGCTTCGAACCGGGAGCCTCAATGTAGGCCGACCCGGATTTTCCGCGCTTGACCGGCCCGACCTCATGGAATAACATTGTTATTATCATGCGGCATTTGCACGTGAGCATTCGACGGATCGGGAACTCCCATGGAGTCGTTATCCCCAAGCCGGTCCTGGCGCAACTGGGTCTGGACAGTAAGGTGGGCGCGGAAATGACGATCGAGGACGGCGCTCTCGTGCTCCGTAAACCCGCAAGCCCGGCACGCACGGGCTGGGCGGAGGCTGCGCGGAGGATTGCCGAAACCGGCAACGACGAACTCGTGATGGGCGAATTCGGCAATGCGGGCGATTCGGAGTTGGTCTGGTGACCCGTGGCGAAATTTGGCTCGTGAATCTCGATCCCACTGTCGGGAGCGAAATCCGGAAGACGCGCCCATGCGTTGTAGTATCGCCAGCCGAAATGCACGATCATCTGCGCACGGTGCTCGTCGCGCCCATGACCACGGCCGGTCGCGAGGCGCCCTTTCGGATCGGCATCACTCATGGTGGCCGGCGGGGCCTGATCCTGCTCGATCAGGTCCGCGCCGTGGACAAGACCCGGCTGGCGAAAAGAGTGGGTGCGGTCTCGGCAAAGACGCTCACCGCCACGTTGAAAACGCTCCAGGAGATATTCGCACAATGAGATTCCTCCACTCAGGAATGCCCTTCGGACTGTTCCATTGCAGACGCAGGGCCGAATGAAGCAGGGGCCGTCGCCCGGCTTTGCGCCGCTCTAAACGTATCGAACGTCAATTAGTCGTCGCCCGCAAAGATTCACGCTTCCTCCACAATCCCAGAATCTGCCCCCCCCCAAAAAAACCATTCACCAAAAAACCAAATTTATTTCTAATTTATTTATCAACAACTTACAAATTAACCAAACGAATTGCCTTGTTCCCGTCTGCTAGCTTTTGAATAGGAGGGGCCCTGCGCCCCTCTTATTCATTTCAGGGAGATGAGGGTCAAAATGACGCGGGAGCAGAAAGCGGAAATTGCACGGTTGAACGGCATCAAATCAACCGGGCCCAAGGCGGAGGCCGGCCTGGCCAAATGCCGCGCCGTCCCGTTGCGGCACGGTCTGTATGCCGTCGACGGGAACGCCATCCCGGGCGAAGAGACCGAGACCATGCGCATGCTGCGGGAGGATTTGTACCGCAATTGGGCTCCGTCGACGCTCGAAGAGTGCGGCATTTTAGATGAAATCATTCATATAAGTATCAAGCTCCGCCGGCTGATGGCGTCGAGCACCGCCGAGCTGGCCCGCGCCGTCTCGGTCCGCAAAGAAAACGAATCCCTCGTCGACGCCATCGCCTCGGCCGAAATCGCCGGCGCAGCCTCAAACTCGGTCCAGGCGCAGTTCGACCGCCGCATCCAGACGCAAATGCGCATGCGCTCCCGCCTCTACATCGACCTCGAACGCCTCAAAAAGCAGCAGCGGCGGCAACAGCGGTTTATCGGCACCCCGGAGATCTCATCCCCCGACGTGCTGGTCACGGCCGACGCGCTGGCCGCGCCCGCCGCGGCGGCCGAAACGCCCAAGCCCGACGGCGTGCTGGAATGGGCCGAGTCTGAATTGGGTTTCACCGCCGACGAGCACCAGGCGAAGTTACTCACAGCCGACGGCGGCCGCGTGCTGATGCTCGGCGCGCGGCAGGTCGGTAAGTCGACCGCCGCCGCGGTAAAGGTCATCTACGAAGCCGCGCACACGCCCGGCTGCACAATACTGCTGGCGAGCCCCAGCGGACGCCAATCCGGGCAGATCATGGAGAAGGCCAAAGCCTTCGCCCGCCGGCTGTGTGAGAACCTGCAACCGGCCGACAAAGGCTGCGACGGATTCCGCCTGCCGAACGGCGCGCAAGTCGTGGCGCTGCCGGATAACGAAGACACCATCCGCGGGTTTTCCGATCCCCATTTAATCGTCGTCGACGAGGCGGCGTTTTTGTCCGAAGAGTCTTATCAAGCCCTGCTGCCCAGCCAGGCGGTTGGCAACGGCCAACTCATTCTAATGAGCACGCCGGGCGAACAATCCGGCTTCTTCTACAAACAATGGACGGGCGGCGGCGAAAGCTGGACGCGCATCGCGGTCAAAGCCACCGACTGCCCGCGCATCGACCAGGAATTCCTCGAAACCGCGCGGCGTCTCCACGGCGAAACGCAATACCGTCGCGAGTTCGAATGCGAATTCCTCGCCGGCCCGGACCAACCGCTCAGCCTCGAAATCATGCAACGGATCCTCCGTCCGGGAACGGTGCAGGTGTTCTGATCATGACAACCAGATTGGAGGCTTTTTATATCGGTGTCGATCTCGGCCGGCGCATCAGCCATTCGGCGATCGTGGTGGCGGCGATGGTGCGGCATTTCTCGCCGCACCGGAATCCGGCGACCTATGAATACGAGTCGGTGCTCAAGGCGGAGCTGTGCCATGTCGAACGCGTCCGGCTCGAGGAGGACTATCTTCGCGTGCTGGGCCGGCTGACGGCCGTCACCAAGCGGCTGGGCGTGGCGCACCCGGGCGTCGATGTGAATCTGGTGATCGACTCGGCGGGCCCGGGGCCGATCGCGGTGGAGATCGTCCGCGCGGCGGGGCTCGACGCATCCGTCTATCCGTTGGTGATCACCGGCGGCGATCAACCGAACCAATTGAAGGACGGCACGCAGAGCGTTCCACGGCGCGATCTCATCACCGCGCTGCGGTACGCGGCGGAGCTGGGGCGGTTGACGATGGCCGAGAATTTGGAGTGGGGCCCGGCGCTGATCGCCGAAGCCGCCGCGGTCCAATACGGCGCGAGCCAGCAAAAGGAGCACGACGACCTCGTCCTAGCAGCGGCAATGGCCGTGTGGAAGGCAAACCGAAGGAACCCGGAATTCCTGCGCCCAGCGGGCAGGCAGTATGTCGCGCAGGGGCCGCTGTTCTGAGGCCGGAAGGCGGCCCCGGACGCCGCGAGGGAGGCTGCGAACGGTTTAGTCTTGGACTGGCCGGATGCGGTTGGAACCATTGGTTCCAGACCTCGGCGATTTTTTCGGAAATGATACAGTGAAGGGCTTGCCGACAGTGCAGAAAAAACCGATGAGCGGATGGCGCCGCTGGGGCATCGTAGTGCTGCTCAGTTTCGGAATGATCATCGCCTACATCGACCGGGCGAACCTGAGCGTGGCGTTGTCGGCCCCGGAATTCAAGAAGCATTTTCAACTCTCCGATGCCGACCGCGGCGTGCTGAATTCGGTCTTCTTTTGGTCCTACGCGTTTCTGCAGATTCCAGCCGGTTGGCTGGTGGACCGCTTTGGCGTGAAGATTCCCTACGCGATCGCGTTCGTGTTTTGGAGCCTCACTTCGGCGGCGACTGCCTTTGCCACAGGAGTTGGGCAAATCATGGGCCTGCGGTTCCTGTTGGGAATCGGAGAGGCGCTGGTCACGCCGGCCAGCATGCGGTGGATCCGATTCAATATTCCGGAGCGGTCGCGCGGATTGGCCACGGGCATCTACATGGCCGGGACGAAGTATGGGCCCGCAATCGGGACTCCCTTGGCGGCCATGCTGATGCGCGAAATGGGCTGGCAGCAGATGTTTCTGATACTTGGGTTGGGGTGCATGGTTTGGCTGCTGCCGTGGCTCTTGATGGTCAGGAACGACGACCGTGAGTTGGAAGCAGCGCAGGCGAAGGCGGCGGCGGGGCCCCCGATGGCGTTTCGCGATGTGTGGCGGACGCCTGTGATCTATGGAATTTTCTGGGGGACCTTCTGCTACAACTACTTCGTGTTCTTCTCCCTGACCTGGTTGCCGTCCTATCTGCGCGAACGCCGCGGCATGTCGGAGACGGACATGGGCACGATCGCCGGGTTTAGCTTCGGCGGCATGGCGACTGTGGCGATTCTGGCCGGCGCGCTGGCCGATTGGCTAATCCTGCGCGGCTGGAACGCCGTCAAAGTGCGGAAGAGTTTTACCGTCGCGGGTTTGCTCGTGGCGTCCACCGAAATTATCGGCGCGATGAGCGATTCGCATACAGTTGCAATCTCGTTCGCGATTCTCTCGCTGTCCGGACTGGGGCTGGCGACGGCCAACTACTGGGCGCTCACGCAGACGCTGATGCCGGGCGCGGCGGCGGGCCGCATCGCCGGCGTCCAAAACATGGCGTCAAACCTCAGCGGAGTCGTGGCGCCGCTGTTGACCGGGTGGTTGTTGCAGATCACCGGGTCCTACAACGCCGCGATGATTGCCATCGTGCTATTCCTGGTATCCGGCGCGCTGGCGTACATTGTACTGGTGCGCGAAAAGTACGCGCCCGGAAGGAGAGTACTCGCATGAAATATTGGCTGGTTGCGTTCGCCGCTGCCGCGGCGACGCTTGGCGGACTGAGCGTCCTGGGCTGGGCGCCGCCACAAAAAGTGAAACTGGAAAACGCGAAAGTCCGCGTGAAAGAGGTGCTCTACGAACCCGGCGTGCCGCGCGAACGCTACATCCGCCCCACCGATCAGGTCATCGTCTTCCTGGACGAATCGAAGTACGAACGGATCGACTCGGCGACCAAGGAACGCACCGTCCGCGAACGCAAGAGCGGCGACGTGATCTGGCACGATAAAGGCGAGGACGCGCCGATTCTGAAAAACCTCGGATCGAAGCCGTACCGGACGCTCGTGATCGAGCTTCTAAAGTAATGTTCGCCAAAGCTGCGGTGATCGGCACGGGCATGATGGGCCCGGGCATTGCGATGACGTTGGCTCTGGGCGGTGTGGAGCCGGTGATTCTGGGCCGGACTGAGGAGAGCGCGGCGAAGGGGCTGGAGTACGCGCACCGCGCGCTGGAGCTGTTGCGCGCCAACGGGCTGGCCGGCGAGGCTGCGCCGATACGAGCCTCGGCGAAGTTCGACGAAGCGGTTGCGGCGGCGGACCTCGTGGTCGAGTCGGCGCCGGAGGATATGGCGTTCAAGCAGGATCTGTTCCTGCGCCTGGAGGCCGTGGCGAAGCCGGACGCGGTGCTGGCGTCGAATACATCGGGGCTCAGCATTACCGCCATCGGCGAAAAGTGCGCGCGGCGGCACAGAATACTCACGACGCACTTCTGGAACCCGCCCCACTTGGTGCCGCTGGTCGAAGTGGTGATGAGTCCGTTCACGGACCTGGCGGTAGCGCAGACCGTGCACGGTCTGCTGGCGCGCTGCGGCAAGGTGCCGGTGCTGGTGAAGAAAGACACGCCGGGGCAACTGGGCAACCGGATGCAGATGGCGCTGGTCCGCGAGGCGGCGCATATTGTCCGGGAAGGCATCGCCGATGCGGAGGCCGTGGACCTGGCGGCGCGCATGGGCTTTGGCATCCGGTTGCCGGCCTACGGCATTTTGGAGCATCAGGATATCGTGGGGCTGCCGATGTGCGCGGGAATTCTGGAGTACGTGGCGTCCGATGTCTATAACGGCACGGAGGCCAAGGCGCACCGGGAACTGATCGCGCAAGGGCACACGGGCGCCGCGGCGGGACGCGGTTTCCATGAGTGGCCGGCGGGCAAGGCCGGCGAGGTACGCGCACGCCGCGACGGCTTCGTGATGCAAGTATTGAAGTGGTGGAAAGCTACCAGCTAATCGCCAGTTCCACGAAGGTCCGGACGCAGACACCGCTCGGCCCTTTGGGCATATAGGGCTTAGCCTCTTCCAGCCACGCGGTGCCGGCGATGTCGAGATGGACCCACGGCGTATCGCCGGCCCATTCCTTGAGGAAGTACGCCGCGGTGACCGCGCCGCCCCAACGGCCGCCGATGTTGCCGATGTCGGCGAAGGGGCTCTTGAGGTAGTCGCGATACTCGTCGTCGAGCGGCATATGCCACATGTTTTCGCCCTGAATTTTCGCGGCGTTCAGGAGTTTGGTAAGAAACGCATCATCGTTGGAAAATGCGCCCACATGGATATGGCCGAGCGCGACCACGATGGCGCCGGTGAGAGTGGCGGCGTCCACCATATGCGTGACGCCTTCTCGCTTCGCGTATTCGATCGCGTCGACGAGGATAAGGCGGCCCTCGGCGTCGGTGTTCAGAACCTCAATGGTTCGGCCCGACAGCGACGTGACAATATCGCCGGGGCGTTGCGCGTTGCCGCCGCACGCGTTTTCGACGGCCGGCACGTAGGCCGTGACTGGGATCGACGGATAGAGCCGGGCGATGGCCCGCATGGCGCCGAGAACGGCCGCGCCGCCGGCCATATCGTACTTCATCTTCTCCATGCCGTCGGCCGGTTTGATCGAGATGCCGCCCGTATCGAACGTCACGGCTTTGCCGATCAGAGCGAGGTGGTCCTTGGACTCCGAAGGCTGAGACGGCTTGTAGCGAAGAACAATCAGGCAGGGCGGGTTCGCCGAACCCTGCGCGACACCCAGCAGCGAGCCCATGCCGAGTTGTGTCATCCGGTCGCGATCAAGGATTTCGCATTCCAGGCCTTCGGCATGCGCCATCGTGCGGGCGCGTTCGGCGAGAACCAACGGCGTCAGGAGGTTGCCGGGCTCGTTGACCAGGTCACGGGTGAAGTTCTGTGATTCGCCCAGGATGTTTCCGCGGACGAAGGAGTTGGTTAATTGGAGGTCCGGGACCTTGAGAACCACGAGTTGGAACTCTTCGATTTCGGTCCGCTCGTCCGGCTTGGACTTGTGACGGTCGACTTCGTAGTTCCCTAAGTGCGCGCCCTCGGCGGCGGCGGACACGAAATCGTCCGTAACGTAGGGCTCGTCGAGCGCCAGAGTCAGGATGGACACGCCATTGGCTTTCGCTTTTCGCAGGGCGGCCGCGATGACGCGGCGCAGCACGGCGGGAGTGAATTTCGCGGCCGGGCCCGCGCCAGCCAGCACCAGACGCTTCGCCGCGAAACCGGCCGGGCGATGGAGCACCGTCGTCTCGTAAACCCGGCCCTTCGCTTCGCCGGAGGATTCGACTTCGTCCAGCCAGCCGTTGGAGGCCGCGCGGACGGCCTCGTAGGAGGCGGTTTGCGGACGGCCCTCCGCCTCAAACTGCAGCACCAGCAGCGTGCCGGTTTCGACGGTGTGGAAATCCTGATTTTTGCAAATAACTCTCATGGGGATTCGTTAGTGAGCCTTCGACCGGACCAGCGCCGCGCGCGCCTCGGCGTTCTGTTCGCGGGTTCGTTCGGTTTCGCGCTTGTCGTGCAGTTTCTTGCCGCGAGCGAGCGCGAGCTCTACTTTGATCTTTCCTTCCTTGAAATACATCTTGGTGGCGATCAGGGCCAAGCCCTTCTCGCGTGTTTTGCCGTGCAGCTTGTCGATCTCTCCGCGGTGCAGCAGGAGTTTTCGCTTGCGCAACGGAACGTGATTGTTCAAGTTGCCGTGCGAGTACTCGCTGATGTGAGCGTTCAGCAGCCACGCCTCGCCGGCTTCGACCGCGCCGAAGGCGTCCTTGAGCTGGACCCGCCCGGCGCGGCAGGCCTTGACCTCGGTGCCGGTGAGCGCGATTCCCGCCTCGAAGCGTTCGAGCAGGAAGTAGTCGTGTCCGGCGGCGCGGTTGTCACTGATGATTTTGTTACCGGACCCCGGCTTAGCGGCCGCCAAACTCCACTCCTCGAAAAACGTATCAACGAATCCGCGCTCCGGCGCGTCAAGAACTGGCAGGAGGTGTCGTCCGCGACGGCCTCGCGCGTAGTTCGATTCTACCACGCTCTCTTTTGGAAAACCCCGCAAGATGCTGAAATTTCGTGAGTTATGTAGCTTGTTGGCGGCCTCGACGCTGCTCTGGACGTCGATGATTCCGGCCTACGCCAAGACCAAGAAGGGCGAAAAGCTGTACAAGGCGGCCCAGAAAGCCGAGCAGGCTTTGGACCATGACAAGGCGCTGGAGAACTACGAACTGGCGTTGAAGGAGGACCCGGCGGACACGTCCTATCAAATGGGCCTCCGGCGAACCCGGTTCGCGGCGGCGACCGCGCGCGTCGACCGGGCACAGAAGCTGCGCGAAGCGGGGAAACTGGAAGAGGCACTGATCGAATTCGAGAAAGCGTACCTGACCGACCCGGCTCTTCCCATCGCCATCCAGGAGATCAAGCGGACCAAGGCGATGGTGGACTACCAGCGCCAGAACGCCGGCAAAGCGAAGGCGGAGGACGCTGGATTGACCCCGGCTCAACTGGCCCGCAAGGAGAACGAAGAGAGGATCGCGCGGATTCAGGGGGTGCCGGAGTTGCGGCCGCTCTCCCGGCAGGTGACGTCGCTGAAGATGAACAACCAGAACGTCAAGGTTCTGTATGAGACGTTGGCGAAGCTGACCGGCGTAAACGTGATCTGGGATCCGGAATATCAACAGCCGTCGAGAAACTACAACGTCGACCTGACGAACACAAACCTGGAGGAGGCGCTCGAGCACCTCTCGGTGATGACGAAGACGTTCTGGAAAGCGTTGTCGCCGAACACCATCTTTCTGACCAACGACAATATCACCAAGCGCCGCGACTACGAAGACAACGTCGTGAAGGTGTTCTTCCTGCAGAACATCACCTCGGTGCAGGAGCTGAACGAAATTTCAACCTCGGTGCGGTCAGTGACCGAAATCCGGCGGCTCTATACGTTCAACGCGCAGAACGCCATCATCGCGCGGGGCACGGTGGATCAGGTGGCGCTGGTGGAAAAGCTGCTGACGGATTTGGATAAGCCGAAGGCGGAAGTGGTTGTGGATGTGGTCGTGATGGAGACCTCGACGGGCCGGACACGGGATCTGGCGGCGTCGGTACTGACGGGGGGCTCGCCGGGCATCAACCTGACAGTGAACCCGATCGGCTCGGACGGCAAGGAGTTGACGGGGCTGCGGCTCACGGAACTGAAGACGCTGCGGCCGGCCGACTATACGGTGAATCTTCCGAGTGCGCTGCTGCAGGCTGTGATGACGGACCGGAACAGCAAGGTACGGCAGACACCGCAGATTCGCGCCGCGCATGGGCAAAAGGCCAGCCTGCGGATCGGTGAAAAAGTGCCGACGGCGTCGGGCTCCTTCCAGCCGGGCATCGGCACGGTGGGCGTGAGTCCGCTGGTCAATACGCAGTTTCAATACCTCGATGTCGGCGTGGTGATGGACATCACCCCGCAGGTCCACGGCGATAACGACGTGACCATGCATGTGGAGATCGAAATTTCGAACGTCGTCGAGCGCATCGATATCGGCGGCATCCAGCAGCCGGTGATCGGCCAGCGAAAGATTGTCCACGATGTGCGGGTGCGAGAAGGCGAGATGAACTTGATCGGCGGCCTGGTGCGCACGTCGGACACGCGAAACGTCTCCGGCATTCCTTTGCTGATGGACATCCCGTACCTTGGCCGGCTGTTTTCGACCGAGACGATCGAGCGGTCCCAGAACGAACTGGTGATCGCGCTGGTGCCGCACCTGGTGCGGACCCAGGAAATCACGCCGGTGAATCTGCGCGGCATCTACGCGGGGAACGACCAGGTACCAAAGCTGATCTACAAGCGAGCCGATAACGACGATGCCGCTTCGGCGCCCATCGGACCAACGATCCCGGTGATGCCCGAGACGGCTCCGCCGCCGGTGGATCCTTCGAAGCCAGTTCTGCCGCCGGCGGCGCCCGTGGCGCTGACGTTCCAGCCGGAAGGAGTGGTGACGCGCGCGGGCTCTCCGGTGGTTGTAACGGTCCACGTGGCCCAGGCCGTGGACCTGTTCCAGGCGCCGATGCGATTTAAATATGATCCGAAAAAGCTGAAGCTGCAGGCCGTTACGGCGGGCGCTTTTCTGTCCTCGGATGGTCAACGGGTTACGTCGTCCCATGACGATCAACCGGCGAAAGGCGAAGTGGCCGTGCAGTTGAGCCGCGTGGCCGGAGCGGGTGGATTGACCGGGAACGGGGCGCTTCTGTCGTTGACGTTCCTGACCGTCGAGCCGGGGATGACGTCTATATCGGTGATGGACACGGCGCTGCAAACAGCGAAGCTGCAACCGGTACCGGCGCGGCCGGTCATCATTCCGGTGGAGATCCGCTGATGCTGTTCGCGAGCGAGGCACGCAAGCGCCGCCAGCGCGGAATGACGCTGGTGGAGCTGATCGTCGCGTTCTCGATTTTGTTGATTCTGACTTCGATGGCCCTGCCGCTGGCGCGGTCTCGGGTGCGGCGGGACAAGGAGCGGGACCTGCGCTCCGCGCTCCGGGAGATGCATGCGGCGATCGATAAGTACAAGGACATGGCCGACGCGGGACAACTCGGACAGTTGAATGCGGATAAGGACGGGTATCCGGAGTCGCTGGACATTCTGGTGGAAGGCGTGAAAGTGACCGGGCAGACGCAGGCCGTTGGCGCCGCGAGCGCGAACCTGGGCGTAGGCCAGGGGACCGGAAACGGAGCGAGCACCGGAAGCGGCAGCGATAGCGAGAAGAAGGTCCGGTTCCTGCGGAAGATCCCGAAGGACCCGTTCACTGGAACGACGGATTGGGGCAAGCGGAGCACGCGCGACGACCCGAAGTCGACGGCGTGGGGCGGGCAAAACGTGTTTGCCGTGTTCTCGAAAACGATGGAGAAAGCAGCAGATGGAACGCCGTACTCGGAGTGGTAGGCACCGGCGTGGATTCACGCTGGTGGAGTTAATGGTGGCGATGGCGGTGGTGCTGGTGGTGATCTCGGTGGCGGTGCCGCTCTATCAGAAATCGCTGGTGCGGGCCAAGGAGAGCGTGCTGCGGCAGAACCTGACATCGATGCGGACGGTGATCGACGAGTACACCTACGACAAGCAGAAGGCGCCACAGCAGCTCGACGATCTGGTGAAAGAGGGCTACCTGCGGCAGCTTCCGCTCGACCCGATTGTGGGCAACAACACGTCGTGGAAAGTGATCATGGAAGACGGCGCGGCGACAGTGAGCCAGAGCGAACCAGGCATCTTCGACGTGAAGAGTTCGTCGGAAAAAACGAGTCTGGAAGGCACTCCGTACTCGGAGTGGTAAACTGAGAGAGTAGACGTCGTTGTCGCATCGCTCCCCGATCGTTCAATGGTAGGACACCGGCCTTTGACGCCGTGAATCGTGGTTCGAGTCCATGTCGGGGAGCCAACTTCTGAAAGACGTACTTTTTCCTGCCTGTTTTCGTTGA
>Ga0194119_10010983_pt1 | contig 11806 bp, 7 predicted proteins | sample TA2MahC100mmetaG_FD_148620 | JGI IMG/M metagenome (GOLD analysis project Ga0194119, IMG submission 148620) | Freshwater microbial communities from Lake Tanganyika, Tanzania - TA2015018 Mahale Deep Cast 100m | ecosystem: Environmental > Aquatic > Freshwater > Lake | place: Tanzania: Lake... | reverse complement strand
GTGTTCATCCGGCTGGCTTACGAGCGCGTTTACGAGAGCCACGACGGAGGACAAACCTGGGAGGCCCGCTGGGAAGGGATGGAGACCTATCACGTAGTGCTCTCCCTGGCCCGCTCCCGATCGGGAGAGCTTTGGGCGGGGACCCAGGACGGCCTCTTCCGCTGGGATCGGCAAGGTAAACAGTGGCGAAGTGAACCTCTACCCCTTGACAACCAGAGCATCTTTGCCCTAGAATTTGCTCCGGACGACGCGACGATTTACGTTGGCGCTACGGAAGGGCTATGGCATCGTCCAGAGGGAGGCCAATGGCGCCGCTGCGGGACAAGCGAACATACGGTTACCGCACTGGCTGTATTACCCGGAGGCCACATTTACGCCGGAACCAAGTATTATGGCCTGTACAGGTCATGTGACCGAGGAGCTACCTGGCACCGGGTCTGGGGCGTTCCTACTGATAGTACAGTAAAAGCCCTGCTGGCTGATGCGGAAAACGGCCTTATTTACGTCGCCACCGACCGCGGCCTCTTCCGGGGTCAAGATACCGCCTGTCCACTGCCCGAAACCGCATCCTGGGGCGATGCGTGGGAAGACTGGGCTGACGTAATGATGCTGAAAACGCTGGACCTGTCCCGGCGCTACGCCCCGCCGCAGCCCCTACCGGCGGTGCACACCCTCCGGGCCGACGATGCCCTTTTGCGCCAGGCCAGGGATTTGGGATTTGGTGCTATTGTGCAGGTCTTCTCCTGGCAGGAGATCGAGCCGAACCGGGGCGAATGGCATTGGGAGTATCCCGATTTTCTGCTCCGGGCTACAGAGTTCTACGGCCTGGACCTCATCGTGCGCCTGGATCAACCCCCCGCCTGGGCCTGGCGGACGCCGACCGAGGCGCACGGCTTCTCCTTCGCTACGGCTGCCTATTTGCGGTTTGTGGAGGCCACTGCTCAACGCTATCGGGGGCGTATTCAGGCCTACATCATCTGGAACGAGCCGAATCTGGCTCTGGAGTGGGGGGCACCGCCGGATCCCGTGGCCTATGCCCAATTGCTGCAGCAGGCTTACCTGACGATTAAGCGGGTAGACCCTCTTGCCCGGATAATCAGCGCCGGCCTGGCCCCCACCAACGAGCAGAGCGATCAGGCCCTGGACGACCGCCTTTTCTTGGAGAAAATGTACCAGGCTGGGGCCCGTCCGTTTTTCGACGCCCTCGGTGCCCATCCCTACGGCTTTGCCTATCCCCCCGATGACCCCCAGGGGGCCCACAACGGGCTCAACATGAACCGCCTCCTGGCTCTGCGGGCGACGATGGAGGCGCACGGGGATGCAGCCAAGCCTGTCTGGGCTACGGAAATCGGCTGGACGACGCGTGGCCTGGGGGAGCATGCCTGGTTTACCGTCACCCCGCAAGAACAGGCGGACTATCTGGCGCGTGCCTGGCAAAAGGCCCAGGTTGAGTTTCCCTGGTTGCAGGTGTTCACCGTCTGGAACCTCAGTTCGGGGTTGCCCGCAGGAGACGAGAAGGCCGGATACAGCATCCTGCATGAGGACGGAACGCCCAAGCCAGCCTATCAGGCCCTGCGCCAGGAACTGACGGCAGGACTTGGGCGCAGGGCCCTTGCCCTCCGGCAGCGCCTGAACGCCTTGTTGCCCGATCCATCGCCTGTCCCTATCCTGGCCCAGGACGCGGAGATTCACCTGGGGGACAGCGAGTGACCACCTTTTCGGCCCCTGTATGGGGCCAAGAATCCGAGCGTGCTTTGGCAGGGGGGATTTTACGTCCGCCATCCAGAGCAGGGGCCCTGGCAATTACACCTGGAGCTGCAAAGCCACGAGCCGACCAACGCTATCCTCCTGAACGGTCACTTCCTGGGATACCTGCCGGTGAAGGATTGGACCTATTCCTGGCTCTCAGCCAGCTTTCCCGTGCCGGCGGACTACTTGCAGCCGGGATACAATGAACTGACGGTACGCGCCGGTAACACAGCACCCAAACTCCAAAGCCCTGTATTCACCTGGGATGACGTCCTACTGCGCGGCGTCTTCCTGGAGCGCATTGGAGGCTACCCCACTGGGTCGGCCAACCCTGCTACCAGATGACCTGCCCCCAGTGCAGGACAATGATGGTCAGGGAATTCAAGGAAGGAGGTTACCATGTCTAAGGAAATGGATTCCTGCGTCAAAGACTACTGCGGGATTCACTGGTGACAAGATCAAGAGGTGCGACGCACTTCGCAAGTGCGTCGCACCTCAGGCACCTCAGAAACCAGGACTGGAGGGGAAAGATGACCGCACAACAAGAACCGTGGGATGCGGAACGAGCCCAAATTCACCTTCGACAATGTCGCCGCGCTGTTAAAGGAGGCTGGCTTGGCTGAGATCGAGGGCGACGGGAGAGGGCTGCAGTGGTTTGTGCAAGCTCTGAAACGCTAGAACCTGGACCAATTAAAGGTGGTGCCTCATTGACTAATGCCATTGAAGTCTCGCAGTTGACGAAGGTCTACCCCACAGGCAAGGGCAAAGCTTCCTTGCGTGCCGTGGATCACATCAGCTTCACCGTGCCCCAGGGCCAGGTCTTCGGCTTCCTGGGGCCCAACGGGGCGGGGAAGACCACGACCATTCGCATGCTGACCGGGCTGGCTCGTCCCACGGAAGGGAACGCCAGCATCCTGGGCTACGATCTGGCCACCGAGATCACGCGCATCAAGAAGGCCATCGGCGTTGTGCCGGAGACCTCTAACCTGTACGATGAGCTTTCGGCCCGGGACAACCTGATCTTCATGGGGCAACTCTACGGTGTCCCCCGGCCGGAGCGCGGCCAGCGGGCCGATACGCTCCTGCGGCGCTTCCGCCTGTGGGAGAAGCGGGACACGCCCTTCGCCCAACTCTCCAAGGGGATGAAGCGGGCGCTGACGGTGGCGGCGGCGCTGGTCCACCAGCCCCAACTGCTCTTCCTGGACGAGCCGACCACCGGGCTGGACGTGATGAGCGCGCGTAACCTGCGGCAGATGATCATGGACTTGCGCGACACAGGCGTGACGGTTTTCCTGACTACCCATTACCTAGAAGAAGCCGAGCGCCTGTGCGACCGAATAGCCATCCTGGTCAAGGGACACATTGTCGCCCTGGATACGGTGGATGGGCTGAAGGCCGCGGCGCAGGGCACGACCGCCATCGAGGTGACGCTGGCCGATGCCCACAACCGCATCACCACCCAGCGCATTGAGGGCGATGACGTAGCGGCAGCGTTGCGCGCGGCGCTGGCGCAGGCCAACGAGCGACAGTTGCTGGCCATCAACACCGTCCGTCCGACCCTGGAGGAGGTCTTCGTCCAACTGACCGGCCTAAGCGCCGAGGTGATGCTGGCTGAGAAGGGAAATCAGCAAGCAGTGATCAGGGAATCAGGACGCTGATTGCCTAGTCACTGATTCCCTGATTTCCTAGTTCCTGATTCCCTGGAGGAGGACATGTGGCGTGACGATCTGCGGTGCATCTTCTACATTGCCCTCAAGGACCTGCGGGCCTACTACTTGAAGCCGCCCAATATCAGTTGGGGCATGCTTTTCCCCTTTGCCCTCATCCTGGCCTTCGCCATCCGCCAGCCTGGAGATATACGCGACCTGGTGCCCGGGTTGCTGGGGATGACCGTCCTGTTCGCCACCACCTCCATGGAGGCCATCGTCATCACCTTCGAGCGGCGCATCGGCGCCCTGGAGCGGCTAATGCTGGCCCCGATCTCGCTGCCGGCGCTGCTCCTGGGCAAGGTGCTGGGGGGAATGGTTTTTGGGCTGTTGACGGTACTGGCCGTCTTGGTGATAGCCACAGTAGGCCTGGGGCTATGGGGGGCCAACTGGCTGCTGCTCATCCTGGCTCTTATCCTCTCGGCAGCGGCCTTCTCGTCCTTGGGGGCCTTCGTCTCGGTGGTCGTCCGAGAGGTCTTCGAAGCCCAGACCCTGGCCAACCTGTTCCGCTTCCCCATGGTCTTCCTGTGCGGGATCTTCGTGCCATTGGCAGCCATGCCGGGCCTTCTGCAGGCTGTGGCCTACGCTTTGCCCCTGACCTACGCCGTGGGCGCTATCCAGCAGGCGATGGGCGGGCCGGGCGTCCTGGGAAGCCTGTTCGACCTGTTGGCGCTGGCCTTATTTGCGCTGATCTTCTTCGCCATGGCGATCCGGATATTGGCCCGCCGGCTGGGTTAAATGACGCATACTCCTGGAATTGTCGCCGTTGCACCGGCTGGCCAGATGTGGTAGAATAGCAGTGGAAGGAACAGTAGGTTAAGGAGGACCGAGGATGGAAGACGTGGCGGTGGATGTGGCGGCCTCTCGTGCCTATCTGCAGGAGCGGCAGCGTCAGCGTTACCAAAAGCGGGAGGCCTCTCGGCAGCAGGCTGTGCAGATGGCGCGTGCCGCGGCCCGTTCTGTCTTGCCGGCTTTTCCTAAGGTGCGCAAGGCTTATCTCTTCGGCTCCATGTTGCGTCCTGGGGCCATGCGCCGTGACTCGGACATTGATTTGGCTATTGAAGGACGCCTCAGCCCAGAGGACTACTTCACCATCTGGCGAGAATTGGAACGGGCCATCCCCGGCTATGTGGTGGAGGTTGTGGAACTGGGGCCGGACCTGCATTTTGCAGAGCAGGTGCGTCAGATAGGAGAGGTAATCTATGAACAGCCAGATTCAGACGCTAAAGGCGGAGATTGCTGCTGACCGGCAGGCCATTGCGGAAATCTACGCCACCCTCAACCGCTATCCCGAGGCCCTGGCGAGCGAGGAGCAGTTAATCGCTGTGGCCTACAACCTGCATAATCTCTATTGTGCCTTCGAGAGCATCTTCCAGCACGTGGCCGAGGTGTTTGAGAACCAGATCACCGATCGTGCTGGCTGGCACGCCGAGGTGCTGCATCGTATGACGTTAGGCATAGAGGGTATTCGGCCTGCTCTGCTCAGTCCCGCAGCCTACGATGCTCTGGATGAGCTACGCCGTTTCCGTCATCTCTTCCGTAGCGCCTATCGCCTCCGCCTGGATCCAGAACGCCTGGCCCTGGTGCGCAGAAAGGCCAGGGCGCTGGAACAAGTCTACCGGGCAGACATGGGGCGCTTTCTGGCCTTCCTGGACAGCCTGCTGCAAGACTAGGCGCTCTGAGACACCGACTCCAGAGGCGTGACGGGTAGATTCTGACCAAGCTATGCCCTACCAGATCACTTTTCAGCCCCTCGGCCGGCGGGCTACTGCCGCCGAGGGGCAAACCATCCTTGAAGCCGCGCACGACGCCGGGGTGCCCCTCGCCTCCGTCTGCGGCGGCGCCGGCACCTGCGGCCGTTGCCAGGTACGCCTGGTGCGCGGCACCGTCTCGCCCCTGGGTGACGACGAGGCGGCTCTGTTGCCCCCTGGCGAGATCGCCGCTGGCTACCGCCTGGCCTGCCAGGCGCGAGTGTTAAGTGACCTCGAGATGGAGGTGCCCGCCGAGTCGCTGGCCGTGGCCCAGCGCCTGCAGGTGGCGGGCGAGCTGCCGGCCGTGCCCCTGCAGCCGGCCGTGCGCGCCTACACCATCGCCCTGCCTCCCCCCAGCCTGTCCGACCTGCGCGCCGATACCCAGCGCCTGGCCGATGCCCTGGCCGCCAGCACGGGCAGGTCGGAGACCTACCCCTACACCTTCGATCTGGCGGTCTTGCGTACCCTGCCGGAGGTGCTACGCGCCCAGGGATGGCAGGCGACCGTGGACGTGCGAAACGGCGAGGTCGTCGCCGTGCGCCCGCCGGGGGAGAGTCCCCTGGGCGCCGCCGTGGACCTGGGCACCACCAAGATCGCCGCCTACCTGGTGGACCTGGCCACAGGCGAGACCCTGGCCGCCGCCGGGGTGGCCAATCCACAAATCGTCTACGGCGAGGATGTGATGGCCCGTCTGGCCTATGCCATGAAAGGCGAGGCGCAGGCCCGGCGCTTGCAGGCCGCCGCCAGCGAGGCTGTGGATCGCCTGGTAGCCAGTCTGTGCACCAGCGTGGGACGCGACCCCGCCGCGGTGAGCGAGCTGGTGCTGGTAGGTAACACGGCCATGCACCACCTGTTCCTGGGGCTGCCCGTGGCGCAGCTCGGCCTGGCCCCGTACGTGCCGGCGGTCAGTGCGGCGCTGGACGTCAAGGCCCGCGACCTGGGGCTTCACCTGGCTCCGGGGACTGTGGTGCATTTGTTGCCGAATATTGCCGGCTTTGTGGGCGCCGATCACGTGGCTTTCCTGCTCGCTTTAGGGGCGAGGCATTCGTTGGAGCACGGCCGGCCGCTCACTTCCGGCCTGACGAATGCCTCGCCCCTACTCGGCCTGGACATCGGCACGAACACCGAGGTGGCGCTGGCCCATGATGACAAGCTATTTAGTTGCTCCACGGCCTCCGGGCCGGCCTTCGAGGGGGCACACATCCGCCACGGCATGCACGCCGCCGGCGGCGCTATCGAGAAGGTGTGGATTGAGGCGACGGGGGTGCGGGTGGCGACCATTGACGGGCGGCCAGCGGTGGGTATCTGCGGCTCGGGCATCCTGGACGCCATCGCCGCCCTGCGCCGGGCGGGCGCCCTGAACGACCGCGGCCGGATGCTGGCTGGACATCCGCTGGTACGTCGTGGGGAGGATGGTCTGGAGGTAGTGCTGGTGGAGGCTGCGGCCAGTGGCACGGGGCGGGACATCGTGGTGACGCAGGAGGACGTGAGCCAGGTGCAGCTCGCCAAGGGGGCTATCCGCGCCGGCATCCAGGTGCTGCTAGACGAGGCGGGGCTCGGCGCGGCGCAGCTCAGCGAGGTGGTCATCGCCGGGGCCTTTGGCAGCTACCTTGATCCGGCCAGCGCCGTGGGCATTGGCCTTTTCCCGCCGCTGCCGCTGGCCCGCTTCCGCGCCGTGGGCAACGCCGCCGGGGCCGGGGCGCGCCTGGCCCTGCTCTCCCTGACCCAGCGGGCGCTCGCCGCCGCCATCGCCCGGCGCGTGCGCTACGTGGAGCTCACCGTCCACCCCCGCTTCGTAGACGAGTTTGCGCGCGGCATGTTGCTGCCGTAGACAGTAAGGGCGAGGCATTTCCCCGCATACCCCCGCCTTCCCCGCCAAGGAATGCCTCTGAAGCGCCATCATGCCCTGACTTGCCATCACGCCCACCGTTTCGGGAAGCAAGGCGTGATGGCAAGTCACCGCCGTTTCGGGAAGTAAGGCATGATGGCGCTTCATCGCCCCTACGAGCCTTTTTCATTTCCCCTCTACGATGTCGGCCGGGGTGAAGAAATAGAATCCTGGTTCCTGGCCGACCCTCTCCCGCACCTGGCCCATCTCCCGTGCGAAGAGGGCATATTGCACATCCCAGCCAGTATCGCCATCCAGCCAACGGGTGCCACGATCAAGCAGGGCATCCAACTCGCCTTCCGCCAGCGGCTCACGCGTCCATTTGGCCTCGCCGAAGAGCACCCGGCGCTCGGCCCGGTTGACGCCCACCACGTCAATCTGAGCCTCGCCGCTCCACCAGGAACCGATCTCCTCAAAACGCATGGCGACTCTGCCCTGGGCGGAGGCCACCAGCAGGTGTTGGCGTGCGATTTCCTCCCACACCGGGGCCACGATACGGGGCATGGCCTGGCGTATTTGGTCGGCCACCTCTTCCTGGCGGCGGCCGATAGCCAAGTAGTCTTCGTGCGGCAAGACCCATTGGTGCCAAAAGCGGAAGAAGGGGTCACGGATGTGGTAAGAGCCCCAACGATCGGTACGGCGGATACGGTCCACAGCATGGCGATAATCCAGGATGCCCAATTCCACCAGGGTGGCCAGATGGTGATCAGTAGACCGGGTAGGAAGGCCAGCCAGTCGGGCAATCTCAGCGCGGCGATGGTTGCCAGCGGCGATGGCGCGCAGGATGGCCATGCTGTTTTCGATATTGCCGCGCAACTCCTCATGCAGTTGCAGGCGGATCTCGGCAAAGAGGCTGCCCTGGGGGGACAGGATGTGCCTTTTGATATTCGTCAGCAGGCTGGCCTGGGGATCCACGGAGATCAGGTAGTAGGGCATCCCGCCCAGGACAGCGTAGGTTTCCACCAGTTGTGGCGGGGCATAGCGGGGGAAGAAGGCCGGCAGGTCGGTCAGGGTGAGGGGCTTGAGCTCAAAGGGCCAGGTATGTCGCCGGTAGAGGGGCGCGGCTGGGTCCAGAATCTGTTGACGGATCACACTCTGCAGCGACCCGGTGAGCACCAGAAAGACCTGAGTGTGCTGCAGGCGCAGGTCCCACTCCCGTTGAATCAGGGTAGGTAGTTCAGGGTCAGCCTGCACCAGGTAGGGGAATTCGTCCAGCACCACGATGACGCGCCGCTGGGCGGACAATTCCGCAATCGCCTGGAAGGCAGCGGCCCAGGATGGGTAAGTGAAGGTAGAAGGGGCCAGCTTGCCAGTAGCGAGGGTCTGAATCTCCTGCGAGAACTCCGCCAGGAGGGTGGACTTATCGGCGCGGCGGGCAAAGAAGAAGACGTGCGGCTTACCTTGCACCCACTCGAAGAGAAGCGCGCTCTTGCCTACGCGCCGCCGTCCGTAGAGGACCACGATCTCAGCCCGGCTGGTCTGATAACGGGCGTTCAGGTAGCCCAACTCGCGGGTGCGGTTCAGGAACATGGCACATCTCCTGGCAGACTCTGCCGCTGTCGGGCAGCAGAGAGCTGCCCTTGCTGCTGGCCTGTATTATAGCACATCCAGGACAAAAAAGCAAAAATTACCGCTGGCAATAGTAATCTGGGAAATTACCACCGCCAGCGTTAATTTCAGCAGAGTACAAAGAGGACGCAGATTCACGCGGATTTATTTCTCTTCTATAAAATCCGCGTCTATCTGGGCCGCCCTGCGAGCCCCCCGTGCGGGCCGCGAACGGCCCCCCGTGCGCGGGGCGGGGCGTTAATCTGGCAGGTTGTCACACCCTCTGCAAAGTGATAGGGTGGGGTGTGACAACCTGCCACTGCGTCCTGCTTTTAACGCCTATGCTTCTTGGACTTCTTGTGCTTGCCACCAGGCACGTGAGCCGAGGCGCCGAGGTGCGGGGGTACTGTGGTGACTGCCCCCTTGCTCCCTTGCCCCCCTGCTCCCTTGCCCCCTCGCTCCCCTGCTCCTCTGCTCCCTAGCTCCTCTGCACCCCTGCCCTGCTCCTTGCGCTTCTTGCCGTGGCAATCCTCAAAGCGCTTGCCGGAGCCGCACCAGCAGAGCGCCTTCTTGGGCAGCTTCATGCCCACCGGCGGTGGCCCCACCTGCCGCGCCACGCGCACCGGCTCCCGCTCGGCGGCACCACGGTTGGTGGCCAGGCGCCGCTCTGTGGGCCGCTCCGCCCGGGCAATGCTGATGTGAAAGATGATCTGCGCCACGTTGTGCTGGATGTTGGCCGTCAGCTCCTGGAACATGCGGTAGGCTTCGTTCTTGTACTCCACCAGGGGGTCGCGCTGGCCGTAGGCGCGCAGGCCAATGCCCTCCCGCAGGTCGTCCAGGACGGTGAGGTGCTCCACCCACAGCCGATCAATCGTGCTGAGCAGCACCATCTGCTCTACCTGGCGCATCAGGTCGCCGGGCCACCTGGTGGTCGCCCCCAGCAGGCTCTGGCCGAAGGCCACACCGAAGACCTCGCCGTCGGGGATGGGCAGGGCGTTGACCCTGGCCTCCAGGCTGTCGTAGGCCTGGGCGACAAGATCGTGCAGGCGTTCCGGCAGCTCCTGGCGAGATACCTTGCGTAGCTCGCTGGGGGCGATGTAGGCGGGCACGATGCCGCGCACGGCGCGGGCCAGCCCCTCGGCGTCCCACTCCTCGCTGTACCGGCTCTGGGCATAGGTCTCCACGATCTCGTCGAGCTCCTGGCTGACCATGTCCAGGATGTTATCACGCAGGCTCTCGGCGGTGAGGATCTTGCGCCGCTCGCCGTAGATGACATTGCGCTGCGTGTTCATCACGTCGTCGTATTCTACGACGTGCTTGCGAATATCGAAGTTGTAGCCCTCGACCTTGGTCTGGGCCTGCTCGATGGCCTTGCTCACCAGGCCGGCCTCGATGGGCATGTCCTCGTCCATGCCCAGACGATCCATGATGCCGGCAATACCCGGCCCGCCGAAGCGGCGCATCAGCTCGTCTTCCAACGAGAGGTAGAAGCGGCTGGAGCCCGGATCGCCCTGGCGGCCGGCGCGGCCGCGCAACTGGTTGTCAATGCGCCGCGCCTCGTGGCGTTCCGTGCCCAGGACGTGCAAGCCGCCTAACTCCAGCACCTGCGCCCGGTCCACATCGCAAAAGCTCTTCTTCTCACCGACCAGGGCCATGTACTCGGACGTAGGCACGCTGACGGGATCAATGCCCTGGCGGCGCAGCGCCTCGCCGGCCAGCCCCTCCGGGTTGCCGCCCAGGAGGATGTCCACGCCGCGGCCGGCCATGTTGGTGGCGATGGTTACCATGCCCGGCCGACCGGCCTGGGTGATGATCAGGGCCTCTTTCTCGTGCTCTTTGGCGTTGAGCACCTGGTGCGGGATGCCGTGCCGCTCGAGCAGGCTGGACAGGTACTCCGATTTCTCGATGGAGACCGTGCCCACCAGGACGGGGCGCCTGGCCTCGTACAGGGCTTGGAGCTCTTTGACCACGGCCCGGAACTTGCCCTCCTCGGTCTTGTAGACCAGGTCGGGGAGGTTCTCCCGGATCATGGGCACGTTGGTGGGGATGACCACCACTTCCAGCTTGTAGATCTTGAAGAACTCTTCCGATTCGGTGAGGGCCGTGCCGGTCATGCCGGCCAGCTTGTGGTACATGCGGAAGTAGTTCTGGAAGGTGATGGTGGCCAGGGTCTGGGTCTTCTCGGCGATCTTGACGCCCTCTTTGGCCTCCACCGCCTCGTGCAGACCGTCCGACCAGCGCCGGCCGAACATCATGCGGCCGGTGAACTCGTCTACGATGATCACCTGGCCATCCTTGACCACGTAGTCTTTATCCTTGGCAAAGATAAACTGCGCCTTGAGGGCCTGCTCCAGGTGGTGCATGATCTCGGCCTGCTCCGGGTTCTCCTGCTCCGGATGCTCAAAGTCGGGCAGGTTGACGCCCATACTGCGCAGGCGATACACGCCATCGTCGGTGAGGGTGACAGTGCGCAGCTTCTCGTCAATCGCCACGTCGGGGCCACGGCGCAGGCTGCGCACCAGGCGGGCGAACTCGTAGTAGCGCTGGCTGGCGGCGACGGGCTGGCCGGAGATGATGAGCGGGGTGCGCGCCTCGTCAATGAGGATGTTGTCCACCTCGTCCACGATGGCGTAGTGCAGCTCGCGCTGCACGCCCTGCGCCAGGTCCCAGACCATGTTGTCCCGCAGGTAGTCAAAGCCGAACTCGTTGTTAGTGCCGTAGGTGATGTCGGCCTGATAAGCCTCGCGGCGCTGGCAGGGACGCCAGTGGCGCAGGCGCTCGTCGCCCACGCCGGGGACGTTGTAGGTGGGATCGTAGAGGGCCGAATACTCGTGGGCGATGACGCCGACGGTGATGCCCAGGGCGTGGTAGATGGGCCCCATCCAGCCGCCGCCGATGCGCGACAGGTAGTCGTTAGGGGTGACCAGGTGGGCGCCCTTGCCTTCCAGGGCGTTGAGGTAGAGCGGCAGGGTGGCGACCAGGGTCTTGCCTTCGCCGGTCTTCATCTCGGCGATCTTGCCCTGGTGCAGCACCATGCCACCCATGAGCTGTACGTCGAAGTGCCGCTGGCCGATGGTGCGCTTGGCCGCCTCGCGCACGGCGGCGAAGGCCTCGGGCAGGAGGCTGTCCAGCGACTCGCCGGCCAGGTGGCGCCCCTGGAAGAC
>Ga0194119_10010982_pt1 | contig 11807 bp, 6 predicted proteins | sample TA2MahC100mmetaG_FD_148620 | JGI IMG/M metagenome (GOLD analysis project Ga0194119, IMG submission 148620) | Freshwater microbial communities from Lake Tanganyika, Tanzania - TA2015018 Mahale Deep Cast 100m | ecosystem: Environmental > Aquatic > Freshwater > Lake | place: Tanzania: Lake... | reverse complement strand
GGCCTCGTCATTGGCATCTGCAACGGCTTCCAGATCCTCACCGAAAGCCACCTGCTGCCCGGCGCGCTCGTCCGCAACAGCGGTCTCAAGTTCATCTGTAAACCCGTCGAACTGTCCGTCGCGACGGCCAACACGCCCTTTACGAACGCCTATGAAAAGGGCCAGATCGTGACGTTTCCGATCGCCCACGGCGAAGGCCAGTACACCGCCGATCAGGCAACCCTCGACGAACTCGAACGCGAAGACCGCATCGTCTTCCGCTATGTCGATAACCCCAACGGCTCAATGAACTCCATCGCCGGCATCTGCAACCGCGAGCGCAACGTCCTCGGCATGATGCCGCACCCCGAACGCGCCACCGATCCCCTCATGGGCTCCACCGACGGCCTTGGCCTCTTCCGCTCGATGGTCGCCGCCTTCGCTCTCCAGAAACCCCCACCGCCGCCCCGCGGGCGATCCGGGTCCGATTCTCCAAACAATGGACCGCGAGTCGCCCCGCGGTTAGCGGCTCACAAATAATCCATGTCAACGATCACCCCGGAGATACTCACCGCGCACAACGTCACCGCGGATGAGTACGGCAAGATTCTCTCTATCCTCGGCCGCGAGCCCAACCTCACCGAGCTCGGCATCTTCAGCGTCATGTGGAGCGAACACTGCTCCTACAAGAGTTCGCGCGTCCATCTGAAGAAGCTGCCCACCCGCTCCAAGTACGTGCTGCTGGGCCCCGGCGAAAACGCCGGCATCATCGACATCGGCGACGGCATCGGCATCGCCTTCAAGATCGAAAGCCACAACCACCCGAGCTTCATCGAACCCTTTCAAGGCGCGGCCACCGGCGTCGGCGGCATCCTCCGCGACATCTTCACCATGGGCGCGCGGCCCATCGCCGTCATGGATTCGCTGCGTTTCGGTCCGCTCGACGAGCCCCGCAGCCGCCGTATTCTCGAAGGCGTCGTCAGCGGTATCGCCCACTACGGCAACTGCTTCGGCGTGCCCACCGTCGGCGGCGAGTGCGTGTTCGACAAGTCCTACTCCGGCAATCCGCTGGTGAACGTCTTCGCGCTCGGTGTCATCGACAAAGACAAGATCTTTAAAGGCCAGGCGCATGGCGTCGGCAACCCCGTCATCTATGTCGGTGCGAAGACCGGCCGCGATGGCATTCACGGCGCGACCATGGCCTCCGACGAGTTCACCGAGGAGTCCAAACAAAAGCGCCCCAACGTGCAGATGGGCGATCCGTTCCTCGAAAAGCTGCTGCTCGAAGCCTGCCTGGAAGCGATGCATACCGGCGCCGTCGTCGGCATTCAGGACATGGGCGCCGCCGGCCTGACTTGCTCCACCTGCGAGATGGGCAGCCGCGCCGGAACCGGCATCGAAATCGATCTCGGCAAAGTCCCGCAGCGCGAAACCGGCATGAGCCCCTACGAGATCATGCTGTCGGAATCGCAGGAGCGCATGCTGCTCGTCGCCGACAAGGGCCGCGAGAAAGAGATCTTCGACGTGTTCGAAGAGTGGGGACTCGACGCCGCCGAGATCGGCATCGTCACCGATGACGGTGTGCTCCGCGTCCGCAATCACGGCGAGATCGTCGCCGAAATTCCAAACCGCGAACTCGCCGACGAAGCCCCGATCTACAACCGGCCCTTCACCAAACCCGCGCGCAAAGCCCCGATGGAAGCTCCGGCTTACACGGCGGGAGACGCGAAGGACGAGCTGAAGAAGCTTCTCGCCAGCGACAATATCTGCTCCAAGCGCTGGATCTACGAGCAGTACGACTACACCGTTCGCACCAACACCACGCTCGGCCCGGGTTCCGACGCCGCCATCGTCCGCATCAAAGGCACCGAAACCGCCGTAGCCATGGCGCTCGACGGCAACGGCCGCTACTGTTCGCTCGACCCCCGCGAAGGCGCCAAGCTCGGCGTCGCCGAAGCCTGCCGCAACCTCTCCACCGTCGGCGCCGAACCCGTTGCCGCGACCAACAATCTCAACTTCGGCAACCCGCAGCGGCCCGAAATCATGGCTCAGCTGGTCGAAGCCATCGAAGGCATGGCCGACGCCTGCACACACTTCGATACTCCGATCACCGGCGGAAACGTCAGCCTCTATAACGAGACCCTCGGCGAAGGCATCTACCCCACGCCCGTCATGGGCATCGTCGGCCTGATGAAAAACGCCGCGCCCGTGCCCATGCGCTTCCAGAGCGAAGGCAAATCGGTCCTGCTCGTCGGCGGTTACCGCGAAGCATCGAAGGCCCACTTCGGCGGCACGCAGTACGCCGACACCATCGTCGGCTCCACCTGGGGACTACCGCCCGCGCTCGACATGGACTACGAAAAGCGCGTGCATCAGGCCATCCGCGAAATCGTCCGCCCCGGTCTGGTCGAGTCCTCGCACGATCTCTCCGATGGCGGTCTCGCCGTCGCCCTCGCCGAATCGAGCTTCGGCGGCATCGGCGCACGCATCGCGCTGCCTGCCTCTGAAACGCCTGAAATTCAACTATTCCACGAAGCGCCCTCGCGCATTCTTGTATCCACCGCCAACGCCGCCGCCGTCGTCGAAGTCGCAAAAAAGCACAACGTCGACGTTGTCGAAATCGGTGTGACTATCCAAGGACGCGTCGTGGTCGATAAGCTCATCGATGCGACAATAGAAGAGCTGCATGAACCCTGGTCCACGTCCCTGGAGAAACGACTACATGCATGACGGGCACGATGACGTCTTCGACAAACTCCGTGAAGAGTGCGGCGTCTTCGCGATCTACGGACACCCCGAAGCCGCGAACGTAACCTACCTCGGCCTCTATGCTCTGCAACATCGTGGGCAGGAGTCCGCTGGCATCGCCAGCGGCACCGGCCGCGAAATCATTTGCCGCAAGGCGATGGGTCACGTCGCCGATATCTTCAAACCCGAAGTGCTGGCGCAGTTGCCCGGCCACATGGCCATCGGTCACACGCGCTACTCGACGACGGGCGACTCGAAAATGCTCAACGCGCAGCCGTTCAGCGTAACGTGTCACAAAGGGCCGATCGCCGTCGCGCACAACGGCAACATCACCAACGCCGCCGAACTGCGCCGCGATCTCGAAGCCGACGGGTCGATCTTCCAGGCGACATCGGATACCGAAGTCATCCTCCACCTGATGGCCCGCTCGCGCGAACGCACCCTAGCCGGCGCGCTGCGCGAAGCTCTGCTCCAATTGGAAGGGGCTTTTTCATTGGTGCTCGTCGCGGCCGATCAGTTGATCGTCGCGCGCGACCCCCACGGCTTCCGCCCGCTCGCCATGGGCCAGATGGAGTTGAGCGAACACCGCATCGGCTACGTCTTCGCCAGCGAGACCTGCGCGTTCGATCTCATCGGCGCGGTCTATCGCAGCGATGTCGAACCCGGCGAAATGGTCATCGTCGGCCCGCGCGGCGTCACGCGCGAACGGTATGCGCCCAAGCGCGCGCTGGCCCATTGCGTCTTCGAACACGTCTACTTCGCCCGCCCGGATTCATTGGTGTTCGGACGCCCGGTGCAGCAAAGCCGCGAAGCGATGGGCCGTCTGCTCGCCATCGAAAATCCTGTCGATGCCGATGTCGTCGTGCCCGTGCCCGACTCCGGCGTCGCCGCCGCGCTCGGCTACGCGGCCGAAAGCGGAATTCCGTTCCGCCAGGCGCTCATCCGCAACCATTACGTCGGCCGCACGTTCATCGAGCCGTCACAAGCCATTCGCGACTTCGGCGTCAAACTCAAACTCAACCCCGTGCGCCATCTGCTCGAAGGCAAACGCGTTATTTTGGTCGACGATTCCATCGTCCGCGGCACGACGTCGCGCAAAATCGTCCGCATGGTCCGTCAGGCCGGCGCCAAAGAGGTGCACATGCGCATCTCCTGCCCGCCCACGGTTTCGCCGTGTTTCTACGGCGTCGACACCCCCGACAAGCAGCAGCTCATCGCCGCCAACTCGACCATCGACGAGATCCGCCGTTTTGTCGAAGCCGACTCGCTGGGCTACCTATCGCTCGGCGGTCTCGCAGACGCCGTCAACGACCACAACCGCGATTTCTGCAACGCCTGCTACACCGGCGTCTATCCAACCGAGCTTGTGCAGATCGACACGCTCCACACCGAAAAGCCGGACCTCGGCTAGCACCCACTCATGTCCATCGCAGTCTCCGATTCCGCCAGAGCCGTTCCACACTCGCGCATTCGCGAACTCGCCGAGATCGCCATGACCATGGACAACGTGCTGAAGCTCTACTTCGGCGAGTCCAATCTGCCGACGCCGGACTTCATCAAGCGCGCCGCCGACAAAGCGCTGCGCGACGGATTCACGTACTACACCTCCAACGCCGGGCTGCTTTCGACACGCACCGCGCTGGCGAACTACTACCAGCGGCTGCAAGGCGTCGCGCTTGATCCGGCCAGCGAGATCGTCGTCACCAACTCCGGCGTACAAGCGCTGCACGTCGCCATTCGGTGCACCATCAACCCCGGCGACGACGCGTTGGTGCTCACCCCTGCCTGGCCCAACGCCTGCGCCATTTTGAAGATGTACGGCTGTAATCCGATCGAGCTCGCGCAACCGCTCCAGAACAACCGCTACACCGTCGACATCGCGCAGCTCGAAGCCGCGATCACGCCGAAAACAAAGCTGCTGGTCTACACCTCACCGTCGAACCCGCTCGGCTGGGTCGCTACGCGCGAAGAGAAACAGGCGCTGCTCGACTTCGCCCGTAAACACAATCTCTGGCTGCTGGCCGATGAGGTCTACGAGCGTCTGGTCTACAGCGGCGAGACCGCTGTGCCGTCGATTCTGCAACAGGCCACGCGCGACGACGCCGTCATCGTCGCCCAAAGTTTCTCGAAGGCCTGGTGCATGACCGGCTGGCGTCTCGGCTGGTTAATCGCCCGCAAGGATCTGGCCGCGCGCGCCACGCAGTTGAACGAGTTTGTCATCAGTTGCGCGCCCTCGTTTGTGCAACGCACCGGCGAGACCGCGCTCGAATGGGGCGATGAATCGGTGGCTTCACTCGTCGCGATGCTCAAGGGCAACCGCGACTTCTGCCTCGACGCGCTGCGCCAGATGAAGGGCGTCAGCGTGCCCGATCCCGAAGGCGCATTCTATCTGTTCCCGAAGATCGAAGGCCTCACCGATTCCTTCGATTTCTGCAAACGGCTGTTGCTCGAAACAAGCGTCGGCCTTGCGCCCGGCGTTGCTTTCGGCGCGGGCGGCGAAGGACGTGTGCGGCTCTGCTACGCCGTCGAACGGCCGATTCTCGAGCAGGCGATGGAGAGGCTTTCGCGCTTCCTGTAGTCCCAATGCCAGCCGATCCGCAATACCTTCTGCGCAAGTATCAGGGCCTTTTTCCACCGTGGGCGCGGCAAAAGGGACTTGACATTTTGCGGCAGAATCTGCTCGAAACACCGCGGCAGGAAAACGGCCTCTATCGCGCGTTCGCGCACGGCACCGCGACTTACGAAGTCGTCGCCGGCGAGCAGTTCCTCGATTGTGAATGTCCCTTCTTCCGCGAGAACGGCTTCTGCAAACACACCTGGGCGCTGTTGACCGCGATCAATCAGGCGCCGCAAGGGAAAGCGGAAGCGACGAAGTTCGTTCCGACGCGCCGCGCCAACTGGCACGATCTGCTGCACTCGGCGCGCCTCGACGAAGAAGGCCACGCCGCGTATCGCGAAAACTCGGCCTTCGCCGAGCACATCATCTACCGTCTCGCCATCCCGCCGACGTCGATCCACGCCTCCATCGAGCTCGACCTCTACTACCAGGACCGCAAGCGGAACGGTCAACTCTCAACGCCGAAGCAGCTCCGCCTCATTCGTTCCGATGTCGGCCGCCTCGCTGACGAAACCGATCGCGCGGTGCTTTCCGAAATGCTCCTGGTGCTGCCTGAGCACGCCTCGTGGAGTTCGTTCTACATGAACGACAATATCCGGAACACGTACCATCTCGCGGGAGAGCGGCTGCCGGAGATTCTGAAAACTCTCGCGCCGACGCACCGCCTCGTTGTCGGTCCGCAGTATCAGAAGGAGTCCTGGCGAGAAGTCGAGTGGTCTGAGGCGAAGTGGAAAGTGCAAGCCAAGGCGGAACTCGCCGATGAAGATTGGATCGAGGTCGGCTTCACCGTCACCAACGGCGAGGACGTGGTCGATCTCAAGAAAACGTATTTCATCGATGGCCGGCTGGTGCTCTTCGATGGGCACAAGATTGGCGAGCTCGAATCGCCCGCCACCGCGGCCTGGCTGCGCTACGCCGTCAACGGCGAGAAGATGAATGTTCCGCGCGCCGAATGGCCGCACGTCTTCGCGTTGATGAGCGGCATGCGCCGCCCGCCGCTGTGGGATCTGCCGAAAAAGCTCAAGCCCAACGAGGTCCGTGGCACGCCGAAAATCCGTCTGCGCCTGAAGATGGACGCACACGTCAACTCGGCCGAAGGCACGCTGACGTTTCTCTACGACGACGCGCCCCGTGTCGTCGAAACCGCCGACTACGACGGCGACTTCGCGCTCGCCGAAGACGCTTCCGAAATGATCGTCTTCGATCGGCCCACGCACGACGCGGCTCGGCTCGCACTGCGGCAGTTGAACTTCACGCCCGCCCGCCACGCTGAAGAAGACCGCCGCGTGTGGCAGATTCCGTTCCACCGCTTCGTGCCCGCCGTGCATGCGCTCGTTGAAAAAGGTTGGGAAGTTCTCGCCGAAGGCAAGCCGATCCGCAACATGACTTGGTCGAAGGTCAACGTTTCAAGCGGCATCGACTGGTTCGAGCTGCGCGCCACCGCCGGCTTCGACGAGCAGGAGATCGACCTGCCCGCGCTGCTCGCCGCGCTGCGTGAAAAGTCGCGCTACATCAAACTCGGCGACGGTAGCATCGGCCTGTTGCCCGAGGAGTGGATTCGGCGCTACGCGCCCATCGAGGCCGTCGGCAAGGAGGTCGACGGCGCCTATCGGTTCAAGTTGCCGCAGGCGGCGATCCTCGACGCGCTGCTCGAAGAGAAGGAAAACGTGTCGACCGACGCCGCCTTCGAGAAGGCGCGCACGCGCCTGCGCGGCGCGCATGGACTCGCGCCGGCGCCGCAACCCAAAGGCTTCAAGGGCGAGATGCGGCCCTATCAGTTGGAAGGCCTCGCGTGGCTGCTGTTTCTCGAAGAGTCCGGTCTCGGCGGTTGTTTGGCCGACGACATGGGCGTGGGCAAGACGATTCAAATGCTCGCGCTGCTCGAACTGCATCGCCTGCTTCGAAAGGCCGGCGAGGAGCTGCCGCCCGATCTCGTCGTTGTGCCGAAATCGCTCATGTTCAACTGGACCGCCGAGGCCAAGCGCTTCACGCCGAAGCTCAAGCTGCTTGACTTCACCGGCACGACGCGCAGCAAAGACGACATTCCAAAACACGACGTCATCCTCACAACCTACGGCACGCTGCGCCGCGACATCGTCGAGCTGAAGGACGTTCCGTTCACAACGGTTGTGCTCGACGAAGCGCAGGCGATCAAGAACGCGGCGTCGGATTCCGCCAAAGCCACGCGGCTGCTGAGCGGCAAACACAACGTCGTCATGACCGGCACGCCGGTCGAGAATCATCTGGGCGAGTTGTGGAGCTTGTTCGCGTTCCTGAATCCAGGTTTGCTCGGCGCGACGATGTTGTCGAAAACCGGCGGCTTGATGGATCCCGAATCGCGCGACTGGCTGCGGAAGGCGCTACGCCCGCTGATTCTGCGGCGCACCAAGCAACAAGTGGCGAGCGACTTGCCCGACCGCACCGAGCAGGTCTTGTACTGCGAACTCGAGCCGTCGCAGCGGAAGCTCTACACGGCGATTCTCTCGAAGGTGCGCAAGGATCTCGACAAGAAGATCAAGGAGTCGGGCTTCAACAAGTCGAAGATTCACGTACTCGAAGCGTTGTTGCGGTTGCGTCAGGTCGCGTGCCATCCGAAGCTGGTCGACGAGAAGTCCGAAGACGTCTCGGCAAAGTTCGACACGCTGATCGAACACCTCGATGAAATCGTGCAGGAGGGCCACAAGGCGCTGGTGTTCTCGCAGTTTACGAGTCTGCTGGCGTTGTTGAAGCCCAAGCTTGATGCGGCCGGGATGAAGTACGAGTATCTCGATGGACAAACATCCGACCGCAGAACCCCGGTCGAGCACTTCCAGTCCGATCCCGACTGCCCGCTGTTCCTGCTGAGCTTGAAGGCCGGCGGCACAGGCTTGAATCTGACCGCGGCCGATTACGTCTTCCTGCTCGACCCGTGGTGGAACCCGGCTGTCGAAGCGCAGGCCATCGACCGCACACACCGCATCGGCCAGACGCGCCCCGTGTTCGCCTACCGTATCGTCGCGCGCGACACGATTGAAGAGCGGATTCTCGAACTGCAGCAGTCCAAGCGCGATCTGGCCGAAGCGATCCTTGGCCAGGACAACTCCGTCATCGGCAACCTGCGCGCCGAGGATCTGGATTACTTGTTGTCGTAGGAATGGCGACCGGACGCCCCGCGTGCGGTGCGTCAGAGCACCTTGCCGCCATACAAATCCCGCCGCAGGTTGTCGATGATCGGACCTACCTCCTCGCCGGCGCGTCCACAACGGACGAGCCCTAGCCGGACCATCTCCAACCCTCCTTCGAACTCCGGTTGCACGGCCGTCACGCCGAGTTCCTGCAGCCGCCGCAGGTGATTGGCCCTCGTGCAACGGGCGACCAGAACGAGTTCCGGATTCAGCCGCCGGCTGCATTCAACCGCAAGTTCGACGGTGCTCTGATCGGGCATGGTCAACAGCAGCATTTGCGCCTCCTGCGCGTGCGCGGCCCGCAAAATTTCCTCGCGGGCGATGTCGCCCCAGAGCCCGGCGAATCCGTCCTCGCGCACATCGCCAATCAGCGCGTAGCTCGACTCGATGACTATGCACTCGATCCCGGCCTCGCGCAACGCCTTCGCAACGGCGCGGCCCGTCCGCCCATAGCCCGCCACGACGACGTGGTTCGCCATCTGCGGCGCCGGCGCTTCCGGCGCCGGTACTTGCGTTTCATCGTCGCCCCGGCGAGCGCGCCACCACCGGCCAAGCGGCAGCGCCGCCGGCGACACCAGCGGTGACAGCGCCATCGTCACCACGGTGGCCGTCAAAATCAGATCGTAAACCGGCTTCGAGATAAAGTTACCGCTCAGACCCGTGCGCGCCAGCACAAACGAGAACTCGCCAATCTGCGACAGCCCCAGCCCGATGATCCACGGGGCGTGAAACCTGTAGCCGAAGCCGCGTGCGATCACCCCGGCCACGAGCGACTTACCGGCGATGATTACGGCAGTCATCGCCAGGATGAGAGGTACGTTGCGAATCGCATAAGAGGGGTCGAACAGCATGCCGACGGTGACGAAGAAGAGCAGCCCGAAGATGTCCCGCAGCGGTACCACGTCGCTGAGCGCCTGATGGCTGAAATCCGACTCGCTAAGGATCAGTCCGGCCACGAACGCGCCGAGCGCGAATGCAAAACCGGCCGCGTGCATCGCCGCTCCGATTCCAATTCCTACCGCGACCACTGCGACCAGAAACAGCTCGTGCGTGCCCCAGGCGAGAATGCGGCGGAACAGCGGCGGCAGCAACCGCGTGCCGGCGAAGTACACCCCGGCCAGCAAAACGGCGGCTAGCGCCAGCGCGCTCAGCACGCGCCAAGCCAGGTCTTCCGCTCTGCCTAGCTGCGGAAGAATGATCAGCATCGGAATGACAGCCAGATCCTGCACAAGCAGCAGTCCGATCATCACGCGGCTGGCAAGAGTCGACGACACTCCGCCGGCGGCGAGTATCTTCAACACGACCATAGTGCTTGAGACGGAGATCATCGCACCAATCCAAAGCGCTTCGATCCAGCCCGACCCCAGTGCAAATACCGATGCGCCCGCCGCCACCGCCATCGTTCCCAGAATTTGGATCGGCCCGCCGATCAACGCAACGCGCCGCACGGCGCGCAGGTCACGGAAGGAGATTTCCAGGCCGATCGAGAACAGCAACAAGGCAACGCCGATCTCGGCCAATGTTTCAACGTCTTTGATTTGGACAACCGTCGGACCGGCCGTGTGCGGCCCGACGAAAACCCCGGCGGCTACATAACCAACCAGCAAGGGCATGCGCAGGAAACGCGCCAGCATCCCACCGATAAGGCCGGCAACAACAATCAGAACAAAATCGGCGGCGATGCCCATGACTGATTTTAGAGTGAAACCCGCGCGAGGCGTATACTCGAATCATGATGGTCGTTGAAGAAGCTGTCATGCCCGCCACACTGACCATTCCGGATCTCACCGAAGCCCGATGGCAAGAGATCTGCGAAGAGTATTCGGATTATCGAATCGAATACACCAGTGAGGGGGAGCTCTTAATCATGGCACCGACGGATATGGGTACCGGCGCGCGAAACATGATCGTCGCCGAGCAGTTGTCGGCGTGGTCGCGAATGAAGTCGAAGGGCGTCGCGACCGACTCCAGTACCGGGTTCGTGTTGCCGAGCGGCGCGCGGCGGTCACCCGACGCTGCTTGGATGACACGCGCACGGTTCGGTAAGAGGCCCGCCTGCCCGGAGTTTGTGATCGAAATCTTGTCGCCCTCCGATCGCCGCCGGAAGATCCACGAGAAAATGCTCGAGTGGCTCGCCAACGGCGCACCGGAGGAGACTCGTGCAGCCTTTGCGAAATCGGCGTTAACCGCCGTTACCGCGCGAAATGCGCCCATGGGTTATTTGGTTCTTCGGGTGGCGGCAATTCGATTCGGCTCCGGCTGCTTGGTGTAAAGCCAAATTCCTTGCACCACGCTATAAGGTGATCCCGGTACTGGCGTGCCAACTGACAAGCAGGGTTCTTCACTTTGCCGCGTCCCCCTCCACCCTCCACCAGGACACCGCGCGCGGCTACGTCGGCTTCACATTCCCGAAGACGGATCCAGCAGGTTAAGTAGTCAATCAGCGCTGTTTCGTCCAAAGCGTCTAGGGCTGTCCGTTCCCGGAGAAGGCCCGTCACTCGCCGCCATTCCTGTTCGGCTTCCGGTGAGAGTTCCGGTGGCATCTTCGGTTCCGCCACTGTACGGCTGCGAATAGAACGTTGAGAGCCTATACGCTTGCGTTTGGCCATTTTGTTCTTCCTTTCCTCAAAAATTTGGTCTTCATGCCTCGGGCATGAATAGGTCTATCAGACGGTGCAACGAATGAGGTTGCCAGAGATTTCACCCACCCCTCCCCCCTCATGCCGCGCCGCCCGCCGTCGCGATCCCGCATTGCGTGGGTTCTGTCGCCCAAGTTGGCCCGTCAGGGTTCTACAGACTACCCACCATTACTATAGCGTATCGATTTATCATGCAGTTACGGCCACAAGCGCGAAGCCATAGCAAACGTGAGCAATGAGTAGCTGTGACGCGAAACGGGCGGTTACGTCACAATCCACGTCACACGGAATCGTTCCGTCGAAAGCGGTGCACTATCGCCAGTAGTGCAAGCGCGGCCTCGGCCGTCATTTCATACGGGCCAGGCTTCAAGTACGCCGCTGTGTAGTAGCCTTCCGCATTGGTGACAGCGGTTGCTTCGACGCCGGTCGAGGTGTTCCGGAAGGCGATCGCGACACCCCGTATGGTCCGAAAATCCGGTCTGCTTGAATCTTCAGGGGCTGCGGAGCTTTGCAGGCTCGCGATAATGGACTCAAAGGATGCAGAGAGCCCTGGACCCATTCCGGTTTTTACTGATCGCCGTCGCCGGCTGGATGAACCAGCATCAACTGCTCGTCATTGACTATTTGCGCGAGGAGAATCGCATTCTGCGAGAACAACTC
>Ga0194119_10010976_pt1 | contig 11810 bp, 5 predicted proteins | sample TA2MahC100mmetaG_FD_148620 | JGI IMG/M metagenome (GOLD analysis project Ga0194119, IMG submission 148620) | Freshwater microbial communities from Lake Tanganyika, Tanzania - TA2015018 Mahale Deep Cast 100m | ecosystem: Environmental > Aquatic > Freshwater > Lake | place: Tanzania: Lake... | reverse complement strand
TGCCGCCGTCGGCAACGGGACGCATTTTGCTGATCAGATGCAGCAGAAACAGCAAGCTGCCATCGCTCACACGCGGCAAACCCGCGCCGAAACGACCTGCATAGCCACGCTGTTCATGTTCTCGGCGAACTTCTGCTTCTACCTTCTTCCACTCCACTCCAAAAGGCGGATTGCTCAGCATGTAGTCAAACTGCTTGCCACTATGCCCGTCTGTACTCAGAGTGTTGCCGTAAATGATGCTGTCAATGTCCTGTCCTTTTATCAGCATGTCCGCTTTGCAGATGGCGTAGCTTTCGGCGTTCAGTTCCTGTCCATACATCACCAAGCGTGCCTGCGGATTCAGCTGTGCCAAGTGTTCTTCTGCAATGCTCAGCATGCCGCCGGTGCCAGCGGTGGGGTCATACAGCGTGCGAACAATGCCGGGCTTGCTGAGCACTTCGTCGTCCGCACAGAACAGCAAGCTCACCATCAGCCTAATTACCTCGCGGGGAGTAAAATGTTCGCCAGCTGTTTCGTTGCTGAGTTCCGCAAACTTGCGAATCAGTTCTTCAAACACCCCGCCCATGTCTGCGTTGCTGACAGCATTGGGGTGCAAGTCAACCGCAGCGAACTTCTGCACGATTTGATACAGCAGATTGGCGCTCGCCAGCTTTTCCACAGTCTGCACAAATTCGTAGCGTTCAAAAATATCACGCACATTTTCGCTGAACGCTTCCACGTACTTCTGTGTGTTGGCGCGAATGTTGCTGCTGTCGTCCAGCAATCGCTGCAAGTCCAGCGGTGATGTGTTGTAGAAGCCCATTCCCGCCACGCGAGTCAGAAAGGGTGCTACTGGCAGATTCAGCTTGCGCTTGCTCTCCCATTCAGCCAGCACCGCAGCTTTGGTGGGTTCCAGTACGCAGTCCAAGCGTCTAAGCACGGTGAACGGCAGAATCACTTTGCCGTAGTCGCTCTGCCTGTAATCGCCGCGCAGCAAGTCTGCCACGCTCCAAATAAACGCACTGAGGTTTTGGTCCGGCATGGACATTGATTTTATCTCAGCAACGGCATGGGCTGGATTTTGGTGGTTTTGATGGCAGGGTGCGGTGCTGGGGCGGGCGAGCAGGGTGGATGCTGCTTTTACTGGCTAACAGCTTGCGTGTCACACGTTGCTGTCACACGTTGTGATTCTAACACTCGTAACCTATTGAAGGCAAGATAGTTGCAGACAGCAGCGCCACACTCAAAATCCCGCGACCTTCACTGGTCATGTGGGTTCGACCCCCACCTCCAGCACCAGAATTCGTTTCGCGGCTGCCCACATAAGAAGCGGGTCTCTCCGAGATCTCAAGTCTGTGCCTATGGGGCCTCAAATGCCCTTCGCTCGCTGGTTAGAGCCTGGCAGGGTGTTTCCACCGGCTCTCGATGCTCGGAGATGAGCCTGCTCTTCGGTCGTGCACCCGGTTCACGCCTGGCTGGCGCTGCGCAAGGCGCCTCGCTCCCTTTTTCCGCTAGCGCAAGGCCGAGGGCCGATGCGCCGTTCACGAGGCGAAAGCGGGGAACGGATTATCATGGGGAACACACCATGAGCATCGTGAGCGCTCGTGAATTGGCCAGCCGTCTCCGGAACCGCGAAGTCTCCGCGGTCGAGGTGGTGCGTGAACATCTGGCCATCATTGAGCGCCGAAACCCCGAGTTGAACGCCATTGTCACCTTGACGGCGGAGAACGCACTGGCCAAGGCACGCGAGGCTGACGCCGCGGCCGCACGAGGCGAGTTCCTCGGGCCGCTGCACGGCGTGCCGGTGGCTCACAAGGACTTGCAGGAGACAAAGGGTGTCCGCACCACCTACGGGTCGCCCTTGTTCGCCGATTACGTGCCTGATTTCGATACGGAGACCGTCCGCCGCATTGGTGCGGCCGGCGCGATTTCGCTCGGAAAGACGAACACGCCGGAATTCGGAGCGGGCTCGCAGACATTCAACCCTGTGTTCGGAAAAACCAGGAATCCATACGACACCTCCCTGACCTGCGGCGGGTCCAGCGGCGGTGCGGCCGTGGCGTTGGCCACCGGAATGGTCGCACTGGCCGATGGGAGCGATACGGGAGGGTCTCTGCGAAATCCCGCGTCGTTCTGCAGCGTCTTCGGCCTGCGGCCTACTCCCGGGCTGGTCCCGGTAGCGTTTGAAAGTCCTTTGACGGTGGACGGTCCAATGGCGCGCTCGGCAGCGGACGCTTCGCTCCTGTTTGAGGCCATCGCGGATCTTCCAGGACACAGTGAATTGGACCGTGACTTTCGGGGGACCCGCATTGCCTGGTGCGGCGAGATGGCGGATGTTCCCTTCGACCCGCGAGTCCTTGCCGCCGTGGAGGTGGCCCGGCCGCGCCTGCAGCGATTGGGCTGTGTGGTCGAAGAGGCGCAGCCCGATTTCAGCGGGGCCGACGCTGCGTTCCGCGTTTTGCGCGCTCGCGAATTTCACGCGCGCCACGCATCGAAGCAACCCAGGAACCGGATAAAGGAGACGGTAGTCAAGGAGATCGAACGCGGCGAGCGGTTGACGGCAGAGGAGATCCAATCCGCTCTTGAGGCGCGGCGCGTATTGATGGAACGAATGCGGCAGTTCTTCGATTCCTACGACTTCTTCGTCCTGCCCACCGTGCAGGTCTTGCCCTTCGACATCGACCAGCCCTATGTGACCGAAATCAATGGCCAGCCGATGCAGGGGTACATCGACTGGATGAAGTCCTGCTATTACGTCACGATGCTGGGCGGCCCGGCCGCTTCGGTGCCGTGTGGTTTTTCACCGGAAGGGTTGCCCGCCGGCTTGCAGATCGCCGCCGCGCCCGGCCGCGACTGGGACGTGCTTCAGCTTGCCCACGGTTTTGAGCTGACCGCATGATTTGCCCCAAATGCCAGGTACTGGTCCTCGACGGCCACGCTTTCTGCGGCAAGTGCGGCCGCGCCATTTCCAACGACGCCGCTACGGTTACAGTCACAACGCCGCGAACGGCGGTGACGGCGCCATCGGCCTCCACTGTTGACGAAGGCCGCTTCCCGCCTGGGACCCTTCTGAATCAGCGGTATCGTGTCATCGACATCGTCGGTGTCGGCGGCATGGGCGAGGTATACCGGGCCAACGACCTGATTCTCGGTCAGCCCGTGGCCCTGAAGTTCCTGCCGTCCGGAATGGCCCGCGACGAATCGGCGCTGACCCGTTTTCGCAACGAGGTCCGCACGGCGCGCCAGGTTTCGCATCCCAACGTTTGCCGCGTCTACGATCTCGGCGAAGTGGATGGTGCGCCCTATCTGTCGATGGAGTATATCGACGGCGAAGACCTTTCGACGCTGATCAAACGGATCGGCCGCCTGCCGGCGGACAAGGGCGTGGAATTCGCCCGTCAACTGTGCGCCGGCCTGGCCGCGGCGCACGACAAAGGCGTTCTGCACCGGGACCTGAAGCCCTCAAACATTCTCATCAGCAGCAAGGGCCACCTCGCGATTACCGACTTCGGCTTGGCCGGCCTGGCCGAGCACGTCCAGACCGACGCACGCAGCGGCACGCCAGCCTACATGGCGCCGGAGCAGATATCGGGCCTGGAAGTGACTTCGCGCAGCGATATCTACTCGTTGGGTCTGGTGCTGTTTGAGATGTTCAGCGGTAAGCGGGCGCACACGGCTGCGACACGCGCCGAGTTGCAACTGATGAAGGAGACGCCGCTCGCTACCGCGATGGCGGAGATCGTCAAGGATTTGGACCCGGCCATCGAGCGGGTCATCGAACGATGCCTGCAGCCGGAACCGCTGAGGCGTCCCGCCTCCGCGCTGGCCGTTTCCGCCGCGCTGCCGGGCGGTGATCCGCTGGCGGCCGCGCTGGCGGCGGGTGAGACGCCGTCGCCGGAGATGGTGGCCAATTCGGGCGATAAGAATGCGATCTCGCCGCGCAAGGCGCTGTTGTTCGTTGGCCTGGCTGTTGCCGGTTGGATCGGCGTCGCCTATTTCAACAGCCACCTCTCGCTGCTGGACAAGATCCCATTTGACCAGCCTCGCGACGCGCTGGCGCAGAAAGCGAAGGAGGTGCTCGTTCAGCTCGGCTACGATGCCAAACCGGCCGATACCGCCTACGGCTTTAGCCGGGACGAAGCCTACATTGGCCGCCTGTCCGCCGAGTTTGGCGGCAAGGCATGGGACCACCTCTCCCATACGCGGCCGTCTCCGGTTTACTTCTGGTACCGGGGGTCGCCGGAAATCCTTTGGCCGACGGCGCCTAGCCGGGTTTTCGTTCGCGAATTTGAACCACCGGTTACGACACCCGGAATGACTCGCGTGGTGCTGGATCCGGAAGGCCGGCTGCGCGCCCTGCAGGTTCTGCCACAACCCGGCGGCGAAGGCGCATTCGAACCTTTTGACTGGAATCGCCTGCTCCGCCTGGCCGAGATAGACCCGGCCAAGTTCACGCCCGCTCCGCCTGCCGCGCTGCCGCTTGTCACATTCGACCAGCGTGCGTCCTGGAAGGGCCGCATCTCCGACATGATCCCGCACGACTTTCGTGTGGAGGCCGCGGCCTACCGCGGCAAGCCGGTCTACTTCAACGTCTTCATCGATTGGGGCGCTACTCCGGCCGCTGCCGGTGGTGCGGTTCTAAATGTGCGCGTATTTCTGCAGTTTGGATTGATTGGATCTCTGTTGCTCTTCACGTTTACCCAGGCCTATAAGAACTTCAAGAACGGCCGCGGTGACCGTATCGGGGCCTACCGGCTCGCGCTTTTCGTCGCGGCGAGCGCGCTCACGGCTCTGATGCTTCAGGCCCGGTATGCCAGCATCGACCGTGTCGTCAACAACGGAATCATGCATTGGCTGGCCTACGCGATCTTCGACGGGGTCCTGTTCGGGGCGATGTATCTCGCACTGGAACCGCCGATTCGCCGCCGGTGGCCGGATCTCCTGGTGGGCTGGACCCGCGCCGTTTCCGGGCAGTTTCGCGACCCATTGCTCGGCAGGCACGTTCTGTACGGAATGGCCGCTTCGGCGGCCAGCGTGCTGCTGGGCATTGGTATGGAAATTTTTGAGAAATCGTTCCGCCTGAATCCCGTGACGGGAGACTTGGATGTCTTCAACGGAGTACGGTTCCAGCTTGGCGCGTTCATTGCGGTGATTACAAACTCGTTCACGACTACGACATTGCTCCTGTTCCTGGTTGTAGGTCTTACGCTTCTCCTTCGGCGGCTGTGGCTGGGTGCGTTGGCGGCGGCCGTGCTCATCGCGCTGATCAACAGCCTTGGCGCGCCCAATCCCTGGCTACGGTTACTCGTTGCATTTCTTGGCAACGGCATCGCGATCGTATTGCTGCTCCGCTTCGGATACCTGGCCGCCAGCATCGTAGTGGCCGTGGGATGGGTGTTCGAAAATTTCCCTCCGGATTTGAACTGGAACGCCTGGTACGCCGATACGCGCGCGATTAGCACGCTCTTCTTCGCGGGCCTGCTCGGCTATGGATACTTTACGGCCACGCGGGGGTACCGCGAAACGAAGCCCGGCGAGGATTTATGATGGAGGACGAATGATTTCCCGCCGCACACTCCTTGCCGCCGCAGTCCCCGCGGCGCTGCAGGCCCGAAAGTTCAAAACCATCGGTTGTCAGCTCTATACGCTGCGTTCTGTCATCGACGCGCAGCCGGGGGCGATTTTAGGCCAATTGCAGGAAGCCGGTTATACCGAGGTGGAAGCTGTTCGCGCCAATCTCGCGAAGATCTGGGACGCTTTGAGGGCCACCAAGCTCAAGCCGGTGAGCCTGCATATCGACACGCCGTACTTCACCACGCAACTGGACAAGCTGGAGCCGGCGCTGGACGATGCCAAGTCCATGGGTTTCCGTTATGTGGTGTGCCCGTATATCGCGCCTCAGGATCGGGGCGGCGTGGATGTGATCAAGAGACTCGCCGATACGTTGAACAAAGCGGGCGAGAAGTGCCGGGCCGCAGGCACGTTTCTCTGCTATCACAATCACGCCTTCGAATTCGAGCCCGTGCCAGGTGGAGGCAAAACGTTGCTGGATGTGCTTATGGAGTCGACCAGCGCAAGCCTGGTCGGCCTGGAACTCGACATCATGTGGTCCGCCGTGGCCGGTGTCGACGCCGTGGACGTGCTGCGCAGGTACAAGGGCCGCGTTCCGTTGCTTCATGTGAAGGATCTGGCGCCGAACATCGAAAAACGATACAACGAAAAGGTCCCGCGAGAGGCTTTTAAGGAAGCGGGCAACGGAATTCTAAAGCTGCCGGAGATCTTGAAGGCGGCCCGGGAAAATGGCACGAAACATTTTTTCGTCGAACAGGATCAGACTCCAGGCGATCCGATGGCCAGCCTGAAGCAGAGCATCTCCTACCTGAAGAAGCTCGACTTGTAGCCAGCTCTTACAATTCACCGCCTTTCCGATAAGGCGGGATGAGGCCTATTGCGACAAATTGGTCACATCCTGGCGCTGGTAGCGCTGCCGCTGTCGAACGAGCTTATCGCCGGTACGCCTCATTCGGTCAGTCTCCGATCCCTTCTGTCGGTCTCCGAGGAGTGGCGCTGGGCCGAACTGGGCGTCTCCAGCGGACTGCCATCGGCCCGCGTTCGCTCGCTGGTGATCGATCGCGCGGGAGTTCTTTGGGTAGGCACGGATCAGGGGCTGGTGTGGTACGACGGCTACCAATTCGTCCCCGCGGTCCTAACTGGCGGAGAGACGCAACGCGTGGACGTCCGGCAGGTAATCGGGCTGACCAGCGGATTGGTGGCAGCGTTGGTGGACAGGGAGGTCTGGATTGGGGGACAGGCGGGCTTCACTCGCTTTGCCATTTCCCAGGTACGGTCTTCCTATATCCAGATTGCACCGCTCGAAGACGGCGGGGTCTATGTTCTGGGCGGGCAGGATCGCTACGTCTATTCCGATGGGACGCTAAAACGGGACGAGGCTGTGCCGTGGAATCCAAAAGTGTTGGCTACCGTCTTCCCGGACCGGGACGGCCGGCCCTGGTTGTCGTCCGATGGAAGCATTTTCCGCCGGATCCGGGGCGAATGGCGTAAGGAGTATGGCCGAAGCGGCCACCTCACGCTAAGTTGGTTCCTGGAAAACGGCAGCGTCGCGATTGGAGCGGTTCGATTTTCCGATGAGGGCGCCGGCTTGATCGATGGGCAAGCGCTGGACCTCTCGACACTCCGCATTGTGACAGCGGACCGGCCGCGCGCCATGGCTCTCCACGAAAACGGCGAGGCCATCGCAGCGTTTGAATCCGGGAGCGTCATGCTCCGGCTGGCTGGCAAGTGGCGACCCGTTCCGGAGGGCTTTAGCGCCGGACTCATACGCAGCGCCACAGCTTTCGCATTCGACCCCTCCGGCGATCTCTGGGTTGGCTCGAACCGGGGACTCACTCTGTACCGGAACGCCTCCCAGCCTCTGCGTCAGCGGATGCACGCCGCGGGAGACGAACGAAATCTGGTTCACGACCTGGTTCACCGTTCGAACGGCGAGCTCTGGATGGCGACAGCGGGCGGTCTGGAGATTCAACGCGCCGGCGGAGCTTGGGAGTCCGTCCGGTCCGCATCCGGCGTTCCGCTGCGAGAGCTCACCGGCATTGCCGAGGACGGGTCCGGCCACATTTGGCTGACGAGTGGAGCATCATTTGGAGGCGCGCTGCGATTCGACGGCGCCGAATGGCGCCGCTTTGGCCGGAGGGAAGGCCTGACGGATCTGCCGATTCATCGCGTACGGCGAGACGCGGCCGGCAACCTATGGCTGTTGGCCACCTCACCTCTTTACCGCGGACGGCCTGCGGAAGCAGGGGCGTATCGTTGGACTGGTTCCGCCTTTGAACATTGGGCTACGCCGCCGGCCGGCGATCCGCTCGGAGCTTCCGGTGTAGCGCGGACGCCGGACGGCGCCATCTGGTTCGCCACCACCGGCGGCGTTTGGCGATGGCAGGAAGGGCGGGCGGAGTCCTACAGCGGGAACGATGGCCTAATGTCGAACCGCGTATTCGATGTTGCCGCCGCCCCGAACGGCGACATTTGGGTCTGCTATCAGCGCTCCGGCGGAGTTACGCGCTTGCGGCGCCGATCCCCCGGAGTCGCCGAAGTGACTAACTTCGATGAGTCCGGTGGCCTTCCGTCGCCGGAGGTCTGGTCCGTGGCGGTCGATCCAAAGGGCAGCGTGTGGGCCACCACCGTGCGCGGTATCGCCGTTAAGGCCGGAGGTCCCTGGGTGCCCGCGGGCCTTGGCACTGGGGTGGACGAGGCTCAGACCTGGCCAATACTGGTTGAGAAAGACGACATCTGGATTGGCAGCATCGGGCAAGGGCTTCTCCGGCTCGGCCGCAAAGACCGCGAGGCGGGCGCCCCCCGCGTCCGGTTCCTTAACGCGCAATTCGGCGGCAAACTCTGGACCGTGGAGTGGCGTGCGCTGACCCAATACGCGGCGCTTCGGCCAAACGACATTCCCACGCGCTTCCGGGTCGACGGCGGAGAATGGTCCGAATGGTCCCGCGTGCGGTCGGTCTCGTTTTCCGAAAGCGAATCGGGCACTCATTCGGTCGAGGTGCAGGCTGCGGGCCCGCTTGGCGATGTGGTCGAGCGGCCGGAGTTTTATTCTTTCGAAATTCCGCATCCGTTCTTCCGCCGGCCGATTGTCCAGATTCTTGCCGGGCTGGCCCTAGCCGTGCTGGCGGTGGCCGTATTCCTTGGGGTTCGGGGCCGAGTCCGGTATACGCGGGAGCTGGAGGCGGCCAAAACGCGAGCCGAGGAGGGTGCGCGGGCCAGGAGCGCTTTTCTCGCCGTCATGAGTCATGAAATCCGTACACCGATGAACGGCGTGTTGGGCATGACCGGCCTTATGCTCGATACACGCCTCGACGAACGCCAGCGCGGCTACATGGGCACCATTCGCGATTCGGCGGAAGGACTGCTGGGCGTCATCAACGACATACTCGATTTCTCGAAGATCGAGTCCGGAACATTCTCCATCAACCCGGCACCGTTCGATCTGGCCCAAACCTGTAATCAGGTGGCGGCGTTGCTGGCGCCGCGGGCAGCCGAGAAGGGGCTGCAGCTCATACTGGACTACCGCCCGCTGGCGGCCCGCGAACTGACCGGCGACCAGAATCGCATTCGGCAGATCCTGTTGAATCTGGTGGGCAACGCGATCAAGTTCACCGAAAGGGGCTTTGCGCGGGTTGTGGTGGACTCCGAGTCCGGCGGAATCCGTATCTGCGTCGAGGATTCGGGCATCGGAATCGACGCGAGCAACATTCCCCTCCTGTTCCGCGAATTCAGCCAGGTGGAGAGCTCCGCGGCGCGGCGGTTCGGTGGAACCGGACTTGGTTTGGCTATTTCCCGAAAGCTGGCCTTACACATGGGTGGCGACATTCACGTGGAGAGTAAACCGGGCGAGGGATCCACATTTACGTGCGAATTGCCGCTAGTTGCCGTCCGCCCACCCGCACCTCCTGAACCGTTAGAAGGCCGCTGCCTGATCGTCCATCCGGACGCGCTCGTTCGAGAGACCATCGCCGTGTTTTGCCGGGAGGCCGGGATGCCGGCCGACTGTTTCGCCCCGCCGGACATCCTGCCACGGGAGGGGTACCGGGCCGCTTTCGCGGCTGAAAGTTTTTCTAGCCAGATCGCCGCCCTGAGCGCGGTTGTGATACCCATCGCTCCCGGAGACCTTCTCTCGCGATGCAAAGTGATCCTGGATGTCCGGAATGGCACGCCCGCCCGATCCGATGGTGAGTTGCCGAGGACGGCTGAGTTTTCCGGCCGCGTGCTGGCCGTCGAAGACAACCTGACCAACCAACGTGTCATCTCGCTGATGCTCTCGAAACTCGGCTGCTCGGTTTCCGTCGCCTCCAACGGACAGGCGGCGCTGCAGTTCTGCGAGACCGAGCGGTTCGACCTGATTCTGATGGACGTTCAAATGCCCGAGATGGACGGGTTGGAGGCCACGACCAGACTTCGTTTTTTCAACGACTGGCGCGCAGAGGTACCGATTGTGGCGTTGACCGCCAACGTTCTGGAAGAAGATCGTGACCGCTGCACGGCCGCCGGCATGAGCGGCCATCTAGCCAAGCCGGTGCGTCAGGAGGATCTGTTGAACGTCCTGGGCCGGTACCTTACGCCAACATCGGCGTTCCCCAGCGTGTCCGATACACGCGCTTAACCAGTAGATTCGCGCCGGCATCGCACAGAATACTCTCACTCTCCAGTCCAACACGACGTTGCCGCCGGTTCGCGAGATGATGTTCGCCGGATGGCAATGCAGAGCCGAGCAGTGATCCGCCAAGATGTCGCAGGCCGGCATTTGGCGCGATTTCACGCAGTCCGCGAAGTTCCTCAGGTGCCCGTTGCCGCAGTCGCCAGCATCGTCGTGTAGCGCAAGCTGGCCCTTGTGGCCGTAGGTCTTGAAGCCCCACGTACGGTTGCAGCGGCCGATGTCCACGCAGCCTTCAGTACCGCAGATAAACACACCGTTGCCGGTCGAATCCTGCCCGTACGGAGTCCAAATCCGCGTCTCCCAGTTCAACGAGTCCGCGCGTACCCGAACACCACGATCATCGTGCCGGGCGTTTGCTGATCGTCGACGAAGAGGATCTTGTGCTCCGATCCGCTGGTTTTCTTCGGATACGGCTCACCTCGCGCCGAGCGCGCAATGTCGATCTAGTGCGCGCCGAACGGAGTCCATGGCGCCGGGCCTATCCACGTTTCGGAGTCGACGCCGGGCGGCACCGGGCCGTCTTGCTTGTGGCCGACGTCATCGCGAAGCTGGATGTTGAAGGCCTTGGCCATCAGCACCTTTTCGATCTTTCCGGACTGGGCGCCTTCGACACCGCGAATCTGGACTGCTAGCTGCGGGATTGCGTGCCCAACTCCTGCAGCTTGGCCATATTGGCTTTCATCCCGATCGCCTGGGCCGTCTCGAGCGAGGCCCTCTCGGTATCGTACGTCCGCACGCGTACGAACCCAGAATCGCCAGGCCGCGGCCGCCAACTCCAACGATTCCGGAATTCACCTGGTCGCTTGCCGCGACCCTTGGAGGCTGCGAAAACGAGCTGCTCCGGTCGATCCTAGAGAGAGTCGCCGCCTCCTATCGCCTCTTCAAACAGAGATCGGGACAGGCGCCTGTCCCGATCTATCAAAATCGCGTTTGCATCCGGCCGGACTAGAAGCTTGCCACGGCCGCGGCTTCGTCGTCGAACACCTCGAACACCGTATAAAGTTTGGTGATCTGCAGAAGGTCGTGGACGCGCTTGGTGAGATTGAGAAGCTTTAACGTCCCACCCGAGTTCGATACCGTGGTGTAGGCCGAGACGAGTTCGCCGATGCCGGAGCTATCGATATAGGTAACGTTTCCGAGGTTGAGAATGATCTTCTTGTTTCCGGCCTCCACCTGGCTTCGCACGGTATCGCGAACCGCGATGGACCCTTCGCCGAGCGTGATCTTGCCGCCCACATCCACCACACTCACCCCGCCGCTTTGACGGGTGCTGACTGTTGCGCTCATGTTTTTCTCCTTATGAAGTCTCTCTGGACCCTCGGCCTCTCTAGCCTAACGTAAGAGGCCCCCCGGCTGTGCCGGGGTGGCAGTAGCAGTTTGACATTTCCGGGAGTCCATCAGAGAAACTCCAAACGTGAGCCGCCAAGCACACGAAAGGAGAATCCTGATGGACGAAAACCAAAGTCTAAACCATAGTAAGTGGGACTGCAAATATCACGTGGTGTTCATTCCGAAGTGCCGTCGAAAGACCCTATACTCGGGCCTTCGGGCACATTTGGGTCCGGTCTTCCGCGCCTTGGCTCTGCAGAAA
>Ga0194119_10010959_pt1 | contig 11826 bp, 8 predicted proteins | sample TA2MahC100mmetaG_FD_148620 | JGI IMG/M metagenome (GOLD analysis project Ga0194119, IMG submission 148620) | Freshwater microbial communities from Lake Tanganyika, Tanzania - TA2015018 Mahale Deep Cast 100m | ecosystem: Environmental > Aquatic > Freshwater > Lake | place: Tanzania: Lake... | reverse complement strand
GACCTCGGGGTCATCGCCATCCCTATGGATCTCCTTCCCCTGGATGATGTGGACCTGCTGGAAGACTGGCAGGACATGTACTGGAAATACGGGCAGAAGATCTACAGCGCGGCCCACCTTGTGCATAGCAACCCCCGACTCCACGCCATATACCTCACCAACTTCGCCTGTGGTCCGGACTCTTTCATCCTCCATTTTTTCAAAGAAAAAATGCGGGGCAAACCCTACCTGCAGATCGAGGTGGATGAGCACAGCGCAGACGTAGGGGCCATCACCCGCCTGGAGGCTTTCCTGGACAGCCTGAAGAATGTTCAGGATGGCCGGATGAAAGAAGAGCGCAAACCGAAGACTATCGTCATGACCAAGGATGCCGATCATCGCAAGGTGTACGTCCCCTACATGGCCGAACAAGCGCTCGCCTTGGTGGGAGCTTTCCAGGCCTGCGGCATCGATGCTGACCTCACTCCCGTGCCTAACCAGGAGACGATCTCCTGGGGCCGGAAATATACTTCCGGAAAAGAATGTTACCCCTGCATCTTGACCACGGGCGATATGGTGCGGGTAATCAAGAGTCCGGACTTTGACCGCAATAAGGTGGCCTTTTTTATGCCCTCTGGAAATGGCCCGTGCCGTTTCGGACAATACCACCGCCTCCACCGCCTGATCCTCGACGACCTGGGATATCCTGATGTGCCCATCTATTCCCCCACCCAGGACGAACATTTGTACAAGGACCTGGGCATGCTGGGCAAGAATTTCACCCGCCTGGCCTGGCAGGGGATGGTAGCCATGGATCTTCTGGACAAGAAGCTTCGGGAAACCCGTCCCTATGAGGTCCATGCCGGTGATACAGATAAAGTATTCCGCCAGTCATTGAAAAAGGCCTACGAAATAATTCGGGACAGCAAGGATGACCCGAGAACCTGCCTGGATGGTCTGATCCATGCCCTTAAAGAAGCCAGGAGAAATTTCGACAGGATTGAACAGATCAACCCGGGATCAAAGCCGCGGATTGGCATCGTCGGAGAAATCTACATCCGCTCCAACGCCTTCAGCAACGAATTCATCGTCCTGGAATTGGAAAAACTTGGCGCTGAAGTCTGGCTGCCTCCGATTTCCGAATGGTTTCTCTATCTTAATTTTACTTCCCAAAGGTACAGCCTGAGGAACAAACGTTACGGCACTTTCTGGCGCACCTACATTACCGAGCTGGTGCAAAAGCGCGACGAGCATAAGTTAGACCACGTCTTTGACGGAAGCCTGATCAACCATCCCGAACCATCCATTCCGGAAACCCTGCGAGAGGCCAAAACTTATCTGGATGACTCGTTTGAGGGGGAAGCCGTTCTATCCGTAGGTAAATGCGGTGATTATGTGAAGAAAGGCGTTTCTGGCCTGGTCAATGTAATGCCTTTTACCTGCATGCCCGGAACCATCGTAGGCGCGGTGATGAAACGATACCGCGAAGGCCACAAGGACATTCCCTTCTTGAACATGGCTTACGATGGACAGGAGGAAACCAATACCCTCACCCGGCTGGAGGCTTTCATGCACCAGGCCAGGCAGTTCCAGCGGCAGTGGTTGGGGGCCGAAAAAAATTCCCGGAAGTCCTGAAAAAATTATTGTAACAATTTAGCGTTTTGAAAAGGCCTTCCCAGAAATCCCTCCCCACCTCCCCTGCCTACCGCAGGCAGGCTTTTCCAAAGGGAGGAGAGGTTTTTTATTGGAATTCGATAAAAGATTCAGCCTTTCCCCCTTTGAAAAAGGGAAGCTGTGAAAAAATCGAAGAAAAGAAGATTATTTCGAAAGATTTATCAATAATTTCAACCCCCCAATCTCCGAAAATTGAATTTTTTCACAGCTTCAGGGGGATGCAGGGGGATTTGACAGCTTTTCAAATGGCTAAACTGTGAGCCTCTTGCAAAAGTATTTTTTTGTGGTTCGACAAGCTCACCACGAACGGAAAAACTAAATAATTTCAGCCTAAGCCCGTTCACCCTGAGCCTGTCGAAGGGTAAATTACGGACTTTTGCAAGAAGCTCCTGTTACAAATTATTAAAGTTGTCAGCGATCAGCTCTCAGCAAAACAATTAATTTGAAACATTCATCTCCCTTAAGGGGAGAGGGTCGGGGTGAGGGTGAATGCTGAATGCTTCTTGGCCAACAAAGCGAAGAGTTGCTCTCTCTCTTTTTCTAACCTGGATTTTTCTCTTTCTGCCGGCCTACCAGTCTTTTTCTTCGGAAGATCCTGGCCTTATCGCGGCGCGCAAAAGAATGGTCGATCGCGACCTCAAGGGCCGGGACATCACTGACTCGCAGGTCCTGGAAATCATGGGCCGGGTGCCCCGCCATCTCTTTGTCGATAAATCTTCGCGGAGCAAGGCCTATGCCGACCATCCCCTGCCCATCGGCGAGGGCCAGACGATCTCCCAGCCTTATATCGTGGCCTTGATGACCCAGATCCTAAAGGTTAAGCCCGGGGAGAAGGTCCTGGAGATCGGCACGGGTTCAGGATACCAGGCAGCCGTTCTGGCGGAGATCACCGATCAAGTTTACACCATGGAGATCCGGGAAGGGCTAACCAAAATAGCGGCGAAACGCCTTAAAGAATTGGGGTATGAAAAGGTTCAGGTGAAATACGGAGATGGTTATTTCGGGTGGGAAGAGCATGCTCCTTTCGATGCCGTCATGGTCACCTGTGCGGCCAACCATATCCCTCCCCCCCTGGTCAAACAACTAAAAGAAGGCGGGCGGCTGATCATTCCCCTGGGGAGCACAACCTATTTTCAAACCCTCACCCTTCTCACCAAAAAAAATGGGAAGACCCATGTCCAGCACCTGTTGGGAGTCTCTTTCGTCCCCATGACCGGGGAAGCGCAGAAAAGATAAAACCCATCTTTTCATATTCCTTGATCATGAGGTCCATAATTGGGAGACGAGGCGGTCCACTGTAACCGGCAGAGCGCCCGCTCTAACGATGGTGAGAGTTTTTCCTTTGAAGCATGGGGGCTCATAAAACTGGTTCATCCTCGGCGCCTGTAGAAATTGGAACCCCTGATCCTATTTATCTGGTAATGTCCTCAAGATGCTCCTTTACGGCTATCACAAATTGTGCCGCTTCTCCAAGATCTCTCCTGCCTTGTCTCGCGAAATCGTTTCGACTGTTTTGTAATCCAATACCTGCCGCAACTCAAAGGCTTTGTGCAAGTTTCTTGAAAGCTCCTTCGGGAAAATACCTTTCATTACAAACTCGGTATCAAAGAGGCTGATGGTTCCAGTGTGTTTGGATGGGACTTTCCCAATCTTCTGCAGGAGAGCGATTACGGCATAGAACATGGCGTAATAGGCCCGGTTTATAACGCTTTGCGGGCTTCGCTCTCCGTCCAACAGAAATTTTCCGTCATCAAGAGCTGTCTGCGCTTGTTCAAGACGGTATTTTATCAAAGTAGAAATGTCTTCCTGTTTCTTCATACTGCAACCCCTTCCATTTCTGCCGCCTGCACGAGGAGGGAGGACCGTTCCGGACTGTTTTTCCACTCTTCCCTTGTGAAAACCACTGGCACTACTACGATGCCGTACTCAAACCCTGCCTCCCAGGCATAGTCACTGACATAATCAATATCCTTTTCTTCAACCGGCTCATTCAGAATGACTGCGATATCCATATCCGAGTACTGATCGGCGTCGCCCCTTGCTCGAGATCCGAATAAGATCATTTTATAGATGCTTACGCGCTGGGAAAGCAAGCGTTTGAATTTGTCGAGAATTTCTTTTTCAGTATCTGTCATGCTACTTCTCCTTCCGTTCTTTTCCCCCCACTTTTTCCCTTTTCGCTTCAACTTCGGCCGCAAATTGGATGTTGGCCTTCACGCCTTAAAATACAGGTTGACCAGCCACTTTCACATGGACAACGGCAAACACCCTATCCACTTGGGGGGATACTTGAGGGGTAGTGGCACCCCCCAAGTCGGCTAAAAAATTTGGCCTGGTTCGAGCGATTCTTTCAACTCAACCCCGTCGTTTTCAGGTGGGATTTCCTTCCTCCGCCATTCCGGCGAAAGCCGGAATCCAGTCTTTCAGAATAGTTTCACCCCGTCTGGACCCCGGTCTCCACTGGAGTGACGATTTCTTATGCCTTCATCACGCCATACTTCTTCATGAATACCCACCCTTCGTGGTTCTTCAAGCTCCATCTTCATCCTCAATGTCGCTCGCCCCCATGCGGTATTTGATGTCGTAATTGATGATGAAGTCCAGCTCTTCATCGGTAAAATCTTTTGTTATCTCCTCAATTGACAATTGAAGACGTGACCCCGGAGGTTAGTCAATTGATTGCCTGTATTCCCACACATTTATATCTGATGTTGATAACCCCATCATAAGCTGAACGAAGTTTGGCTTCCTCATTTCTGATGAGTATTTCTTTTTTATTTTCAAGAGTCGGGAGAGCATTTGAGGGGGAATGCTTCCCCCACCTATTGTCTTGCAGTAGAACCAGGTCCTCCGGGAGTTCGGCTCCATCGAGCAGAAATTTCTTATAGAGTTCTCTTCTGGTTCCATCTTCGAAATCGATTGTAAATAGATAACGTGCTCCAAAATATGAGGGAATCCCGTCATTTTTTACATTCATGACTTCTCCGGATATCCCTTCCCTCTTTAAATAATCAATCAAAGCATCTATAAGGGGATGACCTATCCCAAGCAGCTCAACATTTTTCTTTCTGGTTGATATCTTCCGGGAGAAGGTTACATTTTCATATAGAGTGGCCACATTGGGATACTTCTTCAGCGCTGGGGGGACAATAATCTGAACCAGATCTCCTGAAGGTATAAAACTTCCTCCTAATCTCAAGATTGCCTTTTCCGTAAAACACCTTAAATCATCCAGGGTAAATTTCCCTTCAAGTTCTCTGTAATGTTCCAGATTAAAAGTCAAGAGATCCTGGGTGAGCTGCCGCAACGCCTCGCTTGCTTCCTTCGCTTTGAGGATCGCTTCGGAAATCTCTTTTTCGGTTCGTTTATAGTCTCGATTGACGAGCGCCTCCTTATAGAGGTCTTGATAATTTGCCGAAGAGCCGAGAAATCCGAGGATCTCCGATCTAAAATCCTCAGTCACCTCGCCTGTTACCGAGTCGACCTTGCCGATGGTTTGGGCGATTTCAAGAAGTTTCTCCTCAAGAATCGCATAGACCTTCTCTTCAATGGTTCCTTCAGCTACAAGACTATAAACCTGAGCTGTCTCGGTCTGGCCATATCGATGAATTCGGCCGATGCGCTGTTCCACGGCCATGGGATTCCAGGGCAAATCGTAGTTGAATAAAATGCGGCAGACCTGGAGGTTGATGCCCTCTCCCCCGGCTGTGGTCGAAAGCAGAAATTGAGCGCCGTCTTCATCCCAGAAGGATTCACACGATGCGATCTTATCCTCCAAAGGGCCTCCTTTTAGAATGGCTATTTTTTCAGGAGGGTAATATTTTTCCAATTCCTTCTGGAGAAAATACAGCGTCTCAAGATATTGGGTGAATATGAGCATCTTTTCGTCCCGGTTTTCCTGTCGGAACTGTTCGATGGCCCGGATTAAGGTATCAAATTTCCTATCCGCACGGTCGTCTATTAGGTCGATCAGTTCCTTTACCTTTTCTTCCTCGTTTGGGATATTGGCTTCAGCTTCGATGACCTCGTCCTCTTTTTCTGTGGCATCCAGCGCCCAATGGGTCACTTCTTCTTCAAATTTCGGCCTTTTCTTAAGTCGCTGTTTCAAGCTTGTGATGTAAGCATCAGCCTCAATGTAATCTATCCTGCCCCTGGTGAATGAAAGCAGATCGGCAACCACGCTCCGCATTAATTCTTGATAATGCACGATTTTTGAAGATACCTCTGCCCTGGTCAGTCCTCCATGGAATCCGCTTTCCAGGGCCATCTGTTTCCTGGCGTAAAGCGCAATCAAACGCCGTCGGAGGGCCTGTTTGATAGCCCTCGGGCTGGATGACATGATCTTCTGGAAAGTTGCCATGACAAACCCTACGGCCCGTTGCTGCTTGGTGGTTTTATCCTGCCCGAAGCCTGCGGCATCGTATCCTTCTTTGAGGTAATCGGTAAGCTTATCGTAAAATCTCTGTTCCCGAATGGAAAGCTGGAACTTCTGTGTGGTGACCTGCCTCCGCGTAAAGATTGGGTTCCCCTGGGCATCCGTCACCTCTCTTTTGGTTCTCCTGAACATTACCCGACCTAAAAGACCTCTATTTTCTTGCATGGCTTCAGGCGCTTCAAAGAGTTGATCATCTAAGAGTTGAATCAATGACCAGAACTGGTAAGCATTCCCTTGATGAGGTGTAGCGGTAAGAAATAGCAGATCTCTTGTCTTTCCCTTTAACCTCTCTGCCAACCGATAATTCTGTGTGATATCGATCTTTTTCCCATATTTTTTTCTTGTGAGATGATGAGCCTCATCGAAAACAATGAGGTCCCAATCCGGCCCTGGAGCCATTTTTTCCAATCTCTGGAGTTTTTTGATGGTATCAATTGAAATGATCGCCAGGTTATGCCGTTCCCATGCAAGAGGGTTTGCACGGTGAAATCCTGGCCGAAGATGTCAAAATAGATCCGGAAGCAGTCTCTCATCTCGTTTCGCCAGTTTTCAACCAGACCTGCAGGGCAAACGATTAATACCCGCCTTGCGTCTCCTCGTGATAAAAGTTCCCTTATGATCATCCCCACTTCAATGGTCTTTCCAAGACCAACTTCATCCGCAACCAGAAATTTTCGTCTCGTCGCATTTACAACCTGATGCGTTAACAGGATTTGATGGGGAAGAAGGTCCGTCCTGCTGTTAGAGAGTTTGCCGCCGGAATTTTCGAGGGGAAACTGGTAGGCCAACTGTTTCAAAAAAAAATCTAAAGGATCGTTGGACTCGCCTTTCTGAAACCGTTGTAAGAGATCCGGTACAGGTTCCAGGAGATGTTGGGGAAAAGTCTCAAGTAATCTCTTGCCGTCTTTCTCAAAGACGACATCGACCAGGTATTCCCCATGTCGTTCCTCTACCCGGAGCACCTCTCCTGATCCAAGTTCCGGCCGATAGATAACCTTAACTTTTGTATGCTCCTTGAGCTCCATTTTGTCACCAAATTACAAATGACACAGGCCAGAGGCCTGTGCTACCACTCTAAACACAGGCTGGAAGCCTGTGCTACCACTCTAAACACAGGCTGGAAGCCTGTGCCACCACTCTAAACACAGGCTGGAAGCCTGTGCCACCAGAAAAGTTTCTTTTGATTTTACCTTTTAATAAAGGCCTTAATCTTTCAAGTTGATTCATTGTTTATAGACTTCATTAAGAAGGTGGCATAGGCCTCTGGCCTGTGTTGTAGTATCAGGTCCTCTCATAAAGCCAAGGATACTTTTCCGGACTTTGGCATAAGCCAGTTTTCACCGGATTATTCCTGATATATTCCCATTTTTCCTTAAATTCCATCTCATCACGCACAATGCGATCAAACCGTTCATCCTGCCAAATAGACCCATGTCTTTCTCTTTGCCGGTTTATTTGGTGGGCGCTAAAACTTTTAACGCTATGTAAGATCTCAGCCAAATCAAAAGTTCCTTCTTTACTCTGGATAAGAGGCTGAGCCAATGCATGTACATGGGTGGGCATGACGACAGCGGCATAGACTATCCATTTACGATTATCCCAGTATCGAACTGCCTCCAACACTATTGTGCGTTCTTCTGGAGAGAGACCCTGTTCTTTTGCACAACGCCAGGTAAGGAAGTATATCCTTTCAGGTTCTTGCCAGTGAGGCAAGTTTCTTCTCGTAATCTTAAAAGAGGACACAGGCTGGAAGCCTGTGCTACTGATTTTGTTATCGACATGGGTTTGACTCTTATGAAGTAGCACGGGCCTCTGGCCTGTGCTTTCTATACACAGGCCGGAGGCCTGTGCTTTCTATACACAGGCCGGAGGCCTGTGCTTTCTATACACAGGCCGGAGGCCCGTGCTTTCTATACACAGGCCGGAGGCCCGTGCTTTCTATACACAGGCCGGAGGCCTGTGCTTTCTATACACAGGCCGGAGGCCTGTGCTTTCTATACACAGGCCGGAGGCCCGTGCTTTCTATACACAGGCCGGAGGCCCGTGCTTTCTATACACAGGCCGGAGGCCCGTGCTTTCTATACACAGGCCGGAGGCCCGTGCTTTCTATACACAGGCCGGAGGCCTGTGCTTTCTATACACAGGCCGGAGGCCCGTGCTACTATCAACTTGACAAATTGAAACCTGTGGCGAAGACAGGAAATCCACGGATTTCAAGTCTGGTTGGGGTGCCAAAAATAATATCCATGGGGTATTTTCCCATCCGGTATTCCAGCCAGAAAGAATCAGCCTTAAAGAGTTTCCCTTTACAGGAAATCTGCACTTCGACCATCTTTCGCTCAAGGGTCGCTGCTGCTGATTGGAGGATTTTGTGGATGGCAAGCGAGATCTTCTCCCGATCTTCTGCCAGATACAAGACCTCATCAATACCGATAACCATAAAGGAAGATAATCTTGGTATTCCTTCGGCTCCACCTCTTATCTCTCGAAGAAAGTCGAGAAGGCCGATTTTGATTTCGTTGGGAGCAATGCCATCCTCCTTGTAAATATTCAGATAACGCTCTTCTAATATCTTATAGCCAGGCATTTCACACCTCGATTAAACTGAGCACCTTGCTGATTGGCTCCCGAAAGGTGGGGTTTTTCTCTCTCATGTATTCGAGTGAAACCCGAATCTGCGGAACGATTGGGCGGAACTCATTCAACCACGGAACGATATTCTCCGAGGTGCCGGCAAGGCCCATTAGATACTGAAGCGCATCAACCAGGGGTATTCTATCGAATTTGGCCTCTTCCATCTCCGGAAAGAGAAACTTCTGGTCAATGGTCTTTCTTGTGTTAAGAAAAACTTTCTGAAGTTCTTTGTATCTTTCGTCCGGAAGTTTTACCTCATAAGTTCTTCCGCGCTTGGCTCGGCCTTTCCTGATCACGCCTGCCTTAATGAGCGCCTCCGGCTCCATGATGCCTCTTGTTGTCTTATGGACCTCGTCGCTCTGGATTTCTTTCCGGTCACATAGGCAGGTGAGGTAAACATAGCTGATTGGGTCTATGTGCTCTAATTCCGATGGGAGTGCACGCTGGGCAGATACAATCTGCTCCACCATCATGCGGATGGCAGTCAGGGCTTCCTGAAGAGGAACCACTTCCCCTTTATAATCGACAATCTGGCCATAATGCCTGCTGTATAACTCAAGGCATTTCCCTATTAAGATGATATTTACGTCTGGCGGTGATAATTTTTCCTTTCCATATCGTCCGGATTCTATCACCTTGATCTCTTCCCGCGCTTTTTGACGTATCTCCTGACGCACCCCTGCCCAGGATCGCTGTTTTCCGTTGCCCTGGTTCAGTTTTTTCCTGCAGACATGGATGAGGTCATAGGAGATCGCCTGTTTGTCCATGAGATGCAGTGAGCTTTCAGATTCGCTATGGATGGGATAAATGGCTTCGATTACAAAGCCCGCATTGCATAAAGATTCAAGTAGTGATTCCCAGGCGCTTCCCTCGGAATGGTGAAATGTGAAGACCATCAATCCACCATCAGCAAGATTTTCATTGCATCTTTTCCATACTTCAATAAGTCCATTTTTATAATCCGTAGCTGTTTTGCCGCGGGTAGGATTTTCGATGATCTCTTCTGCCTTGGGAGTGGTCTCAGGAGCAAAGCAAGGATAATTTTTAGAAAGAATTAATCGCAGCCAGACGTAGAAAAAGTCTGCAAGCTCAGAGTAATTGACATTGCCAGCATAGGGCGGGTCAGTAATAATGAAGCTCATCTTTTCAGAACAATTTATATTTTGCGAATTGCTACATTCCAAAGAACAGTTATTTTTATTCCCGATTATAATTTCTTCTGATTGTATGTTTTTATTCTTGATATCATCAAAAATTTTTCGATCGAATGGTTTGAAATTGAATTCTTTCCCATCAATAACAGCTTCAAAAAGTGAAGAAAACGTGCCCATCCCTATAGATGTGCCCCATACACTACTTTCGCATATTGTAGATTTTGGTTGAAAATCATGCCTTGCAAAAATCTGTCGAATACAATCTCTCTGCCAAATATAAGAACAGAAGTCACTCATATTATTTAGGAGGTTTTTAAACCCACTTAATAGCATCTCCTTTAAAACCTGATCTTCTTCCTCTCCGATGGCCTTGAGGAGTGTGCTTAGGCAAAGCAACTGCCTTGGGTTAAACATCTGATGCCAGTATCTAAAATGATGTTCTAATAGTCTATGAGTTTCTTGACCGTCCGGTATTTCACTTTTGGGGTACGGAAGATCCCCTTTCTCCTTTTCCCATCTCTTTTCAGCATCCTGATACCTCTTTAAGTCAGAAGGAGTAATCTTCTTGAAAAACTTCCCATTATTGTCTTTGATGTTGCAAATATGGGTAACTTCCTGCTTTCTATTCTTCGAATTCCCTAAAAGGTCAGTTTCTTCAAAACCTCCATCTCCTGCACATTCAGGGCAGTACCCCTCAATGGCGTAAGGTGTGGTTGGAAGAAGTTGGTCCCCGGGAAGTTTCCTAATGGAATTGATGACTTTATCCTTGACCCCGCAGGAAGGGCAGATAAAGCTTCCTTTTTCTGAAATGTTTCCTTTATGGGGTGAATAAGTTTTTGAACATACCGGGCAGGTGGCTTCATCCGGAAGTGTTCCCCGATATTGCCAAACGGAGCTGCAATGGGGACAGAGAAGGACTGCCAACGGGACTTTCTTCTTTTCCTTTTTGACCGTATTGACCGGTCCCACCACGATTGTCTTAGAGCACCACGGGCACTTCACATCTTTCTCAACCGGATTATAAGGAGCCCATCGTTTATTGCTTCTTAGGTCACCGGACGCATCCCTTGGGTTGTTGACCATCAGGGTTTCTTCAGGGATGAGCGATGCTCTCCCTATATCGAGGTCGAATTCCTTGCTGCAGGAACTACATTTGTAATCCGGAAGATAACGAACAGTAGGTGATTTCATGGCAATGATGTAATCCGAAAATAAAGGGACCGGTTTCCGGCAGGTGGGATTCGTGCAGATGGCTGATTTGACCCAGAAGGTGTAGATTATATCGGCTTCTTCTCGCCCTGCTCCGCAGCAGGGGCACTCGGTCTTGTAATGACTCAGGAGTTCTTCCTTTAATGTTTTTCCGCTTGAGGCAGGTCTTTCTTCCAGCCGCTTAAAGGCCGCTTTCAAATCTTCAATATTTACAGGTTCGACTTCGGTTTTTACGATGAACCAGGCCACGGGATTGAGATCGATACCGGTGACGTGGCATCCCAGGCGAAGCGCTTCAACTACTGTCGTGCCTCCGCCCATGAAAGGGTCAAGGATTCTAACCCCGTTGGTATCGGGATCATGGGTGTGGTCTTTATAAAACTCGCCCATGATGTCGGTCCCGGCAGGCTTCATGGCTCCAAGGAGGATAGCCCTGAAGACACAGGAAGCTCTTCGGGCAAACCATTTGTGCATCTGGTAGATAGGTTTGAAGGCATTCCTCTCGGGAACAGCAAGGCGGTTAATTTCAACGATGGGAAAACTCTCTTCAATTGCTCTTTTTAAATTTTCCATGGTTAGATGGTCTCACAAAAAGCCCAGAAACATATTACCTAATTCACTACCTATTTCATTGGATATTACCTATTTCCATTTAGCCGTCTTCTCCCACTCAGCGCTCTGTCCCCTGCCGAGACATTTGACCTTCCCAGATGATCGTAGATTCTTCAAGACTAAACGGAT
>Ga0194119_10010956_pt1 | contig 11827 bp, 15 predicted proteins | sample TA2MahC100mmetaG_FD_148620 | JGI IMG/M metagenome (GOLD analysis project Ga0194119, IMG submission 148620) | Freshwater microbial communities from Lake Tanganyika, Tanzania - TA2015018 Mahale Deep Cast 100m | ecosystem: Environmental > Aquatic > Freshwater > Lake | place: Tanzania: Lake... | reverse complement strand
TGCATGTGATCCTGGAGCACACGCAACTCGGCCGGTATGCGTTTGCCATCGGCAGTAACTCAGAAGCGGCGCTCTATGCGGGCGTCAACATCACGGCGATCACAGTCGCTATCTACACGCTGGGCGGAATGCTCACTGGCCTCGCGGGAATGATCGAAGCCTCGCGTCTGATGACCGGCCAACCCACGGCGGGCCAAGGCTACGAGTTACAAGCCATCGCCGCGGTGGTCATTGGCGGCGGCAGTTTGCGCGGCGGCGAAGGCACGGTAGCCGGTACCCTGGTCGGAGCGTTTATCATGGGTTTATTAGCCAATGGTAGCGATCTGTTGGGAATCTCACCGTATTTGCAACAGGCCATCATTGGCGCCGTTATCATCGCCGCGGTGGCGGTGGACGAGTTCCGAAAGAGGCGGCTGGGATGAAACCCAATAAGTCGGTGCCCACCATTCAAGACGTTGCGCGCGAGGCCGGTGTTTCTCCTTCAACGGTTTCCAACGTTCTGAACCAGCGCTCGCGGCAAACCAGCAAGGAGACGCGCGAACGCATTCTCGAAGTGGCCCGCCAGCTAAACTATCAACCCAATGCGATGGCGGCCGCGCTGCGGCGCCGGTCGACGCGCACCATCGGGGTGATCGTCACTACGATTTTGAATCCGTTCTATACGGCGATCGTGCGCGGGTTTCAAGACGCCGCGCGCCAACACGGATATTCAACGATTCTAGGCAACTCGGATGACGATCCCGGGCAGGAGCGCGAGATGTTGAACACACTGCGCGCCAAACAAGTGGATGGGATCGTCATCGTCACCACCGGCGGCTGCCACGACACCATTCAGCAGGTGCGCGACCTGGGTGTACCGATCGTGATGGTGGACCGCGGCGATCCTGGGCTGAACATCGACTCGGTGGCCGTCGACAACACCAGGGCCGCCGAGGCGGCCGTCGGCTATCTCGTCGGTCTCGGGCACCGCCGCATTGCGATCATCAGCGGACTCACCAGCGGCGTGCCGACGCGCGCGCATCGCTTGCAGGGCTATCTGCGCGGGTTACAGGCGGCGGGCCTTGACGCGCCGGAAAGCTCTCAGCAGATCATGAGCACCAGCATTGAGAACGGCAGCCTGGCCGCGGGCCGGCTGCTCGATTTGCCGGATCGCCCCATGGCCATCATGGCCACCAACAACCTCCTTTCGATCGGCGTGGTGCAGGAGATTCGTCGGCGCGGCCTCCAGATGCCGCGCGACGTCTCGTTTGTGATGTTCGACGATCCGGAGTGGGCGTGTCTCCATTCGCCGGGCATCACCACTGTGGCGCAGCCGATTCAGGAGATCGGCGCACGGGCGTTTGCACTGCTCGAAGGGCGTATCCAGAAGACGCGCACGGGCGATGCCGAAGCAGTGGTTTTGCCCACCACACTGGTCATGCGTGGATCCTGCGGCGCGCCGCCCAAGTTGTAAACTTACGTTGATGGAAGAGATCTACACTCAACTGGACCGCGAAGGATTCGCGGTGCTGCCCGGCTTTTTCTCCGCCGATCTGTGCGCGCTTCTGGTGGACCGCGTGGAAGAGTTATACGCGGCCGAAGGCGATCAGGCGGGCGCCGAGTTTCGCGCCGAGCCAGGCACGCGGCGCCTCGCGAATGGGGTGGACAAAGGCGAGATCTTCCGCGAGGTCTTCGCCAACGAACAAATCCTTGCCATGGTGGGGCACATCCTGCGGCCGCGCTTCAAGCTTTCGAGTCTGAATGCGCGCTCAGCGAATCCGAACGACGGGCAAGGCCTCCAACCGCTGCATGTCGACCAGGGCCTGTTGCCGGACGAACAGGGTCCATTGGTGGCCAATGTGGTGTGGATGCTGGATGATTTCACACCGGAAAACGGCGCCATGCGCGCCGTGCCGCGCACGCATCGGAGCGGTAAGCGCCCGAAGGAAGCGCTGGCCGACGCCGCTGCGCCGCATCCGGACGAAGTGCTGGTGACGGGCACGGCGGGTACGGTGTGCGTGATGAATGCGCATCTGTGGCACGGCGGCACGGCGAACCGCACGGACACACCACGCCGCGCGCTGCACTCGTTCTACTGCCGGTTTGACGTAGCCCAGCAACAGTATCAAAAGCGTTTGCTGCGCGCCGAAACACAAGCAGCGTTGCCAATCCGCCTGCGTGAGTTACTCGCGCTGGATGACGCGCAGAACGATGAACTTTGTTCGCGCGTCACCAGCCAGAGCGGATTTCTCAAGTAACTACTGCTTGATCACCGTACCATCGCGGCGGCGAATGACGCCCCAACCACCGTTCAATCCGCGCCCACCGTCGCCGCCAAACGGATACTTCTTCGCAGCGGCTTCGTTCACCTCGATGCCCCAACCCGGCGCTTCGTTGGCGTAGATATAGCCGTTGTCCATGCGCGGACAGTTGGAGAAGACCTCCTGCGTGGCCGCGCTGAATCCGCTGTACTCCTGAATGCCGAAGTTCCAGGAGACAAGGTCCAGCGCAACGTTGGCCGCGTGGCCGATGGGCGATACGTCACCCGGGCCGTGCCAGGCCGTCTTCACGCCGAACGCTTCGCCCATGATCGCCATCTTGCGGCACGGCGTCAGACCGCCGGCCTGCGAAACGTGGACACGGATATAGTCGATCAGCCGCTCGCTGATGAGCGGGCTCCATTCGTGCGGCGAGTTGAACAACTCGCCCATCGCAATGGGCGTGGCGCATTGCTGGCGCGTGAGGCGGAACCATTGAACGTCTTCGGGCGAGAACGGGTCTTCAAAGAAAAATAGCTTGAACTTCTCCACGTCTTTGCAGAACTGCAGCGCCTGAGTGGGCGAAACTCGCTCATGCACGTCGTGGCACAACTCAATCTCTTCGCCGAGCTGCTTGCGGCACTCTTCAAACATCTTCAGCGCGCGGCGGATGTAGATGGCCGGTTCGTAAACGGCGTCGTTATGCAGCGCGCCTGTATTGCCCGAGGGGCCCGAACGCGACCCGTATCCCGCCATGCCAGACGGCATGCCAACCTGAACGCGAACATGCCGGAAACCTCTGGCCATGAAGGAGCGGACGCTATCGATGATTTCTGGAATCTCCGCGCCCGACGCATGGCCGTAACAATCGGCTGCTTCGCGCGCTTTACCGCCCAGCAATTGGTAAACGGGCACACCGCATTGGCGGCCCTTGATATCCCACAGCGCCTGATCGACGCCGCTGATGGCGTTGTTCAGCACCGGGCCGTTGCGCCAGTAGGACGAGTTGTACATCGCGTGCCAGAGGTCTTCGATGCGGTCCGCCGGACGCCCGATGAGCAGCGGCTTCAGGTACTTTTCAACCGCGGGGGTGATGAGGTCGGCGCGCTGCGTGAACGTGGCGCAGCCGTAGCCGTAGAGTCCGTCCTGGTCGGTGAGAACCTTGACTACTGTCAGTCGCAGGCCCGACGGCTGGCAGGCGATCACCTGAATGTCTTTGATCTTCGGCGAAGGCAGGCCCCTGGTGGCGCGGGCCACCTGCGCCTGCGCGGCGGCTTTGCGTTGCGCGAGTGTTCCGGCGGCGGCAGACGCGGCGGCCAGTTCAAACAGTTTGCGGCGGTTCATCCTTTGCGGGTCTCCTTTTCTGAAAGCATGCGTTCGAGGCCGTTTAGTTGCTTACTCAGGCGCGACTCGCGGCTCACCAGGGTGAGCACATAGATGGCGAGGACCGCCCAAACGGCCGCAAGGCCATAAAACATATACGTGAAGTTACGTTGATCCATCGAAGTTCGCTTTACGACGACGCGTGCACCTGGCGGCGCAGTCCTTCCACTTGCCGCAGCACGCCTTCCTGATTCATGCGCACCGCCGTCAGCACCGCCGAAATCAGCATCAGTGCCAGCCAGTTGAGGTAGAGCATCGACTCCATCGCGGGGTCCATGTTGCCGCCGCGGGTACGGATGCTCAACACCGGTCCCGGGTGCTGCGTACGCCACCACTCGATGGCCTTGAAGGTGATGACCACGGAGGTGAACGCGAAGATGCAGAGCACGGCGGCATAGCGCGCACGCGCCGTGGCTTCGTCAATCGCGCCCCGCAGCATCAGGTAGCCCGCGTAGATGAGGCAAGTGATGAACGCCCAGGTGAGACGCGCGTCCCACGTCCACCAGATGCCCCAGATAATGCGCGCCCAGATCATGCCCGTGATGAGTCCGATGATGGTGAAAACCAGACCCACTTCCACGGTGGCCACGGCGAAGGTGTCGTAGACGGGTTTCTTCTTCACCAGGTACAGGATGCTTGAAACACCCGCCACGAAAAATCCCGTGAAGCACGTGAACCAGCTCGGTACGTGGAAGAAGATGATGCGGTAGATGGCGCCCTGCGCCGATTCATCCGGCAACTGGAGCAGGATCACATAGAGGTTGCGGAGCAACAGGAGCGCGCCGGCCAAGCCAAGCGCGTAGAGGATTTTTTCTCGCATGTAGTTTTACCCCAGCAGCACCACCTCCACCAGCAGCAGCGCCAGGGAGGTAAAGATGATATCAAAGCCCACGAGAAGCCGGAACCAGATCCAGTCGTCGCCCGTGATGGGCTGGCCGGAGATCAGAATCGTGGTGAGGCGGATGGCGCCCATCAGCAGCGGAATCAGCATCGGGTAGATCAGCGTGGGCAGCATCAACTCGCGCAGCCGCAGGTTCACGGTAAGCGCGCTGAACATCGTACCCACGACCGCGATGCCCCAGGCGCCCAACACCAATACCACCGCGAGCCAGCCGAGCGACCGCGTCCAGGTGAGATTGTAGAGCGCGCCGAACAGCGGCAACGCGAAGAGCTCGACAGCGAGCAGCATAACGAAATTCGCGAGCGCTTTGCCGAGCCAGAGCGCCGAGCCGGACAGCGGCGAGGCGAGCAGTGCATCGAGACAATCGTTGGGCTGCTCGCGTGCGAAACTCCGGTTGAGAATCAACGCGCCGGAGAACAGGAAGGTCATCCACAGCACGCCGCCGGACATCGAGTAGAGGATTTCTGAGTCACCCACGTCGACGACGAAACTGAAGAGTACGAGAATCATGGCGGCGAACGCAAAGGCCGCGTTGAGGGACTCTTTCGTGCGAAATTCCGAGCGAAGATCCTTCATGGCGACGGCGAGGCTATGGCGGAAAAACATCAGGCCTCTCCGTATTGACGATACAGCCAGCCGGAATCTTCAAGCATCTCCAGCGGGCGCGGCCCAAAGTAGCCCAGCTTGCCGCGGACCAGCAGCACGGCATGAGTGGCAAGTTCCATGGCCTCGCGCAACTGGTGCGTGGACATGATCACGGTCGCGCCGCCCCGGAGCGCGTCGGCCGTCAGCGATTGGAGAAGCGCGATGTTGCGGTCGTCAAGCGAGGTAAACGGCTCATCGAGCAGCAGCACGCGCGGAGAATGCAGGAACGCGCGCGCCACGGCGAGCCGCTGACGCATACCGCGCGAAAACTCGCGTACCGGGCTGTCTTTGACGTTGGCCAGATTCACACGCTCCAGCCAGGACTCAGCCGCGTCCGCCGGCCGGTCGAGCCCGTAGAGCGTGGCGAAGTGGCGAAGGTTTTCAAGCGCCGACAACTCGTCATAGACGCCGATGCCATGACCGAGCAGTCCGATCGCCAAGCGAGCCTCGCTACTCCGCACGGACTGCCCCAGCATCCGCACGTTGCCCTGCGACGCAGTCGAGAGCCCAGCCAGCATCCTCAGCAAGGTGGTCTTCCCCGCGCCGTTGCGGCCGAGCAGCGCCACACAAGCGCCGGGCGGCGCGGCAAAGCTCACGCCCCGGATGGCAGGATAGTCGCCAAAATACTTCCAGACGCGGTCAGCCTCAAGCGCAATCATGACTTGCGGTAGAGCAGCACCAGCGCGGCGCTGAGCGAGAGGCCGAGCAGCGCCACGACGGCGTTGAAGTTGTCGTACAGCCGCGGCCGGATTTGTTTGAGGCCCCCGCCGCCATCGCCCTCTTCCCCGCCCTCACCACCGCTCGCCTGCTCCGGCCCGCGTAGCGAGCCAATGCCACCGACCGTGATCACCGCGTTGGCCGACTTCACTTCAAACACGCCGGCTTGTGTGGAAGGTTCATTGCCGAGATGTTGAATCTGATCGCCCGCCAGCGTCACACCAGACGGCGCTACCAGCCGCACCGGACTACCGCCGTGCAGGGGCTTCGCAGTGAAGGTGCCTGGACCAGTCATGGGCAAATCGTAGAGCAGATCGAACCGGGTTTCGCCGGGCTTCACCGGAAAGTCCACCGTGTAGACGTCGGCGGTGCGCGTCTTGACGGCGGGCCGCTCAATGGGCATGCCCTGGGGCGCCGTGCAGTTTACGCGCACTTTCCCCGCCGCGCCCGGAGGCAGGTAAAAGCGCATGGTGCCGTTCTTTTCGTCGTAGAACGCGGTCTTCGAATCGCTCCGCCAGATGATGCTTTCGTTCACGTTGAGCTTCATCCCATCGGGCTCAAGCAGGATCATGTGCGTTACCACACGCGCGCCGTCGGGCTTGGCCGACGCGTTGTACACATCCACCGCAAGATCCGTGGCGGGGCGTCCCGGCGGGAGCATTTTGTTGTAGGTGATCCCGGCATGCACGGTCTGCAGCATGTGCGGACCGCCTTTCGGCGTGTCAGGAATATCGAACTTGCCACTAGTGCCGGACTTCACGCTGGTCATCGCTTCGGGCCCATCCTGGCCGAGTTTGTACAACGTCACCGTGGCGCCGGTCTGCGGCTGCCCGGTGGTTTGATTGGTGACAATCCCGGTGACGGCAAACAGCAATAGCGGGATCATGCGATCGCCTTTCCACACTTGCCGCAGAACTTCATGGGTTGATCGAAGGTGGCTTCGCACGCCGCGCAAGACAGGCCGTCCGGCACGGGCTTCGCCTCAGGCAGGGCAGCCGCGCCCGGCGCGACCTTGTCGATCTCCGCCATGACGCCCGCAAGTTGCTGCTGCAAGTCGAGCTTCGTGCGCTGGTAGTCGGCCTCAGACAACTTGCCCACGCGATACTCAAATTGGAGATCGCGAAGACCTTCGTAGATCCGCGCCTTGCGGTCTTCCAAATGCTGGGTAGGCGACGCGGCCTCGGGTGGCGGCAGGTCGCGGGGACGGATGCCGACCACGAAGGTGAAAACCCCGGCCAGCAGCAGGACGGCAACAACGAGTTCCATCAGTCGAGCTTGGCCAGATCCTTTTCGATTGATTCTTTGTATCGGTCGAGCACTTTTTGATCGATGGCCGAAACCGCCGCCGGCACCGCCGGTTTTCGCATACGGCGAATGAACCAGTAGATGAGCGCGAGGCCGAAGCCCACCATCATCGGAGGCATCCACCAGGCGAGTGAGGAGAACCCGTCGTTCGGCGGCAACGCAAGCGCCTGGCGGCCATGCTCGGTGACAAAGCCGGCGACGATGGCGTCGTCTGATTTCCCCGCCGCCTGCCCGTCGCGAATGCGCTCGCGCGCGGGCTTCGAATAGTGGCACGCCAGCATCGCGCAATCGCCCACCGTATTCTTGCAGCTCTTGCACAAGCAGGCCAAGCGTGAACCAATGCGACGGATCTCCGGCGTGATGAGTTCGCTCGACACCTGCGCCATCGCCAGAGCCGCAAGCAACACGAGCGCGCTAGCTCTGAGCAACCGGAGTCTCCTTACCGCTGACCACGCCCACCACCTTGGTCTTGGGGAACTGCAGCTTCACTTTGCTCGGAATCAAGCACACGATGGTGCCGAACAACAGCGCCCAGTAGCCAACCCAAATCCAGGTGACGAGCGGGAACACGTAAGCCTGAATCACGGCCTTCTGTCCGTCGGCCGTCATGCCCGCGAAGTTCAGATACAGGTCTTCGTGCAAGCGGCGGCGGATGTCCACCACCGACGACGAATCGCCCGTGGCGTAGAGGCGCTGCTCCGGCGTGAGGGTGTGAATCTGGCGGCCATCCTGATAGACCTCCACAGGCGCGTGCCACCACTTGTAGTGGCCATTGTTGCCGCTTTTCAGATCCTTGATCTTCAGCTCATAGCGGCCCAGCTTGAACGTGTCGTTGATGCCCACTTCCTTGGTCGTATCGAGGTTGAAGGCCGCGCCCGTGAAGCCGATAAACATGATGACGATGGCCACATGCACGATGTATCCGCCATAGCGCCGCGTATTGCGATGCGTCAGTTCCACCATGGCGGCGATCAAATTCTGCCCGCTCTTGGCGGCAATCGCCGATGCGCCTTTTAAGAACTCGCTCGTAATGGTCCAGGTCACAAACGCACAGAGGCCGAAGGAAATCATTGCATAGGGATGGCGCACGCCGAACGCGGCCAGGACCAGCATCGTGAGGACCGCGCCAATCGCCGGCATCAGGAAGGCTTTCTTCAAGCTCTCAAACGAACTCCGTCGCCATGCAATCAGCGGACCCACGCCCGTGAGAAACAAAAGAAACAGGCCAATAGGAATGTTCACGCGGTTGAAGTACGGCGCGTCCACCGAGATCTTCTCGCCCGTGACAGCTTCCGAAATCACCGGAAACAGCGTGCCCCATAGAATCGAGAAGCAACTGGCAAGCAGGATGAGGTTATTGAACAGGAAGCTGGATTCGCGCGACAGCACGCTTTCAAGTTGCGACTCGCTCTTCAGATAATCCAGCCGGTCGAGAATCAGGTACACCACCAGCCCGATGCCGAGCGCCAGGAAAATAGTGAAGTAGCGCGAAATCGGCGACTGCGCGAAGGCGTGCACGGATTGCACGATGCCGCTGCGCGTCAGCGCCGTGCCCAGGATGCAGAGGAAGAACGTGGAGGACACGAGCACCATGTTCCACACCTTCATCATGCCCTTCTTTTCCTGCATCATGACTGAATGCAGAAACGCCGTGGCCGTGATCCACGGCAGGAGCGAAGCGTTCTCCACCGGGTCCCAGCCCCAGTAGCCGCCCCAGCCTAACACCGCATACGCCCAACCGGCGCCCAGCAAAATGCCGGTGCTCTGGAACAGCCAGGTCACGAGCGTCCAGCGCCGGGTGGTGTGGATCCATGCATCGCCCGGCGTGCGCGTGATGAGCGACGCCATCGCAAAGGCAAACGGCACGACGAAGCCGACGTAGCCAAGGTAGAGCGTGGGCGGATGAATCGCCATCGTCCAGTATTGAAGCAGAGGATTCAACCCGCGGCCGTCCGGCACCGCAGTCACCTCTTTGCCCACCGCGAGCACTTCAAACGGGCTCAGCGGGAAGGCAATCAGGAGCAGAAAGAAGGCCTGCACGACCATCAGTGTGGCCGTGACGTACGGCATCATGTGGCAGAACTTGTGGCGATGAAGATATACGGCGACAGCCGCGTAGCAGGAGAGAATCCACGCCCACAGCAGGAGAGACCCTTCCTGGCCGCCCCACCACGCCGTAAATTTGTAGAGCGGCGACATGGTGGAGGACGAATGCCCGGCGACGTAGGAGAGCCGGAAGTCGTCGGTCTGCAGCGCGTAGACCAACATGCCTGAGGCCAGCGTCACCAAACCCCACACGGCGTACACCGAGCGTTCGCCGCTCACCACTAAAAACGGCCGTTTTTTCCACTGCCCGATGAGCGAGGCGAGCACACTGTAGACGGAAAAACAGAGAGCCAGAATCAGCGACAACGCGCCAACATTTTCCATAAACTTGTTTTAGCTAGAGCAGGGCCGAAGCCACCACGGCGGCGCAACGGCAATCGGAGCGCGGACTACAGCGCCGCGCGGGGCGCTTCCACCGGCAACGTTGTCGTTGTATCGGGAGCACCTGGCTGCTTCTTCAGCTTTTGATAATCGCCCGGCTTGGCTTCGTACTTGGACGCGCACTTGGCCTGGATCTTGGACGCGTGAAACACGCCGTCGGCCTGGAGCTTGCCTTCAGCCACGGCCTGCGCGCCATCGCGGAAAGTATCGGGCAGCGGGTCAATGCCGTTGTAAACCACCTTCAGCACTTCGGCATCCTGCTTCAACGTGAACCGCACTTCGCGGCCCTGGCGCTGGATGCTGCCGGCCTTCACGTCGCCCGCCACACGCAGACGCTTGGAGTGAGCATCTTCCATCTTTTTGAGCTCGGCCACCGTCTTGTAGTATGTACTCGTATCCTGCACGCCGCCGACGGCGAGCCAAGTGAGCGTGCCCAAAATGGCCGCGATTAAAATTCCGAAGCGTACCTGCTTGTTCATTGCCGGATTTTCTCCTTGCTCAAACACCAGTATAGCGCCCGGCGGGCTGGCCCTCTGCTAGTAAGACGCCGAGGTACCCCCTTAGTCTTCACGGGAATCAGAAATTCAGCCTCTTCAGGTTCGCAAAACTGATTTTCAGGCTGTCGATGGGCGGCCCGGGGGTCTGACGCTGCTTTACGAAGAAGTGTTTCACCCCGTTGGCCGTGGCCGCGCCCAACACCGCACGGATGCCCACGCGCCCGTTGCCCACTTCAGCAAAAGATGTGCGCGCGATGCGCTTGTCCAGCCGCACGGGTTCGGACTTCAACATATTCTTGAGATGCATGAGCGGAGTGCGGTTGCGGTATTATTTCAGCAACGCAACCGGATCCACGCCAGCCGCGCTGACCCACATCACGTCCATTTCCAGTTGAACGTTCTTCTGGTCGGAGGCGTCCATCAGATGGTCCAGCAGCGTTTTGCCGTCCGGGGCTTTGGCAAATTCCAAAGCGTGGTTGTGGTAGGCCAGCGTCAACCCGGCCTTGCGCGCCATGGCGCCGGCCTTGGTGAGCGTCTTGCCCAGCCGCTTCATCACATCGGCGCCGCCGCGATCTCATGGGGCTACGTAGGGGCACACCACATACTTGAAGCCCTTGGCGGCCGCGTTGCCAATGGCGCCTTCGAGCTTGGCCTGGTCGCGTGTGAACATCGGCGTATCGAGATGCAGGCTCACCGGCTTCACCTTGGTCTGCTGGAGACTCGGCCAGATCTTGTCGAGGTTGCCGAAGGTGGCTTCGATTTAGCGGTAGCCGGTTTGCTCGATCTCCTGGAGTGTCGGGAGCGTATCTTTCTCAATGATGCTGCGCACAGTGTAGAGTTAAACGCCAACTTTCTTCAAGGTGCGCGCGGCAAGGAGAGAAACAGTGGCGGCTCCGGCGGGAAGCGCACGGCGGGACAACGTTGTCATCCCTAACATGCTACTACCGCCGGAGCCGCGTGGCGACTACTTTTTGCGTTCCGCTTCGATATCGAGCGTGATAGCCACGTCGTCGCCAATCAGCACGCCGCCCGCTTCGAGGCTCTTGTTGTAGACGATGCCAAAGTCCGTGCGCTTCACGGTGTTGCTAGCCGACGCGCCAATCTTGGCGCCGCCCCACGGGTCTTTCACTTCGGCCGAAGGGCCTTCGACGGTGAGCGTGACGGGCTTGGTGACGCCGTGCATGGTCAGGTCGCCTTTGACGAGGAGCTTCGCGCCCTGCTTGATCACCTGCTTGCTCGTGAACGTCATCTTCGGGTACTTGGCCAGGTCGAAAAAGTCAGGACTGCGGAGATGGCCGTCGCGCTTGGCATCGCGCGTGTTGATCGTGCTGACGTCGATGACCGCCTCCACTTTTGAGGCCGCGGGGTTCTTCGCGTCGTAGACAATCGTGCCTTCCACCTGTGAGAACTCGCCCTTGGTGTTGGACACCATCATGTGGCGGATGGAAAATTGCGCGGACGAGTGCGCGGAGTCAATCAGGTAGGTAACGGGCTGGGCGGCGAGCGGCAGCGCTGCGAGGGCGAGGGTGAAAAGACAGCTCTTCATGTTTCGGTTGTGCTCCCTTTAGGCAGATGACGGAGCGGCCGAAAGGATTCCGCACCGGCGCTCACCGCCAATACGCGGGCAGCGTGGGTTTGGTCGCGCGCAGAATCGC
>Ga0194119_10010945_pt1 | contig 11832 bp, 8 predicted proteins | sample TA2MahC100mmetaG_FD_148620 | JGI IMG/M metagenome (GOLD analysis project Ga0194119, IMG submission 148620) | Freshwater microbial communities from Lake Tanganyika, Tanzania - TA2015018 Mahale Deep Cast 100m | ecosystem: Environmental > Aquatic > Freshwater > Lake | place: Tanzania: Lake... | reverse complement strand
GGCTGCGTCGTGCCGTCAATTTCGACGAAAGACTTTCGGGCCACATTATGCGGATGACGGCTCGCCTCGGTCATCGTCAGCACGGGCGCAAAGCAAACATCGGTGTGCTCCATGATCTTGCACCATCCAGCCTGCGACTTCGTCGCGAACACCTCGGCCAGTCGTTTCTTGAGCGCTGGCCATTTCGAGCGATCGTTTTGGTCGGCGAAATCGGCGTCGCCGGCCAGACCCGTCAACGTCAACAACTGTTGATAAAACTGCGGCTCGATCGAGCCGATAGAGATGAATTTTCCGTCGCTGCACTCGTAAACGTCGTAATAGTGCGCCCCGGTGTCGAGCATGTTGACGCCGCGCGTGTTTTCGTCGTGCATGCCGATTTTTGTGAAACCCCAAAACATCGACATCAACGTCGCCGCACCATCGACCATCGCCGCGTCCACAATCTGACCGACACCGCTGCGTTGCGCCTCGAGCAATGCACAGACGACCCCGTATGCAAGAAACATTCCGCCACCGCCAAAATCGCCGACCATGTTCAATGGCGGCACGGGCGCCTCTCCGGCCCGCCCGAAGTGTGCCAAGGCTCCGGCCAAGGCGATGTAGTTGATGTCGTGACCAGCCGCCGAAGAATACGGCCCGTCCTGCCCCCATCCGGTCATTCGACCGAAGACCAGCTTCTTGTTTCGCGCCAGACAAACATCGGGCCCGACACCCAAACGCTCCATTACACCGGGGCGAAACCCCTCGATCAGGGCGTCGGCCCGCTCGACAAGTTGCAAAAAAGTTTCGACACCATCTTTGTGCTTCAGGTCGATCGCGATGTTTTTTCGTCCGCGCTGCATCACATCCCAATTCGTCGTCGAGTTTTCGCGCACCGCCTGGACCCGCTCGACGCGCACCACCTCGGCGCCCATGTCGCCGAGCATCATCGCCGCAAACGGCCCCGGGCCGATGCCCGCGATTTCGAGAATTTTGTAACCGGCGAGCGGTCCCTTGCCCGACTGCGTCACGGCGATCAATTCTTCGAAATGAAATCGACCACCAAGTCGACGAACTCGCCCCAAAGCGGCTCGGGCAAATCGTGACCCATGTCGTCGATCAAAACAAACTTGGCGTCGGGTATCAGCTCCGCCGTGCGCTCGCCGCCCGAAGGTGTGATCAAAGTGTCGTCTTTGCCGTGAATCACCAGCGTCGGTGTTCTCACCGCGCGAAGTTGCTCGGTGCGACGACCAGTTGCGTAGATCGCCGCGAGTTGACGCGGTGCACCTTCGGGATAATAACTGCGGTCATAGTCGCGAGCCGCGGCGCGCTTCGAGTTTTCATCGCTGCGATATTTCATCGAATGAAAGGCCTGGTAAATCGGCGAGTGCGCGATGTAACCCTCGCGGTCCGACGGTGGAATCGACAACAACGCCTCCATCGCCTCGGGCCCGGACTGGCCGTATTCGGGTTCGCCCGACATCGACATCACCGATGTCAGGGTTCGCACTCGTTGCGGATAATCGATCGTCAGCACTTGGGCGATCATCCCGCCCATCGACGCTCCCAAGACATGGGCTTGTTCGATCTTCAAAAAGTCCAGCAAGCCGATCGCGTCTTTGGCCATGTCGCTGAGCGTGTATGGCACCTGCGGCATCGGCTCCTCCGTCAACGCCGCAGCAATTACCGCGTTCACGTCGACCTTCACTCCGTCGAACTTCGTCGACAAGCCGCAGTCGCGGTTGTCGAAACGAATCACGAACAAGTTCTTGGCCGCGAACATCTTGCAAAACTCTTCTTCCCACGCCACCATCTGCGCGGTGTAGCCCATGACCAACAACAACGCCGGATTCTTCGGGTCGCCGAAGGTGTCGTATTCAAGTTCGATCGCTGGTGAAACCCTTGCTTTTGCCATCTGTTAATTCTCGTCTCTTCCCGCAGTCCCGGTCAATCCGCAGACCTCAGCCTAGAAGTTTGCGCTTTTCGGCGTCGAACTCGGCCTTGGTGATCGAACCGCGCATCAGCATCGCCTCGAGCCGCTCGAGTTGCGTCACCACGGGGCTCGCCTCGCCCGACCTGCCCGTGCGCTCGTGAATCGCCTCGTGAATGATGTTCTGCACCTGCTCGGGGTCGCGAATATCGCCGAACAACTGCTGGCCGTCGTCGCTGGCCGACTCGATCAACAGATCGCCTGCCCCAACCATCCGCTCCACAATCGATTGCGCAAAATTCACGTTGTTCACCCGCTCCAGCGGAATCTCGACACCGCGGCGCGCCAACACGCCTTCGCGAAAAATCACGCGCTGCGAAGTCACCACAAAATAGGTGCGCGACCATCGCAACACGGCGACCGCCAACCCGACGATTTGCAACAGCAGCCAAACCAACAACACCCGCGTCGCGCCCGACCCGAGCCAACCCTCGGCGAATTGTCGCGCCGCGATCGCACCGACCAGAGGCACCATCACCAACGCAACCGGTTTGACGAACACCACCCAATGCGGGTGCAAATCCAAATGAATCTGCTCGCCACGATTCAACAAATTTCGCGGATACCCCACATTCCAAACCTAGTTTCCCGCGCCGACACCCACCGCCTAGCGTTGTGCCGTGGACGCCGACCAACTTCTCCACGGCATGGATGCCGACCAGCGCACCGCCGTGACCTGCCCCGAAACCGCCACCGTGCTCCACGCCGGCGCGGGCTCGGGCAAAACTCGCGTGCTGACTCATCGCATCGCTTATCGAATCGCCACTGCGACGGCCGATCCGCAAAGAGTTCTGGCGATAACTTTCACCCGCGAAGCCGCGAGCGAACTGCGCCAACGACTCGGCAAGTTGGGCGTGACGCGCGACTCGCAATCGGTCACCGTCGGCACATTTCACGCGATCTCGTTGTCGCTGTTGCGCCAGCGACTCGCCGACACCCACAAACCAATGCCGACCATCGTCCACAACCGCTCAGTTTTGATTTCTCAGGCCGCCGGTGATCACCCGATGGCGAGTCGACCGCGAGAACTTCTCGTCGAGGTCGATTGGGCGCACGCCCGCCTGGTTTCGCCGACGAACTACGCGCAAGCGGCAAAGCGTCACGGTCGCTACACGATCGCACCGCACAACGAGATCGCCACGATCTACAAGAATTACGAGCAACTCAAACTTCAGCGCAACACGCTCGACCTCGACGACCTGATCTCGCGCGTGGTCGAGGCGATGCGACTCGACAACGCCTACGCCCAGGCGGTTCGCTGGCGCTACCGGCACATCTTCGTCGACGAAGCCCAAGACATGAACCCGCTGCAATACGAATTGTTCGAGGCGATTCGCGGCCAGCGCCAAGATGTGTTCATCGTCGGCGACCCGATGCAGGCAATCTACGGATGGAACGGCGCCGAAAAGAAACTTTTCGACGAACTGCCAGACAAGATTCGCGGCACCACAGTTCTGCGACTACCCAACAACTACAGGTGCACCCCCGAAATATTGTCGGCGGCGATTTCGATTGCCAAAGCCGTCGAACCAGATATCGACGTGCGGGCGATCAAAGCCAGCGCCAAGCCGGTGGTGGCAAGAGGGTTCGCCGATGTCGAGTCTGAGGCTCTTGGCGTCGTCGATTATTTGTGGCAATACGCCAACCAAGGTGGCGCCAACCCGTGGCGTTCGGCCGCCGTGTTGGTGCGCACCAACATTCAAAGCGAAACGATCGTCGACGCATTGGTCAAACACGGCATTCCGGTGCGCACCAGTCGGCCCTCGAAAGAACTCACCTCGGCGATCGCCGACGCGTCGCCAAGTCGCAACCGCGACGAACTCGCGACATGGGCCGCCGATGTTCTTGCCGAATCCGAATCAGACATTCAGCGGTGGGTCGCCGAACATGTCCAAGCGTTCTTGAAAACCGATCAGTCCGGCAGCGTCGACGGCCGATCGTTTTCGGCATGGATGCGGGCGACCGCGGCCGATCAACGCAGCACCGAGGGGGTCGAAGTTCTCACCTTCCACTCGGCCAAAGGCCGCGAGTGGGACTGTGTCGTGGTCGCCGGCTGCGAAGACGGCCTGATGCCGCATGCATCGGCCATTTCCCAAGATCAAATCGACGAAGAAGTTCGTCTGGCCTATGTCGCCCTGACCCGGGCCTCGCAACAACTGTTCGTTACTTGGTGCGAAACCCGCAAAGGTCGAAGCGCGGGCCGCAGCCAGTTGCTCGGCGAAATGGTCACCAAACTAGATTCGAGCGCCGATGCGGCGGCAGCGACGAATTCGGATCGAACCGCGGCAAAACAAACGACCGCGACGCGACGCGCCAAAACCAAGTCGCTCGAAGACGAACTGCGGGCATGGCGCTCGAGTCGAGCCCGCGTGATCAAACAACCGGCGACCTCGGTTCTGAGCGAGTTCGAACTTCGCCAAATCGTCGCCCAGTTGCCCAAAACGCCGTCAGACCTGGCCAAGATCATCGGTCAAATGCCGGCGAACCGAATCGCGTCTGACGTGCTGGCGATCGTCGCCGGGGCCGAGAAACGACTCAGCGCGGTCGCCACAAAGTAGTTTTCTGTTCAGCGCTCTTGCGCCTGGCGAATCTCCATCAGCCGCTGAAACACCTCTGGCCGCATCGAAACAAACAGTCCTCTCGCCTCGGCGCAGAGCGTTTCGCCGTGGTGAAGCGTTCCGACGGCGCTGATTTTTCGCCCGTCGATCGACGCGACCCAACCGCGAAAGACAACGGGCCGTTTCAGAGGCGTCGGCGAACGGTAGTCGATCGTCAGGTTCACGGTCATCCCCGGATTGCCGCTCAGCGATTGCGCCATGCCCAATACCTCGTCAAAATATGCGGCGATGAAACCGCCGTGCACGCAACCCGGTGGCCCCTCGTATGCGGCCTCGAACTTGACGTGACCGACAACCACCGAGTCTTTGCCTCCGTCGCCCTCGATCTGCATCCGCATCGGCACGGCCAACGGATTTATTCCGCCGATGATCGGGCTGCGATCCAAGAAACTGTTCATCGGCGCCAACGAACTCTCGCCTGGCCCGAGATATTCGTGCGAGTGTGGTATCGAGCGCAACCGCGCGACGGCCTGACCGATCATTCTGCGCGTCTCTTGTAGTTCTTCGAGATTTGCCGAGGTCGCCAAAAGTTCATCCATCGCCGAGCGCAACTCGTCGGCGATCGCGACCCGCAAGCTGTCTGTGGCCGACAACTGTTGCGTGCGAATATGAAAACCTTTGAATGCGCTCTCGTAAACGGGTGCCGAATTCGCAGAGTGCCGACCCGACATCTGCTCGTCGTTCGAGCCGCTCATTTCGCTCGGCCGTTGCTCAGCCGCATCGAGACCGGCGCATGGTCGCTCGGCTTCTCCCCCTTGCGCGCATTGCGATCGATTTTCGAGTCTTCGACGCGGGCGAACGTCGATTTCGTCGCCAGAAGAAAATCGATGCGCATCCCCTCGCCCTTGTGAAAACTGCCGTTGCGATAATCCCACCACGAAAAAACTTTCGGCCCGGGGTTCATCTCGCGGAATACATCGACCAGTCCCCACTCGCAGAGTTCGGCGAAAGCTTTGCGCTCGGGTTCGCTGACATGGGTCGCGCCATCGAACTTCGTCACATCCCAGACGTCGTCATTGGTTGGCGCGATGTTGAAGTCGCCGCCGATCACGAGCATCTCGCTCGGGTCGGCGATCGCCGCCGCGTGTCGTCTGAGCTTCTTCATCCAGGCGAGTTTGTATTTGTAGTGGTCGTCTTCGAGCGACCTGCCGTTGGGCACATAGACGCTGACCACCCGAATATCGCCGCACTTGGCCGAAATGATTCGGGCCTCGTGATCCGGCTCGATCGATGCGGCGAAGTTCGTCACCACGTCGGTCAGGCCCACTTTCGAAATGATCGCCACGCCGTTCCACTGGCCCTGCCCGAAATGCGCCGACTCGTAGCCCAACTCGGCGAAAGTCAGCGCCGGGAACACCTCGTCTTTCATTTTCGTCTCTTGCATGCACAACACATCGGGCTGATTCTCTTTGACCCATGCGGTCACGCGTTCGAGACGGGCCTTCAGCGAATTGACGTTCCAGGTCGTGATCAGCACGACAACACCGTATCCAAAAAGTCGTCAGCGCTTCTTGTTCGACGTCGGCCTTTTCGCAGAAGTTTTCGGAAGTTGCGCGCGACGTCTGGGTCTTTTCGGCTGACCCGTCTTGGCGGCCTGAGACTTTGATTGCGCGTTGCGCGAGGCCTGAGTTTTGACGGCGCTTTTTGGTTCGCTCGGCAAGTCGACACCCGCGACCGACAACTCGACGCTTCGCCGTGACGGCGTGAAACCGGCCACGACCAGACTGAGCGTCGCCCCCAACTTGACGTGCTCGCGCGCGCTGCGGGGCGCGGGCTTGGCCATCAGACGAAGTGGCAGATAGCCGGAAACCTCGCCGATCTTCACGTAGACACCGTGCGACGCGTAACTTTCGACGACGCCTTTCAGCTTCGTGCCGATCGCGTTCTTCTCGACGAAATTCAAGAACGGGTTCAGTTCGTTCAGTTTTGGATGAACGCTCTTCGGCGCCACGACCTTGGCAACCGGCGATTTCGCCGCGAGATTTCGCGGTTTGGCCCGACGCAACGACGCCGCCGACTCGCGACCCGCCTGTTTTCGCACCGGCAGACGCCTGATGAACACCCAGCCGACATTCGGCACCGGCTTGCCGCCGATCAGTCGCCCCTCGTCGAACAACCACTTGTATTGATCGTGAAACTCCTGATAACTGTCGTTCGAGAGAATGCTCGCCTTTACCTTGTCGGCGATCGTCAACACGAAGCCGTCGCCGCGACCCACGGCGCCCGCGGGTGGCGCCACGAGTTCGTTGTTGTTGATCGCCTCGTCGAATTCGTTTCGCTCGCGACGATCGATTCGATGGCCGAACGTCGCGTCGACCACCACCGTCACTTTCGTCGACGGAAACTCTTTCATGAACGCGAGCACGGCCTCGTTGAGCTGTCTCAAACTCGGGTCGCCTCGGCCTTCGGTGGCGATGTTCGAACCGTCGACCACCACATGCGTAAAACTCTTGTTCACCCCTTCATTCAACCACCGCGACCGCGATTAACTAGTCGGCGAAAGTTTCGCGCATCAAATCGTCGAGTTCTTGGTCGTGAATCGTCTTCGACCCGGTGGCGGGGCTTCCCGATTCGACGCGAGTCACAAAACGCAACGAATATCCCTGCTCTTTCAGCGGCCAGATGCGGTCGTCTACGAAATATCGCGGGCCCATGTTCTCGGGTTCTTCTTGCAGCCAGACCAATTCTTTGGCGTTCTTGTAGCGCGCCAATATCCTTTTGATCTGCTCGCCCGGAAACGGATACAACTGCTCGATCCGCACGATCGCGAATCTTGCGCCACGCTTGTCGCGCTCGACGACGGCGTCCCAAGCGACTTTGCCAGTGCACAAAACGACGCGCGTCACCTCATCGGGCTTGACGATCGAGGCGTCGTCGAGCACTTCTTCGAAACTTCCCGTCGTGAATTCGGCGATGGGTGAACGACTCTGCTTCATTCGCAGCGGTTGCTTGGGTGAAAAAATCACCAGCGGTTTCAGGTTTTTGCGCTTGACCTGGCGCCGCAGTAGATGAAAATATTGCGCCGATGTGGTCGGATAACAAACCTGAATGTTGTCGTCGGCGCAAAGTTGCAGGAATCTCTCGATCCTCGCCGAGGAATGCTCGGGACCCTGACCCTCGTAGCCGTGCGGCAACAACATCACGAGGCCGTTCGTTTGCTGCCACTTGTCCTCGGCGGCGACCAGATATTGGTCGATGATGATCTGTGCGCCGTTCACGAAGTCGCCGAACTGCGCCTCCCAAATCACCAGCGCTTGCTGGCTCGAATGCGCATAACCATATTCGAAACCAAGGGCGGCATACTCGCTGAGCAGCGAATCATAGACCCAGAACCGACCCGTCGCGCCGGGAATCCCGGCCAACGGCACCCAGCTTCGCTCGTTCAGGTAGTCGATCAATGTCGAGTGTCGTTGGCTGAAAGTTCCGCGACGCGAGTCTTGCCCCGCCAGCCGAACCGACGAGCCTTCGATCACCAGACTGCCGATCGCCAGCGCCTCGCCGGTCGCCCAGTCGATGTCGCCGTGTTTGGCGATCATCGCGTCACGCGCCTCGAGCTGGCGCAGCAATTTCGGGTGAACCATGAAATCCTGCGGATACGTGTGCAACTGCGAAAGCACCTTGTCGAGCACTTCTCGTCTCACGCCGGTCTGGATATGCGGCACTACACCGACGGGTTTCGGGGGCTTTGCGGCGATTACCTTTTTGTTCGTCTTGGCGCGAGTTTGCTCGAGCGCACCCTGCAACTTGTTCCGGTAATCGCTCAGCGACTTCTCGGCCTGTTCAACGGTGATGTCGCCGCGTTTGACCAGCGTCTCGACATAAAGTTTGCGCACGCTGCGCCTCTCGGCGATCGCCTTGTACATCAACGGCTGGGTGTAACTCGGGTCGTCGCCCTCGTTGTGCCCGTAGCGCCGATAGCAAATCATGTCGATCACGACATCTTTGTGGAACCTTTGCCGGTATTCGAAGGCCAGTTGCGCCACGCGCACGCACGCCTCGGGGTCGTCGCCGTTCACATGAAAAATCGGGGCCTGCACCGTCTTGGCGACATCGCTGCAGTATTGCGACGAACGCGCGTATTCGGGTGAAGTCGTGAAACCGATTTGGTTGTCGATTATCAAATGAATCGCTCCGCCGACGCGGTAGCCCGAGGTGTCGCTCATCGCCAAACATTCCGCGACGACGCCCTGGCCGGCAAAAGCCGCGTCGCCGTGAATCAACAGCGGCAACACCCGATACGACAACGGGGGTTCGATTTGGTCTTGCATCGCCCGAACGGTGCCGAGCACGACGGGGTTCACCGTTTCAAGGTGGCTCGGGTTCGAAACAAGTTCGATGTGCATCTTCGCACCGCTCTCACCGACGAACTCACCGATCGCGCCGAGGTGATATTTGACGTCACCCGAGCCCTGCACCGACGACGGATCGACATATCCCTCGAACTCCTGAAAAATCTGGTCGTATTCCATGCCGACGACGTTGGCCAACACGTTCAGTCGTCCGCGGTGCGCCATGCCGATCACCGCACCGTGCAAGTTTTCGTCGACGGCGAGGTTCAAGATTTTGTCGAGAATCGGAATCGCCGACTCGGCGCCTTCGAGACCGAAGCGCTTCGTGCCGACATACTTGGTCGACAAGAACCGCTCGAACGCCTCGGCGGCGTTCAGCCGCTCGAGCAGGCGCGCCTTGTCGATTGCAAACTCGTTGCGTTTGATGCCCTCGAAATGCTCTTGTATCCACCGCTGCTCATCGGTGTTCTGGATGTGCATGTACTCGACGCCGATCGTGCGACAGTACGCGTCGCGCAACACGCCGAGAAGGTCACCCAATGTCGACCGATTCACGCCACCGACTCCGCCCGTCAAGAACTCCCGATCGAGATCCCAAACCGTGAGCCCGTATGTAGCGGGGTCGAGTTCGCGTGGCATCCGTGGCGCGCGCCAATGCAACGGATCAAGATCGGCGATCAGGTGTCCGCGCACGCGATGCACCCGAATCAAGGTCGCGATTTGCATCTGCTTCTCCAGCAGCGCGTCTTCGCTGTCGAGCGAGTTCGTGTCGTCGCGCCACTTCACGCTTTCGTAGGGCACGCCCAAACTGCTGAAAACGTCGGCATAGAAACCGTGCTCGCCGATCAACAACTCGTGCACGTATTTGAGGAACAATCCGCTCTCGGCCCCTTGAATGATTCGGTGGTCGTATGTGCTGGTCAGCGTCACGACCTTCGACACGCCGAAACGACCCAGGGCCCGTTCGTCGCTGCCCTGAAACTCGGCGGGGTAATCGATCGTGCCGACGCCCACGATCACGCCTTGGCCGACCATCAGCCTGGGCACCGACTGCTGCGTGCCGATGGTCCCCGGGTTCGTCAGGCTGATATTCGCCCCTTGAAAATCTTCGGTCGTGAGTTTGTTGGCGCGCACCTTGCGAATGATGTCTTCATAGGTCAGCAAAAACCCGGCAAAGTCGAGCGTGTCGGCGTTCCGCAACACCGGCACGACCAAACTTCGTTGACCCTTGCCCTTGTCGACATCGACCGCCAAACCCATGTTGACATGGCTGAATCTCTTGATCTGCGGTTTGCCCTGCTCGTCGACAGAATAAACATGCTTCATGTTCGGCACGGCGTCGACGATCGCCCGCACGACGGCGTAGCCGATGAGATGAGTGAAGCTGATCTTGCTTTCGCCGTTGCGCCCGCGGTATCCGTTGATCACCTTGCGGTTCACCTCGAGAAGTTTGGCCGGCACTTGGCGAACGCTGGTTGCGGTCGGCACCCCGAGACTCGACTCCATGTTCGTGGCGATGACCGCCGAGACTCCGCGCAACGGCTCTGGCTCGACAACCTCGAGGGGCGCCTGTTCGACGGGTACATGCGTGACCACGGGGCGCGGTGCGCGCGGCGGAGCCTCGGGAGAAATCGGCTCTTTTACAACCGGTGCATTCACGACGGGCGCTTTGACCGTCGCCTTTTTCGCAGTGGCAACCTTCGGCGCAACCGTCGCCTGATTGCCCGCCCCGTTGGCCGCTTCGTCGTGCAAACCAAGAAGCGAATCGAGATCGGGTCGAATCAATTCACCCGTCGGGTCGGGTTTGGGCGAGCCGACGGGCTTATAGTCGCTGAAAAACTCGCGCCACGCCACCGACAAGGATTGCGGTTCTTCGCGAAAACGCTCGTACATCTCCTCGACTAGCCAGGAGTTGGCGCCAAAGTCCTCGGGGTTGGACTTCTCATTCATCGCTTACATCGTAACGATGATTATTTGAGAAGTACCTCTGAAGCAATCCACAAGATCAGCCACAAGACACCGCCCGTTATCATCGCGTTCTTGTGTGATTCGTATGGCCACAGCAACTTGTTGGTTGCCGCGGTGCCACCGAACACACCGACCGCGTTGAGTTCGAGAATCGCCGCGAGCACCACGGCGATGATCAACAGTGTCATCGCGTTGCTCGCCGTCGCATCGGGGAATGCCGCCGGGTAGAAGTGCGCCGGTCCGATCATGAACCACAGCATCGAAAACGAAAAAATGAAGTTCTGGCGGGAGATCAACAACGCCCTTCTCCCCGCGCCTGGGGCGTTCGGGTCGGCCGCGCCGCCCCCGAGAACGTTCACCGCGTTGGCAAGAACTATCTTCTGATTTTTCCAGATACCCATCCAGACGTTGGCCGCCATCAGGGTGCCGAGAATCATGCCGATCGAGATCGTGTATTTGTGGGCTTCGCCGCTGCGAGTCCAATAGTTTTCGACGATTCCCGTGATCAATAGTCCCGTGCCCAGAGTCGCGATCGCCGCCCAACGAAACCACCACAGGGCGCGACGCGCGACTTTGTCGAGCGTCAGGTTTCTCGCCTTGGCTTCGTCGCCGTAGGTCGCCAGCGCCGGCACCTGCACCAGGTTGAAATAGTAAAGCAGGCCGATCCAAACGATGCCCACGAGAACATGAAGATATCGGAGCAAAAAATCTCCGATGTAAGCCTGATCGAACAATTGCATGATGACCCCTTTAGGTGTCGCTGGTGATTCGAAAATAATTTAGCACGGCAAGGGGGTTCCGACCTTGCAAGTAGATTGGACGCCTGATGGCCGCCGAGTTCATTTACACCTGCTACAAACTCGCCCGCTTCTATCCGCCTGATCGCACGGTGCTCGAAAACATTTCGCTTTCTTTTTACCCCGGGGCAAAAATCGGAGTGCTCGGCTCGAACGGCAGCGGCAAATCGAGCCTGTTGAAGATCATGGCG
>Ga0194119_10010941_pt1 | contig 11835 bp, 7 predicted proteins | sample TA2MahC100mmetaG_FD_148620 | JGI IMG/M metagenome (GOLD analysis project Ga0194119, IMG submission 148620) | Freshwater microbial communities from Lake Tanganyika, Tanzania - TA2015018 Mahale Deep Cast 100m | ecosystem: Environmental > Aquatic > Freshwater > Lake | place: Tanzania: Lake... | reverse complement strand
TGATCATGACGGGGTACGCCTTCCAGGGGCGTCCTCCCTTCCACACGGTCTATCTCCACGGAACCGTGCGCGACTTGCAGCATCGCAAGATGTCCAAGTCGCTTGGCAACGGGATCGATCCGCTCGATGTCGTGGAGCAGTTCGGCGCCGACGCGCTGCGCTGGACCCTGATCCAAGGGATGGGGCTCGGCGTCGACGTGATGCTCGATCCGAATGACCTCGAGAAGTCATTCGCGCCGGGGCGCAACTTCGCGACGAAGCTCTGGAACATCGGCCGCTTCATCCTGCTGCAGGTCGGGGACCAACCGGTGCAGCCGCTCGCACAGATCGACGCGGCGCAGCTCGCGCTCGCGGATCGGTGGATCCTCGGGCGACTCCGCGCGACGATCGCCGAGTGCGATGCCGCGCTCGGGCCGGCGCGTCCCACGAATGCGAGCGCGAGGGTCGATGGGCGCTGGCCCCAGGAGGCGCGGCAGGTTGGGCTCCGACTCGATGCCTACGCCGAGGGGGCACGGCGCTTCCTGTGGAACGAGCTCGCCGATTGGTATGTGGAGGCGGTGAAGGGTCGTCTCGCGCAGCCCGGTGCGGATCGCGAGGTCGCGCGCGCGGTGCTGGTGCATGTGATGGATCAGGGGCTCCGCCTGCTCCACCCGATCATGCCCTTCGTGACCGAGTCGCTCTGGCAGCGCCTCCCCGGGACGCAGCCCGGGGCCTTCCTCGCGGTCGCGCCCTGGCCGACGACGCAGGCCGCCGCCGCGCCGGAGGGGGGGGAGTTCGAGGTGTTCCGAGAGGCGATCGATGCGATCCGTGCGCTGCGCGCCGAGTATGGCGTGCAGCCGGGCGCGGGGATCCGCGCGCATCTGAGCGTGCACGGGGCGCGCGAGACCCTCCTGCACGATGCGGCGTTGGTGCAGCGCCTCGCGCGCTGTGAGCTCGATGGCGAGGCGGCGCCGAGTGGGGCGGCGGCGCATGCCGTGCTTCCGTCGGGGCTCGAACTCTCGCTCCCACTCGCGGGGATGGTCGACGTCGCTAAGGAGCGTGCGCGATTGACCGGCGAGATCGAGGGGCTCAGCAAGCAGCTCACCGGCCTCCGCGGTCGGCTCGCGAACGAGTCGTTCACCGCGAAGGCACCGGTGGCGGTGGTGGAGGCCGAGCGCGCGAAGGAGCGGGAGTGGACGGCGCGCGTGGATCAGTTGCAGGCGAAGCTCGCCGAGCTCGGCGCGTGAGACGGCACCTCGCTGCGATCGCGCTGCTCGCGGGATGTGCCTCACCGGGGCAACCTCCGGGTGGGCCACCCGATAAGGAGCCACCGAAGGTGGTGCGAGTCACCCCGGATACCGGAAGCCGCAATGTGCGCGCGGATCGGATCACGGTGCAATTCGACGAGGTGGTGAATGAGCGGTCGTCGCCACGGGCGGCGAGCCCGGTCCCCACCGGGCGCGGTGCCACCTCCGGAGGTCGAAGTGGGATGACCGGCGGAGCAGGTACCGGGATGGGCGGTGGATTCGTCGGGGGTGGATTCGGGGGCGGCGGCGCGAGTGGGAACTCGAGCCTCGCGAGCATGTTCGTGATCTCCCCGAGCGATGGCCGCGACCGCATCAATTGGAGACGCGAGGCGATCGAGGTCGTCCCGCGCGGTGGGTTCCGCGCGCAGACCACCTATCGCGTGCTCGTCCTCCCGGGGATGGGAGATCTGCGGGGGAACTACGCGCCGGAGGGACTCGATCTCGTCTTCTCCACCGGCCCGGTGATCGCGAGTGGGACGATCACCGGCGCGCTCTTCGACTGGCCAGCTGGCAAGGCGGCGGGCAATGCCCCGCTCGAGGCCTTCTCCCCGACCGACACGCTCTTTCGGTGGCGTACGCGTTCTGATTCGACGGGCCGCTTCTCCCTCGCGTACCTAACCCCTGGGACCTACTACCTGCGTGGCTGGGTCGATCAGAACACGAATGGGATGATCGATGCGCGCGAGGCGGTCGATACCGCGACCGTGCGCGTCGACTCATCGGCGACGATCGATCTCTATGCCTTCGCACGCGACACGATCGGCCCGCGCATCGAGCAGTTGGAGATCGTCGATTCGGTCGCGCTGCGAATCAGGTTCGATCGTCCGACCGCGGTCGATTGGGTGCCAACGGCGGAGACACTCCGCCTCCTGCGCACCGATAGCTCCGAGGTCCCGCTCGGGCTGCTCCTCGCCGGCGAACCGCTCGATACGGCGATCGCGCAGGCACGGGCCGCGCGTGCGGCCTTCCGAGACTCCATCAGCAAGGACGCCTTGGCACGGGATTCTACGGCACGCGATACTGCGGCCGTGGAACCGGCCCCCACAGACTCCGTGTCGCGCGATACTCTCGCGCGTCCGGCGGATCGTGGCGCTGAGCCAGCGCCGGGCGATCGCCTCGCCCGGGAGCAGCTGGTGCCGGCCCTCGCCGATTCGCTCCAGATCGACACGGTCCCGTCCCTCCCCCGCCCGGTGCTGCAGCGGCCGATTCCCGCACAGACCTGGGGCGCGGTGTTGACCGAGCCGCTCCCTCCCGGGCTCTATCGCGTGAAGCTCACGAAGGTGCGAGGGATGAGTGGGGCGGTGCGCGATTCGGAGCGCGAGATCCGTCTGCGCCCACCGCCACCACCCAAGCGCGACTCCACCGCCGCGCCTCGCTCGTCGAACGCACCTCCGGGACGCGTGCCGTGACCTCTGCGCCGCGCGCCCTCCCCGCCGTCGGGTCGGTGATCGAGCGTGCGGCGATCCGAGCGCTCGCCGAGCGATGGACCACGCCGATGGTGACCGATGCGGTGCGTGCGATCATCGCCGCCGCGCGCACAGGGAGCGCACTCCCCTCGGACGACCCAGCCTGGGTCGCTGCGATCGACGCGCGACTCACCGAGCAGACGCGCCCATCGCTCCGTGCTGCGATCAACACGACGGGGGTCGTCCTTCATACGAACCTCGGGCGCGCCCCCCTCGCACGTGCTGCGCTCGCCGCGATCGGCGAGATCGCGCATGGGGCGAGCACCCTTGAGTACGACGCCGAGCGCGGAGTGCGCGGGTCGCGCCACACCCACTGCGCACGACTCCTCTGCGAGCTCACCGGAGCCGAGGACGCGATCGTGGTGAACAACTGCGCCGCGGGACTCGTCCTCGCGCTCCAGGCGCTCGCCGCCGGACGTGAGACGATCGTGAGCCGCGGAGAACTCGTGGAGATCGGTGGGAGCTTCCGCGTCCCCGAGATCATGACCGCGAGCGGGACCACCCTCGTGGAGGTCGGCACCACGAATCGCACCCATGCCGACGATTACCGCCGCGCCCTCTCGCCGCGCACCGCCGCGATCGTGAAGGTGCATCGCAGCAACTTCGTGATCGAGGGCTTCACCGCCGAAGCCACGGTGCGCGATCTGCGCCCGATCGCGAGCGAGGCGGGGATCCCGCTGATCCATGACTTCGGGAGCGGGCTGATGCTCGACCTCTCCGCATGGGGCCTCACCGGGGAGCTGACCGTCCCCGAGACCGTCCGCGATGGCGCGACCTGCATCATCATGAGCGGGGACAAGCTCTTGGGCGGGCCGCAGGCGGGGATCGTCCTCGGCACACGCGAGGCGATCGGGAGGCTGCGGCGTCATCCGCTCGCACGCGCACTGCGTGTGGACAAGCTCACCCTCGCCGCCCTCGAGGCGACGCTCGCACTCTATCGCGATCCCGTGCGCGCGCGCCGCGAGATCCCGGCACTGGCGATGCTGACGGAGAGGCCCGAGGTGATCCGCGCGCGCGCGGTCGCCGTAGCAGACGCGATCACTTCGGCAACGCGCGTCGCCGTCGCCATCGAGGCGTGCGAGGCGACGGTCGGCGGGGGCGCCTTCCCCACCGCACGGATCCCATCGTTCGCCGCCACGATCGCGAACGACGCACCGTCGCTCGAGGCGCGTCTCCGCCATGGTGCGATCCCCGTCGTCGGCCGCATCGCCGAGGGACGGCTCTGGCTCGATCTGCGGAGCGTCCCCCCCGAGGACGACGCGGTGCTCGTACAGATGCTCCTCGGTGCGCTGCAGCAGGGAGCGCGCTGACCGCATGCCACGCCCCGCCCTCCTCTGCGATCGCGACGGCACGCTGATCCATGACGCGCACTATCTGCGCGACCCCGCGCAGGTGCGTCTTCTGCCCGGCGCCGTCGAGATGCTGCGCGCCTTTCAAGAGGCGGGATGGGCGCTGGTCGTCGTCACCAATCAGGCGGGGATCGCTCGCGGGTTGATCACTGAGGCGCAGTACGACGCCGTGCGCGCGCGCCTCGACGCCCTGCTGGCGGCCGAGGGGATCACCCTCGACCTCACCCTGCACTGCCCCCATCACCCCGACTTCACCGGCCCCTGTGCCTGTCGCAAGCCCGGGACGGCGCTGCTCGAGGCCGCCCGCGATCGGCTCGACCTCGATCTCGCGCGCAGCGTCTGGATCGGGGATCGCTGGCACGACATCGCCCCCGCGCAGCGTTTCGGTGGACGCGGGATCCTCATCCCGAGCGAGGATTCCCCCACGGACGAGGTGGCCCGCGCCGAACGCGAGGCCGAGGTGGCGCAGTCGCGTGACGAGATCGCGACGCGGGTCCTCGCCGAATGAGCACCCCCCGCGCGCGCCTCGCGATCCTGGCCTCAGGGGGGGGATCCAACCTGCAGGCGATCCTCGATCATCTCCGGAGCCTTGGAAACGCCGCCCCGGCTGAGGTCGCCGTGGTGATCAGCGATCGCGCCGCCGCTGGGGCCCTGGATCGCGCCCGCGCCGCCGGGATCCTCGCGGTGCATCTCCCCGCGAGCGAATCGCACACCCTGGCGGCTCTGCTCGAGGCACAGGACATCACGCATATCGCCCTCGCCGGCTATCTGCGCCTCATCCCCGCCGAGGTGATCGCCGCCTTCGCGGGCCGGATCGTGAACGTCCACCCTGCCCTCCTCCCCGCCTTCGGGGGCCCCGGGATGTATGGACGGCATGTGCATGAAGCGGTGCTCCGCGCCGGCGTGCGTGTCAGTGGCCCCGCGGTGCACTTCGTGGACACCCGCTACGACGAAGGGGCGATCATCGCGCAGTGGCCGGTCCCCGTCCACGCGGAGGACAACCCGGAGACCCTCGCCGCCCGCGTCCTCGCCGCCGAGCACCACCTGTACCCGCGCATCGTCGCCGCCCTCTGTGCCGGGACGATCACCCTCGACGCCGATGGCACCGTCCGCGGCGCCGAGGAGTTGACCTCCGGGCGGGCCATTCCCGGCGCGCCCCCTGTCACCTGATCCCTGTTTCCTGATCCCTGACACCTGATCCCTGACTTCTGATGTCCCTCGCCCTTATCTCGGTCTCCGATAAATCCGGCCTCATCCCCTTCGCTCAGGGGCTCCGCGACCTCGGCTTCACCCTCCTCTCCACCGGCGGCACGGCGAAGGCGCTCCGTGACGCAGGACTCGAGGTGACCGATGTCAGCGAGGCCACGCAGTTCCCCGAGATGCTCGATGGGCGGGTGAAGACCCTGCACCCCGTGGTGCATGGTGGCCTCCTCGCGCGCCGCGACCTCCCCACGCACATGGCGGCGATCGCCGCCCATGGGATCGACCCGATCGATCTCGTCTGCGTGAACCTCTACCCCTTCCGCGAGACCGCGGCGAAGCCGGGGATCCACGCCGATGAGGTGATCGAGCAGATCGACATCGGCGGCCCGTCGATGCTCCGCAGCGCGGCGAAGAACTTCGACAGCGTCACCGTCGTCGTCGATCCGACGGATTACGATCGGGTGCTCGAGACGCTCCACGGCCTCGCCGCGCGCGCCGCCGATGCCGCGACCACCGAGGCGGTCACGCAGGGGGAGCGCACGCTGCGCCGCGATCTCGCCGAGAAGGTCTACGCACACACCGCCGCCTACGACGCGGCGATCGCCGCCTGGTTCGCCGCGCAGCGGGGCGAGCGCTTCCCCGAGCGTCTCTCCCTGAGCTACGAGCGCGCACAATCCCTCCGCTATGGCGAGAACCCTGATCAGGCCGCCGCCTTCTATGTGGAACGGCGCGGCATCGGGCTCGGCGCCCTCACGCAGCTCGGCGGAAAGGAGCTCTCCTTCAATAACCTGCTCGACCTCGAAGGGGCGATGCTCGCGATCGACCCCTTCGGTACCGAGATCGCCTGCGCGATCGTGAAGCACACGACCCCGTGTGGGCTCGCGACCGGGCGCACCTCCCTCGAGGCCTATCAGAAGGCGCTCGCGTGTGACCCCGTCTCCGCCTTCGGTGGGATCATCGCCTTCTCCGTCCCCGTCGATGAACCGTGCGCGCAGGCCATCGCCTCCCTCTTCGTCGAGTGCGTGGTCGCCCCCGCCTTCACCCCCGAGGCGATCGCCGTCCTCTCGGCCAAGAAGAATGTCCGCCTCCTCCAAGGGAGCGCGCGCGAGATCGCCCCGACCCTCGACGTGAAGGGCGTGCGCGGCGGCGTCCTCGTGCAGGAGCGGAGCCGCCCCGTGATCGACGCCACCGACTGGACCGTGGTGAGCACCCGCCGCCCGACAGACGCCGAGTCGCGTGACCTCCTCTTCGCCTGGCGCGCGGTGGCGAGCGTGAAGTCCAACGCCATCGTGCTCGCTCGTGACGGGGCGACGATCGGGATCGGCGCCGGCCAGATGTCACGGGTCGACGCCTCCTTCCTCGCCGTGCACAAGGCGCAGGGTGCGGGGCATGCCACCGCTGGGGCCTCGCTCGGCTCCGATGCGTTCTTCCCCTTTCGTGACGGGATCGACCAAGCCGCCACCGCTGGGGTCACCGCGATCGTGCAGCCCGGTGGGTCGGTCCGGGACGCTGAGGTGATCGCGGCCGCGAACGAACATGGCATGGCGATGGTATTCACTGGTCGGCGCACCTTCCGTCACTAGGTTTCACGAGCCCTTCGAGATCCCCCGAGCCGCCCCCGTCATGACGTCACTCGACACCCGCCCGTCCTACCTTGCCGCCACCATCGCGGCGTTGATGACCTTCGTCCTCTACATCGTCACGCTGTCGCCGGATTCGGCGATGTGGGACACGAGCGAGTACATCGCGGCGGCGTACACCATGGGGCTCCCCCATCCGCCGGGGAATCCCTTCTTCGTCCTGATCGGCCGGGTCTTCACGATCCTCCCCATCGCGCCGAACATCGCGATGCGGGTCAATCTTCTCGCGGCGCTCTCGAGCGCGGTGAGTGCCGGGATGTGGTTCCTCATCACGGAGCGCGTCCTCGTCGGATGGTTCGCCGAGCGGTGGCAGCGCATCGTCGGCGGTGCGCTCTCCGTCGTGATCGGCGCCACCACCTTCACCGTCTGGAGCAACTCCGTCGTCAACGAGAAGGTCTACACTGTCTCCCTCGTCGGGATGGCGATCTGTGCGTGGCTGATCGTCCGCTGGTGCGATGAGCCCGATGGCCTGAAGGCCGATCGGCTGCTCGTCCTCGTCGCCTATCTCTGCGGCCTCGGCTATGCGAACCACATGGCGGGGATGCTCGTCCTCCCCGCGGCTGGCATCGCGGTCCTGATCCGCAAGCCCTCGACCCTTGGACGTCCGTTGCTGATGCTTGCCGCGGTCGGTGCCCTGGTCCTCGGCGCCACGCCGTTCGCCACGCAGCCGATCCGCGCCGCGCACTTCCCCGCCATCAATGAGGGGGAGCCGACTGCCTGTCGTGAAAAGCTCGAGGTCGCCTGTACCTTCTCCGAAGGGACCTGGAAGGCGTTCAAGTACAACTTCGATCGTGGCCAGTATCAGAAGCCCCCAGTCACCGAGCGCATGGCCCCCTTCTCGGCGCAGATCGGGATGTGGTGGCTCTACTTCAAGTGGCAGTGGCTGCGTGATGCGCACGCCGAGCGCCCTGCGCTGCAGGGCGCGCTCGCGAGCCTCTTCTTCCTGCTGGGGCTCCTCGGCGGCTGGGTGCATTGGCGACGCGACCCGCGCAGCTTCGCCTTCTTCGGGCCGCTCATGGTGACCCTGACGCTCGTGCTCATCTATTACCTGAACTTCAAGTACGGAGCCTCGCAGGCGCCGGAGTTGGGCGGGACGGTGGATCGCGAGGTACGTGACCGCGACTACTTCTTCCTCTGGAGCTTCTCCGCGTGGAGCGTCTGGGCCGCGCTGGGGCTCGTCTATGTGTGGGAGACGATCGCCGCCGCCTTCGGCCATCAGCGGGTGACCGTCGGGACGCAGACGTTCGAACTCCCGACCAAGCGGGGATGGTGGCTCGCCTCCCCGGTGCTCGCCCTCGCCTTCATCCCGATGTGGGGGAACTGGCAGGCCGCCTCGCGCGCGGGGCAGACCGATACCGCCGACTTCGCGATCGACATGCTGAATTCGGTGGAGCCGTACGGGATCCTCGTGACCGTCGGCGACAACGACACCTTCCCCCTCTGGTATGCGCAGGAGGTGCTCGGGGTGCGGCAGGATGTGGTGATCGCGAACACCTCGTTGCTCAACACCGAGTGGTACACGCGCCAGCTGATCCGTCGCCCCGTCTTCGCGTACGACGAGGCGAAGGGCCCCGCCGCCTACCGCGGGCAGACCTGGGTCAAGCCGACCGGCCCCGTGCTCAGGATGTCGTTCGCCGAGGCGGACGCTGTCCCGCTCGGTCAGGAGATCACGCGCCCGGTGGTCTTCCAGAAGGGGAACATCCGCGCGACGATCCAGCCACGCTTCCTGCAGCGTGCGGAGGCCCTCGTGCTCCGCATGCTCAACGACAACGATCAGCGGGCGATCCACTTCAGTCGGACCTCGGCGACGCTCGCGGAGGAGCTCGGACTCGGCGCCTACGTCGCGATGCAGGGGCATACACGGAAGGTCTATCCCGATTCACTCGTCGACTCGGAGAATCTCATCCCGATGCCGGGCGAGGGGTTCGTCGACCTCGCCCGCAGCACCGCGCTCTGGAAGGAGTTCCGTGCCCCCGCGTCCCTCAGCCGTCGTGGTGATTGGGTCGATGCGCCCTCGCGCGGGATCCCGTTCCTCATGATCAACACGGGGATCCTCACCGCTGAGGCGCTCAACCGCGCCGGTCAGCGCACGGCGGCGGATTCGTTGATCGCCGAGACGCGGAAGATCGCGCTCGGCGTGCGCTTCGACGACGTGGCGGAGAGCCTCAAGCCGGAGTGATCAGAACCGCAGGGTGAGACTGGTGCGCAGGAGCGTTGGGGCGCCCGGCGAGAGGTTGTTGTCGTTGTGGGCGGTGAACCAGTAGCGCGTCCCGGTCAGGTTCTCCGCATTGAGTTGCACGCGTAGCGACTCGGTGAGGGTGAGGAAGAGTCCCCCATCGAGTCGCGCGTAGGCCGGGAGCGTGACGGCATTCGTGATGGAGGCGTACTGCTCGCCCTGATGGACGATGCCGAGCGCGGCGCTCACCCGTGGCGAGAGCAGCACGCGGTTCCAAAGGGACATACTGGTACGGGGCACGAGCGACGCGCGACGCCCTGCGGGCGCGGCGCTCGTCGTCGCGGTGATACGGGCATCCTGTAGCGCGAGCGCGCCGATCATCCGCCAGCGCGCGGTGACCTCCCCCTGCGCCGAGAGCTCGAGCCCTTCGGCGCGCTGCGCGCCGGTGAGCACCACCGTCCCTGGGACGGCACCCGGTGCGGAAGTGTTGGTGCGATCAAGTCGGTAGAGCGCCCCACTGACCAACAGGCCTCGGGTCGCCTGCCAGCGGGCCCCCACCTCGAGGTTCTCGAAGCGCTCGGGTTCGAGTCCCGCACGGGTGAGGTCGAGGGTGTTGAACTGCTCCCCCGATTGCGGGAGGGCGGAGGTGGTCCAGCCACCATAAAGGGAGAGCGTCGGCCGCGGCGCCCACACAAGCCCGATGCGCGGCGAGAGCATGGCATCGGTGCGACCGAAATCCTGTACGTCCGCACGACGATCATCGAAGGCCAGGGCATAGCGCAGCCACCGGAGGCCCGCGAGCGCGGTGAGCCGCTCAGTCAGTTGGACCTGATCCTGCGCCACGAAGGCGAGGAGATCGAGATCGTTGGCGTTGTCGATGGCCGGGGCGCGAGTGAAGTCAGGGACGAAGCTCCGTCCACGATCCTCGAGGGAGAAGGTGCCGCCGGAGGTGTTGATGCGGCGATTCTCACTCTGCTGACGTCCTCCCTCGATCCCAAAGAGGATGGTATGACGCTGACCAGCGATCGTGGGCTCCCAGACGAGATCGGCCTGGGCGAGGAGGTTGGTGCGATCGGTCGCACTGTTGTAGGCGGCGATCGCCACGGTGCCCTGCGACGAGACCGCGCCGCCAGCGAAGACATTGTCGTAGACCTTCCCGTAGTGCCCATACGAAAGGACGGAGCGGAGCGCGACGCCCGCTCGGATCTGGTGGGTCAGCTCGGCGCGGCCCGTGGCGACATCGATCGCACTGCGAGACCAGTCGGGGTTCCCGAAGTAAGTGGTCGCGCTCCCTCGCCACGGGCGACCGTCGAGTGAGGGCACCCCACGATCCACGACGCGGTCGTCTCGGAACAGCTCTCCGCTGAACTCGAATCGCGTCGTGGCGCCGAGCGTGATGCCGATCGCCGGCGCGAAACCGCGCCGCGAGATCGTCATCCCGTCGCGGAAGGTGCCACTCTCCTCGCTGACGGCATTCACCCGCACGGACACGCGCTCGTCGATGGCGTAGCCGAGATCCCCGGCGATCCGGCCCTGTCCATAGGAATCGCGCACGAGATCCAGCGACCGCACACGCTGGCCATCGGCGGTTTTCATCACGCGATTGAAGGCACCGCCGCCGGTCCCCCGTCCGAGCGTGAGCGCCGCGGGCCCCTGGATGACATCGACGCGTTCCACATTGTAGAGGTCGCGCAAATACTGGAGGTCATCGCGAATGCCGTCGACGAAGAAATCGGCGGTGGTGAGATTGCCACGCAGCACGGGCGCATCGCGATGCCCCTCCCCCTGCGCCATGGTGACGCCAGGGACGTAGCGCACGAGGTCCCCGAGCCCCGTCATCGCCTGATCCTCGATGAGCGCGCGCGGGATCAGCGTGACCGCCTGCGGGATCTGCTCGATGCGCGTCGACGTGCGGGTGAGGGACCGGAGCGATCGAGGGCGGTAGGAGCGCGGGACCCCGATCACCTGAACCCCAGCCAGCCGCTGGACGACGGAGTCGGACCGGAGGGAGTCGGGCAGGTGCGCTGGATGCTGCGCGCCAGCGGAAGAGAGCGCGAGGACCAGAGGCGCCCCCGCTCGCAGAACGACGCGATGAACCGCGCGACCACTATCCCAGACTGGAAAACCCAGCAAAACTATCCCCTTTTACCCGATGAGAACGGCTCTCAACTACCTCGAACGGAGTCTATTGAATCCCGAACGAAATAGTCAAGTTCACCTTTTCCCCCGCCTGACTATCTTCCCGGCGCGGGCAGAGCCCCGAGCTCCCGCCCCCCCGGAGGGTTGGCAGAATGGCTATTGCAGCGGTCTTGAAAACCGCCGTCCGAAAGGACTTCTGGGTTCGAGTCCCAGGCCCTCCGCTCCACATCAGTCGCATGATCGCACGGCGCACATCCATCGTGAAGCCGGCGCACGACACGCACCAATCGCCTTGCCCCGCCCTTTCACTCGCGTGATATTGCGAGTCTGTGGCGCGCAGAACTCCGACGCCAGAGAGGAGACGTGGCCGAGAGGCTGAAGGCGACGGTTTGCTAAACCGTTATACGGGCTCAAACCTGTATCGAGGGTTCGAATCCCTCCGTCTCCGTGACACGGGCTCGTCGGTGTTCCTCACCGGCGGGCCCGTTCTCTTGACCCGACCCCGATGACCGACGCTCGTCCCCTGCGCCTTCGCTTCGCCCCCTCCCCCACCGGCTACCTCCACGTGGGCGGGGC
>Ga0194119_10010938_pt1 | contig 11836 bp, 11 predicted proteins | sample TA2MahC100mmetaG_FD_148620 | JGI IMG/M metagenome (GOLD analysis project Ga0194119, IMG submission 148620) | Freshwater microbial communities from Lake Tanganyika, Tanzania - TA2015018 Mahale Deep Cast 100m | ecosystem: Environmental > Aquatic > Freshwater > Lake | place: Tanzania: Lake... | reverse complement strand
AAGTGGATTTTCCTATCCCGTCCAATGACGATGCAACCAAGTCCATTGCCCTGATTACCAGAGCGATCATGGAAGCTGTGGAGAAGGGAATGCAGGAGCGCAAATACGACAAGGACAGTGCCGATGAGTCCTCGAATGAAAGTGTTGCTGCAGAAGGTGGCGCAGAAGAGGCAGCTGTTGCAGCCGCCCCTGCAGCCGAACTTGCTGAAGATGCCGGTGAAATTGCTGATTCTGTCTCCGATGTTACGGAGAGCAACGAGGAAGCATAAGACCGAATTCTTCGGGAACAGATTATAACATTTAATTAATCAACCATGAACATTACCGCCGCTGACGTGAACAAGCTCCGTATGCAAACCGGAGCAGGAATGATGGATTGCAAAAAAGCCCTCACCGAGGCCAACGGTGATTTTGAGGAAGCGGTGGTGATCCTCCGCAAAAAGGGCCAGAAGGTCTCTGCCAGTCGTGCGGATCGTCAAGCCAATGAGGGAGCTGTGGTGGCCTTGACCAACGCAGATTCCACCAAAGGACTTTTATTGGAACTCAATTGTGAGACCGACTTTGTGGCGAAGAACGATGACTTTACGAGTTTGACCCGCAAATTGGCCGAGCATTGCATGGCCCATCAATTGACTAGTGTGGAGGCCTTGTTGGCAACCAAGATGGACGGATTAGCGGTTTCGGATCTGTTGGTGGAATACACCGGCAAGATCGGCGAAAAAATTGGGGTGAATCGTGTCGAAGTCCTGGAGAGCGAAGGGGTGGTTACCTACATTCACAGCAACGGCAAACTCGGTGTGTTGGTGGCTTTGAACCAGACCTTGAACGAGTCCGTGACCGCAGCAGGGAAGGACGTGGCGATGCAAATCGCCGCCATGAGTCCTATCGCTGTGGACAAAGACGATGTGGATCCAACCGTTATCGAGAAGGAAATTGAAATCGGTAAAGACCAGGCCCGCGCAGAAGGAAAGCCGGAGGCCATCCTCGAGAAAATAGCCCTTGGAAAGCTTAATAAATTCTACCAGGACAATACCCTGCTGAATCAGGCTTTCGTGAAGGATAATTCGGTCAACATTGCTCAAATGCTGGGCAAGGTCTCGGCCGGTCTCACGGTGAAGGCCTTTCATCGCGTCGCCATCGGAGCCTAAAACGCGTATTGCCTCTTCCTCCAAGGATAAATTGGCGGACGGTGGTGGAAAGTGATGGAAATGGTTGGATTTTTGATAAACCAAATTCCTGAATGAAATACAAACGCGTTCTCCTCAAATTAAGCGGTGAGGCCCTGATGGGCGATCAACAATTTGGCATTGACCAAACCGTGCTCGATCGTTATGCGGGGGAAATAGAAGCCTGTGCCTTGCGGGGTGTTCAAATCGCCGTCGTTGTGGGGGGTGGCAATATTTTCAGAGGAGTGCAAGCTGAATCGGGCGGTATGGAAAGAGCCCAAGGCGACTACATGGGCATGTTAGCCACGATGATCAACAGCATGGCCCTGCAAGCCGCCCTCGAAAAGAAGGGGATCAACACCCGGCTGCAATCGGCCATCAAAATGGAACAAATCGCCGAACCTTTCATTCGTCGCAGGGCGGTACGTCACTTGGAGAAAGGTAGGGTGGTGATTTTCGGCGCTGGAACAGGTAACCCCTATTTCACCACCGATACGGCGGCTTCGCTGCGGGCGGTGGAAATTCATGCCGATGCCATCCTCAAAGGAACACGGGTGGATGGGATTTACAACAAAGACCCGGAGAAGCACACGGACGCGGTGCGTTACGATCGCCTTCAATACAGTGAGGCCCTGATTGGGAATCTGCAGGTTATGGACATGACCGCCTTTGCCCTCTGTCAAGAAAACCGTTTGCCCATCGTGGTTTTCGATATCAACAGACCCGGTAACCTGATGAAGGTCATCGAAGGGGAAGAGGTTGGAACCTTGGTGAGCTGAGGGCATGACCCGTTGGTTATTTTGTTTGTTTTCTTGGGGGACCGCCTTTGCTGGTAGCCAGGATTCTCTGCAGAAAGCCTACATTCAACGTTACGGGGATTTGGCAAGGCAGCACATGATCCTTCACCGTATTCCGGCCAGCATCACCATGGCGCAGGCGCTGTTGGAATCTGCTGCAGGGACCAGCCCATTAGCCACCGAAGCGAACAACCACTTTGGGATCAAATGCGGCAAGGGTTGGGTGGGGGACTCCATCCATGTGGATGATGATCGGCCTCAAGATTGTTTCCGCAAGTATGCGCATCCGGATTCATCGTATGCGGACCGCGTGGTCTTCTTGTCGCGGCCTCGGTACCGATTTCTTTTTGACAGTTTGTCGTCCACGGATTACAAAGCCTGGGCCTACGGCTTGAAAAGGGCAGGGTATGCGACCGATACCTTGTATCCGCTGCGCCTCATCAGTTTGATCGAAAGACTGAACTTGCAAAGCTTGGATCAGCTGCCTCAGGAACAGATAACATTGGATTCTATCAAAAGAGGAGAAATCGCTCAGGCGCCTGTGTTGGAATCTAAGAATAACATTGATTTTGCTTGGCCACAAGCTGCCTTGCAAAAAGCGGTGAACGAGGGCATCGTTTATGTGACCCAAGAAGGTGACGGAGCGTTGACGGTCTCTCAGAAAACAGGGGTACCGCTCTATAAATTACAGGCTTATAATCAATTGGAGCTTAACGCCACCTTGTTTCCGGCAGGTCGAGTGCTCGTGCTCAATCGCCATCGCTACCGCAAATTGCAAGAGACTTTGCTGAAATAGCCTTTGGTAAGCGAAGGCGCCAAACGGTCTAAGAAAGTTTGAGGCGGTCTTCGATCAAGGCAATCCAAAGATGGATAATGCGGATATGAAATTCCTGGGCTCGGTCGGCATAGCCTTCGGTGGGAACCAACAGACATAGGTCGCTTTGCGAAAGCAGCGAACCGCCATTGCCCGCGCTGAGGCCGATGACCTGAAGGTTGAGAGAGCGAGCCTTGTGGCAGGCTTTGAGAATATTGGGAGAATTGCCTGAGGTGCTGATGGCGATGAGTACATCCCCGGCTTGGCCCAGAGCCTCAACCCCTCTTTCGAAGACGGCATCGTAACCCATATCGTTCGCGGCGCAGGTCAGGAACCCCGGATCGCTAAGGGCAATGGCGGCCAAGGCTCTGCGGTTCGATCGATAACGCCCGCTCAGCTCTTCGGCAAGGTGCATGGCATCGCTCATGCTGCCGCCGTTTCCGCAACAAATTATTTTGTGACCCGCTTCCAAGGCCTCTGCCATAAGTTTGGCGGCTTCTTCGATGCTTTCCATTAACCCCTGGTCCCCGTAGAAGCTCAGTTCCAGGCGGCGCATCTGCTCAATCTCGCTATGCAATACAGGGTTCATGGTCGCTTTCCTTGACGAAATGCGTTGATTCCTTGATCCAAGAAGCGACGAAATTTCTCAGGGTCTGGATCGTAAGCGGCATGAGGGACCAATGAATTTCCCTCATGATCCAGGATCAAGTAGTACGGCTGGGAATTGGTGCCGTAGCGGGTGGCTTGCAAATCGGAGCACTTGGAGCCCAACCGGTCGATCCACTTGCCGCTGAACGTCGAACGGTATTGTTCCGAAGCAGGGAGCGCGGTTTTGTCATCCACGTACAGGGAAACCAGGACCACATCATTGCGCAGGCGCTGAAGAATATCGGGCAGAGACCATACGGTAGCCTCCATTTTGCGGCAATTCACGCAGCTATGGCCGGTAAAATCCAACATGACAGGCTTGTTAACGGTACGGGCATAGGCCATGGCCTCGTCCAAATCAAAGAAACAGGTAAGCCCATGCGGTCCGTGGAGTATATCGCTGTATTTGCGCTTTTTGGTGGAGCCATCGATCTCGTCGGCCTGAGCGTTCCCTCCCATCTGCGCGTTTCCTCCCATCACAAAGTCCTGGGTCGCCATCGGCGGCAAGAAAGCATTGACGGCATGTAGCGGGGCACCCCACAGCCCGGGGATCAGGTACAGCGTGAAGGACAGTGCCCCCAAGGCAATGGACATGCGGACCAACCCAAGGTAGGGCAAGGGACTGTCATGGGCAAAGCGGATCATGCCGAGCAAATACAGGGTGAGCAGTATGAAAAGCCCAATCCACAACACCAGAAAAATTTCACGATCAAGCAGCCCCCAATGGTAGGCCAAGTCCACATTGCTCAAGAATTTGAGGGCAAAGGCAAGTTCCAAAAATCCCAACACCACTTTGACAGAATTCATCCAGGAGCCGGACTTGGGTAATTGCTGCAACCACTTGGGGAAGATCGCAAAAAGCGTGAATGGCAAGGCCAAAGCCAACGAAAATCCGAGCATGCCAATAGCAGGCCCCATAAGGGCTCCCTGAACGGCCGCTTCCACCAAGAGGGTCCCGATGATGGGGCCCGTGCACGAAAACGAAACCAAAGCCAAGGTAAATGCCATGAAGAAAATGCCTGCCCAGCCTCCCCGATCTGCTTGACGGTCGGCACGATTCGTCCACGACGAAGGAAGGTTGATTTCGAAGGCCCCTAAAAAGGAGAAGCCAAAGACCAGGAGCATCACGAAGAAGGCCAGGTTGAAATACAGGTTGGAGGCCATATCGTTCAGCGCATCCGATCCAAAAACCAGGGTAACCCCCATCCCGAGACTCACGTAGATCACTACAATGCTCAGCCCGTATCCCAGCGCCTTGAAGAGGGCAGAACCTGCCGTACTGGATTGCTTAGTGAAATACGAAACTGTCAAAGGAATCATCGGAAAAACACAGGGCGTCAGCAAGGCGAGCAGTCCCCCGGCAAAACCAGCCAGAAACAAAGCCAGCCATCCCATGCCCCCAGTACTTTTTTGGGGTTCTGGGCGGCTTAGTTTGGAATCTGAACGACCAGCTTTGGAATCTGCATTGCCTGGGGTGCTGGAGGTATTTTCCTGGGTTGGGCTGTTGGCTACGGTCGAATCTTGATTCCCTGCCGCGAACCCTTTTAAGTCCCATTTCATTTCCCTTTCCTGCGGGGCCAGACATTGATGATCATCGCAGGCCATGTAATAGACCGATCCCTTGACGGTTCCTTGCCCGGAGCGTATGCGCACCTCTTGCGCGAAGAGGGCTTGCCCGTCAAAAGAGCGCACTACCAGGCCATCAAAGAGCGGGGCGGCTTCTTCGTGCACTTTGGATAATTCCTTCACCGTCCCTAAAGCTTGCATGCCGGCAGGGAAGGCGAACTTGAAGACGGTAGGCTCCGGTCCGAATTGGTCCGGTCCGAATTTCATGAACTGCGAATACAAATGCCAACCCTTGTCGATGCGGGCATTGATCAACAGCCTGGCGGTGCTGTCGTTCACGGCTTTGTAGCTCCAGGTCCATCGTACCGGATCCAACATTTGACCTTGAACGGTCCATGCCCCCATCATGCACAACGCCACCAAAGCGGCCCATACAGCACCAAGGTATTTCTTGGGAAGGTATAGATTCATGGCGTTGATTATTTGTCCCAATGACCCGATTCCACCACCTCAATCAAGTTCCCGTCCGGGTCCTCCATCCTAAAAAATTTCTTGTTGTTATCGTAATGACCTTCGGATAACAACGAATACTCACTATCTTTCAATTCTTTTAAATTGTTTTCAAATTCCCCTGGGCTGCATTCCACGCTGATGAATTGGTTCACAAATTCGGCATCCGAGCTGCCCGGAAATTCTTGACCACTCTTGAGTTGATGGCAGTACAAGAGCGTAGAGCCCGCCTCAAAAATGGCATGTTTGTCCTTGATGTAGGATAGGGTGGGAAAGGCACACAAATCTTGGTAAAACGCAAGGCTTTTGCGCAGATTGCGGGATTTAAGGTGAATTTCGCGAATGCAGGAAAATTGCATAGGGTGGATTTTCTAGAAACCGTTTTTTTCGTGGGTGAGCTAGGGTAAAGATAGGAAAGACAAGTATTTTTGGGCAAACAAGTACGGTTTAAGCTTAAATTCATTATGCACCTTAACAAGAAAAGCTACAAATTGGCACTCATTGGGCTAATTTTTTGGTTGAATCAGGCGGCAAACGCGCAAAGCACGGATCTGGATCGTTATACCTCTTCCAAAGGAACAAGGAAGGCCAAAGCGATGAATTCTGAAAACGAGGAGGGCGACACTTGGGCGAGTAGGCATCCCGAATTTATGCAAGAATTGACTACAGGTTTATATTGGTATCAAATCCCAACGGTTCCGAACGATGTACTTCCGATGTCGTCTCAAATATTTTTGCAGGGTTTTAACTATGTACCTCGATACGCCTTGTGGAAAGGTGGCGATATAGTTTCTTTAACAGCAGGATCTAATGTGGGATTTGCACTACAAATAAGCAATATTGGCAGCCTTTTTATGGTCAATGTCCCACTAAATTTTGAATTGAATTTAGGGAGGGGCTCAATGGCAGATAATGACGATCCTGTCGGTGTCTATGCAGGACTTGGGGTGGAATATAATTTCGTAAATAATTTGTTTTTGGATACATATGAAGATGTTAATGGCAATACCTACCAGAAGGTATCGGATCTTAATCAATTCGGTCTGCAATGGACAGGTGGTATAAGAGCCAAGTTTCAAGGAAGACCTATGGTTGTTAGGATTTCAAGAACCTTGGGGACGCCTTCACAGAAGGTGGCCATCACCCATTTAGGTTTGGGAATCAGCATGTTCTGAAAGAATTTCAACTTTTATAAATTAGAAGAAATTGGAAGTATCGGTTGTTCTGGTCAATTACCGGGTGCAACGATACCTGCACCTCGCTTTGCAATCGTTAGAACAGTCTATCGCTTATTTCGATCGAAAATTAGACGGAGAAACCGAGGAATTGCAGAGTTGGTTACCGAGTGACTTAAGACTTCCTCCTTTGGGCTCAGACCATGTAGAGGTTTGGGTGGTGGACAATAATTCTGAAGATGGGAGCGAAGCTCTCATTAAAGCAAATTTTCCTTGGGTTCATTGGATCCAAAACGCAGAAAATGTTGGATTTGCAAAGGCCAATAACATCGCTTTGCGTAAGGCCAAAGGCAGGCACCTCCTCCTTCAAAACCCTGACACCGTTCTGACCGAAACGACGTTGTGGAATTGCTGGCAAGCCATGGAATCCGATTCCAAGCTGGGTGCTTTGGGGGTTAGGATGCTGGATGGCCGAGGTCATTTCTTGCGCGAATCCAAAAGGGGTCTGCCCACTCCATCGGCTGCTTTTTATAAGCTTACAGGGCTCGCTGTCTTGTTTTCAAAGCATCCCAGGATCGCGGCCTATCATTTGGGCCACCTGCATCCAAAGGAGGATCATGATGTAGCCATTCTGGCTGGTGCTTTTATGTGGGTAAGGGCCAAAGTTGCTCAGGAAATTGGCCTTTTGGACGAACGCTATTTCATGTACGGTGAAGACATTGATTGGAGTTACAGAATTCTTCGTGCAGGTTATCGAAATCGATATTTAGGCAGTAACCCGATAATTCATTTCAAAGGGGAGAGCACTCAAAAAGAATCCATGCATTATGTGCGGATGTTTTATGGTGCAATGATGGAATTTGCGGGCCGTTATTACGGCTCGTCCAAGTCTTTTTGGTTGCACATGATGCTCCGAATTGGCATTATGGGCAGGGCGTTGGTCTCTGTTTTGAGGCGTTGGTCGGTATGGGCATTTCTTCCTGTTGTGGATTGGTTGGGTTTTGTGTGGACGATGAATATCGTAACGCATTTCTGGGAAAACACCGTCAAGGTTGACCCGGGCCTGGCCTATCCCGACGAATTTAAAAGTTATGTTATTCCTGCCTATGTGAGTGTATGGGTCTTTAGTTCTTGGCTTAATGGGGCATACGATACCCCATACCGATATCATCGTATAATTCGTGGCATGGTTATGGGGACCTTGGCCATAGGTTTTGTCTATGCTTTTCTCCCTTCTGAATGGCGGTTTTCAAGAGGTTTAATCTTGGCGGGTACTGCAGCTTGCCTATTTTTTTCGTTTTCATTCAAATGGCTCATTCGAATTCTATTGAATTATCCTGAGCGTGGATACCTTCACCGCAGGGCAAACATGGCGGTTGGCCTTGGTAGAGATGCAACCATGGAAGTAGTATCGCAGTGGTATGTTACGGAATGGGGCACTCGCTGGCTTGGCTATGTTCATTCAAGTGTTTCCCCGACTGATCCGATGAGGGAGAGCCTTGGTCATGCCAAGGATCTTAGGAGCTTGGTTCAAACGTTAGGAGCGGATGAGATCGTGGTTGATACAGAGGCAGTGAATTTTAGCAATATTCTTCATTTTATGGAGGATCTCGCTGATCAATCTCCGTCCATAAAATTTTTGCCTCGAGGATTGTCTGCCTTAATAGGGGGGGGCGAAGTCATTGTTGGTGAGTCAAATTCAGGACAGGGACTCATCGAATCTTGGCCTATTGGTTTCCAAAAAGACCAGCGAATACGCAACATCTTGTTTGGCGTTTTTTTGTTTGGCCTTCAAAGTGTTGCGTCGTTTCGCTTGAGGCCAGTGTACCGCGATAGGGCCTTGCCCCGTCGATTATGGAGTGATCAAATGGACTGGTTAGGGTATTCTAAATATCCTACCAAGCCTTTCTTGTTGGACTTGGAATTAGTGCTCTCTAGTCGTGGTCTCAAGACCGACAAAGCCCAGCGAATTGAATTGCATCGTATGGTTATTGGACGTGATCGACGGAAAGCCTGGGCCTACGCGATCGCGGCAATTGCAGGGTTGTGGCAACCCGCTAGCGAGCCAATTAATAAGAAGCCTTGATTAGGCGCATCATGCTCTTACTGTCTGATCCCAAGAAAACAAAGGAGGTATTCGACTCTTTGAATAAGGTTGATGGATAAATTCTTCCTTGGTCTTTGGGATCAGCGAAAGGCTTGTAAAAAGAAAATCTTCCTTCATCATCGATGTGAAGAAGCACAGAACGTGCATCCTTAAGGTTATCGTTGTTTACACCTTTACCCTTGAAAGCTTGGTTACGTACGACCATGTTTTCAGGAAGGTCGTTGTAAAGAACAAGGGTATGTTTGAAATGAGGTAGGCCTGCGATCCCTGTAGGCAAGGTGATTCCTTTGGGCTGAATTATCTGGTCGAGGGGGTTTTCGATAGAACGTTGAACACCCTGTGACCAGGTTCCGTTTAGAATTAGGTTGCCTTGAGAATAGTAAGTATAGGTTGCCGCGTCATTGGAAACCTCATCAGCTTTCTTGCCAACCGGAACTTCACGATTGAAACGCTCAATGGATCCAAAGACTGAAAATCGGTCACGATCCAATTCCACCAGGTGATTTTGTAGGTCCATGACTTCCTTGATGGGTCTTTTGGGCGTACCGGTATCTCTGAATTTTTTGTTTTGGAGTTCTGCACTTTTCTTGAAGGTGGCAGGAATGGGGAAGGCGTGTCGATGAACCGGGGTAATATCCGTGCTATTCCATCTTTGAACAAGAATGCTTTGGATACCTCCTTTGTAGCTACCTGATAAGCAGGAAACCGCGAGAATGCTCTTGGAATCATCGGACCAACGGGCCTTAATTTGGTGTACGTAAGGGAAATCTTCAGCGCTGATGGGAAGAGCCACCATGGAGGCCTGGGGCAAAGAAATTTTGTACAAACGTTGGTTTAGGGCAAATGAGGGTATTGCCTTGATGCCTGGTTTAGGAATATTGACCAAATCCAAGGTAACAATGCCACTATTCTGATCGCGAAAATCAGCTGAAAGCACTTTGACGGTCTGGTTCTCAACGTTAATGTTGAGTGTTTTGTTCGTAAGAAGTTCTAATTCGCTGTCCCACATTTTGCATTGAATCCCGGCAAGGGTTTGTCTAAACAATGAAGGCTCCACATTAAGGACATAAATCACTTGCTGATCCACAGAACAACCAATAAAGGGAGTTTTCAAAGGGTCTAATACAATTCCGTTTCCGTTGTTTCGTGCAGCTTCTACAGGTCCTTTGAGGATTTCGCCTTCCAAGGAAAGATGCCAAAGATGAAATTGATCTTGGCGAAGAGCTTTGTTGAAGCAATGGGACACCAGGATGATTCGGTCTCCGAAGAGCCAAGCTTTTTTGAGGGAATAATCCAGCTTGATATCCTTGGGAAAACTTAATTTAAAAGCATCCGCGGGCTCAAGCTTTTTGTTAAAGGTCGAAAGGATAAAGCCCGCGTTCGGCTCAGAGCTAATTGCATAATAAGTTTCCTTGACCTCACCGAGAACTTGAGTGAATTGGCCTTTGAGTTTAATCTGTGTTGGAAGGCCCATTTGAAAGTCCAATGGCTGAGCATTCAAAACCGTGCCGAACCCAAAGGAGGCAAGGAGAAATACGGAGACCAAGCGCATCCGTAAGGCCAAAATCGCAGGCAAGGGACGAAGCAGTGCGGGGGTTGAGGTCATGAGGTGTTTTCGTTAGGAAAAGGCCAATATACTGCCGATCAAGGCATAATCGGAAATTCTTATTGGGCACAGTCTCAGGGGTTCGGTGGTTTGACTCCCAAGACCGGAGGTTACCATGAGCCGCTCGCCCCTCCGCCTCCGGACATGCCACCCCCGAATCCCCCGAATCCCCCGCCCCCAAAACCACCTCCACCACCCCCGAATCCCCCTCCGGGAAAGAAAATTGGGCCGCCCATGCTTCTCGTTCCCCCTCTTCCCACGCTTCGGCCCCCGCCTCCAATCCCGCCCCCCAAGGATCCCAGGATCCAAACGATCATGACCAACCAAAAAACTAACCAAAACAGGCTAATTCCCCCTGACCCTTCCCCGTCAGCACCATCGGACCGGGCTTCTGCGTCGATGTATTCCCCTCGAATGATGGCCGCTATGCCGTTGGCCCCGGCATTCAGCGCCGCAGCAAGCCCGTTAGCCCGCATGGCCGGTACGATATCTTGCTCGATTAGGCGACGACTGAGGGCGTCTGTGAGGATGGATTCCAGTCCGTAACCGTTTTCTATACGGATTTTGCGCTCAGACAGGGCCATCAGCAGCAGAACGCCGTCGTCTTGTTGTGCGCGGCCAATGCCCCATCGCTCAAAGAGCCTGTTGGCGAAGTCCGAAACCTCCATGCCGTCCATGTCCTGAACCACCACGAGGCATAATTGAACCGAGGTTTCCCGGTCTAATGCCACGCAGAATGCCTCCAGATCGGCCATCTCCTCTGTCGTCAGGGTGCCGGTGAAATCGTTGCAAAGGCGGGCCGGTTCTGGCCTGGCCGGTATGCCGCTCGTGGCTTTGTCGGAGGCAATGGCTTTGTTGGAGGCGGTGGCCCAGGGGGTCATCAAGGCTGACCCTATCAGGATCACCGCAATCAAGAGCGTCCAGCGACTAACCCAGGCTAATTTCATTGGTAAGTTCGTTGCGGTCCTGGTCTCCGATGGGGAAGTGGGTTTTGAGTTTGGTTCCAACATCTGCAATGACCTGTTCCATGCCCTGAAGGAAGGCTCCTCGACCAAATTCCAGGACCAAGGTTGCCAGCTCTTGGTTCCAAAATTGGTCCGTTACCTTTTGATGGATGCCTTCATCTCCCAGGATGCTCACTTTGCGATCGCTGGTGGCCACGTAGATCAGCACTCCGTTTCGGAGTTCGGTTCGATCCATCCCCAATTGACGAAAAACAACGCGGGCCCTGTCCAAGGCCGCTCCCCGGCAACGCTTTTCGAGATGGACGCGGATTTCCCCGGAGCTTTGGAGTTCGGCTTGGCGAATGCACTCGCTCAATCGGTCCAAGTCGGCCTGTGAAAACAGGTCAGAGGCCATTAGAACTGAACTTGCGGGGCTTTTTCGGAACCGCTTTCGGATTTGAAGTAGGCCCGTGTTTCAAAACCAAACATGCCGGCCGTTAGGT